>Ga0163154_10004333_pt1 | contig 18705 bp, 9 predicted proteins | sample OliLakLV19MP9P1_FD_148649 | JGI IMG/M metagenome (GOLD analysis project Ga0163154, IMG submission 148649) | Freshwater microbial mat bacterial communities from Lake Vanda, McMurdo Dry Valleys, Antarctica - Oligotrophic Lake LV.19.MP9.P1 | ecosystem: Environmental > Aquatic > Freshwater > Lake >...
TGAGTTAATGGTAGCGCTCATTAATTAAATGTTAAGCGGCTAAAGTAAACCCTAAATCAACCGAATTCAACTATCCATCAAACTTCAAAGGATGTAAACGTTTGCGCTATTTTTTTAATCCCTTTTTCAAAGAAGAGTTTCGTATTATAAGTTTAGTCTTCAAGATTTTGGTTTCAGGCTGTGGATCAATATCATCATCCTTGTCCTTCACTTCTATCTGACGGATTAACAACCGCGCAGCTTCTTGCCCCATTTCAAACCCTGGTTGGTCAACTGTGGTTAAAGATGGATCCATTAACTCTCCGAAGAACCAATTGCTAAATCCTACAATAGCAACGTCCTCAGGTATCTTCAGCCCCTTTTCTTTGATTGCCATCATGGCACCCATTGCCATCGGGTCGTTCCCAGCAAAGATTGCGTCCGGTATTGGTTTTTGCGCCAGCAATTTATAAGCAGCGCGCTTCCCTTCTTCAAAAGTTCCAGATTGACAATTGATAACTAAGTCTTGGTTAACAATAATTTTATTTTCTTCAAGGGCTTCAGTATATCCACGAAAGCGATCAATGCTGATAATAAGATTGGGAGAACCATTAATGTGGGCGATTCTTTTGCACCCCTGCTCAATCAAGTGATTTACAGCTTCTTTCGCGCCTGCATAGTCGTCTACAATCACTTTACTGCTGTTCGGGCTGTTGTACATCCTATCATAAAACACAATAGGTACTCCCTTAGAAATAACGGATTCGATATGATCGAAATTGGTTGTTTCGCGAGAGATCGAAAGTAGCATTCCATCAACCCGGCTATTGAATAAAGCTTTCATATCAGTAATCTCACGTTGATACGATTCATTTGATTGGGCAAGAATTACATTATACCCGGCCGTATAGGCGACATCTTCGATTCCACTGATAACTGTTGAGAAGAAGAAGTGAACGATTTCAGGAATGATTACGCCAATAGTATTGGTTTTTTTTTGGCGAAGGTTTAGCGCCACTATGTTCGGCTGATAATTTAGCTTTTCTGCAAGTTCATTGACGGCCTTTTTTGTAGCAACGCTAATGTCGGGATGATCTTTTAAAGCTCTAGAAACGGTTGATGGTGAAATGCCTAATTCACGGGCAATATCTTTAATCGTTACTTGATTAAATTTCATAGAATGTTAATTTTTTAATGAAAAACTAAGAAGTTGAATTAACGCAAACGGTTGCGAAACCGTTTCCGCAAATTTTATTAAATAAAATCGCTCTTTGGTCATGAGAACCGCTCTAAACAGGGTAATATTGAGATCGGAAGTCATGTTCAATTGATTGCAATTAACAAATTTGATTTCAGAAGTTCTCTTAAAATAACAACAATAAACCCTAAAACAATTACGTATGACCAATTTGTATCTGTTTGTTCGCAGGTATCTGACGGTATTACTGGTTTTTGCAACTCTCGTGAGTTTCGCCCAGCAAACTGTATCAGGTAAGGTGACGGGAGCCGATGACGGCTCAGGAATTCCCGGAGTAAACGTCCTTGAAAAAGGAACAGTTAATGGAACTGTGTCCGATGCTGATGGAAATTATAGAATCAGTGTTGGAGCTAATGCCACGCTAGTTTTTTCTTTCGTTGGATATACTAGTCAAGAAGCAAGCGTTGGTTCTCAAAATTCTATCAGCGTTTCTTTGGAATCTGACATTACCGCTTTGAGTGAAGTGGTTGTGGTAGGCTACGGTACTCAAGAAAAGAAAGAAATAACCGGATCGGTTGTAAGTGTTAAATCTGAAAGTTTTAACAAAGGTAACGTTAACGATCCGGCTCAATTGCTAGCTGGTAAGGTTGCCGGTTTACAAGTTGTTAGAGAAGGTTCAAATCCTAGCGCAGGTTTTAATATTAGACTTAGAGGTCTTTCTACGGTTGGTGCTAACTCGTCACCCCTTATAATTATCGATGGAGTAATTGGCGCGGCTTTAAATAGTGTGGATCCAAACGACATCGCTTCAATGGACGTGTTGAAAGACGGTTCAGCAGCCGCAATTTATGGCACTAGAGCATCGGCTGGAGTAATTTTGATTACAACCAAGAAAGGTCAAGCTGGTAAAACGACTGTAGATTATAATGCTTACGCGGCTGTCGAGTCCATTGCAAAGCGGATTCCTGTGTTAACAGCCTCTGAGTTCAGAGATTTTTCGGCTCAACTTGGTGTTACTGACGGAGATCGTGGCGCAGATACAGACTGGCTAAAGGAAATCACGCGCAATGCTGTAAGTCAGGTGCATGCACTTTCACTTGGTGGCGGAACTAAATCTACCACCTATCGGGCTTCTGTTAACTTTAGAGATATTGACGGCCTTCAACGTGGCACCGGATTTCAGAATTTGAACACCAGGTTAAACCTGACTCAAAAGGCGTTAAACGATAAGTTATCAATTAATGCTCAAATAGTTTCGTCCACACGCAAATCAAATTTAGGGTTTGATGACGCATTCCGATACGCTACTATCTACAACCCAACAGCTCCGATCAGGAGTTCTGAGACTGGTTTTGCACAATATGGCGGTTACTACCAGGAAACTCGGTTTGACTTTCTTAACCCAGTAGCCATAATAGAGCAAAATACCAATGAGGCTCAATTCAGCCGCCTAAACTTAAACGTGGGCGCTACCTACCAGATCTCAGATGCCTTGAGTTTTGGCGTAAATTATTCTAATCAAAGCGAGGACGAGTTGTATGCCCAGTATTTCAGTAAAAACAGTTTGTTTGTTGGATTTGGAAACAAAGGTTTGGCATCTAGGAGAACAAATAAATTTCAGTTTGATTTATTCGAGTCAACCCTTAATTACAATAAGAATTTTGGAGATTTGAACCTTGCCGCCCTTGCTGGTTATTCTTATCAGGATTTTACGAACGAGGGGTTTGGGATTTCTGCTGGTAATTTTGTTTCTGATGCATTCACCTACAATGACATTGGTTCTGCTTTGGATATTCCAAATGGGGTTGCGAATGCTTTTAGTTATAAAAATAACAATAGGTTGGTTGCATTCTTCGGCCGGGTAAACCTGAATTATAAAGAATCCTATTTCCTTTCTGCAAGTGCTCGTTACGAAGGCTCAACGAGATTTGGAGAAAACAACAGGTGGGGTTTATTCCCCGCTGTTAGCGCAGGCGTTACTATTTCCAATCTTGTGGACATTCCTTTGGTTAATGCCTTAAAGTTTAGAGCAGGATATGGAGCAACCGGGCAGCAACCTAGCAATTCGTATTTATCACTGCTTACTTATGGCAGAACGGGTAGCTTTCCAGTAAACGGACAATTTGTGCCAGGATACGCGCCCACGTTTAATGCAAACCCAGATTTAGCTTGGGAGAAGAAAGGGGAATGGAATGCTGGATTTGATTTTACAATGTTAAACAGCCGCCTGTCTGGTTCCATCGATTACTTTAATCGCGTTACAACCGATTTCTTGCAGTTTCAACAAGTTCCAGTGCCACCAAACTTGGCAACCAGAACCTGGTTAAATGGCGGGGATTTGAGGAATAGTGGTTTAGAGGTGGCGTTAAATTATGCGTTAGTGAACACGTCCGATTGGGTAGTTAATACGGGTATAAACTTAGCAACCATTTCTACTGAGATTAAGTCTCTTAACTTAGGCGAGTCTGGTGAGCGTTTTCAAGCGGGTGTTGGATCACCGGGGCAAAATAGTAGTTTTATGATTCGAGTGAAAGAAGGTCGTCCAGTAGGAGAAATCTTTGGCCCGAATCTGTTGGGTATTGGTGAGGATGGCAAGTGGATTTTTGAAAACTTAGATGGGAATGTAGACGGTCAAGGCAATCCAATTATAGATGAGAAGGACTTCAAGGTGTTAGGGCAAGGACTTCCAAAATTTACGTTCAATTGGAATGCCTCAGTTGGTTATAAGAATTTTGATTTCAATTTTCAAATCCGCTCAGCTTTTGGCCATAGCATAGTGAACCAATACAGAGTGTTTTATGAAGCGCCAGGGGCTATCACCAGCTATAATGTTGTTGAGTCTGCCCGTGACATCGCTAACTTGACTGATGCACCAAGGTTTTCTAGCCTTCATGTAGAAAAGGCAGATTATGTTACGCTGGATAACCTTACTGTTGGCTACACTCTTCCGAAAGCTCCTAACAGCTTGATATCCAGACTCAGATTTTATGTTACCGGCCAAAACCTTTTTGTGATAACGAAATATACAGGGGCTGATCCTGAGGTTCGTTATGTGGACAGAGAAGATAACGATAACCCATTATCTCCTGGAATTGATAGACGAAATACATGGGTTAGAACTCGCACAATTACAGCGGGATTAAATCTCACTTTCTAAAATAAAAAAATCGATAATTATGAAAGCATTGAATAATACGAAGAGACTCTTATCGATTGGATTGCTTATCCTGATCAGTTTTTCATGTACCAACCTTGACGAAAAACTATATAGCCAGGTTACTCAAGACAATTTTTTTAAGACGGATGAAGAACGAGTTACTGCACTAGCTGCAGCTTATACTATCCTTTATTTTTGGGGTAGTCACAATGGATATTTTTCTTACCAAGAAGTTACTACCGATGAAATGGCGATTCCTGTAAAGGGAAACGATTGGTTGGATGGTAATCAGTGGGTATTTGCACACCGCCACGCATATACTCCACTAGGGGAAGGTATAAATAACATGTGGGCAGATCTTTTTAGAGGCGTGAATACGTGTAATAGATTGATTTCTCAATTTTCGTCCATAGAAGGTTCCGGACCAATAATAGCCGAGGTTAAGGTGTTGCGTTCTTTTTTTTATTACCTACTGATGGACAATTTTGGTGGAGTGCCTTTGGTTACATCTTTTGAAGATGCGGCTCCTAATCCGGTGCGAGCTACACGGCTGCAGGTATATGATTTTGTTGTAAGTGAATTGACAACTAATATACCTTTACTAAGCAAGGAAAAAGATGCGTCTACCTATGCAAGATTTAATTTTTATGCAGCTCAAACTCTTTTGGCGCGGGTTTATCTTAATTCTGGAATTTACACAAGCTCAACGGCTGGAAATCCTCCTTCGGTAGCTAATCTCGATAAGGTAATTGCTGCCTGCGATGAGGTTATTAATAGCGGTAAATACAGTTTAGAGGGTAATTATTTCCTAAATTTCTCATCAACTAATGGTGGCGCAGGTGCTGCCGAGTTTATTTTAGGAGTTCCTTACGATGAAAAGTTTGCAGGGGGATTTAACATTCATCAAATGTCGCTTCACTATGAAAGTCAAAAAACTTTCAACTTGGTAGACCAGCCTTGGAATGGATATACATCTCTCGAAGAATTTTATGATTCATATGACGCCTCTGACGATCGCAAGAAAAGTATTCTTGTGGGTCCACAATTCTCAGCGTCAGGCCAACGACTTGTAGATACTGGTGCCGAAGGCGCTGATCCAGACGGACAGCCGTTGACTTTTACAAAACAACTTAATGAATTAACGCCCAACGCTCTTCGCCAGGCAGGCGGTCGGGTAGGCAAGTGGCAGTACAAGAATGGTGCGCGCAACACATTGGATAATGATTTTCCAATTTATCGGTATGCTGAAGTACTAATGATGAAGGCAGAGGCACTTTGGAGAAAAGGCCAAAATGCGACAGCACTAGCTTTAGTTAACCAGGTAAGGGGTCGGGCATTTGCTCCAGACCAAGACCTTTCAGCGCTCGGAAGTTTAGCGGACGTATATCCAGGTCCTGCTTTCCTTCAGGAACTGGGCCGTGAGTTTTTTGCGGAGGCAAAACGCAGACAAGATTTAATAAGATTTGGAAAGTATAACGCTGCATGGTGGGAAAAAAATGCTTCTGATCCGAGGTATAACATTTTCCCAATTCCTCAACCGCAAATTATTGCTAACCCAGCGCTTACTCAAAACCCTGGGTATTAGGGTAACAATAACATCGGAAAGAATACTGAGAAAGCAGGCTCGCAAGGGCTTGCTTTCTTACTTTTGTGCGCAATGAAAATTTGTTTTTTTTTAAGCAATCTCCTTTTAGCAAGTTTAATTTTGGTTGCCCTTTCTGGTTGTGAGGAAGAAACGGATCGCAAATCGTTTTCGCTGATTGATGATAACTACTCTGGGGTTAATTTTATTAACCGAATCGAGTACACCGAAGAATTTAACCCTTACACAAATAAGAATTTTTATAACGGTGCCGGAGTGGCCATTGGCGATATAAACAATGATGGATTGCCAGATCTATATTTTGCCGGAAACCAAACTGAAAATCAACTTTATTTAAATCGGGGTAACTTTAAATTCAAAGATATCTCGACCCTGTCTGGCACATTATGCAGCAATGTGTGGTCAACGGGTGTGCTTATGGTTGACATTAATTCAGATGGTTGGTTGGATATCTATGTTTGTAAATCAGCAGGCCCTACTGATGGCGGCATCATACACAACGAGCTCTTTATTAATAATCACGACTTGACATTTACTGAGCAGTCTAAAAAATATGGATTAGACATTTTAGGACTCTCCACGCACGCTGCTTTTTTTGATTATGATAAAGACGGTGACCTGGATTGCTATATTTTGTCGAACTCTACAAAATCAGTTGGAGGGTTTGATTTGATAAAGAATAGACGAACCATCGCGGATGAGAATAACCAGGGAGCTAAATTATTGAAAAACAACAATGGTTATTTTGAGGATGTGACTACGCAAGCAGGTATTTATTCAAGTAAGATTGGTTTTGGGTTAGGAGTATCTATTAGCGATCTAAATTTAGATGGCTGGCAGGATATTTATGTTTCGAACGATTTTTTTGAGCGCGACTATCTTTATATTAACAACGGTGATGGAACATTTACGGAGCAACTCACAGACTACTTTGATTCTATTAGTTTGGGTTCAATGGGTGCTGAAATAGCTGACCTTAACAACGATGCAATGCCCGATATTATCGTTACGGAGATGTTACCCAGCAGAATAGATAGGTATAGAACCAAGTCAGTTTTTGAATCATGGGAGAAGCAAAAATTAAGTGCTGAAAATGGATATCATTTTCAATTTCCGCGAAATGTCTATCAACAAAATACAGGCGACAAACATTTTCAAGAGATTGGACGGCTTTTAGGGCTTGATGCCAGTGATTGGAGCTGGGGTGCTTTGGCTGCTGACTTTGATGGAGATGGTTGGAAAGACTTATTTATTGCAAATGGAATAGGCAAAGATCTAACAGATCAAGACTACGTTAATTTTACAGCCGATCCCGCAAATGTTAGAGGACTTATTCGCGACAAAGGGATGGTAATAAAAGAGCTGGTGGATAAGATTCCATCAGAACCCATTTCAAATTTTATGCTGAAAAATAGTGATGGAATTCAGTTCGATCAAGTGTCCGAAAGATGGGGTCTAAACCAAGCTTCGTTTTCAAATGGAGCTTCTTATGCAGACTTGGATCTTGATGGAGATTTGGATTTGGTTGTTTCCAATATAAATCAAACATGCTTTTTATATCGCAACGAAATAGATTATAAATCGATTACGCTTACCTTAAAAGGAGTTGGGCAGAATACAAAAGCTGTAGGGTCAAAGGTTTTAGTTTATAGTGAGGGTAGAACTTCGTTCTATGAAGTTAGCCCGTCAAGGGGATTCATGTCTTCTGTTGATTACAATCTTATCGTTCCGATTGCAGATTCAAATAAGGCTGATTCAGTTGAGGTTATATGGCCAACAGGGTTTATCAGCAAATATTATTATTTGATTTCTGACTCTCTATATAATATTGTAGAATCAGATCATCTCAATCTCAAAACGCCAGCAAAGAATGGTTTGAGTGTAAATAAAGTTTTTGGTGTGGTTAACGCATTACCTCATATTGACGCTGAGAATGATTACAATGATTTTGATCGTGACCGTTTGTTGTACCACATGATTTCGAATGAAGGTCCGCGGCTTTGCAAGGGAGATGTTAATGGTGATAAGTTAGAGGATATTTATGTAGGCGGTTCACGCGATGAGTCAGGAAGTTTGTATGTTCAAAATAGCGATGGGAATTTTACAAAAGTAAAGACAGATATTTTTGATGTTGATCGGGTTTCGGAAGATTGTGGGTGTTTGTTTTTTGATGCTGATAATGATGGCGACACGGATTTATATGTAACCAGTGGAGGCAATGAGTTCCCTAGCAGCAGCACTGCGCTGATCGATAGACTGTATTTAAATGAAGGGGGGTTGCGATTTCACAAGAGTGATCAGTTATTGCCCACTGCAAAATTTGAGAGTACATCGGTTGTCAAGGCCTCGGATTTTGATGGCGATGGCGACCTTGATTTGTTTGTTGGCGTTCGTGTTCAGCCGTTTGCTTATGGAGTTCCGGGCAACGGGTATTTGTTGGAGAATGATGGGAAGGGTAGATTTCGGGATGTCAGCAGCCAGCGCGCGCCAATGCTTATTGGTATTGGTATGATTACCGATGGTTTGTGGAGCGATGTAAATGGAGATGGGTTGGACGACTTGTTGATAGTGGGTGAGTGGATGGGTATAAAATTATTATTGAATACGGGCAAAGAATTTAAGGATGCTAGCGCTGGGTATGGTTTAAGTCATAGTTCGGGGTGGTGGAATAAGATTGTGAGTGGAGATTTGGATGGCGATGGCGATGCGGATTATGTATTGGGCAATCACGGTCTAAACTCACAGTTTAAAGCGAGTGCAGAGAAGCCGGTGAGTATGTGGGTTAATGATTTTGATAAGAATGGTAGTGTTGAACAGATCATTTGCCGTTGGTGGGGCGATCGACAATACCCGGTTGCCCTTCGCCATGACTTGCTAAGCCAGCTGCCAGGTTTAAAGAAGCGCTATTTAAAGTATGATAGTTACAAGGATCAGGGGATTGAAGATATTTTTAGTGCAGATGAACTGCGTGGTTCGTTGAAGTTTGATGTTGAAGAACTAAGGACGGTTGTTTTATATAATGAAGGCAATCATTTTAGTCTAGTAGCGCTGCCGCTGGAGGCGCAGCTATCTCCTATGTATGGAATAGGCATTGATGACTACGACAATGATGGGCATGCTGATATACTTTTAGGAGGCAATCAATACCGAGCCAAACCGGAAGTAGGGCGCTACGATGCGAGCTACGGAACTTTGCTAAAGGGCGATGGTCATAGAAACTTTAAAACAATTCCTTCCCTTCAATCGGGCTTCCACATTCGAGGTGAAATAAGAGAGATTTTAACCATTCAATTTAAAAAAAGTAAACAGGTTTTTGTTTCTGTCTGTAGTGATTCGCTTCAAGTTTTTCAGTATCCAAACCAATAGCTTTTAAGGAGCCCAGCAATTATAGTTGAGCTTAAAACCAGATGGGGGGCGTACCTGAACTATTCTGTACACTAAAGCAGTTCGAACACTCGCTCGGGTATAAGTCAGTCGGTTTGTCTGGAATGTAGGTGCAAATTGGTTGGATGAAAAAGGGGATGTCTCCCGGGGTTACAGCAATGCGGGACGCAGTCGTGTTGGCAACTAAGAAATATCCTAACACTTCCTCATAAGGACTATTGATTGATTTTATGTTTCCTACTATGCTTGCCGGGGGCGCATCAAAAATTGATCCCGTTTGATTAACTAATAAATTAACTTTTCTGAAATATTCGTAGCTATCAAATGAAATGGAGTTCTGCTTAATTAAAAAAGTGTGGCGTGTCAAAAATGACTTATCGATTTCCCTGCTTGCGAGAAAGAGAGAGTTTATTTCTGTGGTTCTTATCTCCGTTCCATTAAACAAGGTAATTTTCTGAGGGTCGGCATTACCCGTAACAAAGCAACTGGGCGGAATACTATTGAATGGGTCAGGAAAGTCAGTGGGTACAATTATATAGGCCTCATCAACTGCCCAATAAAGAAAAAGTCCTTCACTGGGGAGAGTTACATTTGAATATAATTCTACTTGATTGGAAGTTATTACGCTGCCTTCCGCATCGGTAATAGATTTGCTCGCGATCTTAAATGAGGTATCATCTGCGCCAACAATAGAAGGAACGGCCTCAACAGATGACCTATAAAAACCACCATCTGCTAAACTAACCTCCAAAATGTAGCTCACGCCCGGCATTGCGTTAACTCCCTCTGGCAGAGTATACGTTCCGTTTCCCAAACTTTGGTATCGGATTCTGCTACCCTGATCGTCAAACAAAAAGGCAGTAGCATCAGAAATTGGAATAGGCGGCCTATTTGGTATGGTGGTTACGCTAATCATTAGCTTTTGAGGTTCTTGAAAAGTAGACAACGAAGCAGAGATAATTACAATGCCGCCCCGGTTTGCAACCTTAAAGTCGATTGGCGTAATACACGCTGATAATAAGAAAATAGCAGCAACAGATTTAAATGACGCGAACCTTAACATCCTTAAAATTTAAAATTATAAACTAATGAGGGAAAAGTTGCCCCGAGAACGGATAGTTTGTAAGGCTTAGGAATAACAAAATTGGATCCCGGACGGGTGTAGAAAACAGAATAGGCATTGTCGCGTCCTAAAAGATTATAAACTGACAATGTTAGTGAGTCGTCTAATTTTTTAAAAATGCTTGCAATGGTTAACGAAAAATCAATTCGGAAATAATTTGGTATGCGGTTTTGATTTCGATCTGAATAAAGTGGTATCACTACGCTATTAAAAATGTAACTGGATTCAATGGCTGTAATCGGTCTACCCGTTGTATAATTCATTAGCAGAGACCATGAGTTTTTGGAATTTCTAAATTTTCTATTTACAACTAAGTTAGCATTGTGAGGTCTGTCAAATCCGGCAGCATACCACTCACCTCGGTTTATTTGTTCGGAGGAGAAAAGCGAATTTGTTCGAACAAAGGATCTGGAATAGGTGTAAGAAATCCATCCACTCCAAATTCCGCTAAGTTTTCGAATGTAAAATTCACCGCCATAGGCCTTGCCTTGTGCACTAATCAATTCGGTTTCTACATGTCTGTTTAAATAAAAAGAAGCGAAATCTTTATATTCTACCATGTTTTTAATTTCCTTGAAAAAGCCTTCGATAGAAGCCTCCCAGGCGTTGTCCTTTTGATTCAGGAAATAACCAATAGAATAATTGTCTGAAGTTTGTGGGGGCAAGTATTCCGTTGCTGTTTGCCAAAGATCAACCGGGGTAGGCGCTGCCGTATTGGAAATTAAGTGAATGTACTGCCGCATTCTGTTGAAGCTTATTTTTATCGATTGATTTTCTTTCAGACTAAACCTACCCGAGAATCTTGGTTCCAGCCCCCCAAACTTGGCGATCATCTTATTTTTAGAAAACAAAAGCGTGTCAGAAATTGAATTGGCAGACTTAGGCAGGCCTGTCTTGTATCGAAATACGGTATCTTCACCTACATGCATAAAACCTGAATACCGCAAGCCGGCCGATAGGGAGATTCGCTTGTTCAACTTCCAATTATCAGAAACAAACACAGATGACTCTAGGCCTCTATTTTTTTGCACGGTGCCAGGTTTTATTTTAGAATCGTCTCCAAACGGTGTTAATTTTTCGGGCTTAGCCTGGTAGAACATAAGTTCACCGCCCACAACTATCTCGTGATTATCGTTCGGAATATATTGAATCGATTCTTTAACTTGTGTATAGTTCAATTGGTTATCAAGTGTTGATGCGCCAACTCCTGTCGGCTGAACTTGTGAGTTCTTATATCTACCAACGGCCACTAAAAGTGTTGGGGAAATTTTTCGGTTTGCAAGTGAGCGCCACTCCAGGTTTGTAGTTTGGTTTTGCCAACCGTAAGCAAATTGATCGCTAAATCGGAAATAATCGTAACTGCTATAATAATTGAGTTGCAGTTTACTATTCTCGTTAAAATTGTGGCTAATCGTTGCGTTTGCATCGTAAAAAAATACCGAACTTCTGTTTACGTTAGGATCGTCTACTTGTCGAAGTAACCAATTTGCGTTTGAAATCCGGCCGCTTAAGAGAATGGAAGTTTTATCTTTTATTAGTGGCCCCTCAACAGTAACGCGACTGCTTGCTATGCCTAATCCACCCTGAAATTCCCATTTTTCAAAGTTTCCCGTGCGTGTTGTTATGTCTAAAACAGAAGAAGCCCGCCCACCGTAGTTTGCAGGCACGTTGCCTTTGTAAAGGCTAAAATTTCTCAATACATCTTGGTTGAATGCCGGAACGAAACCCAAAGCGTGTGAAGCGTTAAAGATTGGAGTGCCGTTAAGTAGTATTAGATTTTGATCCACTCGTCCACCGCGCACATTAAAACCGGAAGATCCTTCGCCTACGCTGGTTACTCCGGGCAGCAACTGAATGGTTTTAAGAATATCGACTTCACCTAAAAATGTGGGTAAAGCCTTTACCTCGGCTATGTTGAAAATCGAAACTCCGGAAAGTGCACTTTTAACATTGCTATCAATTGGCCTTGATGAGATTACGATTTCATCGAGATTAACAGCTTCTTCAGTCAGCTCGAAGTTTAAAACTCCAGTAGAAAATAGCCTGATTCGTTGGAAAATAATTTGTTTGCCTACGAAGCGAATCATCAATCGATAATTGCCGGCAGGCAATTCAATTAGAAACCGACCATCTTTGTCAGAGTAATCGAAATATTTGTATGTATCCACTGATATAGAAGCACCTACAATAGGCAACCCCGCAGCATCGGTGACTTTTCCTGTTAAAACAACTTTATCTTTTAAAGAAAGTGTTGAATCGCCAACGATAATTGCCCGGGAAATCTGTTTCGACTGGGCCAATGCGCCCATCCAAAGAGATGTACCGATCCAAAAAAAAAAGAAAAAAAGATATCCACACTAATTTCTTATCGCGTGTTCGATGAGCCATGCTTATTCCACTACGAGCTTACTAGTAAAAATTCTATTAGCAATTTCGATTTTAAAGAAATACAATCCCGAGCTGGCGTTGCTCATATCAACTTCAAAAGGCTGCTTTGCGAAAACATTTTTTTGGATATCCCCAACAATCGCTCCGGTCGTGTTATAAATTTTTACCTGAGCAAGGCCACTGTATTGCCCGCCTAACTCAATATTCACACGCCTTTGTTTAGTGGGGTTTGGATACAAATAAAAAGCTTCCGTTTCCGCTTGTGTTGATGTTATCAAAAAATCGACTAAGCCAGGTTTTACGGGTGGCTGGACTACCGTGGTGTAGATGTGAAATTCGCCAGGCGCAAGAACAATTGGCTCGTTCACATCATTTATACTAAAAGAAGTATTCCCAAAAAAATCAAACCAGTTGCCTGTTTTGGTAAAGATGGCGCTTGCTTCTTTGTAGGTTAGTGAAAAGTTGCCTACTATGGCCACATCCATAGTGGGATGAGTTATCTTTATCGTGCGGATGTCTCCCGTTGTACTCCAGACAAAAGTTCCTGTTTTAAAAACGGCAGTATTTGAGTTCACCAAACGATTGATGCTGGCAAGTGTACCGTAGAGCCGCTGCCTGTCATCATTCGTGTAGTAACCTAATCCTGAAGTTCCCCACGGCAACGGCTTATTATCTACCCTGCAATTGTTGTTTATCGTTCCGTTGGGACAAAAGTTAATGCTTTTGTCATAACCGAGTTCTTCAAATTGCCACAGCATCTTTGGTCCGGGAACAGTAAAGAAAAAAGCCGCTCCAAGTTTCGCGCGATTTAAAGCGGTGCCAAGGTCTCGGATATTGTATGAGCCTTGTGAATTGCCGTTAGTCAAGAGTTTAAATAATTGACGTTCTTCATCGTGACTTTCCATGTAGTTAACATGACTTTTTCTATTTGCCCCCGACAAATCTGTTTGCCCGTCACCATTTAAAGCACTTGCATACGTGCCGGTTTGATTGCCCCATAGCAGCATTCCTAAGTTTGCCAATACAGTTTCTTCTTGATTATCGGCAAAATGCTCAAGAATTACATAGGCTTCTGGGGTAACTTTCCACAGCTCAGTTGCCATGCGCGAAAGAATATCGATGCGGGATTGATCGAATGCACTCCAGGCTCCGACATTACCAGGATTGTTCTTCTGGGTGAATCCTTTTGATAAATCAAATCGAAATCCATCAACGTGGTATTCAGATAGCCAATAATTGCAAACTGTATCGACAAACGCTTTTGTGTATGGGCTTTCGTGATTGAAATCGTAGCCGACATTAAATGGATGCGTTGCATCTCGGTTAAACCATGGATTATCTAAGGCTGGCTTGCCGGCATTTTTATCAAAGTACATTTGTACCATCGCATTCTGACCAAAAGCATGGTTTAACACCATATCCATGATTACCGCAATTCCGTTTTGATGAGCCTTCTCAATAAATCTTTTAAGATCTTGTTTCGATCCATAGAACTTATCGGGCGCTAAAAAATAAGAAGGATTATATCCCCAACTTAAATTTCCTTCAAATTCCATTACAGGCATTAGCTCGATAGCATTTATGCCAAGTCTTTTTAAATAAGGAATGGTGTCCATGAGATCTTTATAATCTCGCGATCCTAAAAAGTCGCGAATCAAAAGCTCGTAAACCAATAGGTTTTTTTTATCGGGCCTGTTCCAGGTTAATTCCGATTGAGCCCATGTGTACAAAGGCTGGTTGGTTTGAAAAACTGTTGCAATACCAAAATCTGTTTTTGTATAAACCGGCAAGTCAGGATAGGTGGAGGCGGGTATAAAACTATCGTTATAAGGGTCAGCAACTTTGTCGGCTAATGGGTCGCCTACCTTAATAATGCCATCTACCCAGTATTGAAATACATATTCTTGACCAGGTGTAAGGCCCGTTATTTCTTTCCAGAACCGTTTTCCATCGGGGGTTTTATTCATAAAATATTCGTTCCGAAGTTCCCAGTTCGAAAAATCTCCGGTGGCGTAGACAAAATCTTTTTCAGGAGCGAGTAATACGAGTGTTACTTTTGTAGGATCGGCATCGTAGTTGATTCCATCTTTTATCCCGGGTGGCAATGCTAAAACTAAATCAGTTGGCCTTACCGTAAATGAAAAAGTAGCGAGCGTTTGCACAGCGGCCGAATTAATTACTGCTGTAATTTTAACGGTAATTGTTCCGGAGTTGGGCAAATAATTAGTGGTAATTGATGAAACATTAGTTGAACTTTTCAGCGAAACGAATCCACTTCCCTCATCAACTAAAATTTCGATAGCCGAAGCTAAACTTGATGCAGTGCCTGAAAGTTCTATCAACTGGCCCGACTCCACAAACACATTCTGCGAGGTTGGGCTCGTGATGCTCACAAAATCAGGAACAAAGAGTTTTATGTAGATATCTGGACTTGTTTGTTTCGTGCCATCGGCATTACGAAAAACCATTGAAAGCCAAAAGATATTCGTGCCATTTGGAACATTGTAAAACGCGCGAAGCGTTGGGGTAAGCACAAGTTGCCATTTATTCGGTTGGCCGGAAATTGCTGTCATTTGTCCAATTCCATTATCTTGACCCCAATCGCCTTTTACAAATTTCCAGTCCGATCCTGAAGGCGATGCCGTGTTGGTAACTACCACACCGCTGTGCATATATATTTTTGGCTCACCGGCTAATGGTGTCGAGCTGGCATCAAAAGTAACGGTCACGCTTTGCTCAGGCGAGGCATTGGCGGGGATAATTGTGGCGACTTGGGCGACTCCAAAATTTGTTATTAAGATCGCAAAAAGGGATACTATATAATGGCGCATGACGTTTTTCAGGTAAAACTAGCCAATTTGAGCGAAGGCATTTTAGAAATTGCCGGAAACGATTGCGACATCGTTTTCGCGGTTATCTTAACATAATTTTTGCTATTTCTTGGCCATTTAATAATTTATCAGTTATCATTGTATAGGAATAAACCAATTCGCATGAAAAATTTTACAATACTAATTTTTTTACTGGCTCTACTTGTTTCTTCATGTGATGAGCAAGTGTCCGTTGAAGCTATTTCTACAGCGCCTACGATCAGTTTTAAGACTCCCGGTTCAATAATCGCTGGATCCACTGAGCCCCTCACTGCAGTGGCAAAAGATGGTTCCATAACCCCACTTACGGAGGCAACACTTACTCTTAAATCGGGTACTACTGTTGTTTTTACTGAAAAGAAAACAGCTTCCGGTCTATCTATATTATTTACTATCCCTACGGCTACCGTTTCATCCCTATTGCCGGGTTCATACAAAATTGAAGTGGTGGCAAAAGATAATGCGAATCAGGAAACTAAGGCCAGCAAAGATCTTGCTGTAGCTTGTGACGCGTTGGCTTCCTGCAAAGATAAGACAAAGACAACCGTAATTTTAGTCGCTCCTTCGAGTACGCCTGCGGACGCCAAGATTGGACTTATTGGAACGTTAACTGGGTTCAGCACAGATATCTTGATGACTAAAGTGTCAACTAATTGTTACTGCGCGGCAGTAGATTTCCCGAATGGAACAGAGTTCAAATTTAGAAGAAGTTTGAATGGGAATTCTAATCCTGACTGGACTTATGTGGAAAAGGGACCTACATGCAACGAAGTAGATAATAGAAAACAAGGAAATGCGCCTGATAAGACAATTACTTTGAGTGTTGTAAATTGGAGAAATACAGGGGCTTGCCCAGATTGATCGGAAACTTCAGCAAGAATTTAAAAAAAGCTGCTCCCAAGGGGCAGCTTTTTCTTTTGTTTTAACCGATATTTTATGAGAGTCCTAAGCCCATTCGTTTAGGCACGGTATTAATAAGACCAACAAGAAGAATTTAAATTTTAATACGAAATATTGCTTGAGTTTTATTTTTTTCAAAAACGTGAATCAACTTTTAAGATTGCTCAATAGAAGTAAACAGTTGGTATCGACAAGCTTTTTTGTTTTATCTTGTTCTTCTAAGAGAAAGGCTCAGGTTGTTACCCTTTTTTTACTATTATCATGTTAAGTGTATTATGGAGGGGTTCAGCGAAATTGACTCGCGATAGTTATCGGTAGACAATAAAGTAATTGACAAAGATTAAACTGATGAATAACATTCTCTAGTGAACAAAATTTTGTCAATTGTATCGTTGTCAATTGTGAATTACTTTTTATGAAAGCGGCACTTTATGATTAACATAGCACTAGTTCCGTCTACCCACTCTTCAATTAATTTTAGCAATCTGTTAAAGTTATAAAATGACCTTACTTTTTTCTTAAACGTTTTGAATATTATTGATTATGAAAAAATATCTTCTCGTTTTCTGTTTGAGTATAGCAACTAATTTATGTTACTCCCAAAAGTTTGCATACGGCCTGCATGTTGGCTATGTGCGAACAGTCTATTCCTTTCCTGTGAAGTCTGATGACTACAACTCGGCTGATATAGCTCCATTTTATTCTCCAAGTTTAGCTATGTCTATTCACTTTCTAGCGCTTAAATCCTTTAGAATTGGTACCGGTATTCAATACCTATCAATAAGTGGTGCTAAAGATGCAGGTCAGGTGCCTGGCAATTTTGGTAATCCAAATTCGAAGGGTAGGTTATTATTTAACATAGACAATTCGTATTTAATTTTTCCAGTTGATTTTCTTGTCATACTTTCACACCAAGCAAGGGTTAAGCCTGTGCTTTCGGCTGGCATAAACTTCTTTGTTCCCTTGCTTCAGTCCATCAGCTTGCAAGTTGCACCTGAAACAATTAATTCCTTTTATCCCACCGTAGAAACCACTATAGATAAGAACACACCCAACCAATATTTTGGATTTTATATTGGATCTGGTTTTATTTTACCGATTTCGCACCATGAGTTGGTGCTGTTGCTAAAGTATAAATCCAACACTTCGCGCTATACTATAAAAAATGCTTTCTTGGCCGATCCGGAAAAGCATGAGATAAAATTCAATATGATTGAACTTTCACTGGGCTGGAATTTTATTGGGAAGGATTAATAAGGATATGCTCATACAATAAAATTATTGATTAAATCATTTCAGAAAAAATACTAAAGTTCAATTATTATGAAACATTCTTTATTTCTTGCGATGTTGAGCAGTTCTTTTGTCAGCTTTATCCGCGCCTTTCAATCATAAAACATCTGTCGTTTCCCTTGCCAATGCACCTTTATTTTTTTCAGCCCCCCACTTCCAGCAGAAGCAGTGTGAAACAAACAACTTGTTGGTTTGGATTTTAGTTTCAAATAAAAAATAGCTATATGAATATTTTTTATGAATTATCTAGTCGCTGTCGATATACTATACTTGTTGCGTTATTGGTTGTATCGTGTTCACCTGAAAAAACAGTTCAGGTCGGTACTCTTTTTCAGCTAGTTCCGTCCAATCACTCTTCAATTAACTTTGCCAATCAGTTAAAGGAGGATGAAAAATTTAACATTATAGAATACTTATACTTCTATAATGGAGGTGGTGTGGCAATAGGCGATATTAATAATGACGGGCTTTCGGATATTTACTTCTCGAGTAATCAACAGCCCAATAAACTTTATTTAAACAAAGGAAATTTCAAATTTGAAGACATCACCGATAAGGCGGGTGTAGCTGGATTAGGTAATTGGAAGACAGGAGTGACCCTGGCCGATGTAAATGCTGATGGATTATTAGATATCTATTTATGCGGGGTAGGCGGCTATAAGGGTTTTAATGGTTTTAATCAATTGTTTATTAATAACGGAGATCTTACTTTTTCTGAACGTTCAAAAGAATTTGGTTTAGATTTTCAAGGATTTTCTACCCACTCAGCTTTTTTTGATTACGACCTTGACGGGGATCTTGATATGTATT
>Ga0163154_10004334_pt1 | contig 18704 bp, 16 predicted proteins | sample OliLakLV19MP9P1_FD_148649 | JGI IMG/M metagenome (GOLD analysis project Ga0163154, IMG submission 148649) | Freshwater microbial mat bacterial communities from Lake Vanda, McMurdo Dry Valleys, Antarctica - Oligotrophic Lake LV.19.MP9.P1 | ecosystem: Environmental > Aquatic > Freshwater > Lake >...
ACTCAGGCCGAGCATCAGCGCGAGGGTGTGTTCGGCCTGAGTCGCCGCCTGACGACCCTCCACGACAGCCTTAAAGCAGGCTACTGGTTGTTAGACCGTAAGCGCCAAGCGGGGATTCAACTCAGCGGCAAGACGTTGGGCATCGTTGGGCTGGGGCGCGTCGGGCGGGCGGTAGCGCACAGGGCAGTCGCCTTTGGGATGACCGTGCTGGCGTTTGACCCGTATTTGGCTGAGGAACAAATCGAGGACAACCGCGTGTTTTTGGTCGGGCTGGGCGAATTGCTCTCGCGGGCGGATATTGTGAGCCTACACGTCCCCCCGACCAATGAGACTCGCGGGATGGTCAACGCAGACTTCATCGCACGGATGAAGCCCGGCGCACGCCTGATAAATACCGCGTTCGGTGGCCTGATGGATGAGAAAGCGGCGGCGGACGCCGTGCGTGAGGGGCGCTTGGGCGGTATCGGCGTCGATGTCTATGGACAAGAACCGCCGTATAACTCGCCGCTGATTGGGCTGGAAAACGTGCTGCACACCCCGCATGTGGCTGAAAACACCATCGAAGCCAGCCAAGATTTATCCTTCCAAATCGTGCATCAAGTGATTGACGCGCTGCGCGGCACGGATTATCGCAATGTCGCCAACCTGCCATTCCTGCCGGGGATGGAATATGAGGCGATTCGCCCGTACCTGACGCTGGCGGAACGCATCGGGACGCTGATGTTACTGCTATCGCGTTATCCGGTGCGACGCTTGGCAGTGGAATATCGCGGTGAGGAAGTCCTCGGACTGGTCAAGCCGCTGACTGTCGCGTTGTTGAAAGGGTTGCTCTCCCCCGCGCTGGGCGAGACAGTCAGCTATATCAACGCGCCGCTATTGGCGGCAGAACGCGGAATCCAAATCACCCAGACCAAGGGGTTGAAAATCGGCGATTACTCTAACCTCGTGTCGTGTCAGATTACGCTGGACGATGGCGAGGAAATCGTGATGGCAGGGACGCTGCTAGACCGTAAAGAGGCGCACATCGTCCAGATTAACGAATACCGGATGAACTTCGTCCCGTCCGGCAACATGCTGGTGATGGGCAGCTTTGACCAGCCCGGCGTGATTGGCAAAGTCGGCACGCTGATGGCGGAAAACGCCGTCAACATCGCATCATGGTTCACCGGACGCGCCCAGCCGGGAGGCCAAACCTTGAGCGTGCTGCTGCTTGACCAAGCCATGCCCGATCAGGTGTTCCAGAAATTACTGGCGCTCGACTTCATCCGCCACGCGCATCAAGTCTATTTAGAGTGAAGTCCTGAGTGATGAGTCTCGAGTCCTAAGTTAAAACCTACGCAATTTCCGCGCAGGACTCATCACTTGGGACTCAGGACTCGTTTATTGTTCGCTTCTGAACTCTGGCGCGATGTGTGATTGGTCGTTGATTGCCATGACCATCGGCTGGCCTTCTGGGTCAATCACCACCCGGCAAATTGAGCAGTGGTAAACCAGCATGTTCGTCCATGCGTCATCCCCTGCCTCTAACACCAGTGAGAGGAGGTAACGGATGACGTTGCCGTGACTGACGATGAGGGTGTGCCGGTCAGGGTCATCCTCACGCAACGGCTGAAAGATGTCCGCGTAGAACTCGAACAGGGTTTGCGCGCAGAACGAAACCTTTTCACGGGTGAGTTTAGGGCGGTTCTGAGTGAACCAGTCCACATAGCGCCGCGTCAACGACGGAACGCACTCCTCAAGCCGTGGGTCGGTGGCATACGGCATTTCCTCGGCCAGCTTTTCAGCGATGATTTCAGCGGTCTGCTGGGCGCGGACGATTGGGCTACTGACAATCACATCCACCCGCAACGGCTTGAGCGCCTCGCCCGCCGCCATCGCTTGCAGTCGCCCGGTGTCATTTAGGCCACCGCTATCGCCAAATTCTTTGTCATATTGCCCATGCCGAACCAGTGTAATCCAATGCCGCCCCATGCTTACTCCCCAGTTTCATCATTTTCTCATCTTTGATTTTACGCCAGTTTTGAGGGAAATTCCCCCTCAATTCCCCTCAGTTTCCCGTAACATGATGGCAACTTCCCCTCAGACCCCTTGCCAACACGCGAGAACCTTATATATTAAGATATAAGCGTTTGGGATGAGTGGCATTTAAGAGTCAATAGAGTAGCCACAACCAACCTGCTAATTCAGTTTTGTCCAGATACTCTATCTTACCAAACACAAGGAGAACTACGATGGCTGGCACTAAAAAAGCGGCGGCGGCGACAATTGAGTTCTATGACGTGAAGACCCGTTCCAAGGTCGGCGTCGAAATGAGCAGCGTCAGCAAGACTACCTTCACCACCAAGAACGGGCAGGAACGCTACGGCCTCCGCGCCAAGACTGCGGATGGTCGTTCGCTGACCAAGTTCGTCAGCAAGGCCGACTGGGACAAGCTGGACGTCCCGGTGGAGACGAAGTAAACCACCCGATTCGGGATTGGCATATAAAGAGGGGCGCTTGTGATGAACAGGTCGCCCCTCTTTTTGTTTCCGGTTAGGGTTGTGTCCAACCAGCGCGGCGGTGTGTTACCATACAGGATGAAGAAGGAGGGCTATCGTCGCCCATGTCGTTCAGCTTCCCACTGGCTCTGGCTTTACTGATTTTCCTACCGGGTGTCATCGCGGTTGGAAGACCACGCAACCGCTTCCGCCGCACCCGTGACCTCATCAGCCTTGCGTTGCGCTGCACTATCCTCGTGCTGCTCATTTTGGCGTTGGCCGGGGTGCAACTCATCCGGTCAGCCGATTCGCTGGCTGTGGTATTCCTCGTGGATGCGTCCGACAGCGTGGGGGTACTCAGCCTCGATAACGCCCTGACACAGGTACGTGACCAGATAGAGCAATTGGGGTCGAACGATTCCGCTGGGGTTGTCCTATTCGGCAAGACCCCACAGGTCGCACGCCCAATCTCCACCAGCCACACCTTGACCGCCATCCGCGCCCAACCCGACGCCGGCGATACCGACCTCGCCGCCGCCATCCGGCTTGCGCTGGCGATGTTCCCCGCCGAATCCGCCCGCCGAATCGTCATCCTCAGTGATGGCCGCCAGACGGTGGGCGACGCAGAGCAGGCCGCGCATTTGGCCGCCGCCGCCGGGGTTGAAATCGACTATCTGCCGATCAGCGCGTTAGATGCGCCCGATGTGCGCGTCACACAATTTGACGCCCCGGCCTCGGTTGCAGAGGGTCAGCAATTCGATTTGACCATCACCCTCGACGCCGACTTGGATACCAGCGCACGCCTAGACATTTTCGCCGGTTCAGACCTCATCTATAGCCAAGATGAAACCGTCCGGCGCGGCAGCACCACCCGTACCTTGACGCTGACCGCTGGAGAATCCGGCTTCCGCGATTTCACCGTGCGCGTACAACCCGACGGCCTAGACGGTTTTTATCAAAACAACCAATTGGCGACGTTCAGCCAAGTTATCGGCCCCGCACGGGTGTTGGTGGTCGGCACAGAGTCCGAAACCCAATATCTGACTGCCGCGCTACGAGAGGCTGGTCTAACTGTAGAGCAAGCCACCCCCGGCGGTTTGCCTTCAGGACTCACTGGCTATGCGCCTTACGAATCGGTCATCCTCGCCAACGTCCCCGCCGACCAAATCAGCCAGAGCGCGATGGAGTCCATTCAAGCCTATGTGCGTGACCTCGGCGGCGGCCTAGTCGTCATCGGCGGGCCAGAATCGTATGCCCCCGGCGGTTATTTCGACAGCCCGCTCGAAGCAACTCTGCCGGTTGAGATGCGCCTGAAAGACCAACAGCGCCAGCCCAAACTGACCATCGCCTATCTGATTGACCGTTCCGGCTCGATGGCAACGATTGGCTCGGACGGCGTGCCGCTGATTGAACTGGCGAAGGCCGCGATTAACCGCAGTACCGATTTCTTGCAGCCGCGTGACCTCGCCGGGGTCGCCAGCTTTGACAGTACCGCCTATTGGGTGGCCGAATTTCAAGAGGTTGGCAACCGCGAGGAATTGCGCCGCTTGGTCGGGACGCTGCGCCCCAGCGGTGGCACGGACATCGGCGCGGGTCTCAACTTGGTTGCGGAGGGCATCACCACCCAGCCCAGCGAGGCCAAACACATCATCTTACTGTCGGACGGAATCGCCAATCGGCGCGGCCTGACCGAGTTGGTCGCACGCTTAAACCGCGACTATGGCGTCACGCTGACCAGCATCGCTATCGGTGAAGATAATGAATTGATGCGCGACCTCGCGGAATCTGGTCATGGCACATATCGACTGGCTGAAAATCCGCAGAGCATCCCGGCGATTTTCGCCCAAGAGACCGTCTTGGCGACCCGCTCCTATATTTTCGAGACGCCCTTCACCCCTTCATTGACCGCCCGCAGCCCGATTATGGAAGGCATCAGCACCCTCCCGACGCTGCAAGGCTATGTGGGCGCATCTGAGAAGGAAGCCTCACAAGTTGTTTTGCGCGGGCCTGAACCGTATCAAGACCCCATCCTGACCGTCTGGCAATATGGTTTGGGGCGTTCGGTGGCCTTCAATGCCGATGCGACCTCCCGTTGGGGCGCACAGTGGGTCATCTGGGATGATTTCGCCCGTTTCTGGGGTCAGACCGTCCGCTGGACGATGACCGATACCGACACACAGGGCGTTGAGACTCGAATCGTGATGGAAGGGGCGCAAGCACGGATTGTGTTGGACGCCCGCGACGACGCCGGGACATTCCTCAACGGTCTGACGTTAGAGGCATCGGTGGTGCGCCCCGATTTGACCAATGAACGCATCCAACTCCGGCAAGTCGCGCCCGGACGCTATGAGGCGATTTTCACCCCCGACCAACAAGGCGCGTATCTGCTGCGGACGGCGGGCGGGCTTGAGAGCGCGGGCGTTAGCGTCAATCAGACCACCGGCTGGGTGATGAGTTACTCGCGGGAATATCAGGGCGGCAATACCGTCTCGGTGCTGCCCGAAGTCGCCCGTTTGACCGGCGGCACGCCCTATCTGGACGGCCTCGCGCCTGCGTTTGAGCATACCCTGACCGCACGCGGCGGCAGCACGCCGCTTGCGCCAGTATTGGTCTTAATCGCCCTGCTGCTGTTGCCGTTCGATATTGCAGTGCGCCGCTTACTCATCACGCGGACGGATATGCAGCGCGTGTTTAGCGTTTTCCGTCGTCAACCGTCAGAGGCCGCCTCTTCTGAGCGCATGGCGAGCTTGATGCAAGCGCGTGAACGCGCCCGTCAGGAAACCCTCGCCGAAGAAGCGCGTAGCGCCCCGGCCAATACCGCCAGCGCCCTACGCAACCGCCTCAAGACCGATTCCGCGTCACAGTCGCCTATCGTTAAACCGACAGTAGCGCCGTCATCCATCCCCGCCGATATGCCCGCGTCATTTGACAAACTCGCCGCGCCGAAACCAGCAACGCCTGAGCAACCGCCCCTCCCAGACCTCACTCCGTCGGAAAGCGAGAACCTCGGAACACGCCTTCTCAGACGCAAAAAAGACCGGCAAGGCGATTAAACGAAAAAAACAGCGCGGGTGTTTCACGAAACACCCCTACAATAATCGTATATCTGTAGGGGCGACCCGATGGGTCGCCCAACTCATGTCAAATGTCACAGACATATATTTTTGTAGGGACGGCATTCTTGCCGTCCGTTTTGTTATGTGGGCGGACACCCAGAATGGCCGTTCCTACATTTTTAGCCCATATCGTTTGTTAGAAATCATCCTATCGTCCGCTTTTAATTTTTCCTCACATCACAAATAATATTCGTTTCCGTTACACTATCAGACGTATTCACCCATCTCACCACAAACCAACATGAGGAGCATTATGTCTACTGTACTATCACTGTTCCGTAATCCGCTGTACTACCTACTTATCGCCGTGCCGCTGACCTTGCTAGGCGAGTTTGTTTTTCATTGGGATGCGATGGTGATTTTCGTCCTAGCCTGCGTCGCCATCATCCCATTGGCAAAGCTGGTCGGTGAAGCCACCGAAGAATTAGCCGTTCACACTGGCCCGAAAATCGGCGGCCTATTGAACGCCACACTCGGCAACGCCGCAGAACTCATCATCACCATCTTTGCGTTGCGGGAGGGCTTAGTTGACCTCGTGCGCGCCTCAATTGCCGGTTCAATCATCGGTAACTTGCTGTTGGTGATGGGTCTGAGCTTACTGGTCGGCGGCCTTAAGAACGGAACACAGGTCTTTAACCGCCGCACGGCGGGGATGAACGCTACCCTGCTCGTCCTCGCCTTGTTTGCGATGATAGTGCCGTCGTTCTTCGATGCCGCCATCATTGGGGACTTGGGGCGCGAATTGCCTCTGAACGAGGGCATCGCGCTCATTATGATTGCCCTGTACGGATTGAGCGTGTACTACAGCTTCACCAACAAGGACAGTGTGATAGACCGTGAAGCCGCGGTTGAAGAAGTCCACCACGCCAAATGGAGCGTCCGCACCGCCGTCATTGTGCTGGCGATTAGCACGCTGGGAATCGTGTTCATGTCTGAGGCGCTGGTTGGGGCTGTTGAGGCCGTCACCGCGCAATTTGGCCTGTCAGAGGTCTTTATCGGCATCATCCTCATCCCACTGATTGGTAACGCGGCAGAACACCTTGTCGCCGTGCAGGTGGCCTATAAGAACAAGATGGAACTCAGCATGGCGATTTCATTGGGCAGCAGCCTCCAAATCGCGCTGTTCGTCGCGCCGGTACTGGTATTCATCAGTCTGCTGTTCCCGACCCCGTTGCTGTTGGTATTCAACGGGTATGAATTGGTCGCGCTGACCGCATCATCCTTCATCGCGGCCTTCATCGCCCAAGACGGCGAATCGAATTGGCTAGAAGGCGCGATGCTGCTGGGGATTTACGCTATCTTCGCTATCGCCTTCTTCGTCATGCCATTGGCCGAGGGCGTGACACAAGCCGCACATTAAAAACTGTGCTGAGTTAAAAGTGATGAGTAATGAGAAAAAATCCTGAGTATAGGTGTGGTTAACTCATCACTCAGGACTCATCGCTCATCACTACTTTTAGAACAAACTTTGGCCGCTGGCGCGTTGGATGTGCGCCATGAACTCGGCGCGGGTGCGCTCATCTTTACGGAACACGCCCAACATTGAACTGGTGGTCATGCCGCTACCATGCTTCTTGACGCCGCGAATCATCGAACACATATGAATCCCGTCCAGCACCACCGCCACACCTTTCGGCTGTAATACTTCGTCGATGAACTCCGCGATTTGACGGGTCATACGCTCTTGCACCTGTAAGCGCTGGGCGAACATATCGACGATGCGGGGGATTTTGCTCAGGCCGATCACCTTCCCATTGGGGATATAGGCGATCTGCGCCTTGCCCAAAAACGGCAGCATGTGATGTTCGCATAAGCTGTGATAGGGGATGTCGCGCACAATCACCATGTCGTCATAATCGACATCGAACAGCGCGTCGTTAATCAGCTTGGCCGGGTCAACGCGATAGCCTTGCAGCAGTTCGGCCATCGCCTTCGCCACGCGCTGCGGGGTGCGTTGAAGCCCCTCGCGGTCAGGGTTCTCACCCACCGCCGTCAAGACTGCGCGGGTGGCGTCCTCAATGGCCGGGATGTCAACCTCTGGTAAATCCAATTCAAACGTCCGTAAAAAGTCCTCAGAAGCGAATTTCTCTTGCATGGTCAATCCATCGCGACTGAAACCGGAGTCATCATCATCTTGATCGTGAGGATGAGCATGACCATTTTTACCATTCTTAGGGAGATTTGTTGCGCCCATGACAATAGGATGCCTTTTTTATCGCTATATATCTTGTTAGATGCGCTCAGTATATGAGTTTTTTACCCCAATTCGGGTCAGTCTTAGGGATGATATAGGCAACCCTCACCTACCATTTAGACTATTAAGACGCCTTAAATGGTTGCCTTTCGGCTAGAACAGGTGTACCCTGAGAGAAGATTGAATGATGCGGTAAATTCAAAATAGACATGGTAAACACAACCAATACCCCAAAAATAACACAGCGATTAATGCGATTTTGGCGTCGTATGCCGGTTCATCTCTACCGTCTGGGCTTCGGGCGGGTTCTGAGCCTCTTACCGTTGCTGATTATGACGACCCGCAAGACCACCACTGGCGGCCCGCGCCATACACCTCTGGAATACCGGCGGCACGGGTCACGGATTTATGTCATCTCGCCAGACCCCGATACCGCACGCTGGTTCGCCCATGTGAAAGAGCAGTCGTGTGTCACGATTCGCATCGGGGCTAAGGGTCAGGCCATGCTTGCCGCCATCGTCACTGATGAAGCCGAGGCGGTGCGAGCGTTGTTCCTGTTCCGTCTGAATACGCGCCCGCCGTTGCGCTGGATTACGTGGTCAGCCCGCCTCCAAGACGAAATCCGCCCGCAGGCGCTCAAACAGACCGCCCGCCGTTTCGCTGTCGTGCGCCTAGAGGAATCGGCAGAGCCATTGGATGAACTGCTACTAGAACCCGTCACGCCGGATCGGGCATGGATTTTGTGGGTTATCGGGGGGATTTTGGCGATGATAATGATGAATCGCCGCCGGAAATAATGCCTCATCACAAACAAACAGGATTGTCGGCGTGCGACAATCCTGTTTGTTTAGTGTTGTACGGACAGGATATAGCCTGTTCCCTTGACCAAATCTATCTTACTTTGGGCGCAGGGCGCTGGGCCTCTACTTCAATTCCAACGAGTGAGTCTCGACCACGCGCTGTATGTGCGCGACCACATCATCCACTGACATCTGACCGAGGTCTTCATCCGTGCGAAGGCGGACGCTGACTGCATTGGCTTGTACGTCACGGTCTCCGGCAATCAGCATATACGGGATGTGCTGCTCACGGGCGACGGCGATTTTCGCGCCCATTCGGTTGCTGCTGGTATCGACTTGCACGCGGATACCCAACTTCTTGAGGCGGGCGGCCACGGTCTGCAAGAACTCGACATGCCGGTCAGCAATGGGGATGAGGACGGCCTGAATCGGCGACAGCCACGCGGGGAATGACCCTGCGAAATGCTCAATCAGAATGCCGCAGAAACGTTCGGTGCTGCCGAACAAGGCGCGGTGAATCATCACAGGACGTTGGCGCGTGCCGTCGCTGGCGACATATTCCAGTTCAAAACGCTCCGGCAGATTCGGGTCTACCTGAACCGTCCCCAATTGCCAGTCACGCTTGAGCGCGTCACGGAACACGAGGTCGAGCTTAGGACCATAGAAGGCGGCCTCGCCCTCTTCAATCGTATATTCCAGTCCGAGCGAATCGCACGCCTTGATGATGGCGTTGGTCGCGGTCTCCCACAGCGCATCGCTGCCGACAAACTTATCGCTCTTGGGGTCGCGGATGCCGATTCGGGCGCGGAAATCGGTCATGCCCAACGTGCCGAATACGTACTGCGCCAGCTTGACGACGCCGATAAATTCCTCGTCAATTTGTTCCGGCATGACGAACAAGTGCGCGTCGTCCACCGTGAAGCCGCGCACACGGGTTAAACCGTGTAACTGGCCGGATTTTTCGTAGCGATAGACCGTGCCGAACTCGGCGAGGCGCATGGGCAAGTCGCGGAACGAGCGCAAATCGCTCTTATAAATCATGATGTGGTGCGGGCAGTTCATCGGCTTGAGCAGATACAACTCGCCGTCCACGTCAATCGGGGCGTATTGGCTGTCCTTGTAATACGGGTAGTGGCCGGATGTTTTGTACAGCTCAAGGTTGCCGATGTGGGGCGTGACCACCGGCTGATAATCCATCTCGATTTGCAAATCACGCAGCCAACGTTCCAGCGTATCGCGCAGCATCGCGCCTTTCGGCAACCACAGCGGTAAGCCCTTGCCGACCAGCGGGTCAATCACGAATAGGCCGAGTTTTTCGCCGAGGTGACGATGGTCGCGGCGTTTGGCCTCCTCAAGACGGTGCAGATAGTCCTGAAGCTGTTCAGGCGTCTCCCATGCCGTGCCATAGATGCGCGTCAATTGCTGACGCTTTTCGTCCCCACGCCAATATGCGCCAGCGGGCGGGCGGATGGCGATTTTCACCGCGTCGGGGTCGATTTCCTTGGTGTTGGCGACATGCGGCCCCCTGCACAGGTCAAGGAAGGTGTCTTGCGTGTAGACCGTCAGCTTATCGGCGGCGGCCTGAATCTCGTTGCCGTTCTCGTCCGTGCGACCACTCACAAGGTCGTTAATCAGTTCGACCTTGAACGGCTGCGACTTGAACAACTCTAGCGCTTCAGCCGCGCCGACTTCGCGCACCGCAAAGGCATGTTTGCCCTTGATGATGGCCTTCATGCGCTCCTCAACCCACGCGATGTCCTCATCGGTGATTGGGCGCGGCAGTTCAAAGTCGTAATAAAAGCCATCCTCAATCGGAGGTCCAATGGCGATGTGCGCCTCTGGGAAGCGGTCAAGCACCGCCTGAGCCATGACGTGCGCCGTCGAGTGTCGAATCTTGTAAAGTTGACTTTCTTGGTAGCGTTCGGACATGCTGATTGTTTTCTCCTGATGAGTACGTTATGAATGATACAAAACGAAAAGACGCGAGTCCACCACAAGCCGGGGAAAGATTCCCACGGCCTGCGCGTCCTCGCGCCAGATAAAACGTTTGAAGTTGGAAGTTAGAAGCGAGCAGTTTTATAGTACAAGTCAGCGGGTGAAGCACATCCTAGCAACGGCTAACCGATAGCCATTCGCCCTGAAACTGCTCACTGCCAACTGTAAACTGCTGACTTCTCTCAGCCTGTAACCACGAGGACATCCGACAACACCACGGCGGCCACCTCTTGGGTAGTTCGCGTGCTGTCACGGTGGTTGCGGCGCTTACCCGTGGCCTCACCGGGGAGTTCGGTGACGCGGGTGAACATGCTCTCGAACATTTCCATCGCCAACATATTATCAATCGCGTCTTCGATGGTTTCGAGCGTGAGATTTTCGACCAGCATGTGAGGGGTATCGAGGGCGGCAAAGCGCGAGGCTACTGCGCCTTCAACCTGCTTGACCATCAGATAGTTCATTTCCATCTGACGGCGGAAATAATTGAGCGTGACGAACAGGCAGGTATAAATCGTGCCGTCGGTCATACGGACAATCACATCACAGGCGTGATTATTATCGTGCTGACGTTCAATATATACCCGGTCAATATCGGGCAAGTTCAACGAATCATTCATGAGAGAGCCTCCTTTCACAGCGTTTGAGAGGGTGTTAAGCCAACTTTAAACGTGTGCGCGTTCACTATAAAACAACCATAAGCCTATGCGGATTTATTGTCAACAACCGCAATTGACAGCCAAACATCCATTGAGACATAAAACACGGCATAAATGGCTCGAATCTGGGCAGATAAGCGTTTTTTGAGAAAGTTGTAACATCAATAGAGGGGATTCATTAAGACGCGAAAACCATAAGACATGGCCTTATGGAGGGATGAAAACTAACATACATGATTTCAGGTGTGGCGCACATTCCAGCGTAGGGACGCCCTTCTGGGCGTCCGCCGCCTGTTCTGAAAACGGACGGCAAGAATGCCATCCCTACGCTCGTCAAATCTGTGGTTCGGTTTGGTTAGAAGAATCGCTTGGCGATGCCTAAAATGCCTTGACTCCACGGGACACGGTGGCTGACGCCGCTGGTGTTCTCAAATTTGGTCACGTTGTCGATATACCACTTATAATTGCGATTCAGCGCGTCTTTGTTGCTGAACTTGGGCGCGTAGCCCAGTTTCTTCTCGGCGCGTTCGATGCTGACGAACGAGTCCTTGCTGGCCGTCTCATACACCCACTTGTACAGCGGGGACAGCTTGAGGGCTTCTAGCACGCGCAATAACCAAATTGCGGGCGCGGCGGGCAAACCAACGATTTTGCGGCCAAAGCCAGCCGTATCCAAGACCGCCTGATAATCTTCCTTCATGGTCGTGAAGACTTTCGCGCCGATGTTGAAGGTGTCGTTGGCTTGGTCAGCGGGCAACGTGGCGCACAAGTAAATCGCCTCGCACAGGTCTTCCACGTCCAAGAGTTGGTAACGGTTGTTGCCGCTGCCCAACATCGGGAAGCCGTGACCGTCTTTCGCCCAATCATAAAACAGCGCGAACACGCCCAAGCGCTCCGGCCCGACAAACGACTTGGGGCGGATAATCGGGACGATCAGACCCCCCTTGCGATAGTCCAAGCACACGTTTTCGGCTTCGATCTTCGCGATGCCATACGGGCCTACGCCGTCCAGCTTGTCGTCCTCGCGCAGCGGATGATGATCTGGGATGCCGTAGACCGCCGTCGATGAGATATGGATGAAGCGTTTCGCGCCAAGTTTTTTGGCGGTCTCAATCACGTTGCGCGTGCCTTGGATGTCGGTGCTGTAGATGTCTTCAGGCGTATATAGCGGCAGTGCGGCGGCGGTGTGGATGACGATATCGACGCCTTGCATGGCGTTTTCGACGGCGGCAAGGTCGCGGATGTCGCCCAAAATCGCGTTGATTTGCGATTTTTCGGGGTAGTCGAACGGCGCGATGTCCAGCGAAACGACCTTATGGCCGCGTGCGAGCAAATAGCGCGTCATGTTGATACCGAGGAAGCCTGCGCCCCCGGTAATGAGATAAGTCTGTGACTCAGCCATATCTGTGCCTCATTTCACAAGTAGATTTGCCCGTATTGTAGGCAGACGGCTCAGTCCTGAACAGACTCACCTGAGCTAAGTACCCTACGGTAACTCATCGGAGGCGGTCAACGGGTGAACTTGGCCGAAACTATTCTCGAAAAACAAATCACTCAAGGCGCGACGGGTGCGAGGCAAGTGTTCGCGTTCGTTCATCGGCGGCACGAGCGAGTCAGAATCGCCGGGGTAGCCGATTGCGATGCCGGCCATAATCGTGTAGCCATCCGGCACGGCATATAACTCGCGGATACGGTCAGGCAAAATCCCGCCCATCTGACGGACATTCAGGCCGTGTGCGCTGGCCTGTACGATGATGTTCTGCACCGCTTGGCCGGTATCATACTGCGCGAAACGGTTGGCCGGTTGGCCGTCAACATCGAAATGGTCACGGGCAATCCCAATCATGAGAATCCACGCCTTGGTCGCCCAACGCTGATTGCCAGCATTGATGCCTTGTACCAGTTTGGCGTGCGCGTCGGCGTCATCGCGGGTGGCGACGATGAAGCGCCACGGTTGCTCGTTATTGCTGCTGGGCGACCAGCGTGCGGCCTCCATCAAGCTCAGGACGGTATCGGGCGAGACCGGCTCATCGCTGAAGGCGCGGCTACTCCAGCGAGTCGCCAATAGGTCATGAATCGGGGCGCGGGTGACAGCGATTTTATCCTCGGTGATAGAGGATTGGGCATCGGTCATGGGAAATCTCCTTTATGCGTCTTGTATGAGTCATGAACCACTAGACGCACCGGATTATCCTGTTTCGTACCTCCCCTGCCCATAACAATTTGGTAATATTCTGATTGCGGGCGGGGCGCCATAATCGCTATAACAGGCGTGGTTGTTTAGACGGAATGGGCGGCGTGGCTGGGGTTTCAGGCATTGTCCCATTCAAGACCGCCAAACGCGCCGCCGTCGCCAGTTGGTCTACGCGCTCGTTGTGTTCGTGACCGGCGTGCGCCTTAACCCATTTCCACATAATTTTATGGCGCTGAATGGCCGCATCGAGTCGCTCCCACAACTCTCGATTTTTGACCGGGGAAGGCTTGCCATAATCACTGCCTTTGGTCATCCAACCGTTGCTTTTCCAGCCTTTCATCCACTTGGTAATCCCATTTTTCAGGTATTCGCTATCGGTGTGTAGCGTGACATCGCTCGGCACTTTCAAGGATTCCAGCGCACAAATCGCGGCGGTCAATTCCATCTGGTTATTGGTTGTCTGGCGCATCCCACCAGACAACTCGCTCGTGTGACCGTCGGGCGACATCAGCAAGGCCGCCCAGCCGCCCGCGCCGGGGTTGGGTTGGCAGCCGCCATCGGTGTAAATCGTGACTTGTGGACGTGAGTCGCTCATCATCTGCCTTTTGGTGTACAGTTTTGGGGTCTATTCTACCAAAACAAGCTGGGTGATTGATGGACTCCTCACAGTCGCGTTTCCGCACATTTTATTTCATCCTCGCCACCCAGACCGTCTCTTTGATTGGGTCGCGCCTATCGGCTTTGGCCTTGGGATTCTTAGTCTATCGCCAGACTCAACAAGTGACGGTCTTGGCGCTGATACAATTTTTCGACATCCTGCCCAGTATCTTCATCTCTCCCATCAGCGGGATGGTGGCAGACCGACTGGATCGGCGCAAAATCATGATTGTCGCTGACATCGGATCGGCTATTGGGACGGTGTTACTGCTGTTATCCGTGGTATCAGGCGCGTTCCAAGTCTGGCACTTATACGCGGTGACGTTTTTACAGGCGACTTGCGCGGTCTTTCAACGCCCCGCAATCCAAGCCTCTGTGACGATGCTGGTGCCAGATGAACAGCGGGCGCGTGCCAATGCCCTATTTGAGTTGAGTTTGCCTATGGCGGGGATTTTTGCGCCTGTTATCGCAGGCTTAATTTTTGCAGTTGTTGGCGTATCGGGCGCAATCGTGATTGACCTACTGACCTTTATCATCGCCATTAGCGCCTTGGTCATCGTTAGAATCCCCGCCCCGCCCAAAAGTGAGGAAGGCCAAACCGAAGGTGGCTTCTTACGCCAACTGACCGCCGGATTTGCCTTCTTGTGGTCACGCCGTCCGCTGTTCATCTTGGTTTCGGCCTTCACCCTGACCAATTTCTTCTTCACGCTGGCCTTTGGACTCGAAACCGCCTACCCACTCGCTCGCACCGGCAGTGAGGCCGTGACCGGCACGCTGTTGGGAATCAGCAGTGCCGGGATAGTCATTGGAGGCGCGGTCTTGGCGTGGTGGGGCGGTACACGGCGGAGAATCCATACGATGATGCCCGCCGTCCTAGCCACTTGCGTCGGAGTCGTGCTGATTGGCATGGCGCAACAGCCGATAGTATTGGGCGCAGCACTATTTGTGACGATGTTCGCGTTCGGATTCATCAATGCTCCGTTCAATGCGCTGGTTCAGGCAAAAGTCCCGCCAGACTTACAGGGGCGGGTGTTCAGCGCTATCTACCAGCTTTCGTTCATCTTCATCCCGATTGCCTATCTGCTCTCTGGTTTTTTGGCCGACCAAATCGCGGAGCCAGCCGCACACCGACCTGATTGGCCTTTCGCGGGCTGGGTGGGGACAGGCGACGGCGCGGGTATGGGGTTGATTTACGTGGCCTGCGGCCTCGTGATGGTGGCCTTCAACCTATTGGTCTATGCCCTGCCGATGGTGCGCCAAATCGACGTGCGACTGCTAGACGCTCAAACAGAAAACAATGTCGATTTAATTTAATCGTTTGATTTTTATAAAACGATAGCATAATATCAAAACGATGAAACCTAATCAAACGCCGTGCGTATAAGCTTTCATCGTATGCACGGCTCAAACAGGGGGATTGATGTTATGAGCGCAGAATCTGCTCGGAATTTACGCACATTTTATTGGATTATCGTCACCCAGACCGTTTCAATGATTGGCTCCCGCCTGACCGGATTGGCGATGGGCTTCTTGATTTTCGCCCAGACTGGCGAGGCGACCCCGCTGGCATTGGTCAGTTTTTTCTCCGTCATCCCCACCTTATTCGGTGCGGCGATTAGCGGCGTCTTGGCGGATCGTTGGGACAGGCGTAAGGTGATGATTATCGCCGATATTGGCGCAGCCGCTGGAACACTGTTACTGCTCATCCTGATATCCACAGGCGCATTTGAGGTTTGGCATCTATATGTCGTGGCGCTGGTTCAGTCTTTTTTTGGTGTCTTCCAAGGCCCGGCCTTCCAAGCCTCCATCACGATGCTCGTGCCGGACAATCAGCGTGACCGTGCCAACACCATCATGCAATTGATCGGCCCCGCTGCTGGCGTGGTCGCGCCGGTGATCGCCGGCCTGAGTTATGCCGCCGTCGGCGTGCCGGGGACGATTTTGATTGACCTGCTGTCATTTGGTGTTGCCATCATCACGATTGTTCTGATACGCATCCCAAAGCCGCCCCAGACCGCCGCTGGTCGCGCCACTGAGGGCAACGCTTGGCGCATCGCAACCGCCGGATTTGCCTATCTATGGGCGCACAAGCCGCTGTTGGGATTGGTCGGGATGTTCGGGCTGGTCAACGCTTGCATCGGCGGCGCTATGAGCCTCGGAATGCCCTATCTGCTATCGCGCACGGGCAGTGAAGCCGCCGCTGGGACGATCATCGGCATTGGTAGCTTGGGAATGTTCCTCGGCGGAGTCGTCTTTGGGGTATGGGGTGGTGGCCTTTCACGCATCCATACGATTTTTCCGGCGCTGATTTTCACCGGAGTTCTGCTGGCATTATTCGGAATGTCGCAAAACACCCTTATACTGGCCGTGACCCACTTCCTGATGCTGTTCCCGATTGCATGGGCGAACGGCCCAACCATCTCGATTTTACAAGCCAAAGTCCCGCCGGACATTCAGGGACGGGTATTCGCCGCGCTAGAAATAATCGCTATGAGCATCCTGCCCATTACCTATCTGATTTACGCCCCATTGGCCGATACCGTCTTAGAGCCGATGGTTGGGACGGCGGCATGGTCTGGCCTCGCGCCGATTTTGGGCGATTCTAAGGGCGCTGGCATCGGACTTATTTTATTTGGCGCGGGGATTGTGATGGCGGTGATTTGCGCGATTTTTTACGCCATGCCCGCCATGCGGAATATGGAGCGCGATATGTCTGATTTTGTGGCCGAACCGCAACCGGAATCAACCACGCCGATCATGCCCGACGGCGTATTGGAAGCGGTATAGGGAAGCGATTCTGCACGCCCATTTTACCTAATCGTTATTTGGTCATTTACGCCAGATAGCCGCCCACAATTCGCAACATTGACCCGACCTCGACCAAAAACGAGTCGTGGCCGCCATCCGCGTGGACATGGTGATACTCAACCTTGCGGCCTGTGCGCCGTAACGCCGCCGCCAACTGCTCAGACGCGCCCGCCGGGTACAACCAATCGCTCTCAAAGGTCACGATCAGGAACTGGGTGGACGTGACATGGGCGAAAGCCGCCTCGTATGACCCGTAGCCCTCGGTGATATCGAAATAATCGAGGGCTTTGGTGATGTACAAATAGGTGTTGGCATCGAAGCGTCGGACGAATTTCTCGCCCTGATGCTGCAAATAGCCCTCAACCGCGAAATCGGTCTCGAACGCATAGCGCGGCTCGGTCCCGGCCTGAAAACGCCGCCCGAATTTGCGCTCAAATGACGGGTCGCTCAGATAGCTGATATGCCCAATCATACGGGCGATGGACAGCCCAGAATCGGGCGCTTGGCCGCTGTAGTAATGGCCGCCGTTCCAGTTCGGGTCGGCATAAATCGCCTGTCGTCCGGTCTCGTTAAGCGCGATGTTCATGGGCGTGCTACGCGGCGTACTGGCGATGAACAGCACATTCGCCACCCGCTCAGGAAAACTCACCGCCCATTCCAGCGCCTGCATCCCGCCCATGCTGCCGCCCGCCGCAGCATGAAGTCGCTGAATCCCTAACTGGTCTAATAACCGCGCCTGTGCCTGTACCATATCGGCCACCGTCACGACGGGGAATCTGAGCGCCCACGGCTGACCGTCCGGCGATTCGGACGCGGGGCCGGTGCTGCCACGGCAGCCGCCAATCACATTCACGCACATGACGAAATAGCGCCCTGTATCGAACATCTTGCCGGGGCCGACGGCCTCATCCCACCACCCCGGCGGCTCTGATGGGTCATCGGTGTGATACCCGGCGACATGCGCGTCCCCAGATAGGGCGTGGCAAATCAGGATGGCGTTGGTGCGGTCTGCATTCAGCGCCCCATACGTCTCATAGGCCAGCGTGAAACTTGGTAACACCCCGCCGCCGCGCAAGTGAAGTGGTGAGTCAAAGTGGGCGTTATGCGTCTGCACCACCCCCACCGACCCCTCAGAAACGCGCAGCGGGATAGCGTCGTAATCCATAAAAACCACCTAAAGGTGAGTGGTGAGGAGAAAGTAATGAGTGATGAGGAGGACGCCCCGTAGGGTGTCCGTACAGGAAGAAACAATGGTTTTACAAAACCGGTGTTATTTCCCGTAGGGACAAGGCGTGCCTTGTCCGCTGATAGGACATCCGTACAGGACGGCCTTGTCCGTTTTACTTTTCCTCATCGCTCATCACTTTTAACTCATCACTTGCTATTTGTGTCCGTTAACCGCGACCACGGTTTGGCCTTGTGAAATCGCCAAGGCCTGATCCAAGTCCCAGAGCAAATCGTCAATGTGTTCAAGTCCGACGGCCAAACGCACGTAATCCGCGGTCACGCCGCTGGCAGCTTGTTCTTCCGCGTTCAGTTGGCTGTGAGTCGTGCTGCTGGGGTGAATCGCCAGTGAACGGACATCGCCGACGTTGGCAACGTGGCTGAACACCTTAAGATTGTCGATGAACACACGCCCCGCGTTGCCGCCGCCCTTGATGCCAAAGCCCAAAACCGCGCCCGCGCCCTTCGGCAGATATTTTTGGGCGCGCTCATAGCTGGCGTGGCTCGGCAAGCCGGGATAATTCACCCATTCAACCGACGGATGTTGCTCCAGATGACGGGCGACGGCCAGCGCATTGGCGAC
>Ga0163154_10004337_pt1 | contig 18695 bp, 7 predicted proteins | sample OliLakLV19MP9P1_FD_148649 | JGI IMG/M metagenome (GOLD analysis project Ga0163154, IMG submission 148649) | Freshwater microbial mat bacterial communities from Lake Vanda, McMurdo Dry Valleys, Antarctica - Oligotrophic Lake LV.19.MP9.P1 | ecosystem: Environmental > Aquatic > Freshwater > Lake >...
CCCAGTTGGCGGCCTTGTAGGACGTGCCGCGGTGGCGCTCGCACTCGACGAAGGTTTCGAGCAGCACGGGCTTGAAGCCATAGCGCTGCTGCCAGTCGATGGGCAGTTGGTGGTTGACCTTGGACAGGATCTTGGAGGCCAGGCCTTTACACTGGATCCACGGCAGGATGAGGAACCTCGCGTTGTTCACCACCAGTTGCAGGTTTTTGAGCCGCTGCGCCGACTGCCAACCGATGAAGCTGTCGCGCCCGGCGAGCTTCCACGCACTCGCACCGAAGCTGAGCAAGGCCACGAGCTGGTCGCCAGCGTAGACGTTGTAGCGCAGTTGGCTGCCCGACATGGCTGTGTAGCCCAGGTAGTGGTAGCGCTGGACGTACTCGTTCCACAGACGAGAGACCGCTGCCCCCGCGATCGGCATGGCGAGAGTTTGAGAGAGCTGGCGTACTGGTGGCGACGGCGATCGTGCCACTCTTGAGCGCTGTCCGCTCGCCCCGTCAGAGAATTCCGACACCAGGACGAGTGCTTTTCCTACGCGCTGACGCGGCGTCTTGCGATAGCGGTGTTGTGCTGGCGGCGACCACGCTGCAAGGCCTCTTTCAGCGCCGGGCAGGCGCGTGGTCAGGGCAGCGAGTCATGTCGCCGATCACGGCGCATCAGTGTGTGCGAGGGGCGTCTACCGGCGCCGACGCCCTGAGCGCACGCTGGCGTATCAAGCGGTGCAGGGCTGGCTGACGACGTGGCTGGCCCATCACGAGGATCTGGATGCCGAATCGGTGCCGGTCTATGTGCAGCGCGAACTGAGCGCCTATCTGGAGTGCTTAAATCCTGGCGCACGGTTTCGCGCGGGCGCGCTGTGCGGACTGTACGGCGGAGTTTCTCGTCGCTTTTTCTTGTAAAGGCCGCGGCGTCTGCCCGTCCTGCACCAGCAAACGCATGGCGGCGACGGCGGCGCATTTGGTCGATGCAGTCATTCCGCGGGTGCCGATGCGGCAGTGGGTGTTGTCGCTGCCCAAGCGCTTGCGGCCGGCGCTGCGCAGCCACTCGGTGCTGGCGACGCGGGTGCTGCGGATCTTCGTCGGCAGCATCGAGCGCGAACTTAAGCCGCAGCGCCGCGGCGCCGATCAGCGCGCGGCTGGGCGCGGTGAGCTTCTTGCAGCGCTTCGGTTCGGCGCTCAACGAGCACTGGCACTACCACTGCTGCGTCAGCGATGGTGTGTTCGCTGCGGCGGACCGCCAGAACCTCGCCTTCGTGTCCGCGACCGTCGACGCCGACATAGTGGCCAGGGTGCAGGCGCGGGTGCTGGCGGCCTATTGTCGGCATGGCCTGCTGGACGCTTAAAGCCGCCGCGAACATGGCCGGCTGGGATCACGGCGGCGGTTTTTCCGTAGATGCCTCCGTCGCCATCGCTGCCGATGACCGCGCGGCGCTAGCCCGTCTGCTGCGTTACTGCGCCCGACCGTGCTGGGCGTCGGAGCGGCTGACGATGAGCAGACGACGGCGAGCGCCTGATCTATACCTTCGACAAGCCACGCCCCGACGGCATACAAGCAACTCACGCTGACGCCGTTGGAGTTACTCGACCGGCTGGCGCGGTTCATTCCGCCGCCACGTCGGCATCTGCATCGCTATCACGGTGTATTTGCGCCGCACGCCGCCCTGCGGGCGCAAGTGGCGGCGCGGGCAGGGCAGGTGATTGCAGTGATCCTCGCGTCGGCGCCCACAGCGGGTTCCGCACCGGCAGCCGGGCCAGAATTAGCCGCAGCAGCGCTGGCGCCGTCGATACTGGCCGCGCCAGCGGCTGCATCGGCAGCCGAGAACCTGGCCGAAGCCATCCGCGCGCAACTGGGTCTGTCCGACCACATCCGGCCCCTTGCAGAACCATCCACCCCCGCATCACCCGGCGCCCGTTCCTGGGCAAGGCTGATCGCCCGCATCTACGAGGTTGATCCTCTACGCTGCCGACGCTGCGGCGGCAGCATGCAACTGATTGCCTTCATCACCGAGCCCGCCGTAATCGTGCGCATTCTCGATCACCTCGGCGAGCTTAAGCCGCGCGCCGCGCATGGCGCCGATCCGCGGTCCGCCTGGCATTGAGGCGATGCAGCAACGGGATGATCTCTGGACCCGCAGATCGCACCACCCCGATCCGCCAGTCGACGTCATGCCCGCCTTAAGAAAACCAGAACCAAGATCTGGTCAGGTTCGCGAGTTCGACCCCACCGCCGCGGGCGCCGCGGCGACGCCCACCCACGTCCGCAAAACGGCGAAAACGCCCCGCGAGAGCTCGCCCGACTGACTTGTATGGTGCCGAGCGCTGCCAGCAGTCGCCGCGAGAGCGTTTTGCCGTTTTGCCCGCAAAAGTGACCGTCACGGAGCAGTCCAGGCAGCCACGCGTGCCCCTTGACCGCGCCAATCCGCAGCGTAGACTGGCCAAAAAGGGGCTTTGGATTTCCTATCCTTGCTTGCGTGACCGGGTCACCATCGTTCATTCGGTCTCGGTTTCGAAACCGTCACCGAAGAAACCGATGAGATCGGTATCGACACTCTCGTTGTTGTCCAACGCCGGATCGGGGGAGTTGGCAGGCGCGCTCACCGTCGCGCGATTGACCACGATCTGTTCCGGGCTGGCCTGCACACTGACGGTCAGCGCGAAGCTTAAGCTGGAGTTCGCCGGCAGGCTGACCAGCGTATCGACCGTGCCCAGGCCCGCGGCCGGACAGCTGGCGCCATTGCTGGCGCTGCAGGTCCAGCTCGCATTCGACAGCTGCGACGGCAGGATATCGTTCACGCGTGCGTTGACCACGGCCTGGGGCCCTGCGTTGGACACCAGCAGACTATAAGTGACCGTGGACCCGCCTGGCACCAGTCGCAGACCGTTGAACTTGACAATCGACAGATCAGCCCCGTCGACGGTGATGGTGTGCGCCTCGGTGTCGGTGCTCGCATTGAAATTCGCATCGCCGAGATAGCGCGCTTCCAGCGTACCAGCACCGAGTGCCTTCGGCACGAAGGTGCAGCTCAAGTTCGGCAGCGTCACGCCGCAACTGGCAGTCCCGTCAGTGACCAGGATGTTACCGGTCGGTGTACCCGCCCCGGGGGCCAATACCGCGAGGCTCATGGTGACTGTGATCGGCTGATTGACCGTCGATGGATCCGGCGAATCGGTCAGGATCGTGATCGCCGTGCTCGCGCGATCGACCACATGGGTGATATTGCTCGATTGGCTGGCGCCGAAATTGCCACTGACCCCAGCATAGCTCGCACGCACCGCCGTGGTGATGGCGTTGAAGGATGTCAGCTGACAACTGCTCGCGACCGCCAGATTGATCTGACAGGTCGCGTTGTCATGTAGCTGGCGCACGCTCACGATGCCCTGGTTCACCGCGCTCGGACTGATTACATTGACCGTGACCGTGTACGCCTGACCGACCACGGTGGTGGTCGGCGAAATAGTCACGATCGAGGTGCTGGTCGCGAGCGTCTGCACGATCTGGTGCGTGCTGAAGGCGACGCTCGGGACGAACGGCGACGGCACCTCCGGATAGCTCGCGAACAACATGCGTGAACCGACTGGCAAGGTCGACGGCATCTGGCAACTGCCGCCGGCGCTGTTGCCATCCACACCCGCCAGCGTCACGACGCAGGCACCTCCCAACGCGTCGCTGATATCGACGATGCCTTGTGGCTGGAAGGGTTGCGCGCTGCTCACATCGACCACCACCGTATACGGCGTGCCGACTTCGGACGGGTCCGGGTTGTCCGACACGATGCTGGTGGTGGTCTGGTAGAAGCTCGCCTCAGAGCTGCGACCTCGCGCATCGGTCGCGATGGCAACCACACTGTCGGCCACGCTGAGAGTCACGCCGGTCGGGAAGGTGATATTCGCGCTGCACGCGCCCGTGGTGCCACAAGTGGCCGTCCCCAACCACTCACCCAACTCGTCTTGCTGCCCGCGATAGAAATCCACGCGCATCGGGTACGTGCCGGTCGACGGCGTATCGATGCCGTAGCCGAAACTGGCGCTGGCCCCGCCGGGAGCGAGCGTGTAGCTGGTGAAGTTCGGGAAGTTCTGCGGACCGGAGTCGTCGTCGACATCGCCCGGGTCGTTGGCATTGCGGCCCGCGCTTAGCACATCAACACCGAGCCCGCCGTTATTTGCGGTGCGGTTGACCAGCACGCTGACGATGCCACGGGTGTCGCCAGGGCTCTGAACGTTGAGCGCAACACGAATGCCCGCACCCACGTTATTGGCAATGACGTTGGCTTCGGCGCTCGTCGCGCCGCCGAAAATCAGCTGGCCGCTGGCGAGGCGATCAACATGGATGCCGTGCCCGGCGTTGGCCATCGGCTCATTATTGATACCGACGCCGACAAAGTTGCCAAGCACCGTGGTCGGGCTAAAGCAGCCCACCGATTCCTCACATTCAAAGCGCATCCCGTCACCGCCGTTATGGCCGATCACATTGGCCAGATCCCGCGAATTGCCGCCGATGGTCAGGCCAACGAGGCCGCTTGGGCTGCTGCTGGCGCGCGGCGGACTGCCCAGCGCACGCACGCCACCGGCAATATTGGGCCGGGCCGAAACACCGTTCGGCGCGGTGCCGATCAGATTACCGACGATGATGACCGGGTTGCCGGGCTGATAGCGGATGTCGATGCCGTACCCGCCTGGGCTGCCCGAAATGACATTCAGGCGCCGCGCTGTGCCATCACCGATCTGCACCGTACCACCGGAAGATTGGATGCCGTGGATCTCCGTCTGAACGCCGATCGGCGGCGGCAGTGATCCATCGGCCTTTAGACCGAGGTAGTTGCCACCAATGTTCACGTTCGAAGTCGAGTCGCCGTTGGTGAAGATCTGGTAAGGATTGAAGCTGTGGATCGCCAGTCCTTCGATGCGCACCAAAGCGCCCGGCGCACTCACGCCAAAGCCGCTGAACGGCACGCCTGCACCACCATTGAGCTCGATCTTGATGACCGCATTGCTGCCCAGGCCCAGCCCAGGCGCGCGGGTATTGGCGGCCGCGCCCGGCTGCGTGTAGCCATCGATGAAGATCGGCGTGGTGATGATCGGCAAATTGGCGGTCGCTGCGATGACGCAGGTGCCGCTGCCACACTGGGCCGCCGGGATCGCGAAACTGATCGTGTCCGCTGCCGGCGTGAGTTCGGCCGCCGCGATCGCCTCGCGCAGCGTGCATTCGGATGCATCGCAACTGCCGGTACCGGGATCAGCGACGGAGTTGACCACCGGATTCACGAGCGGCGCGGCGAAGAAACCGGCTTCAGAACTGCGTCCTTCGCTGTCGGTGACGATGGCCGCCATGCGGTCGCCCGCCGCCATGGTGACGCCGGCCGGGAAGGTGATACTGCCGCTGCAGCTCACGCGCACCGGAAGGCCGCAGCTGTTGGTGCCGAGCCAGATATCGTGCTCGTCGCCAGTCTGCTTGTAGAAATCGACGCGCATCGGGTAGTTGGAACCGATCGGCGTGTCGATCTCCCAAGTGATGGTGGCACTGCCCCCACCGGCAGCCAGCACGAACTCCAGGTTGTCCGGGAAATTCTGGCGCAGGTTGGGGCCCGTGTCTTCATCACCGGGGTCGTTGGCGGTCGGCCCGTCGTTGGCAAGATCGATGCCGGCAGCACCATTGCCGCTGATCCGGTTGACCAGGAAGGACATGCGGCCTGCACCGGTGAAATTGTCGGTCTCGATGCCGTTCCCGCCGTTGTGGTGAATCACGTTCGCGCCATTGCGCCCGCTCGAGCCGATCGAGAGCTGGCCACCGGTGAGATTTGAGATCGCGATGCCATCGTCGAGATTGCCGAGGATTGCCCCAAGTGCGTTGGTGCCGATGTAGTTGCCCAAGATCTGCATGCCATCGAAGCAAACGTCGGCCGTGGCATCGCAGAACAAATGGATGCCATCGAGCGTGTTGCGCGCGATCACGTTGCCGCTCTGCGGAGCCGCGCCACCGATGCTGACGCCGAGAATATTCGAGCTGGTCACGGCCTTGATGCCGTATTGGTTGGGGCGCGCACTCGTGCCATTGGGTGCGGTGCCGATGAGGTTGCCCTGGATGCTGACCGTGCTCGACGGCCTTGACCCGGCAATCAGTACACCTTCGGCCTGATTCCCGGAAATCACATTCATCGAGCGCGCGCTGCCGTCGCCGAGTTGCAGCGCAATGCCGTCGAACAGAAGGCCGTTGACCTGCGTGCCGGCACTGCCGTCGGCATGCAAGCCCAGGTAGTTGCCGCCGAGCGCCACGGTCGACCCCGAAGGCCCCCCGGCGCCGAGCCAGGTCGCGGTGATATTGAAGGTCAGCGGTCCCGTCTGATAACCGTAGACGCGCACGTAATAGACGCCGGCGGCCGGCGCATTGAAATCACAGCTTTCATCGCCGACACCGTCATACGGCCTGCAATCCCAGTTGCTGAGAGACACAGGGGCGCCATAGCGGACATACAGGTCGACATCACCGGTCGAGGCCGAGGTGGCGACGTTGAGACTGGTGATCCCTGACGGCAGGACGACCGTGTATTCCTCGAAATCGCCTTCGATGGTCGCAGAATTGACCGCGCCCGCGACCGGCACGCCGTTCTCCAATCCGGTGACTTCGGCAACTTTGATGCCGGTCGCGAAATCGGTGATCGCCAAGCCTTCGACGCTGACCGCATTCCCTGTCGCTGCGAGATCCAGGCCGATGCCACCGGCTACGGTGCCATCGATTTCGATCTTGATCAACGCATTGCTGCCGATTCCGAGATCCTGGGTCGAGGTGTTCGCGTTCGCCCCCGGCTGGGTATAGCCATCGATCGCGATCGCGGTGTTGATCTTCGGCAAAGGCGAGAGCGGGTGAATCTCACAAGTGCCGCCGCTGCCGGTGCACTGCACACCCGGGATGTTGAAGGTGATGATGTCCGCCGCCAACGTCCGGTTCGACGCGTCGATCGCTTCGCGTAACGTGCATTCGGCCACATCGCAGATGCCATCACCCGGGTCCGCAACGGAAGTCACCACCGGATTGGAGACCGGTGGAAATCCGACCAGCCGGACTTCGGTCGGCTGATACTCCAGAATGAGCTCCGGGTAGTCGGTGGTGTAAGTTGAAAATGTGCCGCTGCGGCCACCCAGAGCGGTCAGGAAGGTTCGCGGTGGCGTGATGATGCCACCCCCGTTGACCACGTCCAGCGTGCCGCCGAGCGTGGCCGTTCCGCTAATGTTGACGCGATCCATTGACCCCGAGCCGTGTGTGCCACTGGCTGGCTTCGCCTTGAGCCTCTTGTCGCTGCCGTTAATCTGTTCGGGCGGATCAGTACTGATCTGCAGCGTGCCGCCGGTGCCCTGGGTGTAGTTGCCGTTAATAGTGAAAATGATCAGGGACGAGCTCGGATAAAACAGGCCACCGGTGTTGATCAGATTGCCGTTGATCACGCCCCTGCCAAACAGCGTGCCACCGGCCAGCGTGAACGCGCCGCCAGTCACGCTCAATGAGCTGGCAATATCAATCTCCATGCTGCCGGCGGTCTGGGTAAACGGTGGAGCATTCACATTGCCGCCGAGCAAGCGGAACTGGCCGGCCTGATTGATGGTGATCCCCGCGCCTATGGTAATTGTGTCGGAAGAGGATTTTACGAACAGGCCATTGATGTTGAGCGCACTGGTGCATGGGGCTGCACATAGCATCGAATCGTTGGCATAGCTGTAGAACTCCGTGTCGACGGTGATCGAAGCGCCGAGCTCTAACTTGATGTTTCCGTCGTGCCATTGGAAGGTGGGCCCGCAGTCATTGCAGGTGGTGGTCGACGCGATCACCAGCGCGCGCTTGCGATAGGTCTTATCGGCGCTGGAATTAAATCGCCCGCCACCTTCGGCGGCGCTCAAGGTCAGCGGCTGGATGCCCGCTGCGGTCGTGGTGACGGTGCCACCATCGTGATTGAAGAATCCGGTCACCTCGATCGGGCTGCTTCCGGTAATGGTACCCCCCGAACCGAGCAGGCCCAGATTCCGGATGACGACCGTCGCGCCGGTGCTAAAGTCGAGCAAGGTGTTCGCGTCGCCGCCGACCGAGGTGTAGCGGATGGTGTGCGTCGGCGCGCTGACGCTCAACTGTCCGCCCAAGACAACTTGCAGTTGGCCCTCGCCAGAGATGCTGCCGCTGCCCGACAACGCCCGCAGCGCGGTCGGTTCACTCACGCGCAGGTAGCCGAGCTCGGCGACCGTATAGCTGCCGGTGTCGTTGCCGGGGCCGTGCAGCACGAGTTCGCCGCGGCTGCTAGCGGAAAAGAAGCCGTTTTCCACGAACACACTGCCGGTGTTGGTGAAGGTCGTATAGAAGCTCGACCGCCCATTGACCACCCTGAGCGTGCCCTGATTCAAGAATTCCTGAGAACCGAGGCCAGTGGCCAGCCATACGCCCGAACCACCTCTCAGATCCAGGATGAAAGTCCCTGCGGGGGCGTTGACCACGCGCGCCCCGTCATTGAGCACCGTCTGGTTAGTGAACGAGCTGACGTTGGTGGTGCCGAGATTGATGTAGTCGCGCTGATCGAGCACGCGCGGATCAATCAGTCCTGGATCACCCCAAGTCGCAGTAGCACCATTGTTGATGGTGATGGTTGCGGCCGGCGAACCGTTGCCGCGAATACGTCCCAGCGGCCACTGCAGAGCCGAGGCCACCGCAAATTGCGCACTGCCCTGGAGGATGGCGGCCGGGTGATTCAAGCGCAGCTCATGAAAGGTCTGCAGCGCTCCGCAGCCGATGGTCAGCGCCGCATTGTTGATAACGACGGGTCCATTGGTCGCCAAGCACTTGGTCACGATGTAGGCACCGGCGTTAGCGCTGGTGTCGCCGAATTCGAGCGCGCCATTGCCGCTGACCGCGGTGTTCGCGCTCATGCTGAAGGTGCCCGCAGAGAATTCCAGCGTTGCGCCCGAGCTCACGGTCATGGCCGTCGCCGTGGGCGCGGTGCCATTGGCGCGAATGCGCAAGCGGCCGTTCTCGACATTTAAGGCGCCGGTGTTGGTGAAGTTGATGCCGCGATCGAAGCCGGCGGTATTCGGGCCCTTCTTGACGATGGTGCCAGCGTTGGAAATCGTCGGCACGGCGCCGGTGTTGTTGAAATAGATGCGTTCCTCGGCTGCGTTCGGCTCGATCTCCAAGGTTGCGGCGGCGGCGACCTGCAGGCTCGCGCCGTTGGACATCTCGATCAGACCGGTGGTCCAGCGATTGCTGGCGCCCCGCAGGCTGAGCGTGCGCCCGTCCAGGTATTTTTGGCCGCCGGAAATGACGGTTGTCGCGCCACTGCCCGCAATCAGCGCGTGCACGCTGCTGGACGACCGCAGCGTGCCGCCAGTCCACGTCAAAGTGGTGACTGCGGTGATGCTCTGATCGCCAGTCAGCACGCCGCCGTTTACGATCAGCGCGTTGACGCTGACCGGCACATCCAGCGTCACCGTGCCGAGATCGATCTGCGCCGAGTCGGGCGCGCCGGGCGTGCCCACCGGACCTGGGCCCGGACCGCTGCCGCCGGCGCAATTACTCCACTTGGCGGGATTGGTCCAGTTGTCGGGGCCGCTGCCGCCCGGATTCCATACGCACGTTGCCGGGCCAGCGGGGACCCCTGCCGGACAGTTCAGCACCCAGAAGCGCTGTGACGCAGCCCCGCCGGTGATGATCTCAGTCGCCTGCAGATTCGCAGTCCGTGCCGCCGCTCCTGAGGTACAGGTCAATGTGATGTTCTGCGGCGCGCTGTTGCCGGCCGTGAAGGTCAACGTCGGAGCGCTGGTCGCGGTGAAGTTGGCCGCATTCGCACCGCTCAGCACGAAACTGCCGACCGTCGTGGTGCCGCCGCCTGAACCGCCGCTCGGGGTCGCCGAGATCGTGCCGATGCCGGTAGTGCCGATCGTCGTGACACCGGTAAAATTGACCGGGCCACCCGTTCCTGCCTCACTACTTGCTGCCGGGTTATAGGTGATCGACGGGCCAACCGCCGCACCTGCCGGGCAGTTCAACACCCAGAAGCGCTGCGAGGTCGCCCCGCCCGTGGTGGTCTGAGTCGCCTGCAGATTCGCAGTCCGTGCCGCCGCTCCAGAGGTACAGGTCAGGCCGATGTTCTGCGGCTCGGCGCTGCCGGCCAGGAAGGTCAATGTCGGGGCGCTGATCACGGTAAAGTTGGCCGCATTCGCACCGCTGAACACGAAACTGCCGACCGTGGTAGTGCCGCCGTTAGATCCGCCGTTCGGGCTCGCCGAGATCGTCCCACTTCCCGTAGAGCCGATCGTGGTGACCCCGGTGAAGTTGACCGGGCCACCCGAGCCTACCTCACCACTGGACGCCGGGTTAAAGATGATTGACGGGCCAACGACCGCCGCGCCTGGCGGACAGTTCAGCACCCAGAAGCGCGGTGATGCCGCCCCGCCGGTGATGGTCTCAGTCGCCTGCAGATTCGCGGTCCGTGCCGCCGCTCCTGCAGTACAGGTCAGGGTGATGTTTTGCGGGGTGATATCGCCTTCCGTGAAGGTCAGCGTGGTCGCGCTGGTCACCAAGAAGTTGGCCGCATTGGCACCGCTCAGCACGAAACTGCCGACCGTGGTGGTGCCGCCGCCTGAACCGCCGTTCGGGGTTGCCGAGATCGTGCCAGTGCCAGTCGAGCCGATCGTGGTGACACCGGTGAAGTTGACTGGGCCACCCGTGCCTGCCGCAGCACCATCCGCCGGGCTATAGGTAATTGACGGGCCCACGGCCCCCGCCCCGGGTATCTGATAGGACGGCCCGATCTCGCTGGTGTTGCCAGAACTGGTCGAACGCGAGATCGCCGCGATCCGATTACCTGGTACCAGCGAAACCTCGGCGAAGGTCGCCGGTGAAGCACCCGCATGGCTGCCGATGAAGGCGATCGGTGCCTTGGCCGTGGTCATCTGATAGAACTCGTAGCTGAATGGCCCCTCGCCCGCCGGGGCGTCGAGGCTGAAATCGATGCTGAGATTGCCGCCAGCGAGCGTGGCCGAGACGATGTCCGGCGCGTTCTGCAATTCGTTCGCTCCGGTGTCGCCATCGCCGCTGTCGTTAGCCGTGCGGCCATCAATACCAAGATCGATGAAGGGGCTGCCGAGACTGCCCGGATCGCTGCCTTCACCGGTGTTGAACTGGGTGTTCTCGCTGATATCGATGCGTTTGCGACCTGCGGCGACGGCGACGCCGGGGGTAAAGACCGCGCCCGGCGTTGCGACAAGCGTGATGCTGTCGATGCTGGCGCCGCTGACGCTCACCGAGCCGTCGGTACCGACGCGCCAGCGGAATTGCACATTGTCGCCCGGGACCACCGTCGGCGGCAGCGCGTAGACGGTCTGCAATCGTCCCAGTGAGTCTGCGGTCCACGCCGCGCGACCGCCGAGAGGGTTGCTACCTTTCGCTTGCGCCTTGGCCGCGCTTCGCCCGCCACCGCCATTCAAGGTGCCATTGTAACCACCCTGGAGGAAACTACCGCCTGCAGCGACTGCGTCCGCGAACGGTCCGCCGTTGACGGCCAGCTCCAGCACCATGCCGTCAAAGGTGGACTCGAGATTGTAGGCGTTGCGGAAAGTCAGCAGCGCAGGTATGGCACTGATGGCGATGCTCGGTGACAACAGCAGTTTGTCGGAAACCACCCCCTCGTTATCGATCTGCGCGACATTGGGCGCGCTGTGGGCAGCGGGGCTGGGCGTGCTGTTAGTGGCCCAAAAAACTCCATTGCCAGTGACATTGTTGACCGCGCTCCAGCCCGCGGGCAGCCCGGGCGCTGAGACAGCGTCGAAATTTTCGCTGAAGGGCATGCTGACGCCCGACCCACGTGGAGAACGCGGCACGATGGGCGCAGCCTCCGCCGGCAGGCCGATGCGGTTCTTGCTGACCAGAACTTTCTGGCTGATGCCGTCGGCATCGATCAGGATCGGATAGGCGCCATTGAGGAGCGTCGCGCTGCCGCTGGCGTTAACACCGATGCGATTGACCCCGATGTACAGACCCGAGGCGTTGACACTGGCACATGCACCCTTTTCCGCACTCCGCGGCGGGGCGGCTAGCCCGAATACAAGGACACCATTGTCTGTATTGCCGGAGATGACGTTCTCATCGCCTACCGCGGCGTTGTTGTAGGCCAGCGCCGCGTTGTTGCAATAGGCCTCCACGACGACGCCATCGAGGTTCGCCAGCGCGCCGCTGCCGTTCGCATTGGTGCCGATCAGGTTATTGCCGATGATCCACTCGTCGCCTTTGGCGTACACGCCAGCGCAGTCGTTGCCACTGATCAGGTTGCGCTGGGCGGCGCCTTCGCTGCCCACCTCGAACACGCCAGACGTCGTACCGACGCGATCGAGCCAGACGCCATCGCAATTGGACGCAACCGCGTTGCCACTCGCATCCGTGCCGATAAAAGACCCTGTTATGCGGCCACTGCCGGCGGCGTTGACGTACAGGCCCGCGCCGTTGTGCTGGGTAATTGCAGCGTTCTGGATCACCAGCCCGGAGATCAGCACATTCGGGCCGATGACCGCAAGCCCGGCGCCGTCGATGACAATCTGCAGCAGCGCATTGGTCGCGACCGGATCGGTGTTCTGGACCGCGCCAGCCTGGCTGTAACCGTTAATAGTGACCGCGTTGTCGATCATCGGCAGCGGAAAACTGGCACCATCGATCGCGATCACATGCGGGCCGCTGCCCGGAATGTCAAACAGGATGAAGTCGTCACTGGAGAACGCATTTGCTCCCAGCAGCGCGCCGCGCAAGGTGCAATCGTTTAACGCGGCAGTGCACAGTTGTGCTGACGGCGAGGAGTCATCGTCGATGCGATCGACGGTGTAGGTGGTGGGGCTGCCCTTCTGCTGCCGCGGTGCGCGCGTCGCCAGATGCTCGGCAACTCGCGCGCGCATGTGCGCGGCCCGATCCGCGCGTGCAGTCAAAGCCGGATCGCCGGCTTGCCCACCAGCGGCGTCGGCCACGCCGAGCCCGATGGCTGGAAGCAACAGCAGGGCGAAAAATCGTGCAATCCGCAGCGGAAATTGCATCGATTCGCGCACCGCGTTCTTGGACGACCCTAGTTTCATCTTCTAACCCCTTTATCCACTGGCGCACCGACTTGAGGTCGGAACTGGCGTACCCGTTGGGCATGCGGCTGCTCTTAAAGCAACGTTGCCTGCAATGTACGGCCGAGATCGCCGGAACACCTACAAGCGTTCGCGTGGGTCACGACCGAAGTCGTGAATATCGCGCGAAATTCTGTAGCTATTGTGGACGAAACTGCAGAGCGCTATGTGAATTGAAGACAAAGGCTGCACAGAGGTGAAGACCAGCATTGCTGCGGCCTTTTGTTCAGCTTCAATGAAGGTGCGCGCCGGTGTCGCAAAACGCGCCTGTGGGCACCCCCGAAGACTTTTCCCGGCCCTTGATAGGGCCGCGAAAACAATGCGTCAGCACGCACTGCGTGGTCTCAAATGTGTGAAAAATGCCAAATCAACGCCAAACTGCCTTCGCAGCTAGGCGCCGAAAGGACTTCCGGCGCACCCGCGAGGAAAGTCCGACAGGCTGCTAGGATCCAGGCGGCAGGTTGCGCTCGCTCCTGGAGACCGATTTGCTGCTCACTTCGGCAATCTTGGGGTTGTCGAGCATCAAATCGACCGCATCGGCGAGCACCTGCGCGCCTTCGCGCAGCAGCACATCCGGCTTTTCCTTGTCCTTGTCCTCATCCTCGATATCGGCAGCCCCGCGCTCACCGGGATTGAGGCCATCATCGAGCGCCTTGGCCAGCTTCTCGTCGCTGTCGCCGCGCGCCTTGGCACGCACGGCCGCACGCGCCTCATCGGATTTGCGCTCGGCCTCGCGCTTGGCAAAGCTGAGCGAGATCGACTTGCGCGCGCGCGCCTTCTGATATTGGACCGTGTCCTCGCGCAGGAAACCGAATTCGACGTCATCGGCGATGCGCGCTTCGTGGCGATGCATCAGTGTTGGCGCCAGCCGCGAGAAATCGCCGACCGGGGAATACACGGCCGCAGCGATCTTGGTCCACGGCAACGCGTTGTCGTAAGTCGATTCGCCGTAATCCTCGGCATCCAGCGTCACCGGGAAGCGCACATCCGGGAGCACGCCCTTGTGCTGCGTGGAGCCACCATCGACGCGGAAGAATTGCGCCATGGTGTACTTCAACTGGCCGAGTTCGGGACTCTGCTTGTTCGCGATGTAGTCCAGATCCTGCAGTTGCTGCACGGTGCCCTTGCCGAACGTCGGCTCACCGATCACGAGTCCACGCCCGTAGTCCTGGATGGCCGCGGCAAAAATTTCCGAGGCCGAGGCCGAGGCCCGATTCACCATGACTGCCAACGGACCACTGTAGACGACGCCGCGCGCGGTGTCGGATTCGACCTGCACGCGGCCACGGCCATCGCGCACCTGCACGACTGGACCGGCATCGATAAAGAGTCCAGTGAGCTCGGTCGCCTCGGTGAGCGAACCGCCGCCGTTGTTGCGCAAGTCGATGAGCAAACCGTCAATATCTTCATCAGCCAGTTCCACCAGCAGCTTCTTCACGTCGCGCGTGGAGCTGCGGTAATTGGCGTCACCCTGCGCGCGCGCCGCGAAATCCAGATAGAACGCGGGCAGATCGATCACGCCGATCTTGCGCGGATTTTCACCCTCGGTTTCGATAATGCGCTTGCTCGCGGCCTGCTCTTCGAGCTCGACCTTGTCACGCGTGATCATGATCAACTGCGGCTTGCCGCCAACGCTGACTTCGGCCGGCAGCACGCTGCGTGGGATCGGCGTTGCGCGGCGGCTGGCACGCAACTGACTGCACAAGTCATTGTTTGTCGGCGAGTCGGGCTCCGAGAGCCGGCAAGAAACCGGCGGGCAGGGCAGGGCAGTGCCAGACGTTTTTTTCTTGCCACACCAGCGGCGCCAATAGGTTCTCGATCATTCGCGCTCATCCGTTGAGAACCCATGTCGTCTGATCCCGATGTCCGAGCGTTTTAGCCTGTGCTCAGGGTGCCCCCGTCACCAAGCGGTCAACTCCAGTGACACCCTCGGGCTCATTAAATCCGCGCTGTTGTTGGCAGTGGGCAGTTAGGTGCCGAGCATCAAAAAATGGGTGTCCATGACCGCTCGCTGCCCTGATCCTCGCCGCACAACCAAGCCCGTCGCACACAGCGCGACACGCAGTGATAGGTGCCAGGAGAACCGGGCGGAACGAGGATGGAGCGGGCGTAGGTCATGGGACCAGCATCGGCTAATCGGCGCATCGCCGCAGTCGGAAATCAGCCCGACAGCGTGTAGGAAATTTCTGATCCTCGACTGTCCGGTGTTGTCTCGTCAGTCAGCCAAACGCCAGAAAACCTGTAGGAAAATTCTGATTCATGGGTGTCCAGTGTCGGCCGCACTGATTCATGGGTGTCCAGTGTCGGATTTTGCAGTGTCGGATTTTGCTCGGCTGCCGCTTATTGGCGCGCAAGCAAGGCGGCCAGTCAGGCGGCGTGGCTGGCCAAACCCGAGAACAAGGGCTACTTCGAAGGTCCGATGCATGTTCAGCGCGTGCGGGCTTGGCGTGCCGTACATCCGGGTTATGCGCGGGGCCGTTCCCGTGGGCGGCGCGCGTTACACGATTCCTTGCCGCTCCAAACACCTGATTTGGTTGAGCAAATCGACGATCGTGCGGTGCTGGTGGAGAGCCCTGGCGCGCGGGCGTTACAAGATCTCTTGAACCCCTCAAAGCTACTGCTGGCGGGCCTTATCGTGCATTTGTTCGAGCTGTCGTTACAAGATGAGATGGCTGCCACCACCCGGCGTCTCGTACAACGCGGGCAGGACCTGATTTTGGGAGTGGGTGATGGCGTTGAAGTCCGCAGGCAACATCAAGCGCGTGCTGCGCCCCGAGCGGCTGCGGCAGGTGCCGGTGCAGTTCAGCTGGGTTGACCAAGCGCTGCTGCAGCGCCACCTGATTGATCGGTTCGAAGCGCGTTCTGCGGCGCTGTATCTGTTCTTAGTCACGGTGGCCGACGCGGCGGGGGCTGAGCTACTACGGCCGCCGCGCGCATCCGGGGCGACGCCGTGTTTGATCGCGTTTTCGATCAGCCCCAGCAGCGCTAGGCAGGGCACGGCATAGCCCAAACAGCTGGGGCACAGGTCAACCTCGACCCGCAGGCGATCCTCGAGCCGCGCTTGCTCGATCGCCAGATACTTCTGGGCCAACTGCCACTCGTCTTCAAGGCTCTGGCTGACCCGATTCGACAGACTCAAATGAGAGCGGAACAGTTTAGAAGATCGGGACAGAAGATCGGGACAAGCACTGAAGGGTGCCCAGAAAGATGCCTGTCTCTATTGCGGCGCCGTCCGGGGTACCACGCGCGACCAAACAGTGAGTGCCCACGCTTGTGCCAGATGAATGGGTGGCCACAATTGCGTCGCGAATGTCCACGGCTGCGTTAACGCAATACGTCAGCTGCTGGTCTTTTTTCGGCGACGCGTGAAGCGCACGCGCAACGTTGACTGCGGTTTCAACGCGATATCCACAACCGGCTCAGGCAGGACCGCGCCCTCTTCCAAGCACCAATCGAAGTTCTCAACGAAGTGCGCAGCAATCAGCGCCATTTCAATGGTGGCGAAGTGCTGGCCGAGACAGAAATGCGGTCCGGCTCCGAAGGGCAGGTACGCACCACGAGCGATTTTCGGGGCATCAGGCATGAAGCGTTCCGGACGAAACACGTAGGGCTCCGCGAAGGATCGCGGGTCGTGATGCAAGTGCCAGATCGGCACGACAACCAGCGTGCCCTTAGCAACAGGTGTCGCACCGATGTCAACGTCGCGGAGTGCGACGCGGGTAAACAGTGCTGTAGAGGGCGGATACAGGCGCATGGCCTCTCTGATCGTCGCGTTCAGATAGGGTAAGCGCGAAATGGCTTCCATCGTCGACGCGCCGGGGTTTTCGTTTTCGTTGTCAATTTCGCGGCGTAGTTTGGCAGCGACGTCAGGATGCGTCGCCATCAGGCCAATCCACCAAGTCAGCGCGGAGGATGCGGTGTCGAAGCCCGCACTAAAGAGCAAAAAGCAGTTGTCGTGAATCTCCTGCGAGGTCAGGGTTGCGCTGCCCGTGGTCGGACTGTCATCGCAAGCGGCAAGCAGCATATTGAGAACGTCGGGCTCTGTGTTGGTGCCCTTGGGTTCGCCGGCACGCGTCTTGATGTGCGCTCTAACCAAGGCGTTGATCGTCTGCAGGTGCTTTAGCTTGCTGGCGCGGCCGGGATAGGGCAGCCAATTGGGCGGAACGAAGGCCCAGAACACTTCGCGCATGCTTTGCCTGGTCAGCGCGCGGATGGCGGTTGAAACGCTGCTCGCCTCGGCTCGCGTTGCCGCGTGCGAGAAGAGCGTGCGCAAGATGACGTCCATGGTGACGCGCGTCGTCAGGAAATCGACATCGACCGTTGCGCTGTGCCCTGGCTCAGCAGGGAGCTCATCGCCGACGCTTTCGTCGATGGCAGCGCGCATCAGGCCCATGTAGCCCGCAATGCGCTTGGGTGCGAAGCCGGGTGTGAGGATGCGTCGTTGACGCTCCCAATCCGGTCCTTCCGTAGTCAGGACATTCCTGCCCTGGAAGGACTCAAAAATCCTGAGCAAGCGCGCCTCGCGCTCGAAGTCCTCATGATGATCCACCAAGATTTGGCGGGCCGCTTCGGGACTGAAGAAGTAGTAGATGCGACGAAACAAGATGGTCAGTCGCGCGACGTCGCCGTAGCGGCTTTGCAATCGGCTAGCTGCACCCAGCGGATCCTTGCGTATCTCAGCGAGTAGCGGCAGGCCCAGCGGCGCCCTGCTAATGGGCGCAGCGTCGGTGTTCAGGTCAACGGACATTCTTGGCTCCTGTGGTTCGTATTGGCGGCTGTTTCGCTCGCGGGCTCAACGCAATGCCGTGCATGGCCAGATCGAAGGCGGCGAGAAATCGCTTCGAGAGATCCGTGCTCGGGTCAGCGAGCCACGCGGAGACCGCACCGAAGAGCAAGTACTCAAAGCTTGAGGCGATCTGCTCGGCGGTCTGGCGGGTGTCGACTTCGCGCGTTTGCTGCGCGGACCGGAACATCAAGATGAGGATCTGCCGGCTCCCGTTGACTGCCGTCTTAGCGCCGCTCGCCTCATCGCCATAACGCGCTTGGGCGGTCAGGTACCGCAGGTAGTGAGGCAGATAGGCCTTTCGTGCGGTGTGCCACGCGGCGGATTCGCGCAGCAGAAAGCGCATGCGCGCTGCGAAGGTTTTTCGCGAAGTGAGCGCCGCCGCCCGCTCGACCATGCCCTCGGCGATGTCTTCTCGAAAGCGATGCGCGATCAGTGCTTCCTTGACGGGAAAGTAGCTGTAAAGCGTGGCTTTTGCGACGTCGGATTCCTCAGCTGTCGCTGACACCCTGAATCGGGCCACTTCATGATCGCTTGAATCGAGCCACCCGAAGGGGCCGTGATCGCCTGAATCGGGCCAGTTGGTGATCGCTTTAATCGAGCCACCTGGTGATCGGGTGAATCGAGCCACTTTGGGATCGGCTTAATCGGGCCACTGACGGTTTGCGGTTGGTGCTCGAACGTATCCATGCTTCGCGGTTTTGCCGCGGAGGCCGTTATGTCCAGGAGAACGTTCGAGATGCATCACTATCAAGTTGTGCTGACCCAGATGCGGTCAGGGAAAAGCGATC
>Ga0163154_10004338_pt1 | contig 18692 bp, 12 predicted proteins | sample OliLakLV19MP9P1_FD_148649 | JGI IMG/M metagenome (GOLD analysis project Ga0163154, IMG submission 148649) | Freshwater microbial mat bacterial communities from Lake Vanda, McMurdo Dry Valleys, Antarctica - Oligotrophic Lake LV.19.MP9.P1 | ecosystem: Environmental > Aquatic > Freshwater > Lake >...
CGTGTCGCGCTGCGGATCGGGTCGCACATCACCGCGGTCCCAACGGAGTCGGCGCGTACCCAGTTCGGACGAGCCACCACCGGGTCGTGGTCCATGGCGGCACCCGGTTTCAATTCCGCGACCGAGCCCGCCGACGCATCGGCGCTGCGCATCCCCGTTCCACGCGGCGGCCTGGATCGCGCCGTGGACACGTTCCTGTCGAAGCTCTTGCTGGGCTCGATCGCGCTCTTCGTCCTGGGCCTCGGCGCGGTCGCTTGGGTCGCGCACCGTGTCACGCGTCCGCTCCGCAACCTCGCCGATGCGGCGGAGCGGGTCGGACGTGGCCAGCTCGGCACCGTCGTGGACGAGGCCGGGGATCGCGACGTGACGAAGACGTTGCGCGCGTTCAACGACATGTCGCTGCGCCTCGCGGCCCTCGACGAAGAGGCCCAACGGCTGCGCGACCGCGAGCACCTCGGTGAGCTCGGCGATGTCGCGCGCGGCCTTGCGCATGCGCTGCGCAACCCGCTGCACACGCTCGGCCTCGCGGTCGATGCGCTGGGCGATGGGCGTGACGATGCGCGGGAAACCGTGCGCGCCGCGCGCACGCAGATCCAGCGCATCGACGGCGCGCTCGAGGGTTTCCTGACCCTCACCGGGTCCGGCGGGATTCGCGAGGAGGTCGCGCTCGACGACCTCGCGCGTGACGTCGCGTTGGAACTCGCGCAGTCGACGCAGCCATGCGCCGTGCGTGTGCTGGCCGAGGGCGGCGCAGTGCCGATCGCGTGTGTGCCCGCGGAGCTGCGCGCGGTCGTGCACGCGCTCGTCGTGAACGCGGCAGAGGCCTCGCCGGGCGACCCAGTCGTCGTGCGCGTCGAGCGGATCGAAGGCGGACCGCGCGCGCGCCTCGAAGTGCTGGACCGCGGCCCGGGGCTGGCGCCGGAGGTGCGCGCGAGGCTCTTCACGCCGCACGTGACGACCAAGGCGCACGGCACCGGCATGGGCCTCTATCTCGCCGAGCGCATTGCGCGCACTCGATATGGCGGCAGCCTCGCGCTGCACGAGCGCCCCGGCGGTGGCGTGCGCGCGGTGCTCGAGCTCGCGCTGGCCGAGTCGCCGGTCGCTGCGCCCGATGGAGCGCCCGATGGAGCGCCCGATGGAGCGCCCGATGGAGCGGCGGATGGCGCCCGCACAGGTCTCGACGCAGGCGGCCGCGAGCCCAGAGGAGAGCGCGCATGAAGGAGCGCCTCCTGCTCGTCGAGGACGAAGCGGCGCAACGCGCCCTCGTCGCGGACCTGCTCACGGGCGCGGGCTACTCCGTCGCCGCGGTCGGCTCCGCCGAGGAGGCGATCCGTCGCCTCGAGCGCGAGGACTTCGACCTCGTGCTGTCCGACTGGAAGCTGCCGCGGCTCGACGGCGAGCATCTCTTCCACGAGGTGCGCCAACGCTTCCCCGCGCTCGGGTTCGTGTTCCTCACCGCGTACGGAACGATCGCGCGCGCCGTCGCCGCGGTGCGCTCGGGCGCGGACGACTATCTCGCGAAGCCGTTCGAGCGCGAGGAGCTGCTCCTGTCCGTCGAACGCGCGCTGCGCGCGCGGCGCCTCGTCGCCGAGAACCAGCGGCTGAATGAAGCACTCGTCGAGGCCCGCGGCGAGCGCGAGCGCCTCGTCGATCTCATCGGCCGGAGCGCTGCGATCCAGAAGGTGTTCCGCCACGTCTCGCGCGTCGCGGACAGCTCCGCGACCGTGCTCGTGACGGGCGAGAGCGGCACGGGCAAGGAGCTCGTCGCGCGCGCGCTGCACACGTTGTCGACACGCGCGAGCCGCCCGTTCGTCGCGGTGAATTGCGCGGCGATCCCCGAGGGGCTCGCCGAGAGCGAGCTCTTCGGCGCAGAGAAGGGCGCCTATTCCGGCGCCGATCGCCGACGCGCGGGGCGCTTCGAGGCCGCCGAGGGCGGGACTCTCTTCCTGGACGAGGTCGGCGAGCTGCCGCTCGACGTGCAACCGAAGCTCCTGCGGGCGCTGCAAGAGAAGCGCATCGTCCCCGTCGGTGGGGACACTGAACGCGTGTGCGAGGTGCGCATCGTCGCGGCGACGAACCGCAACTTGCTCGACGACGTCGCCGCGGGCCGCTTCCGTGAGGACCTCTACTACCGTCTGGCGGTGATCCCGCTGCACATGCCGGCGCTGCGGGACCGGCGCGAGGACGTGCCGCTCCTGCTCGAGCACCTCCTCGCCGCGGCGTGCAAGCGCCACGCACGACCGCGGCCACGCTTCAGCAGCGCGCTGACTCGGCGCCTGCTCGACCACGCTTGGCCGGGCAACGTGCGCGAGCTCTCGAACGTCGTCGAACGCCTCGTCTTGCTGGCTGGAAACGAGGCCCTCGAACTCGACGACCTGCCCCCGGACTTCGGCCCTGCCGTCGCGGCTGTCGGCGGCGGCAAGTACCGCCTCGACCCCGCGGGGATCGACTGGGAGCTGCACGAGCGCGACGCCCTCGAGCAGGCGCTCGAACACGCCCGCGGCAACCGCGCGCAGGCGGCGAAGCTCCTGGGCCTCAACTACAAGGCGTTCCTCTACCGCCTGGAGAAACACGGCCTGAGGCCCGGGGCGGAGTCGACCGGCGGATATGGGGCCGATGCCCCGAGTCCCGAGTTGGGGACCTCCCTCCCGTGATGGGGAAGCCTTAGAGTGTCTCCCTACGGAACTCACTGCCGTGGATACGACCCTCGACAAGCCCCCCCGCGAGGACCAGGCCGAGCCGCTGCCCGCCGCGCGCCTCAACCCGCCCGGTCTCACCGAGCACGGCGCCTACCGCATGCGCTTCGCCGCGACCCGCGGCGACCTGTGGGCGGTGCAGCGGCTGCGCTACGACGTCTTCAACGTGGAGCTCGGCGAGGGTTTCCATACGTCGACCGTGACCGGGCGCGACGAGGACCCGTTCGACCTGCAGTGCCAGCACCTGGTCGTCGAGGACGCCGCGACGGGAGCGGTCGTGGGCACCTACCGCATGCAACTCGCGGGCCTCGCCCTGCGCCCGCATCAAGCGGGAATTGGCCTCGGGCTCTATTCAGCGGGTGAATTCGACCTCACGGGCGTGGGCCGAGAAGCACTGGAGCGCAGCGTCGAGCTCGGGCGCGCGTGTGTCCACGTCAACCACCGCCACAGGCGCGTGCTGTACCTCCTGTGGCACGGGCTGATCCATTTCTGCTTGCACCACGGCAAACGCTCGTTCTTCGGGTGCAGCTCACTCACCAGCCAGGACGCGGCGGAGGGGCTGCGGTTCTATCGCTGGCTGGGCGCGGAGGGTTACGTGCACCCCGACCTGCACGTCGTGCCGCTGCCCCCCTACCGCTGCGAGGCGCCACCCGAGTCGCTCGTCGGTCCTGCGCCGAAGCTGCCGAAGCTCTTCGGGACGTACCTGCGGGTCGGCGCGAAGATCCTCGGACCGCCGGCGCTCGATCGCGAGTTCAAGACCATCGATTTCCTCACCTGGGTCGACCTGACCCCCGAGATCGCCACGGCCTACGGGCACCCCGGCGCTCGACTCTGAACGACTCCGTGGGTCACGTGCTCGCAGTGGCGCGCCTCCTGGCGCTCGCCGTCATGACGACGCCGCTGTACCTCGGCTATATCGTGACGCGCCCGCTCGGGTGGCTCGCGCCGCGGCTCGGGGCGGGCCTGCACCGCTTGTTCATCGGGGGTTGGGCGAAGGCGGCCGTCGCGCTCATGGGCGTACGTGTCCGGGTCGAGGGCGAGCGCCCTGCCGGGCGCTTCTTCCTGGTCGGGAACCACCTGTCGTACGTCGACATTCCAGTCCTGATGGCGACCGTCGACGCCCGGTTCCTGGCGAAATCCGAGGTCGCGAGCTGGCCCGTGCTGGGGTTCCTCGCCCGTACGACGGGGACACTCTTCGTCGATCGAAGTCGCAAACGGGACCTCGCGCGCGTCAATGACGCCGTCCGCGGGGTGCTGGGAGCCGGCACGGGGGTGGTGGTCTTCCCCGAGGCCACCAGCACCAAGGGGTGCGACGTCCTGCCCTTCAAGCCTTCGGTATTCCAGGTGCCCTCGGAAATGGCGCTTCCCGTGTCCTGCGCGGCATTGTCGTACGCATACCCCCCAGGTGGCGGAGACGCCTGGCAGACGGTCTGCTGGTGGGGCGACGCCCCGTTCGCGCCACATTTCTACGAGTTCTTGAAGCAGCCCCGAACCGACGCGATCGTAACCTTCGGCGCGCGCATTCCGCCCGGCCTCGATCGTAAGGAACTGGCGGCCCGAGCCCACGCGGCCCTCCGCGAGGTCTTTCGGCCCACCTGCCCCCCCGAGCACCGGGACACCCCCTACATCCCCGTATGAGTTCGCTGATACAGGTCCTCCTGCGCGAGAACGTGGAGGTCCTTCGCCAAGGGCTGGTCCTGCTCGACCAGCTCGATGACGAGCAGTTCTGCAACGGTGTCCCGGCGTTGAAGCTTTCGGGGCCGGGGCCGCACTTCCGTCACGTCATCGACTTCTACCGCCGCCTGTTCGAAGGCCTCGACGCCGGTGCATCCCCGCGCGCGATCGATTACGACCGTCGCGAGCGCGACCCACGGATCGAATCCGACCGCCGCGTCTGCCGCGCCGCCATCGACGAGCTGCGCGCACGCCTCGGAACGATCGAGCGCATCGATGGGCCGATCAGCGTGCGTTGTGACCAGCTCCCCAGCGCGCACTCGACCCTCGGTCGCGAGCTGCAGGGGCTCGTCAGCCACACCGTGCACCATTACGCGCTGATCGCGATCGCCGCTCGCGCGCAGGGGATCGATCCCGGCGACGAGTTCGGGGTCGCGCCGTCGACGCTCGCGTACTGGCGCGAGTATGTGTCGTAGCCGTCTCAGCGCGGGCGATACCCGCAACCCAAGCCCAAGCCACGGACCCGCGAAGAATCGACTCCAGCGCAAGTTCCTGCGCGCCACGCGGAGAATCCCGGCTGTAGTCGATCGGATGATTCGGGTCCGGCCCCTGACCGGGCCTTCCGCGCTGCGTCGCCCCATGTGCACACTGACTTGGCTCCACGAGTCACGCCCCGGGGGTGACGGCTACCGGCTATGGTTCAATCGTGATGAGCTGCTCTCGCGCGGCCCAGAGCTGCCGGCGGCCACGGCGGAGACGCCGCATGGGCGCTACGTCGCGCCCGCGGACAGCGACCAGGGCGGCACCTGGATCGCCTCGAACGACCGCGGCGTCACCGTGGCACTCTTGAACGGTTACAGCGAGAGCCGCGGCCCGGCGCGCAGCGCGTACACGAGCCGCGGGCACCTCGTGCGCGAGCTCGCGACAATGCACAAGCGCCAGGAGTTCTGGCAGCGCCTCTCGCCCGCGAAGCTCGTGGAGTTCCGGCCGTTGGTGCTCGTCTTCGTCGCGCCCGAGCCACCCGCGTTGATCGCGCGCTGGGACGGGCTCGACCTCGTCGTCAGCGCCGACGGCGACCAGGAACTACCGATCGTGTCGTCCAGCTTCTCGCAGGACGCCGTCCAGCGCGCTCGGCGCGCGCTCTATGCGACGCTGGTCGATGGCGCGGGTGGTCGATCGAACGAGCGCCTCGAGGCCTACCAGCGCCACGCCGGACCCCACGGACCCGACGCGTACTCGCCGAACATGCGCCGCGAGGACGCGGCGACGCGTAGTCAGTGTGTCGTCAATGTCGACGCGCGCGAGGTGCGCTTCGTACACATCCCTGGCGCCCCGCACACGACGCCGCCGCGGCCGGCGGTCGTGCTCGCTCGACGCCGCGCGCCGTGACGCGACGGCGGCGGGTCCTCCTCGCGCTGCTCGCGGGCTACGCCGCCCTGCTCGGCGCGTCGTGGGTCGCGATGGAGCGCGCCGCTGGCCCGGCGCCGCGGTCGGGTCAATCCATGGAGCGCTGGCCGAGCCACGTCGGCGGCGCGCCACACGAGGTCGCGCTCGCCTACTCCGACCGCGGGCCCCGCGACGCGCCCGTCGTGCTCCTGCTGCACGGCAGCCCGGGGGCGCACACGGACTTCCTGCGGGTGACCGACTCGCTCGAGGATCGGTTCCGCTGCATCGCGCCCAATCTGCCGGGGTTCGGCGCATCGTCGCGCTGGGTGCCTAGCTATTCGGCGTCGGCCCACGCGCAGTACGTGCTCGAGCTCATGGATCGGCTGGGGGTCGAGTCCGCGCACGTCGTCGGGTACAGCATGGGCAGCGCAGTGGGGCTCGAGCTCTACGGGCTCGCGCCGACACGAGTGCGATCGCTCGTCATGTTCGCTGCGCTGGGGGTCGTCGAACTCGAGCTCTTCGGTGACCACACGCTGAACCATGGCCTGCACCAGATGCAGCTCGCAGCGCTGCGCGCGCTGCGCTGGGGCGTGCCGCACTTCGGGGCGCTGGACCGCTTCGCGCTCAACGTCACGTACGCACGGAACTTCACGGACACGGACCAGCGTCGGTTGCGTCCGTTGCTGGAGGCCTTCGAGCCGCCGATGTACGTGTTGCACGGCGCGGAAGACTTCCTCGTGCCCCTCGCCGCCGCAGAGGAACACGCGCGCATCGTGCCGCAGGCGCAGCTCGACGTCGTCACACGCGCGGACGTGCCGGAGCTCCGCGCCGACGCGCGGCTCGGGCCTGGGCATTTCCTCCCTTTCACGTCGCCAGAGCTCGTGGGTGAGCGCGTCGGGCGATTCCTCGACCGCGCCGAAACGGGTGAGGCGCCGCGCCGCCGCGATGCGGTGGAGCCGCGTGTGCGGGTCGCCGCAGCGCCGTTCGACCCCCACACCGTCCCACCGTTCCAAGGGCCCGCGCTGCTCGCGATCCTGGTGTTGCTGGCGCTCGGCACGCTCGTCTCCGAGGACCTCGCATGCATCGCGGCGGGGTTGCTCGTCGCGGACGAGCGCCTCAGCTTCTGGGCCGCCTCCGCGGCGTGTTTCGTCGGCATCTTCGTCGGAGACATGCTGCTGTTCCTGGCGGGTCGCCTCTTCGGTCGCACTGCGCTGCGTCACCGCCCGTTGCGCTGGTTCGTCAACGAGGACGCCGTGGCGCGGGCCAGCCGCTGGTTCAGCGAACGCGGCGCCGCGATGATCTTCCTCTCGCGCTTGACGCCGGGCTTGCGCCTCCCGACCTATGTCGCCGCGGGGATCTTGCGCACGTCGATCGTGAAGTTCGCGCTCCTCTTCGCGCTCGCGGGCGTTGTCTGGGTGCCCGCGCTCGTCGGCCTCGCCGCGGTCCTCGGCCGCGAGGCCGCGGGGCTGCTCGGCGGGCTCGGTTGGTCGAAGCTGCCGTGGCTGATCGCGCTCGTGCTGCTCTTGCGCGAGCTCTTCGGCACGGTGCCGATGCTCTTCACGCACCGCGGGCGGCGGCTCTTGCGGGGGCGCTGGATCCGACGCACGCGCTGGGAGTACTGGCCGCCCTGGATCACCTATGCGCCGATCCTGTGCTGGATCGTGTGGCTCGCGCTGCGTCACCGTGGCTTCGCCAAGGTGACCGCGGCCAACCCCGCGATCCCCGGCGGCGGCTTCGTGGGGGAATCGAAGGCCGAGATCCTGCGTGGCTTCGGCGACGCGCCAGAGGTGCCGCCGTGGCTCTTGCTGCGCGCGGGGCTCTCGCCTGACGCGCGCGCGGCGCACGCGCTCGCGTTTGTCGCAGAGCACCGCCTCGATTTCCCCGTGATCCTGAAGCCCGACACGGGCCAACGTGGCTCCGGGGTCTACGCGGCGCGTGACGAGGCCGAGCTCGACGCGGCCGTGCGGCGCCACCCCCACGACACGCTCGTCCAAGCGCGCGTCGATGGGCCCGAGTACGGCGTGTTCTACATCCGACGCCCAGAAGAGCCCGTCGGGCGCATCTTTGCGATCACCGTGAAGATCCTGCCGACGGTCGTGGGTGATGGCGTGCGTACGCTCGAGGAGCTCGTCCTCGACGACCCACGCGCTTGCGCTCTGCACGCGGTCTATGCGCGCGAGAATCCCGCGCGCTTCGACGTCGTCGTGCCGCACGGCGAGGTCGTGCGCCTCGTCGACGTCGGCACCCATGCGCGGGGCGCGATCTTCCTCGATGGGCGGCACCTCATCACGCCCGAGCTGACGACCGCGATCGACCGCCTCTCGCAGCGCTTCGTGGGCTTCCATTTCGGGCGCTACGACTTGCGTGTGCCGAGCGAGGCACACCTCCGCCGCGGCGAGGGGCTCGGCGTGATCGAGCTGAACGGGGTCACGTCGGAGGCCACGAACGTCTACGACCCGGCGTTGGGGATCGTCGAGTCGTATCGGGTCCTCTTCGCCCAATGGTCTGCCGCCTACGAGATCGGGGCCGTTCACGCTGCGCGGGGCACTCCGACGGTCAACCCCGTCGGACTCCTGCGCGCGTGGTTGCGGTACCGCCGTGGCCCGCGCGGTCACAGGACCTCGGTCGACGCGTAGAGACCCGTGCCGGGACAGGCAGGGCCACGGCGGCCCGGGTCCGGCAAGAGGCACCATGCGACACCTCCTCATCCTGACCCTCGTCCTCTCCGCACTCGTCTCTGCGCTCCCGGCGCTCGGCGCCGGCGCGACCGCGGACGGGTGGCGCCAGCCAGCCCAGCAGCAGCTCGCCCCGGACGATGAGCGCCCAGGGCTGGAGCATTACAACCTGTCGAAGAATGGCCTCGCGCTCGATGGTTACGACCCGGTCGCGTACTTCCCGGACCACGGGGCCAAGGCGACCAAGGGCCTCGAGACCATTACGGCGGTCCACAAGGGAGTGACGTATCGCTTCGCGACGGAGGCCAACAAGGCCAAGTTCGTGAAGGCGCCCGAGTCGTTCGAGCCCCAGTACGGCGGCTGGTGCGCATGGGCCATGGCGGACGGCAAGGGCGACAAGGTCGGCATCGACCCGAAGTCGTTCCTCGTCGAAGGCGGGCAGCTCTACCTCTTCTACGACGGGTTCTTCGGGGACACCCGCAAGAGCTGGAACAAGGCCGGCGGGGCCGCGAAGCTCGCGGCCAAGGCGGCCCTGAACTGGGCGCGGATCACGGCGCCGAAGAAGTGAGCCCACGCTCCGCAGTTCGGGGCATGGCGCGGCCCCGCGCGCGCGTTAACCTCTCGCTGTGGATCGTAGGAACGCGCTGGTGAGGCTCGGCCTCGGGTTCGCGCTCGTGCTGGGTATGGGGTGCACTTCCCCACCGGCCGTGCTGCGCGCTCCCAACACCTACAACGTCGACGAGCAAGGCGTCGGGCTGCACGGCTACGACCCCGTGAGCTATTTCGCTGAGGGTGGAGGCGTGCCGCGGGTCGGCAGCTCGGACATCGTGGCGAAGCACCAACGGGTCACCTACCGCTTCGTCGGCGAGGCCAACCGGCGGCGGTTCCTCGGCAATCCCGAGCGCTACGTGCCGCTTTTCGGCGGTTGGAACGCCTGGGGCATGGTCGAGGGGCAGCGCATGGACATCGACCCCACGTCGTTCCTGATCCAGGACGGGCACCTGCTCGTCTTCTTCTCGGGGACGTTCTCCGACGGCCGCGCCAAGTGGCTGCAACGCGACGGCGCGGAGCTGCGCCAGCGCGCAGACCTCGCTTGGTCCGCGTTGCGGTGAGATGTGCGAGGAGCGCGGGGCTCGCGCCGCCGGCTTGTTGCTTCTGCATCAACTTGCAAACGACGCCACCGAGCTTCGGGGCCGTCTTGGCGAAGGCGTCGCCCTTGGCGAGCTCATTCTTGTCGGTGGTGCTGCCAACCAACCGTTCGAAGTTCTGTTCGACGATGCAAGAATGGCCCACGTTGAGACTTGACAATGCGTCCGTACCGAGATAGGGTCGGACTGCTGGATGACGCCGTATCCTCAAGGCTCCCACCACCTGCCAAGGAAGTTCGACATGCTTAACAACGCTTCGCAACGCTTCGCAACGCTTCGCAACGCGTCTCGCCGCGCTAGTACTGAGCCTTTTCCTCGGCGGTGAGATCGCACTTGCCGCGCCGCAACTGTGGACGCCCATCTACGTAGATAGCAATATGCCGCCAGGTGGCAATGGGTCTACATGGCCCATGGCATATCACGATTTGAACGATGCGCTCGACGAGCAGGCAACTCGATCGGTGGCACTTGACTCACCAATCTACGTTCGAGGAAACGGGGCAGCCAAGCCCTACAAGCCCGATCGACGGACTGATCCGAGTGACCCGCGTTCGGCGACTTTCCAACTCAACCCTGAGTTCATCAAGCGATTGCGAGGTGGCTACCTTGGCTCAGAGACGACCGAATCACCGCTCGGCAGCCCTTCTCAGACCGTCTTGGAAGGCGACGTCGCACCGGGGATCGAGAAACCCGTTTATCACGTCGCCACGGGCGTTGGCTTTTCCAACACGCTATTCTACGTCGACGGCTTTCGAGTTATCAACGGTCTCGCGGATGGAGCAGTGCGCGACCATACAGCGGGTGGCGGAATGCGGTTCACCACCGCTCGCGCGTGGGCCAGAGATTGCGAGTTCGACGGAAACACCGCCACCCGCGCGGGCGGAGCCCTTGCAGTAGAGTCGGCAGGCTACGAAAATGGAGCGTGTCAGGACAACCAACTTTGGCTGGGGTTGTGCACGTTCAGCGGAAACGTCGCCGGGAAGGGAGGCGCGATTTATGTGCGCGACTACCATGAGATTCGGGACTCTCCCCTCACCGGACTACAGCTAGATTTCGCTGAGGGAACTGCCGTGCACAGCTCGCGTTTCATCGGAAACCGCGCGCTCGACGGAGGTGCACTACGCTTTGAGTACGCACTCGCTGGTATGAATCACTCCCCTCCATCTCTCTCCTTGTTCAGTAATCTCTTTGACTCCAACCAAGCCGTATATGGAGGAGCGATCAGCCTGCATCCCTACAATGGTGCACGCATCGTAGCCAATACATTTAGCGGCAACGTTGCGAGTGGAGGAGGCACATGCTTGTACGTCACAGACCCTTCCGATGCTGTGACTCCCCACAATTGCGAGGTGGTAGCTACCGTTGTTCCCCCGACATTCGACGGCAATATTTGCTGGGGCAATGCGACCTTGACGGCGCTCTTCGCCGCTCCCGGCATGACGAGCAACTACAACAATACGCAAGGGGGGCCCCTCACTGGGATCAACAATATATCGACCGATCCACTCTTCCAGGCAGGGGGTTTTCAGCTCACTCCTGGGCTTTCGCCGTGTATCGACACCGGCGCCCTCGTCACTTCTCGACCTCGCGATTTTGCAGACATCAACGGGAACCTAATTTTCAAGGAGCTCGTAGCCCTCGATCTCCTGCGTAATCCCCGCGTCGCAGGCGTCTCTACAAGCCAACTCGACATGGGCGCGATCGAGGTGCAATGATCATGAGCAAGTCGATGAAATCTGAGGTGCCGAAGTTCCAGTCTGAGCATCGTTGCAGAGTTTCGAGGAGCCGGACGTGCATCGCTCTCGCGGTGTTCGCCTCGTTGTTGGCACCGGAAGCGGCGACCAGCCAATCGACAGCGGTTCGCGTCGACGTCGAGGTGCTGCGTCCTGCACAATTCCCGGGTTCCTCGCTCTTCGGAGTTCAGGTCGAGGTCATTGGGGACGAAGTGCTCGTCAGTGCCCCTTACTACGACAATCGAGGCATCGTCCGGCGATACTCGATGCGAGGCGGCAGAATGGAGGCAATCGGTGAGATCCAGTCGCCCTGGCCTACGCATACGCGCTTCGGCATGAACCTCACGTCGTTTGGCGATGATATTTTGTATGTCGCCGCCCCGTATTACGCGGGTCTGCCGAATCGAATAGGCGCCGTAGTGGAGTTCCGACGCAGCGCGACGAACGACTGGGTGCACACACGCACAGTCTCCGCAACAGAGTATGCGCCTGGGATGTACCCCGTCGCGGTGGATGCAACTCAATTGATGTTCGGTACGAGTGTGGGCCCGACCGCGACCGTCATAGGGCCCGGCGTTCACATCTTCGATCGGGATCCCATCACGGGAGATCTTACACCTGGGCAGATACTGCGGCCGCGCCCAGCAGTCGTCGGTGGAGGATTCGGCGCCGAACTGGCGCTCGCACAGGATGTGCTAGCCGTGGCGGCAAATGTGATGACTCTCCCCGGGTCGTTCTCGAATGCCGGCGAGGTCAATCTCTTCCGTCGCACACAAGGAGTCTGGCAGTTGGAAGCAGTGCTGCACTCGCCAACGCCAGGTTTCCTCCGGCTCTTCGGCCAGGCGCTTGCGATCACGCCGGACGCGACACGGGTCTATGTGGGCGAGCCGGGCATCACCCAGTTTCCCGCTGCCCCTGGCCGCGTCTACGAGTTCGTCCATCGCGGTGGCGGTACATGGGAGGTCGCGCAGACTCTCGAGTACAGCGGCGCGTACCTCGGTGACGGATTCGGCGGCGCCATCAGTCTCGATGGCGACCGGCTCGTCGTCGGCGCGGCGAGGGCGCTCGGGCCCGGCGACATCGGTGGCTTCGCCGTACTCTTCGAGCGCGATGCCCAGGGCGTCTGGCGCGAAGTGGACGTGCTACGGCCAGAGGCCCACGGGCAACCTTCGCAATTCGGATGGCCCGTCCTTGCCCATGGGGAGATGGTGTTCATCGGGGATCCCACCCGACTCTACTCGGGCCTTCAAACGCTCGGAGCGCTCGAGCTGTTCCAGCGGCCGCTGGGGCACTTTCATTGCGCTGCAACGACTCCCGCTGTGAGCGAGCTGCAAGTGTTCGCTGCGAACGGGGTCGATGTCGCACTGCCCGCGGCGCGCCTCCGCGATTGGGTGCCGGGACCCAGTTACCGCGTGCTGGCGCTGAGCGCCGCCGCGGGACCTCCGGCGGGCGTACAGGTGCCGTTATGCATCGGGGTACCGATTCTCCGGCGTTGTGCGGCCGAGAGCGTGGGGCCGGGTGAGGGCGGCTCGACCGAGAGCTGGTTCAGGTTCGACGAGCCGTGGTTCCGTCCGTTCCTGGGCCAACGCCTGTACGTGCAGGGGCTGACTTTCGGAGGCGCCCAAGGAGTGATTGCCTCCCCGGGGCATCGTGTACGGGGGCTAGAGCGCTCCCTCGGCAATCCGGGGCGTTACGTTCCGCGGTCCGACACATGCACAAGGAGCGCGGGGGGGCTGGCCCTCCCCGCGCTCCTCGATTTTCAGCATCCTTCGCACGGCCCCTGACGGGCCCGTGGAAGACATCGAGCTGGACGTCAGCTCCTGACTTCGAAGTCCGCGTCGACGGGTTCATCCGAGTCCGCCGCAGCGCCCGCACCGGGCTGTGGGCCGCCCGCGGGCTGCGCGCCTCCGGCCTGCTGCTCCTGCATCGACTTGTAGACGACCTCGCCGAGCTTCTGAGCTTTCTTCGCGAAGGCGTCACGCGCCTTGACGAGCTCGTCCTTGTCGGTGCTGCTGCCCGCGACGCGCTCGAGGTCCGTGGCGCCGTCCTCGATCGACTTCTTGTCGTCGTCGGAGAGCTTCGCGCCGTGCTCCTCGAGCTGCTTGCGCGTCGCGTGGACGAGCTGCTCGCACTCGTTCTTCAGGTCGACGACCTCGCGGCGCGCCTTGTCCTCGGAGGCGTGCTCCTCGGCGTCGCGCTTCATGCGCTCGACCTCGTCGTCCGTCAGTCCGGAGGACGACTCGATCTTCACCGACTGGACCTTGCCCGTCGCCTTGTCGATCGCCTTGACGTTCAGGATGCCGTTCGCGTCGATGTCGAACGTGACCTCGATCTGCGGCATGCCGCGCGGCGCGGGCGGGATCCCGTCGAGCTTGAAGTCGCCCAGGAGGCGGTTGTCCTTCGTGAACTCGCGCTCGCCCTGGAAGACGCGGATGTCGACCTGGGGCTGGCTGTCGGCCGCCGTCGAGAAGACCTGGCTCTTCGAGGTCGGGATCGTCGTGTTGCGCTCGACGAGCTTCGTCATGACGCCGCCGAGGGTCTCGATGCCGAGGCTCAGCGGGGTGACGTCGAGGAGCTGCACGCCGGAGACCTCACCGCCGAGCACGCCGCCCTGGATCGCAGCGCCGAGCGCGACGACCTCGTCCGGGTTGACGCTCTTGTTCGGCTCCTTGCCGAAGAACTCCTTGACCTTGGCTTGCACGAGCGGGATGCGCGTCGAGCCACCGACGAGCAGGATCTCGTCGATCTCGCTCAGCTTCAGGCCCGAGTCCGCGAGCGCCTTCTTGCACGGCTCGATCGAGCGCTTCACGAGGTCGCCGATCAGGCTCTCGAAAGTCGCGCGGGTGATACGCTGCTGGAGGTGCTTCGGTCCGCTCGCGTCCGCCGTGATGAACGGGAGGTTGATCTCGGAGACGGTGCCGCTGGAGAGCTCGATCTTAGCCTTCTCGCAGGCCTCCTTCAGGCGTTGGAGCGCCATCGGGTCCTTGCGGACGTCGACGCCGGTGCTCTGCTTGAACGCCTCGGCGACGTGCTTGATGAGCAGGTCGTCGAAGTCGTCACCGCCGAGCTGCGTGTCGCCGTTCGTCGCGAGCACCTCGAAGACGCCGTCGCCGATGTCGAGGATCGAGATGTCGAACGTGCCGCCACCGAGGTCGTAGACCGCGACCTTACCCTCTTTCTTCTTGTCGAGGCCGAACGCCAGCGTCGACGCCGTGGGCTCGTTGATGATCCGCTCGACGGTCAGACCCGCGATCGTGCCGGCGTCCTTGGTGGCCTGGCGCTGCGAGTCATTGAAGTAGGCGGGCACGGTGATGACCGCGCGGTCCACCTTCTCGCCGAGATAGTTCTCGGCGGCCTCCTTGAGGCTCTGGAGGATGACGGCGCTGATCTCGGGCGGCGAGAAGCTCCGGCCGTCGATGTCGACCTTGACGAGGTCCTCGGGCCCACCCGTCAGCTTGTACGCGACGTGCTTCTCGGCCTCGCGGACCTCCGCGTGGCGCCTGCCCATGAAGCGCTTGATCGACGCGATCGTGCGCGTCGGGTTGGTGACTGCCTGGCGCTTCGCGGGCGCGCCGACGAGGCGGCTCTGGTCGTCCAGGAAGCCGACGACCGAGGGCGTGGTACGGGCACCCTCGAGGTTCGTGATGACGATCGGCTCGCCACCCTCCATCACGGCCACCACCGAGTTGGTGGTGCCGAGGTCGATGCCGATGATCTTGCTCTTCTTCATGGGGAGTCCTCCGCGCGCGGACGGCGCGCTCGGGAGAGGGAACAAAGGCCGTGCCAAGCCGCGCTAGGCGCCTAAAGCGCACGCGGACATGGGGTTACAGCGAGGCGCTCGAGCGCGCAGCTGCCAGGATGACAGCCCCGGACCGCCTTGGGCGCCGGCGCTGCCAGCGTGACAGGGGGGACTCAGGTACCGGGCGTCGGGTCGCAGCCCCACGTCGAGTCCGTCGGCCGCATCGGCCGGTTCAGCCACTTCGGCCGTCGGAGGCCACCGGGGCCCGGCGCGGGGCGCGCCATGGCCTTCCACGTCCGGTAGTGCTCGCGCGACTTCGCCGTGTCCACCACCACGTCACCGAACCGGTCGCCGTCGTGCGCCGGCGAGACCGTCACCTTCTGGTGCCAGCAGTGCATGCCGCTGACCGGGTCCGGCTGAACCGGGAAGGTCAGGTTCTGGTGCACGCCGACCTCCTTCCACCACACACGCTGCGTGTCCGGGTCCTGGCTCTCGAACGGGCCGGCGCCTTCTTTCACGCGGATAGACACTACCGTGCCGTTCCAGGACACGTCGACGAGCGCGCTCGCGAGCTGCGCCCCCCCCACCGAGCGGAACATGCGCCAGCGCCCCACGTGGTGCGAGCACGCGACGATGCCGGGGTGGATGCCCTCCGTCACCCAGACTCGGCCGATGAAGTGACCGATGGCCGTCTCGACGCGCACGAGCCCGTTGTTCTCGAGGCCCAGCGCATACGCATCCTCCGGGTGCACCCACAGCGGGTTCGTGTGGCTGATCTCGTTCAGCCACTTCGAGTTCGCCGAGCGGGTGTGGATCAGCGTGGGCAGCCGGAACGTCGGCAGTAGGCAACGTTCCCCGCGGGCGAGGTCGAGCGCGCGCCAGTGCACCTGGCTCTGCACGTAGTTCGGCAACGCCTCCTCGGGCCAGCGCCACTCCGCCAGCGTGCCGGAGTAGACCTCCAGCTTGCCGCTCGGCGTCGTGAAGCCCGCGCGCCGTGAGCCGTCCTCCATGAGCGCCCCGCCCTTCTCGACTGGCTTCTCGTAGCGTTGCTGCCCCGCGTAAGGCACCTCGAACGCGCCGTACTTGCGCAGGTAATCGAGCGGGCGGAGTTGCTGCTTCGCCGCCGCCTCGGGTAGCCCCGGGACGTTCTTCGCGATGTCCCCGAAGTACTCGTCCATCGAGACCTTCGTACCGGGACGCTCCTTCGACTCGTACCACTTGCGGATCCCGAGCGCGCCGTCCGGGTCGATCGCCCACGTGAGCGCGACCCAGAACTCGGCCTCTTCCCAGACCTCGCCCGGGTTCGTCTCGCGCGAGTCCTGGGTCTCGCGCCCCTGCCTGCGCGCAAACTCGCGCAGCACGGGCTGACGGAAGCCGATCCACGTCCCCGCGTGGGTCTCCTGGCTCATCAGGTCATGCCGCTCGGGGCCGAGGCCTGTGGGCAACACCCAGTCCGCCCACTGCGCCGTCTCGGACCACGTCGGTGTGAGCGCGACGTGGACGCCGATGCGGTTGTCCTCTTCCAACATGCGGATCCACGACGCGCCGTCGGGGTTGGTCCAGACCGGGTTGTAGACACGCGTGAAGTACACCTCGAGGCGCTTCCCCTGGTCCCACAGGAGGTGTGGCAGGAGCATCGACAGCTCGTAGTGTGTCAGCGGCCACTCCTTCGGGAAGAGCAGCTCGTTCCAGTGCCCCGGCGGGCCCGGGTTCTCGCTGGGCTTCGGCGCCGCCTTGTCCCAGCCGTGTGGGTTCCAGCCGCCGGGTGTGCCGACGCTGCCGGTGAGCACGTGCAGGAAGAGCAGCGCGCGCGCGATCTGCCAGCCGCCGAGGTTGCCGCTGGCCGCGTTGCGCCACAGGTGGCTCGTGAACTTGCCCTCGGCGCGCACGATCTCGTCGGTGAGCTCTGCGACGGTTGTGCCAGGGATCTTGCACTCCGCCGCGGCGCCGTCGTGCGTGAAGCGGTCGTACTCGCCCGCGAGCAGCTCCATGAAACGTTCGAACGTGCCCGGCCCGCCCGCGTCGCGCGCGGTGAGGAATTCCTGCCAGTTCACCCAACGGCGCACGAATTCGCGGTTCACCGCCGGCATCCCATTCGGGCCCTTCACGCCCGCAGCGTCGCGCCGCAACAGCTCGCGCGCGATCGCCAAGAGCAAGTACGCCTCGCTGCCCGGCCACGTCGACACCCAGAGGTCCGCGTGGCTCGCGGAGTTAGACAGGCGTGTGTCGACGACGGCGAGGCGCATGCCACGCTCCTTCGCCGACATGATCCGCTGCGCGTGCGGGTTGAAGTAATGCCCCGTCTCGAGGTGCGCCGAGAGCAGCAGCGCGAATTTGGCCTCGCTGTAGTCGGGCGACGGCCGGTCCGCGCCCGACCAGAGCGCAAATCCCGTGCGCGCCGAAGCGCTGCATACATTCGTATGTGTGTTGAGCCCGTCGATGCCCCACGCCGCCAAGAGGCGCTGCATGAAGTGGTCCTCGCCGGGGCGCCCGACGTGGTACATGACCTCGTCACGGCGTTTCTCGACGATCGCCTTGCGGATGCGCGCACCGATGTCGGCGAGGGCCTCGGCCCACGTCGCGCGCTCGAAGTGGCCCGCGCCGCGTTTGCCGACGCGCTTCAGCGGATAAAGGATGCGCTCGGTGTCGTACACCTGGTTCAGCGTCGCCGGCCCCTTCGCGCACGTGCGCCCGCGGCTGCCGGGGTGCACGGGGTTGCCCTCGAACTTGTCGATGCGGCCGGTCTCCTTGTCCACGTACGCCAGGAGCCCACACGCCGATTCGCAGTTGAAGCAGATCGTCGCCACACATGTGTAGTGCTTCGTGCGGCGCTCTGGCCAGGCCTTCGGGTCGAGCTCGGTCCAGTCGTCCCAACGCTCGGGTGGCGGAGCGACGGAGAGCTCCCAGGGGCTCTGGCGCGGGGACTCTGGTTTGACTTCGCTGCCGTGAGACATGTCAGGAGATCCTCAGCGCCTGGCCGGCGCGCACGAAGGCGTGTTCGTAGAGGCCGAGGCCCACGAGCGCGGAGAAGGCGCCGATGCCGGCGACGGCGGCGGGCGCAAAGGGCGACGCGAGCGCGATCCCGGCGATGATCGCGCCGGCGCTCGCGAGATAGAGCGGCCGGAACGGCCCGCGCGTCAGCAGCGCGTGCGCTTCGTGGAACTCGGCCTCGCGCCCGAGCGGCGCGCGGGTGCCGGCGGTCAACGTCAGCACCAGGTGCAGGCCGAGCGCGAGCGCCAGCGCATCGCGCGCCGAGTCAAAGCCCGTCGATGTCAGCTGGAACACCCCGGGCATCAGCACGAGCGACGCCGCGCCCGCCGCCAGCGACTGCACGACGAGGTGGCTGAACAATCCGCGCTCCAGCCACAGGACCCGCCCCTTGGCCTGGGCGAAGAGGAACGCCGTGTAGCCCGCCGTCATGGCCGCTCCGACGGCAGCGAGCACCCCACCGAGGAGCCCGAGCGCGCCCGTCGGAGCTGCACCCAAGAGACCCGCTACCGCCCACGCGGCGAGCACCGCGCCGTACACGCCGATGACGACCGAGCCCTTGGCGAGCCAGCTCGTCCAGTTCGGCCGCAGGAAGATCTTAAGGAAGCGCTCGGGGCGCTTCAGGTCCGCGACGAGCAGCGCGCCGGTCACAC
>Ga0163154_10004345_pt1 | contig 18667 bp, 34 predicted proteins | sample OliLakLV19MP9P1_FD_148649 | JGI IMG/M metagenome (GOLD analysis project Ga0163154, IMG submission 148649) | Freshwater microbial mat bacterial communities from Lake Vanda, McMurdo Dry Valleys, Antarctica - Oligotrophic Lake LV.19.MP9.P1 | ecosystem: Environmental > Aquatic > Freshwater > Lake >...
GTGGCACTAATAATGCTTATCGATATGAGAAAACTGGATGGTTTTCGCTTGCGCTCAAAGACCTTGTTAGCGACGGATCAGATTGTTCGTTAGATATTCTCGTGAACATCGACTATCCGGGCATTCAAAACGCTCAATTCCCAATCAGAGGCATGTATGGAACGGTAACGGTGGGAAGATGTCCTGCTGGCGTTCTGTGCTCGTTTGATAGTGTCCAGCTTCCATTGGGACAGACTAAGGCTTGGAACGTGTCCTTGGACGATTCTGGGGCCTATTTAGTGCGTTCTTGTGGTGAGGAAGTGGGACGTGGGACGTTTGATGAATCCCTTACCCTAGATTTAGAGCTCCAGATTCCTGAGCTCCGCCGGAAGGCAAAAGACGGCTGTGCAGTTATTTTAAGCTTAAAAGGGATGCTGCGTCACAAGTTCTATTACAAAGTCTGGTTCTACGCAGAGAAAACTATCCCCGTTGGTTTGCCAGCTCTTGAATTCAAATCCAAAACTAGCTTTGTTTCCGATAGTACCGTCACTGTGGTCGCTGTGAACAATAGGCTTTCTAAGCCTTCTGGAAGCTTCGAGCCTTCGGTTGGCGGCGACACGCTTAGATTCTACACGTCACAGGGAAGATCCCTTGTGATCTTTGTGAAAGACGGAGAAATCAAATGGAAGAAATAATCACCAAAATAGTGAGCATGGACAAGGTCGATGCCATTTTGAAGATGGTTGTGGTTTTAATTCTTGGGGTTCTATCGTTCTTCCTTGGAAAGTGGAAAGTCGCTCAGGCAAAAAAAGAAACTGAAATTAAAAAGAAAGAAGACGTTGAAGATATACAAACAAACAATCAAAGCGACGAGATCAAAAAAGACTCAGAAGCTTCTGATGATTTTCTTAAGGAGGAAAAATGAAACTGTTATTAACCTGTATGCTGTTCTTGGTTCTAGGAGACACATACGCTCAGGAAGTCGCTGCCATCGATCCTGTTCAGCCGAGCTTTGTTTTGCTTAAAGAGATTCTGGGCTTCCTACAATCGATCCCTAAAGTAGGGCCATACATCAAGATGGCAATTGAGATAGCTGCAGGTATTTCCGTATTTTGCACGTCGGCGGTTCTATTCATTAAGGCCATTCTTTCTATCGCTATTGTTTCAACCCAGAAGTGGGCACCGAAAGCGGCGAAGGCGATTAAGGACTTTGAAGAAAAGATTCTTCCATGGTTCAAGTATCTTTCTATGTTCAACACTTCAAAAGAAGAAATGAAGAAGGCTTCGATTCCAAAAGTTATGCTCTAAATTCTAGGCCCCTTAATTGGGGCCTTTCTTCCGCTCAAGTCCTCGGACAGGCCGTATAAGTAGCCGCTCCGTTTGATTCATCAGTCTTTCAGTTGATCGCTTTATATGCTCCATTTGATCTAAACCATTCTGTGATCGTTCGCACAAGTCTTTAGCCTCTGCGACCAGTTTTCTAACCGTCTTTAATAGCTCCTCAATCTCCTCTTTACTCTTCATAGTCGTCTTCTATTTTAACGGTCACATTTATTTTATCAAACATTTCAGCATTCACATTAGGGTCTTGGCTCTATCGTTTTTTAAGCCATCCTATAATTCCTTCCGCTTCTTCTTTGAATGCCCACGACTGCATGGTCATGTTTGGATTAGAGATCGTCACAGGTCTGTCGTCCGTAACCTCGATCCAGTGTAAGAATCTATGCCCACCAAGATCAATGGCCCATCGTCTATCTTTGCGTTGGAAAACCGTAAACTGATTAAGAATTTCTTCTGAGTAGCAAGTTTTCTTAGTAGTCATAATCTTCTTCCTTTTCGCAAAGTTTGATTTCTAAATCCTCTAAAGTCTTGGCGGTCAAACAGTCTACGATATTAATTTTCTTTCCTAGAATAGAAACCTCTTCAATGTCCAAGTCCTCAAACTCGGACTCATCGGGATATCCGGGGTCGCCATTTCTTTCGTACATGCAGCCTTTAGTGAAAGAAATCTGGGCCGAACATTCTAGCTCGTCCAGTGCGTTGGTGAATTCATTCGTGAAGCATTCAAACTCGCCATTGTCCAACATGGCAACATAATCAAAAGAAATGCCTACCCTGTTGAGTTCGATTTTTAGCTTGTCGATGTTGAAAGATTCCTCGTCGAAAGATTCCTTAACTGTTGCTTTCCAAGTCGCCATAAAGCCTCCTATGGATTTGGGTAGAAGAACACTTTTTTCTGACCTAGCTGAACGTCGTCAGAATGTTTCAGGTCTTCTGTTCTGTTTATATTTATATGAACCACTTTCACTTCTTTATTTTCGATGACGGTTCTATTTTCGATAATTGTTTTTGATTCTGTCCCACTTGTGGCGAGGTCGATGACGGCCTTAGTGGCATAAACGCCCATTGAGCTGCATGATACGTTTAGTAGAAGGCTGGCTAAAATTAGGATTTTCATTGTGTTCCCCTTATGTATGACATTGTATCACATACGTAATACAAGTCAAGCCTATTCTTCCTCCGTCCATTCATGCCCATCCTGATCGCAGCAAACTGTATAGATTTCGCCACTTGGAGTCTCGTATTCCTCGCACTCTACGAACTTCGGGCAATCCCTGACGTAGCTACGAATGAACAGGTCTTCTTTGTCGTGTGGTTCCAACATATTAATACCTACCTAGTGTGAGGCCAACTTGGTTGATTTTCTTGATTAATTTTTCACGTTTTTCGTGTAGGTCGATCATTAGGGTTACGAAGACTTCTGCTTCTTCAGCAGTTTTAGTCATGGACATTTCAATGGCGTAGACGTTTATGGCTTCTAGGATCGACTTGAATTCTTGGTCGTATTTTTTACGTAAAAGCTCAGCACCGTTTGGTTTAATTTTCATGGGTTCCTCCTATTGCTATGTTTTCTAGGCTCCCAGACGCTGAATTAGCAGCTTTCAAAGTCGCCATCGCTAACGAACAGGCACGTCGCCAAAACGCTTCAGATTCTTGTTTAGTCATTTTACGTATCATGCTGTTCCCCTTAGAATGATTTGTTTGCCTGTATAACATTGTAATACGTACGTTATACAAAGTCAAGCTTATTCTTTTGGGATATATCCACAGCCTTCTAGCTTGTCCGTGTCTATGCCTTTAGCACGTAGAGACTCCCTTAGTTCATTTTCTTTTTTCTTACATGCTTCGCAGAGAGTGTCGTCGTTGAACCATGACATGATTCTGCCGCCATTGGAAAAGCCTCCTTGGCAGCGGTCGCAAGTTTCGGTGGTGAAAAATGTATCTTTCATACAACCTTCTTTTTGAATGCTTCCATTGAAGACATTTCTTGAGCGATCATGCGATCATTTTCAATAGACTCGAGAAATTCTTTATCTTGAAGTTCTACTTCTTTCTCGTTAAGCCAGTTGATGTAGTCCTGATCAGATCCGTCCCGATGGTGCTTTTCGATCCATTCAAGGTATTCGTCTTGCTCCTCTTGGTTTTCAAACTGAGTCAAGATGTCGTAGTAGTATTCTTTCATGCGTCCCATAATTTACTCCTGTTGTTTAAAGTGCTTGTGCTAAATGTTTAAAGTAATGAAGAACAGAGGCGTTTTTAAAATCAATGATCACTAGAGTATCCATAATTTTTGACTGCTCACTTGGCGTGGTGTCGAAGATTGCCTGACATACATCTCCAACTTGAACCATCTCTTTGCCGTTCCATCTCAGGATTTCTGACATATCAATTTCTTTTTCTTCCAAGAAAGTTCTGAACCATACTTGGAAATTTGAAAGGCTTTCTTGAATAGGTGCTTTTTTTGATCGTCTCATTGATTACTCCTGTTTCATTTTGTTAATAAGTTCACTCATGAGGCGGGTTATAGTTGCTATTTTTTCAGCGTCGTCTTGTGACAATTCTGCGAGTTCAATTCGTTCTGTGACGTGGTTCATTTCAGACTTAGCTGAACGAAGGAATTTTTCGATTGTTTCACGTTCTGGATTGTAAGTTCTATAGTTCATGCTGTTCCCCTTATGTATAACAGTGTAATACATACGTTATACAAAGTCAAGCTTATTCTAAGCCATTGAGTCAAAGGCTCTTTGGGAAGAATTAACATAATATTTACATAGTTAAGCTTTGCTAGTGGCGCAAACGAGGTAGGTTTAGATTATTAGATTAGGGAACACCAATGGAGGGAACATGTTTAATTATCCGCACTATGGGCTATGCAGCGACTGTGACTCGATCACAGACCTGAATAGCCGTTTGGTTTGTAAGCTATGTCAGGACAGGCATTCTGAATGCGAAACAAAGCAGATAGAAATACTTAGACGGGCGAGAGATCACGCAGTTTTAAAGAAACAAGAAGAAATTCTACGGTTAGGTCTTAAAAAAAAGCCCCAGCAAATGCTAGGGCTTCCTCTCTAAGAAATTGACTCAGGCTAATGGGGCTACTCCTCAGAGGATGAATCAAAATAAATTTCGTAATTTCTTAAACCACAAAGCGGGAAGCCTCTCTGTGTCTGAACGCCGTCTTTGAAGTATTCCACTTTCAAACACTCGTCTTCGATTTTAAAAGTCCCAGCGTCAGTTTCTAAAAGTGAAAGCTCATACTTCGAGTTGTCGTGAAAGACCGCTATTAGGCCGGTAAAATTACTGCTGCTTACTGATGGCGTTGTCATAATCCTCGTCTCCGATATTTAGGGCCAATTTAATTTCTTTTCTTACTGCCTCTTCTGACATCCCTCTCTCTCTAAACTCCGTATGAATCTTTTTAATCATTTCATCCTTCGTATTAGCATTAAAACTTTTCAACTCCATCTTGTTTTGTAGCGGCAAAGTAGAGATAAAGCTTTCCAAGTTCTGACTCATAGTTTTTTGAACTGTCTTTATCTTGTGGTCAAAGTAAGAAGTCATCCTTTCGTAGATGCGCTTCTCAGTGTCGGCGACTTTGTCCTCTACCCACCGTTCCGGTGTGTAGGTTGAACGTCCAATGAAGAACGAAGCGACCATTAAAACAATTGTAATCAAAATCATGTCATTGCTATTCATATCTCATTCTCCTTACGCTTCTCATAGACTGGCTCTCCATAACGTCTAGTTTTTTAAAATACTCTTCCTTGTCCATTCCAACCGAGACCCTGAAGCATGTTGTTTCAAGGTCGCATGTCATACAGGTCGCATTTTCGTTCTCCCAAAACCCTAAGCAGTGTTGAGTCGTTGGGGCCGAATAGGAATGAAGCGATGCCCGTACTACGGCTGCTTGCATGAATTCCAGACTGGCCTCCCTCGGAAGGTTGATCTTGTTCTTCTCGCAGTATTCTTTCAGCTTTTTCTTTGTTAGCATTTTTCGAGTTCTCTATCAGATGATTCTTCAGACTCAGATCCATTAGGTCTCCTTACAAGTTCCAAAGCTTTCAGCAAGTGTGAATAGGCTTCGTTCAGATTGTTATTATCTTTCTTTATAAATTGCAAAATTTGCGCTCCGTTACCAAGGTGGTGAGAAACTTCGTTTATTCCTAACATCACCATTCCTGCCACGGTGCTACACCGTGAATTTCGATTACGCCGCTTTCTAAGCGTTTGCCAAAGATGAACTTCTTAAACTCATCGCCCATAACCTTCTTCACCTCGTCGGTGATAGGGATAAGCCCACGGGAGGTTTGAGTCTTGTTGTAAACCAGAGCTTGCGGGTCTCCAGACAAAGGGACTTGAAGCTTGAAAATTTCAAACTTCTCTTTTTTCGTAACTTTTTTCTTAGGCATTTTCTTTCTCCAGCTGCTCACGAGTTCTATATTCTTTCACCATGTATTCGACCAATTCTTTTTTATAAGGACTAACTAGATGCTTGATCGTGTGGCCCATGACCATCCACGCTTCAAATAATTCGTCAGGTGTTAGTTCCGACGTTTCGAGTGAACAGTGACTTCTGACATCAAGCCCTGCGCTTTTTATCTCCATCAGGTATGATCCGTTTTTTGGTCTGTTGATCTCTAATAGAACTAGCTCTGTAAGCTCACGACCGTCAGGCATGACGACAGAGAAAGGCATCGCCATCGACGGGTCAGACACCTTTAGTTTTGCAATTGTTTCTTCTTTTTTCATTAGATCCTCTTTAGTTCTGTATTGGCTTTTCTAGCTATGTATTTTTCATCTTCTATTTCCTCGAGAGTTTCTTGGAATTTTATCATGTAGTCATAATTCATGTTGATTGCTTGGTCTACGAACTGGTCGTTTGTTATTTCTTTTCTGCCAATTTCTAAGAGCGTGGCCATATAGTTACCGTAATGATCTTTAATCATAAAAGAATCACACCAAGCAGGGATAGAGAACTCCTTCCTAGCGTCAACATAAGATCCATAAATTGGTTCAGCCACTCTTTCATCATTCTCTCCAAAGAATTTTGTGATCATCTTCATGACTCTTGTTCTGATTCTTGATTTCATCTTACCGCCGCCTTTCTTAGAATTATTTTACATTTAACCGTTTTTATTTCACAAACATGAAGTGCTTGATCAAGTTCTTTTTTGAAATCTTTTTTTGTGTATTCATCCATAGAAAAAACAGGCTCTCCTGTCTCATCTATTTCATACTTCAAGATAGAATTCACAGAGTTTTTGCTTTGGATTTCACTCATCATATCAAAAGCATACTTGCTTAGTTTTGCAGACTTGTAAAATTTCCACTTGCTTTCTTTCCACCATGTAAGACCTCCTTCTCCGCACTTTTTACAAGAAGGGCCTCCTCTAATATATCTACTTTGCAGGGCTTTATCCCTTAGCTGTCTCCTTGTCTTCATCTTGCTATCATTTTACAAAGCTTGTTCATTGTTTCGGTCGGCAGTGATTTTAAGTCTTTCACGATTACGTAGTCAGGATAGAAGTGCTTCACAGCCTCAGTCATAATTCCTAGCCCGACGCACTCGATTCCAGACTTCATGATCTGTTGAACTTTTTCTTTCAAGTCACGATTCAAGATGCTCATGTCTCCGTCGGCCGCTGGCATTCCGTCAGAAAGAACGAATAGAATTTTACGCTTTTCTTTTCTCGCCATAAGTCTACCTGCCGCCCACTTCACACACTCGCCATCAGGATTGTTTGACATAGCATCCATTTTTTCGATTCCGTTTAGACTGGCCCCGTTGAAATCCTTGAACACAAAAAGCTCAAGACGTTCTGAAAATCTATTGAATCTGCCTTTCCCTTTTCCGTGTCTTCCTGTGCCTAGCTTGGCCGCAGCAGCCGCTACCTTGGGGTCACCAACGCTTGTGAAGCCTGTCACTTCATAAGTGATGTCTAACGCCTTCAATGCTTCTCCCATGGCGATAGCAGACATTTTAGCGGTCTTTATTTTTTCGCCGCCCATTGATCCTGACATATCAACTAAAATTTGAACCGCTACGTTTTTAGTTTCAGTCTTTTTAAATTCTTTAAATGGCTCACGATAATTCTTATCAGTCGCCAGTCGTGCTAAAGCTTTAGCATTCACAACGCCTTGCTCACGTTCAGTCTTCCAGTGTGCATTCTCTTTCACTTTCAGAATTCTCTCGAATTGATTCTTAATAGAATTCACCATAGGCATGACTTCAGCTTTTAGCTTGTTGTATTTTACTGAATCACCTTTACCAGTGTAGTCAGTCACTTTGTCGTATTTAGTAGTAACGGGTATAGAGATATTAGATCCCATTGTCCAGTCGTGGGCCTTCATTCCAGATGGTGTTCCTTTTTCTGGAGCTGGAGCTGACTTAATTTCTTTCTTGATCGATTCGTCCATCATGCCGTGAGTGTCGAAGACGTACTCATCAAATTTAGACCCTTCTGCGCCCATACCTTCCGCAGCCATCCCTTTGACCTCTTCTTTCTTTGGTGACTCAGGCTCATCATCTTCAAACTTTTCCATGATCTTCTTCATCAAAAGCTTAGATGTTTCTGAAATTTCTTTTTCAGACTTGGCTTCATTGAAACGTGGGACAAACTCTTTAATCACAGGGATGTATTCTTTGATGTCTTCAGTAATGATCTGAGTTTTGCCGTTCATAATTTTCTGGGTAGCAAGAATGATTTTGATTGGCCAAGGCAATTTAGCAAACTGCTCTGCGTTTTGTTGGTCAACTTTTTCTCTAAGGTCTTGAAGAGAGATTTCTGATCCCGGAAATTCTTCGCCCATAAGCCTCTCGATCCGGATATCCTCGGTCGCATTGCATAGCTCTTTGTGAAATCTATTATCAAACTTCAAAGTGAAGTCAGAAAACTTACAGTGAGCTACTTCATGGTCAAGGTACGCCGACAAGTCACGTTTAAGCTCTGGAGAAATCCCTCCAGCAATAGATGGGAGTGTTATCGTCTTCCCATCAGTACATGCCTGATTGCCTTCAAAATTTACTTCGATGTTATATTGACGAGCAAGAATTCTAGCTAGTCTTTCTAAACTTGTTTCAAAATGATTAGACATAAATGCTCCTTACTTTTTAACCATTACTCTTAAAATTAAACCTTTAATAACTTCTGCATCCGTCTTGTTGATTTTCGAGAACACTGCCACTTCTGCCGCTTTGACAGGATCTTTATAGCGAAGCAAAAGGTCTGCCCACTCAATTGCTCGTCGTGTGGAAAAAGTACACGAGACTTCTTCCTTGATGAATGCTTCTCGAACCATGTTGACTACTTTCACAATAATCTGAACGGCTGATTCTGCTTTGGCGTATCTAGGTAGCGCACCAATGATTACTTTGATCTCGTCGTCAGCTTTCATATAGTCTACGAAATAACATCTCCAACGATCTAGAAAGGCTTCGTTCATTATGTTGGCCCCTTGATATAGGGAGCGGAAGTCTGACATACAGCCGATCGTGTTAGCAGTGGCAAAAATTCTAAAGTTAGGATGTGGCTCTACAACTTCGTGACCTTTTTCTTTTAGGAAAAGTTTACCGTTTGGCTCTAAAACAGAATTCAAACATGCTAGGATTTGTGGTTCTGCAAAGTCGATCTCGTCTAGTACCAGCCAGTGTCCCATTCTCATCGCTCTAGGCAATGCCCCGTCGATCCATACTGTCGACCCGTCTCTGGCCGTATAAAGCCCCACGAAGTCTCCCACAGTAGTCTGTCCGTTCAAGTTCACACGAGCGATTGATTGCCCAAGGCGTGAAGCGATTTGTTCAATCACTGAAGTCTTACCACAGTTATGAATGACCATGCCGTTCGCTACAAAGTTTCTGTTTGGGTCTTCGCATACGACATCGTATGTCATTTCGTTCCCAAAAAGTCTCACACTTGAAACTGTCAAAGGGGTTGGTGTCCCACGACCAAAATTCATAGCATTTTCTTTTCCATGAAGTTTACGATGTTCTTCATGGGTCAACACTTCTAGATTTTCAAGATTATTATTTAGTGGATCATGATCTTTGTGGTGAACAACATAGACGGATGGATCTAGGAATTCCAACATGTCTAGGTCGTACCCTTTCCGGCAGCGGTTTACGAACTCTTCAGTCGTCAATCCTGATAATGAAGCCTCGACAACTGCTCGATGCTCTGGAACTCTATTATACTCGCCGCCATTCATTGCAGCACCACAAACGGTATCGCAATACGGGTGAAACTTTAAGCACATAATAAGCTTGTATCTTGTTTTTTCTTTTTTCTCTCTTTCGACGGTTCGGTCGCAAATTACTTCGTCGCCCATCTTGATTTGTCCAAGAGCAACAAAGCCTCTCGTGGTGAGAACTTCGTGATCTGATGTCGCCCTAAGCATAGAGCCGTCTTCAAGCTCTAGAGTAAATGTTTCTTTGACTCCAGACTGGACAAATTTGATAGCATTGTTTAGACCAATCCGTTCTTCCGCTTCGATGAATGATCTTATTTTTGTTTGGAGCCTTGTGTCCCACTTTTTGTTTCCACGAGACTCTCCAATAAATAACTTGTAAGCATCTTCTATCTTTATTGATGATCCTTTTCCTCCACGATTAATATTGATAATCGTGTCTCCGGCTATACACCCTGTATGCCCAACGAGCATGACTCTTTTATTTTCGATAATGTCCAAAGCCACGTCTTTAGCGTGTGGTCCGAAATTGTAGTATGAGATTTCTTTAGGGATAGCGTCGCCCACAGAGGCGAGACTTGTTGGTAGTTCTACGTCGAGAATTTTAATTGAATCCTCTGCAGTTGGAGCCTTCTTCACTTTGACCTCTTTCAATTTGGTTATAGTTTCTTTTTCTTCAGCCTCAACGTAGTCGGGATGAACTAAATCATTCTCGTCAGTGATGGCATACTTGCGAACGTAAGCCTCAAGCCCTGAAAAAATCTTTCCAGTCTTTTTGGTTTTGATTTGTAGACCAGCGTGGTCCATCTTGATGTGTTCGATTAGTGTGTCAGATTTAAAGCCGCATTCGATGCAGCTTAGTCGATTTAAGTCCATGAGTAGCCCCTTGTGTTTACTTATACGTTTCATCTAACAAAACAGCCTGAAGCTTTATTAGATGGGTTTCTAAATGTCGTTTATGCGGTCTTGGCCTTTTTCTTACGTGGGTCGCCGTGTGCAGCGCAGAATTGTTTCACCCCATAATTTAGGAGAGTCAAGATTGCGTCAGTCTTCGTGATTTTTGAAACGCCTAGAGGGCGTTCATCATTCAGATATGCTTGGGTTAGTTCTATGAAGTCGAGCATGTCTTTTGAACATCTCAGGGTCATCATTTCTGTTTTGATACTGTCGTCTGCTTTTTTCATTATGTCCTCTTTCGTTGAATACATTGTATCACACTGTAATACTATTTCAAGTGATTTGTAAAATCTCTATGGCCTGTAGTCGTCTTTTGTCTTCTTGCCATGGCATTTCATACAAATAAATTGAAGGTTGCCGACCTCATAGTGCTTGGTCGTAACAATCCTATCTACAGATCGGCTCACTTCTTTGAAGCTCTTTCCGCACATCCCACATTCACTCACGGAGTCCCAGAGGGTTTTAAATTCTTCTTTTGTTATTAGCACCAGCTTGTCGGCGTAATACTTAGCTTCTCGGGGTCTTGGATTCCTTGTTCTGACTCCCATGTTGTGCCAGATGATGTCAGATGGGCATCTAACTTTTCTCGATTCGTAGCACTTGCTCTGAGTGACGGCTACTTTGTCCTTGTTCTTGTTCATCCAGTCTTTATTTATTTTAAGCCGCTTCTCTATGTTGTTCTTATGCCACTCTCTATATGCGAGCCTTTTACAGGGTGTGCAGTAGGCATAGTGGGTCGGCTTTCCTTTTTTAATGAATATCTGAAAATCAGATATTGGCTTGCTAGTTTCACACTTAGGGCAATGTTTATTTTCCATAAATTCTACTCCATGCTTCAAGCGAAAAGTCGTGAAGGTCTAGCACGTTTTGAATAGGGTCTTGATATCCACCTGCTAAATTCCACACGCCGGAAAGATTGTACTTTTTCATGAGTCTAAAAACTTCCAAGTCTCTTTTGAACATTTCTTCCTTCGTGAAAAATCCACCTAAAGGATCGTCTAGGCAAGCGTCAGCACCTAGCTGAACGAATAGCGTGTCGCACTTTGAAAAGGTGTTCTCAAAAAGCCCCTCGAAAGAGTCAATAATTTCTTGTCCAGACTTTCCACGTCCTTCAGCTCCGAGTGTCCAATGGTCGATATAGTCTAATTTCAGTTTTTTAATAATGTCTTCAGTGCCATTACCCCTATGGCAATCGAGGTCTAGGATGCCCACTCGCCCTTTTTTTAGATCCCCATGCTGTCGCAAAATCTGGGCAGAAATGACTAAAGAGTTCATGGTACAAAAGCCGCCGCCATTCTCATAACAAGCGTGGTGAAATCCTGACGTCAGAGAGGCGTTCACAGAATTCGTATTAATAGCGTCTACGGCCGCTGAGGCGAAGCTTCCTGTCGTGTAGGGCAAAGACATAGCGACAGATTTTTGCTTGTTACCAAAGCCATTTGGGGCCTTCAGGGACATGACTCCGTGAACGTACTTGCTAGAGTGTGCCTGTTTCATCATGCTCAATGAGCAAGCTTTCGACTCAACCACTTGGATCAGGTCGGGACGTTTTGAAATCCAAGACTCTAGAACAAGTCTAGGTTTCCCTGCTGAAGGACTGAAAGACTTGTTATCTTCGACCTGTTGTTTTGAATTGTAGAACACTTTTAATTTCGTCATTTCTGACTCCTTGGTTGTATAACAAGTGTATCACACACGTAATACAGAGTCAACTAAAAAAGGCTCCCACAGATGGCCAAACTGAGCAGAATGATATAAGTAGAAGTAGAAACGAGTGGCTAGCTGCCAATGGCCACGAACTAATAGCTGCCGCCACTGCTAATGGTCCAGGCATGACTCTGCCGTTTTTACTAGCTTTCTTACTGATTGGATATTTGCTGATCATGAGTTGCTTCTTATCAATTTACTCAATTCACTGAAGCTGTTTTTATTGCCAGTGATCTCTTGAAGTATCTCATTTGAGTCGTAGTCTTCTACTGTGAAACCACAACACATGCTTACTAAGTAGTCTAATTCTTCAGTAGTCAACTGATAGTAATCAGTGCCAAAGTCTTGAACGTGTAACTTTTCATCTCTGAAGACAAAATCATTTATAGCTTCGTCAACTACTGAACCTATAATGACAATTTTGAGATCAACTTGATATATTTGTACGAAGTAACTTTTATCATCAAAGTTCGGCCCTATTTTAACAATCATTTAAATCTCCTATTTAGTTGTTATTTTCTTTATTTATTGTAGAACACTTTTAATTTCGTCATTTCTGACTCCTTGGTTGTATAACGAGTGTATCACACACGTAATACAGAGTCAACTAAAAAAGGCTCCCATATAGGGAGCCCGTAGGTTGTTGAATCTTAGGAGTATTTTATAGGGCCTGTAGGCATTCGATAAAGTTTGCTTCCGCTTCCACGCCTGAAGCTACCCTTTTAGTCGTTATCTCTAGGGAGTTTGCCAGTGTGGCGATCCGCTCCCGTACCGATGTCACTCGTTTGCCTAGATTCTCTTCGTGTAGTTTCACTTTTTTCAGGATCTGGCCTATGTTGTCTAGTTTGGTGCTAAGTTTACGTTCTGTTAAATCCCCATTATTAAATTCTCTAGTCACGTCTACAATAAGCCCTTCGATGTCAGAGAAAATTTCTGAGGCTGTTGCGTCTTCAATTGCTTCGAGTGTTGCGCTGTCATTGTAGACAGGGATCTGATAAAGTTTCGCTCCCTCGATAGAATTAAAAAGCTGAACTACTGGTTCGAGTGTGTTTTTGTGTCTCTCATCTATGAAATAAAACCCACCACCTGATCTCATAGCGATGGCGTGAGAGTTCGTCCGTAAAGCTTTTAGAATTAACGCTCGTAACTGAACAGAGTCGATTGTAGACATTTCAGCTCTAAACTTCGCTTCAATTACAGGGATAGCTCCCGTCATGACACCAGACTTTTTATCTAGTTTGATAGTGATCTCTTTTCTAAGATCGAGTTCTTCATCTTCCGTCGTTTCGATGAACACGGAAAAACTAACCGAATCCCCTACGTCGTTGAAGCGTCTATAGAGCTTCTCATTCCCTTTCGTGTAATCCTTCAAAGACTTAATCAATGCCGTCTTGTAATCGTTTCTCGGCACGAATGCTCCGAAGCCTAAAGCCTCCAGAGCTTCCTTGTTGGTTTTCACGTCAGACATTTCCCAAAATAAAAAGCTGCCTTTAGTAATCATTTGAGTCTCCTTATTTTATTATTCTTACTTTTTCGATAATTCCAAGTTCGTCGTTCTTAGTGTATGGAACAACCCACGTCATTCCTTTCATGGCCCTGTTTCCACTCCTGTCTTTGCCAAGCCCATCATGCTTTCTCCAGTGACCACGAACCCACCATCCATGAGAGAATTCTGTTTTATGTCTCGCCGTAAAATCAGACTCATGTTGACGGCTTGCCATGCTTCTTATGATCACTACGTTCCTAATCCTGACAAATCTTTTAGAAGCTCCTGAGCCAATTTTTATTTTAGTTTTAAAAGAAGATTCGCAAAATTCAACTTTCCCATGAAGGGAGTTGTCTAGCGCAAACAAGGCTCGAAGTATTAGTTCGTGAATTATCATTTCACCGAACTCCTTAATCTTTCCAAGGGCATCAGACATTTCTTTTGATGCGATAAATCCATCAACTGATTTTTCGTTGAAATTCACAACAGCGTCGAATAGTCCCATAGATCCAGCTTCGTACTCCTGCATCTCGTATCCGTTTTCGTCTTTGTTTCTTTTTTCAACCCCACAGTCAGCAGAGCATTGTACGTGAATAATGTTTGGGGCCATCTCTTCACATCTTATGCCTCTCACGTTTATTGAAAATCCGACTTGTGGGTTCTCCTTAGAAGGGAGAAATATAGAGGCGATTGAAGGGTCGCATTCAGCCCAAAATTCACTAAAAGGAATTGTCGCCTGTTTTTGTAGCAGTCTTTTAACTTCTTCTTCTGAATTCAAAAGACCGGAATATTTTAAAACTTCTCCATTCTTTTCTATGAAGAATATTTTCCCGCACTCCTTGGCTGCTTCAGCATATTCCTTCAGATAGTAAGAATATTCCAATTCTCCGCTTATCATTCTTTTATCCTTGTTGATTTAACGCCTGACTTAATATCTGCCCATAATTTTTCTGCCGTACAGTCTTCCGCATTCACGTCATCTCTAAAACGATGAAAAGTTGGATGGCGTAAACGTCCCGCAGGATTCTTCTTGTCGATCTTTTGGATTTCCTGCGTGAATATATCCAGAACTTTTCCTTCGTATGCAGAAAAGTTTTTGCTCATTTTAATTCTTAGCTCGTCGTCAAAGCCGGAGGCGAATCCCACTTCCACAAGGGAGCCATTCTGATAAACCGAAAGTGCTAGTGAGCCAATCATTCCTTTATACTTGTTGGTTCCTTCCTTCCATCCAGACACGACCACTGAAACGTCATAGGATTTCTTCATTTTTGACCAAGAATTACCGTAGCCCATGCGAATGTCTTTTATGATTAGTCCTTCGCCTCCTGCCGCTACCACTTTATTAAATTCTGCGGAGAAGTCTGAAGTGATCCATGGAATAGGTTTAACGAATTCGTTACCCATTTTTTTAACGACCGCTTCTAATAATTTTCTGCGCTGTTCAAGTGGAAGAGTTCTAACGTCTTTGCCTCGGAACATCATGATGTCGAAAACCATATAGGTTAGGTTTCCAAGTTCTTTCTGTTTACGGGCCGCTTCTGCTGCGCCGGAGTTCATTATTGAATTAGTATTCAAGAAGTCGCTTGAAACGATTTCTCCGTCAATCACGGTGCCTTCTAGCCCCTCGTAGTCAACTTTGGTGATGTGTGGGATGTTGTCAGTCTTGTCTACTAGCAAACCGTCAGACACGGAGCCACGTCGAGAAAGAAGCGTATGTCCTGACTTTCTTCTTTCGTATGGGCATGAGTCGAAATACATAACGTATCGTGAGCCATCAATTTTTTCTTCAGCTATCAAATAAGGCTTATCAAAGTCTTCGGGAAGTTTTGCTGTGCATCTCGATGGGATACATAATTCTAATTTCATAGCTCCTCCATTAGTTTCTTAAAGTCGATGGCCGAAGCTTCCTTCTTAGTTGGCTTTCTTTCGTGACCAGTCACCAGCTTGTAGCCTTTGGCTATTTTCTCATGCACTTTTTTCTGGGCTATCGACTGCGTGTATTGAGTAGCTTGTGTGGCAGTTCCTCCTGCCCCAATTTTCCCCCATGTCGCAGCCCACGTTCCCATAGAGTCTTTTGTTAGCGACCAGAACTTGTTTGATTTGCCGTCACTAAATTCTAGTCTGACATAGTTCAATTTATTTAAGTCGATCATATAAGGCCTCACGAATTTAAAATTGAGTCGAGTTCGTCATCCACGTCTACAACTTTTTTAGATTTCTTTTTAGATATTTTTTTAACGTCTAACACTTCTATTTCTTCTATTTCTTCTATTTCTTCAATTTTTTCTTCCTTGAAGCCGCCAGCGAAGTCATCTTCCATTTTTGATTTATAGGCAGCGTTAGCACGTAGCTGTAAACTTTTCGATGTTGACTCTGTTGCTAGTTTTGCGAATTCGACGGTTGAGATTGCCTTCTCTAGATCCTCGTTTTTGAACGTAGAGACACAGGCGAGAACTTGGGCGAGTGTTACTTTTTTAGATTCGATTAGTCCGATCAACTTGTCTTTGTCTACGGCCAAAGTTCTGCGTTCAATATAGTTGAATGCGCCTTCGGGACATGTGGTTGATTTGCCCACCGTAATGTCGAAGTCTTCCTTCAATAGGAATTCTTCAATGTCGCCCTTTGTCTCTTTAAAATTGTCTTCAAATTTTTTGGCGAGGAACTGTTCGCCGAATGCTTTAGTTAGTAATGATCCGAGTTTGGCGGGTAGTTGCGGAGCAACGACTTCGTCTTTCTTTTTGATGGCCATTAGACACCTCCCAAGAGTGTTTCGTGTTGTGAGTACAGTGTATCACAGTGTATTCTGTAAAAGATAGCGTAATCTTTGCAATATTCACAAACAAGGTAAACTGTCTAAACGTCTAAATTCAGTGCATTAAAAAGAGGGAACCTTCGCCATGTTGATGATTTTCTGTAAATTGATTGACCTATACTTGTATGATCCGGGGTCACGTCCGGGTGGCATTTGAGCGACTAGAACCTCGAAGCCTCCTGAACGTAGTAGTTCAGTGGCCTTCTGTATAGATGAGAGCCGTTTCTTTCCGGATTTGGCCTTTCCGTCCGTCCAAGCGTCGTTGTCCCAAAGTAGCACAATCTTCTTGGCCTTGGTTTTCCTGAGCCATTCGACTTGTTGCCCGTGTAGAGTCTTGCCATTCGTAGCGACCGCATTTGGGCCAACCTTGGCGGCATCCATGAAGCCTTCCACTATTACTATCGTTTCGTATTTCTTCGCTATGTCGTAATTATAAAGAACGTGACGGGCAGAAGCCCCTTTGGGGTTGAGAACTTTTTTAAGTTTGATGTCGTTTTCGTCCTCAGTCTCTACGTCGTCCGGCTCCCACGTCGCTCTAGCTTGCCAAAAAACCAGCTTACTCTCCATGAACGTCGGCACAATAACCCTATCTTTCGTGTAGCCAGCGGTTGAGATACCCCAATCATAATGAGCAGCATACTGCCACGGCACTCCACGCTTCTCTAAATAGGGGTGTGGGCCTTCAATTGGTTCATAGCCGTGTGGAAGGTCAACTTCCTTCACCTCAATGTCCTCGTCGAATTTATGGAACGGCTCTAAGTGGAGTTTCAGATTCATGAATTCCATTTGATCAACGGCACGACCACGAATGATCTTGATGGCGTTCAGATAAGAGCCGCCGACGAATGCTTGGACGAGTCTGGTTAAGTTCCCAGACCAGTGACAACGGTAGCAGTGAAAATTGCCAGCGGTTTGATTGATCCAGCATTTCTGCTTAGTGTCCGGCTTGTCTTCGCCTCGCTCGTGGCACTTAGGACAATTGATCGCAGTTTCATCATGGTCGCCAGCGGCGTATCTTTTCCAAGCTATGTCTTGGTCTATTAAGAATGTATCTAGCTCGAAATTGGGAAATCTCATTTATTGTTTCCTCTAAGTCCGTTAGCTTTTAAATAGGCATCGATTTCTTTTAGAGTTCTACACTCAAGCATCGTTTCGCCTTTATGGGTGAGTCGATATCTTTTCTGAAGCTTAAATAGTATTTTCTTCTCATCATCTTTCACCATGACGGTCTCACGTTTCCAGTCTCTAAGTGGGTGGTATAAAATTCGTGGGTCATTGCTCATTATTTAGATCCTCTCTTTTTGCGGTTCATCCAGTCGCTGTGGTCATAGGAAGTAAAATGACCAAGAATTTTGGAATAGAAAATCATCTTTTCATAGTTGGTTATTAGTTTCAGAGTCGTATCAAAATCGTTTGACCGGTAAATATCAAGATGAAGCCTTAAAAGTCCATTCTCTTTTTCTCTAGGAGTTTGGTTTAGGGTCATGACTAAATCCGCAATACGAACCTTTTCATACGATTCAGAAATGTCTTTTGCTCTGAGCAAGTATTCATTCTCTGGTTCATCTTTGGGACGTGTCGCCTGTGAAGCCGTCCAGATGGGCTTCTTATACATAACGGCGAGTCGTTTCAAGTCCCGGTAGACTTCCGTTTGCTCATGGCGTTTTTCTTTCTGCGTGACGTGAGACTTCAGGAGATCGGCGTAATCTAGAACGACAAGGTCAGGGTCTTTCCCTGCAGCTTTCAATTCTTTAAGCTTCGCTTCTACGTCGAGAACCGTGTATCCCCAATGTTGGTTGAATGGAATGAGGTCTAGCTTGTCTCGATACAGGTGAAGAATCTTATCGATCTTTCGTGACTCTTCTGTGGTGAGTTCATCCTTTACAATCCGGTCGTAGGGAATTCCCGAGAGCCTTGTGAGGTATCTGTTTAAAGCTTGATCCGTCGTTCCCTCTAGAACGAAATGGGCGACTCGAGCTTGTGTGAATACGGCGGCACAGCCAAGATGCAGAAGCCCTATAGACTTACCCTTTTTCGGTTCAGCTAGAATGATTCCAAGTTCGCCCTGTTCAAGTCCACCACGGAGAATTTCATCAAGCGGAGAAATACCTGTCGAAACGTGAGTCATCCTTTCAGAACGCATCATCATTTTTCTAGTCTTCATAAAGTCTTGAATAGGAATAGAGGCTTCATTAGTGAAG
>Ga0163154_10004348_pt1 | contig 18661 bp, 22 predicted proteins | sample OliLakLV19MP9P1_FD_148649 | JGI IMG/M metagenome (GOLD analysis project Ga0163154, IMG submission 148649) | Freshwater microbial mat bacterial communities from Lake Vanda, McMurdo Dry Valleys, Antarctica - Oligotrophic Lake LV.19.MP9.P1 | ecosystem: Environmental > Aquatic > Freshwater > Lake >...
TGCCAAGCTGTGCAATATTAGCTAGAGTGTCCATGTGCATGCCAAAGTAGTTTTGAGCATTTTTTTGACCGAACTGTGAAAGTCCTATTAGGGTGTTTCCAGACCCTAACATTCCCATAGCTGCTCCTTGTCTTTCAATAGCTTTAGTTCCTTGATCTACCACAAATCCGTAGCCTGGAGTTGCTTCTAATTTAGCAGTGACTTCGGCTCCTGTATACCCAACGTCTTTCGTGGTTTGGAAATCGCTTTCATAACTACTTTGAAGCTTCAATAACTCTTTATTGAGGTTCATTCTAGCATTGTCTTTTTCTTGCAATGAGGCAATTCCGGAATCAATTTTAGCAGTATGAAGGTCAATCATATTCTGACGCTCTCGCATATACGCAGCCAACGCAGCCTCGTTCGTTCCCTTCGCATCCACGTCCGCATATTTCTTTCCAGTTTCCTTAGCCATTCCGTTAAAGATGTCGTTATATCTTTGATTGCCAGACAGTCCTACAGTTGAGGGCTTTCCTCCGAGTGCTTGAATAAGTATTCTATCCCTAGTAACTACAGAGTTAGTATCGTTTAAGGGGTCTGTCGATTCATAGCCTGAGTAGTTTACAGGTGCCTTTCTAAGCGCTGCAATGTCAGCCGCTAGGGTAGAGGCTTTTTGTTCCTTAGTGAACCCAGCTAGCACTTTATCCCTTGCAGCTGCCCTTGCCGTCGGGTCTGTGAGATCTTCAGCGGCTGCAATCTGTTTTGCCTGATCAGAAGAAGCACCGAGCTCAATTGCCCTATCCTTAATGTCATACGTGGCAGACAGGGGATTTAGCCCCATAAACCGCATCATCTCATTAGTGGCCTGAGTGGAAGCAAAGGACATAGGCTTTAATGTCTTAAACGCTGCAGTATAGCCTGCGTCAATTTCTTTCTTTGCAGTCGCCATAGAACCTTCATACTGCTTCAACCCTTGCCTATAGAAGCTTTCTTGGTCAGCTGACGCCTGTCGAAACCATTCTAAACTTTGCGTAATGTCCATCTGAGGAACATATGTCTTTTTTGTGGATTTTCCTTCCCTCTCGCTAACTGTAGCAACCCCCACTCCCTGAGTGCCTGTAATCTTCATACCACTCTTATTTCCTCCCATGGCATTTTTAGCCATTCCACCTGCCACTCCACCCGCCATTGTACCTGCTGCCGCCACTGCGATTGCCATTATAATTTCCTTCCAAATATTAGTAAGTCTACAATTTCTTGTCTCCACTCTATAGCTTCTTTCATTCTTCCTTCAAGCTCAAACCCAACCCCTAACATGGCAGTGTGGATATGAGGACACGTAGATGGAGAAAAAACTACGATTCGAGTGAGGGAAGGGGTCTCTTTAGCCCAGCTAATTAGAGAGGTATGAACGTCTTTGAATTTACCAGTGCCGTGATGGACGCTGTTCAAGTAGAGGTGCATGTTTATCACCATGTTAGTGAACATGTTCCACATTAATATGCCCACCATCTCACCGTCTTCATACACCCCCTCTGCACGGCAACTCCCTTCAAGACTAAATTTACGTTCTGTTCTAAGAATATGAAGGTCAACGTCAGGCAACCCCAATAATGCTAATTTAGGGTCAAGTAGGAAGAAAGAAGCCACATCTTCTTCGCTCAAGGGTGAAAGAGTGTACATAGCGGGAGTCTCCTAGTATTTAATCATATAAATCATAACCATACAAGGCTGCACGTTGTTATGCGCCCCTCCTCCTCCTGCACTACCAGAATCGGGGGTGGTTGAGGAGAGAGTACTGATGGCAGTAACGCCTGCAACAGCAGCGGCGGTGAAGGTGATGCCTACGGAGGCTCTAGTGTAGGTGTGGTCATGGGCAGGCATTTGAGTGGTAGTTAAGGTGTGAGTTTCAGCACCTCCAATACTTCCTATTGTGCTGGCTATAGTGCCAGAACCACTACCCCCCCTTCCCATTATAACACGTCTTGACATGTCTGGCAAGTTAAATGTCGTACTTCCGTCACCTGCTCCGTACGTAGTGGAAATGGAAGTGAAGAGCTTTGCATACGTAGTTCTGCTAACTGCAGCCCCGTTACATTCAAGCCATCCTGCAGCTAAAGTTCCTGCAGAAGCCATTACTACCCCCGCAGGCAGTACGTCAATAGTGGCGTTCAATAAAGTTACGGTGGAGGAGGCAGTTAGGGTGCCCGTCACTGACACGGAGACATTCACCACTGTAGCCCTTTTAAGCTCGATGTTTCCCGTAGAGGAAGCTCCGATTACAACCTTTCCTGTAGCTCCTGCGTCAAGGTTAAGCTGACCACTTCCTTTTGATGAAATGTTTCCTGCGACATTAGTATCTGTCCCAGAGGCCGCTAATATAGGACCATTCCCTGAGGCTGCGTTACTAATATTCCATAGATTTACCGCACTTCCTACGTCAGTTAGTGTAATAACAGTTGCCCCGTCCACCGCTACCTCTCCAGAGTCCGCAGTTGACACATTATCTTCGGTGAACACAGTGTTCCCATCACTGTCCTTCAATATAAGCTTGGTTGCTCCTTGTAACACTATCATAGCGCTACCTGAACTATCTAGCACTGTAGGATTGGCGTTAGCGTTAGTGCCAGTGCCTGCATCTGCTAAAGTGGGATAGGTGGGAGCTGCTGTTAAGGTTCCTGCCGTGTATGAATAGAGAAGTCCTCCAGATAGGGGGTTGGAGGTGCCAGGATAAAAGTATTGAACTCTTGGACTACCTAAAATAATTGCCATGTTATCTATCTTCCTCAAAATCCACTGATGCTGAAATTATAGAAAAGGGCACTTGAGCAGTGATGAGAAATTCAAACGCCCACTCTCTTGCACTTCCTAGCCTGTTCCACCTAATACTCTTTGCATAGTTACCGCTGGTACCCATGTCTCTAATAAGCTCATCGCTCCAAGAATGTCCGCCGTCATTGCTATATCTCAATGATATCAAGGGGTCACCCACTCCCTTAGGAACATTGCCTGTTTCCATTCTAAGCTCTAAACAATCAACCCCCATCAGGGAGGTTTGTTTATTTTGAGGAGCAGTGGTTCTAATCCTCCGGATTGTGTTACCTGCGTCGTCATAATATAGATTGCTTGAGAGATAGATTTTACCGTTTCGTTGACCTGCCATTAAATGTAATGTACCGCTTTGGGCATAATATTGACCAAAATGCTCTTGAGAGGAGATACCACTAAAATAGGCGCGCTCATGCCACAGTTTCGTGGTGTAGTTATACACCCACGTTTTACGTGCAGTGGGGAACGTAATCTGATACATCAAATATCCACGATCATTGTATGCCATGCCAATAGCATCGCTAGTGGTAGAGTAGCTCAGAATCTGACTGGTGATGGATTCAGTGGAGATAATTTTAAGCTCATACCCTGAGTTGTTATTACGTACAAAGGGTGCAACATCACTCTGAACTATGAAGCCTCTATTATCTAGCCAAATGAGCAAGTCATCAAGCTGCGTGATTGAAGCAGTAGCCCCACATCCAATTTGCAGTTCCAAACCTGTACGAGGGGAGAGTGGCATCCCTGTCGCGTTCGCTGCATCATACCAAATCTCTGTACTTGCACTTCCAAAAATCCAAAGCTCTCCCTTAGCCACCCCAAAGCCCACTATATTGTCCGTATTACTCTCGGCAGTGGCAATGTCTGTAGCATCCCATGTCCTACTGTTATTCAAGCTACTAACTTGAAACTTACCCGTGGAGGCTACGTTAACCACTGTATATCCGTTTATGAACGTTACATAATTGGCGAGGGGGAAATCTGCGTCAGCCATAACTGCAAATGTAGTGGTTGATAGTGTGTATGTGTACGCTGATACAGTGCCGTCAACGAATATAATCTGCGTGGGGTTTGCTGAGATGTTCACTTCCCCCGCAGAAGTGGTTAAAGTGCCTAACGTGACGGAGGTGACACCAAGAGTGGCAGCATTTATAGAAAGCCTAAAAACTGTATTTCCCATCACTGCGTAAGTGTATGCCCCTACAGTTTTCATTCCCCGGCATTTGCCCAATCCCTTGTCTGTCAATAATTTGAGTCCGGCAGTTGGAAGCAACACTTGACCTTGTTTACCGTCGTTGCTACCTCTGCCCCCCTCCCCAGACCCCACTGTGAACATATTTACACAACGCTGAAAGTTAGCATCTTGGGAAATGTGAAGGTATGCACCCCCTGCTACATTTAAATCCATAATGTCAATACCCCTCTATGTCCGGACTCACTTCTAAATCGCTGATGTCTCTATCCCAATCCTGTAGATCTTGTAACATAGAGGACGCGATAGGAAGCAACGAGGCACCCTTAGAGCCTTTCCCGAAGGCAGGAGCTAGTCTAACAGCTAGTTGCCACGTTAAGGCCTCTAACCACTCCGCAGGGAAGTCAAAATCAGCGTTTGCTGTCGAGATGTCGTTGTTAATGCGCTCATATGTAAACATCACTCTGTCCGTTCCTAATGAAGGAGACGGCCAAATAGACATAGTGCCCGTCACTGTCTTAGGGATGTAATGCCATTGATTTGGTAGTCCAGTGTTTGTTTTACGTCCAATTTCATAATAATCTTGATAGTCAATCTGCCCCATAGGGATGTCTAGGCCGCTAGCATTGCGTAAACGGCATTGTAAGACGTTCAGGGGCTTGCTAACGCCTGAGGTGTACGTATACACCACATTTGCAGAAGATGCAGCAGAAGGCAGCGCGCTTACGATTACGAAGGGGGAGAGAGTTGAGATTGTAGTCCAATGTATTGTGTCATTGTCCAGCACAATCCCTACATTATCCCCAATTGTCATTCCAGTGGTGGAAGTGATGGAGAGTGTTGTTTGAGCGGCAGCTTCGGCAGCGGACAATGTAGTGGAGACGAGAGCATCGGCGTCTACAGCCTTGCTTGTTGTCAAACTATATTGTGATGTTCCTTTCGTGAGAAACAGCACAGCTTCTTGCTTAGCCCACAAATGAAGCCCTTTTGCTCCCCATGCCTTCACCATCTTACTCAACATGCTAACGCCGATGGACATGTCTTCACTACTAACCGTACGCCCAACACCATAAACCCCCAGTAGTTGCAGGGAGTCGGTGATTAAGGAATTGCGTGTTTGTGTAAATGTAGTTGTCATTAAGCCCCCTCACCTTTTGGAAAGCTAGCCCATAATGCGGCCAGAAACGTAATGTCCAAGCCTTCTGTGTAACCTACGTATTCCTTATATTGCTCAAGTTCTCCTACATTAAAAGCCCTTCTATCTCGACCACTGCTTATAACCTCCCCGTTTCTCTTAATCAATACATCGAGGGCAACGCTCACGCTACCCGTACCAAGATTAACTTCTGTTAATATAGGCTTCAATCGTTCTTCTGTTAACATATTTCGTATTCTCCTGATAAAAAATTATACACCGTAAGTGAAAGTACCTCTAAATGTATATGTGGTGGCTCCGGTGGTAAGGGCTGCAATGTCCATAGTGGAAGCGGTAGTGGCAGTTCCAAGCGCTATTACGGTGGCAACAGCAGCAGAAGCCGTCACCCCTAACGTCACCCATGTACGAGAGGCAGGAATTATTACGTTACTGGTGTACAACATGGAGGCGTTGGAGTGAAATGAGGAGGCAGTGAAGGGCAGTCCTCCGATGTTAATACTTCCGGACGCAGTGGTATGAGTGAGTGTGAACACTAACGCAAGCTGGCAGTGCACTCTATCTCCCCACCTCTGATATTGTCCACTCTGTGTTGAATAGGTGACGGCTACGTTTCCAGGAGTGGTAAACGTCACTGTAGGTGTCCAAGTGCCTTCATCAAGCCCTAATGTAATACGCTGAGCGCTCACACTAGCATCATCTAAGATGTCTCGTCCGAACGAGGTGCAAGTGATTTCTTGCGTAACACCTGCTCCAGCAGAGCTGCGCCCTAATAACCTGTCTGTAGCGCTTATGTTCTGCATCTTAGCATATGTCACAACAGTAGGGTCGATTGTCCATGTAGCTCCTGATGCAGATACGGTGATGTCACCTTTGTCTCCATCTGAAACCCCAGTGGAAGCAATAGTGTTGAGCTGTGTCTGTATTGAAGACGTCACTCCACTAACATACCCAATCTCTGTAGCCGTTGTCGCAGAAGAAGCTAAAAACCCACTTCCGTCACTAACCGCTGCCCTAGATGCTGTCAATGCAGCAAGCTTGTTAACAGCAATTGCAGCAGCAGCTTTAATATCTGAGTTTTCTATGTTTGTTATAGTGTTCGTATCCGCGTCTATGCTCTTATTCGTTAACACGTCAGTGGATGAGGCGGTTATTTTATTGTTAATCTGTGTCTGTATTGCAGATGTCACTCCATTAACAAACCCAATCTCTGTGGAGGTAGTTGTGGCTGCCGAGACAAATCCACTTCCGTCACTAACCAATGCCCTAGATGCTGTTGTTGCAGCAAGTTTGTTAACAGCAATTGCAGCAGCTGCCTTTATGTCTGCATTCTCAATGTTCGTTATTGTGTTCGTATCAGCATCAATACTCTTATTGGTGAGTGTTTGAGTTGCAGAGGAATTAATTGCATTAATTTGTGTCTGAATAGCAGACGTCACTCCATTAACATATCCAAGCTCTGTAGCAGTGGTGGCAGCAGAGGCTAAAAACCCACTTCCGTCACTAACCACTGCCCTACTAGCTGTAAGGGCTGTTATTTTGTTTAGAGCAATCGAGCTAGCGCTCCACGTTCCCACTGTCACCGTACCGAGAGACACTATTGAAGTGCCTCCTGCATACGTAGCCGATATAGTGAATGTTGGGTTGCCCGAGACACCATCTCCATTAGCCACGTCTATAGTGTTGATGGTGCCCGTTAAGACACGTGTGTTATATACGTTTGCAGCCGTACGGCACATCATACCGTCCACTGTAAAATCTGCATCTCTTACAATACCGTTGAATATGAAGGTCGAAGTGGCATTTGCTACACGTTCCCCTAATATCACATCCCCGTCTGCCAGGCTTCCTAAGCTTGTTATCTCACTAATCTTTTTTGTTGACATATAAAAGGTTCCTTAAGTTTATAGGTTTGACACTAGAAGGTAATCACCGTCTCCAGTGAGAATGAAGGAGTCTTCTTGACCCATGATGAGATAGGGGAGTTCAGGAGCAGAGGGAGACGGAGGAAACAACCATTCTTCAGAATAGGCTCCTGCTCCAAAGCTATTTATAGCTGCCACCCTGTACGAATAACTTCCAGACAAGCTTCCTGAGGCGTCTAAATAGAAACCACTACCGTAGCCCGTGTTGTCCTCCAACGTGTCGTAGAAGCCTCCTTGAGGGCTCGCTCTCTGCACTCTATACCCTAGAATACCACTGCTTCCCGTGTCCGTAGGACCGTCCCACCGGCTTATTATGTTTCCCGTTAAACTGTCTCGCTGTGCCATACCGTTCTTTGGCTTTCCAGGCACCCTATTATCAAGGGCATTTACGTCAAACAATATAGGAGGCCTGTCTCTCACCATCTTTGGCGATGATAATATGACGTCTTTCACTGTAAAAGGAACATCGTGAGGGTTGGTGGTGTCCTTATCGAAAGGACAAACCATCATCCCGAAGTGTCTGTTATACTTATCTGTTATTTTAGTCATTTCAGACAGGCGATAGGCTTGACCGCATATGTCACAAATCACACGTCTATCGCTTCTACTCTTGCGTGTCAAGCTAACCATTTACATCTCCTCAGTAGGGCATCAGTTCTATAATCAGGCTCACTACATCCCCCGCCACCAATCCAGTGGTTGTGAAAAGAACATCGCCTGTAATACCCGCACCTGCTGTGTTCTTTAGTCCGCCAAATTTAGTGAAATCAAATATCCCCGTGCCCGCAGCTAAGGGAAGACTCCACGCTAATACGTCTGTTGTACCGTCCCACTCGAGTTTATTAATTCCCAACACTGAAGAGGTACTGTACGTTATAGACAATATGGTGCACATTAAACTATCCACTTTCCCAATCTCTGTAGCCACTGCACTACTATCATAAACCACTAAATCTGTTTCTTCTGTACCGTCACTATCTATAGAAATGTACTGTATTACACGCTTTGTTCCTGAGATGATTCTTTTGTTTGTTATTACGTTAGGCACTAGAGTCTCCATTAGGTTATTATAATGTACTCTCTCGGAGAACACATTAGAATAACTCGAGGGAATTCCTTCCCTCTCGTTATGTAGGGTGTTACGCGTCTGTAGAAGCAGTTATGTTAGAGAACATTGAGCTTTCACCAGCCAAGTTGACAAGATTCAAAGGCTGCATGTAAACAAACGTGGCACCTGTGAAGGCTTCTGTTATGTTTGCAGCATTATCTGCCAATCGAGCGCTAATGTTTGGTCCCACTTGTCCTGTAGACGCTGTAATGGTGTCTACGACAATTATGTCACTAGAGTTGCGGTTGAATGCGCGTAGGATGGAGTGAACATGCAAGTTGGTGGTGGCAGTGGTACGAACATCAATGATGCCTGTACTAAAGTTACCATCCAGCAAAGATGCAGTGATTTCAATACCATCCCCGCCTACAATCGCTATCGCGGCCACAGAGCCTGCACCAGAAGCACCTCGGTGAATGTGATTCAACACTTTCAAGCGAGCAGCACCAGCTGTAGTTAGGATTCCTAGTGTCATTTCACCAGTTACGTCTCTAACTTCCACTCTATCGAATGTTACATCGGCAGCACTAACTACAACACAGCTAACTACAGCATCAATTCCGCCAGTTATTAGGCAGTTGACCATAGAGCAGTTTGCAGCAGAGAAAGTTATCGTTGATGCAGTGGCAGTGAGGTTGATGGTGGGGCGCAATGAACCAGAACCCAATCCTACAACGGCTACACCAGCTACGTCTACAGCCAACCCAGCAGCAACTGCAACGGTTTCAATATGACCAGGCTTAACCATGATTATATCACCACGGCCTGCTTTACATCTACCTACGGCATAGTCTATTGTAGCGAAAGGCGCAAGATAGCTACCATCATTACCATTACTGCCGCCTATGCCTCTATCAGGCAGAACAGTGGAATTTCCCACCCAGAACACACTACCTGGGTGTGCTAGAGTGAGAGGAACTCCTCTAACCAGAACACCGCTTGAAAAACCATTTGGAAAATTTGACATTCCCATATTTATTCCTTAAAAAGAGTTAACCCTTGCTTAATACAAGGAAGAGAAGAAGGCAAATGCCCTCCTCTCTAAAATGTAACGCCAATATCATTGGTGTGTTATTTATGCTCCAGCAGAGCCGTAAATACCACGTTTGTCTGTGCAACCAAAGCTGTAACGTTCGTAGAATTTAACCAACAGGTTGTCAGTGTTGAATTCAGTGTCCATGTCGATTTTGACAGGTTCACGTACGAAATGTTGCAAGCCTTGGGGTTTGTCAGTTTTGATAAACCAAGCATCAGCATCTGTCAAGTAGTGGTTGACAGTGGCGCCTTCAGGGATGTACATGCCGTCCTTGATTGCGTTGATGTCATTATCTGTAGAAGATACGCGCAAGTTAGATTTCAATATACGAGCACATTCAAATTGCAACTGAATTGGTATGATTAGTTTGCGAGCCATAACTTTAGATTTCAGGTTACGGTCAGAGACGAAGTTACCAATGTCAATTATAGCTTGCTCAAGAGACGCTTCAGACAAGTCAGCATCTACAGCCAGCTTGTTAGAGAACGTGCCACCACCGCCCAGCAGGGAGGCTGTAGAGCAAAGCTCAAGGCCATCGGCGTAGGTTACAGTGTTAGAGAAAGCCAAGTTGAGGATGTTAGCTGCGATGGTTTCTTTGGTTTCACGCATTGAAATACCCATTTCACGACTACCAACTTCAGCATGTTTCATGTACTGACCGTCCATCATAGCTTCATGCGTAATGGAGAATGCACGAGCGTAAGGAATGTGTACGTAGTTGTAAGCGAAGCTTTCGCCCATTGTATCGTATTCAACAGAAGTGCCTTCGTTCTTAACGCCAGCCATAGCGAAACCATACATGTTTACGTCACGTTCGTAGTTAAGAGAGCTTTGCATTACGTCAAATATTTGTTTGTATTCGTCTTCGTAGCGGTTGTAGCCCAAGCCGTAAAACTTGTGAACACCGGGGCGCAACGCTTCAAGAATACTACCTCTTGTTATTACAGACATTATTTATATTCCTTGTTATTAGATGAGGGTGATGTTAGTTGCAGAGGCGTTTGCTTCTGTATGCAAGTTGGCTTTAACAATCCAAATACAGTTAGCGCCTACAGTGTTTCCTGGGCGGTTGTCTTTGCTCACCAAATTCCAAGTGTTGTCTGGAGCCACTGCTTGGGTGTCTATTTCGTATTTAGAAATGCCAGTGGTAGTGTTAGCATCGATAGCAGTAACGCTGTCTATACTCTCGCCTATTTGTGTAACGATGAGGCCAGAAGCTCCGCCGTTATCTTGAACTTTAAACAGTTGGTTAGGTGAGTCAGCAACCAATACATAACCAGTGTCCCCAGAAGCCAAATGTTTAGTGGTACGAACACTGGTTGAGGAAACGCTAGGCAATATTGCTACAACGACACCAGTGATTGCAGCGCCAGTGGTAGCTCGTGTCACCATAGGGTAGCCGAGAGGGTCACTTGAGTTGGTAGCACGTATAACAGGGTCACCAACGCCTAGAACTACGGCAGCAGCTTTGTAATACATATGAACTTCATCATCTTTAAGAGCTACGGGGATAAAGCCCCGTGGAGCATTAATGTTTGGCATTTGTTAATTTTCCTTTGATATAATTAATGTTTACTTCCGGCAGACCCAAACCGACGTGCTGATTTTAATTTTCCATCAGGGTCTAGTCGAGCCTCATTTGCTGCCACTTGGCTAACCTTCGCTGTTTGATCTTCTTCATACAACTCGGTTGGTATTTTCATCAAAACGGCATCTCTAGTTGAAGCATCTGTGCCTCTATTAACTGTTCGCCACACTTGACTACTCTTCTGTGTTTCTACTTCTCGTCCTTTGCCAGAGAATGTACTCGAGGAGTCTCCTTCCACGATTTCCCATCCAGCTTTAAGGAAATTACTAATGCGCCCATGATTATCGTTAACAAACCGATATGTAAATCCTGGCTCCCTATCAAAATACGATAGAGTTTGTTGTAAATGCAAGGGTACTCTTGCCTTTCTGTCTGCTTCTCTACTCACAGGTCGTTTTCTATCTGCTATGTCTTCTCTAGCTTTTGATTCTGTCATTTTAAGTCTCCATGAGATACGAGTTCTTTGATGTAGTCTTCGATTTTCATATGACCACTATCATTCAAATACTTTGCCACTTGCTTTTGAGTGTCTGAAAGATTAGCGAAGGTGTATGTCTTGTTATTGCTTTTGACACCACTCACTCGACTACCTCCGGCACTCTCTACAGAGGCATGATGTACGTCTTCGTTCTCTACTGCTTCAAAATAAGCGGGAAACTTCTTATGTACATCTTGTTCAAGTCGTTTCATGTGTTCTTCGGGTGGAAGGCGCTTCTTACCAAGCAATGCTCCATGTCTATCCACCCAATCTTGCATTTCAAGCTCTTCGTAGCTGTCTCCATTCAACCATGCATTGTTACGCTCTTCAAACTCTTGAATGTAGGCAGGAGCTTCATTGTTTACTTCTGCTACAGGTGACATGCTGGCTTCTAAAGCTTCCACTGTCTCCACATCGCCGTTTAATATAGCTTGTCGTTTCTGTTCTTTAAAAGAAGCCATTGCTTCATTGTATGCCTGCTCTTTTTGCTTCTTCATGTGGCCACTGAGCTCTTCTAGCGTGGCTTTCATTTTAGAGAGTTCGCCTTCCTTTGCATCTAAAGCTTTGTTCTGAGCGGAAAGGGCTTCGCCTCTCTCTGGAAGCTTCTCGAGAGCAAACTTAATATACTCTTGGGCGCTTTTCTTGCCTTCTGGCTTCCAACCATACTCTGCAGCTAGCTTAACTACTTCGTTAACCTCTGCTACATCATTCATAATTTCTTCGCTCATAATTCAATTCCTTCGTCTGGGAATACAGCTTCAATGTCCATGTCCAATATCATGCGGTAGGTGAATTCATCTCCCATATCACTAATTAGAGTGCCGGAAAACTTATGTATCATTACACAATCCCCAACTTTACACCATGGAGTTTTATCGCCAGTGGATTTCATCTTAAACGCAGAAGGTCCAATATCTATAATGTATGCTTCCCTCATCCCCTGCTGTTCTTGTTCTGCGTCATTCTTTGTCTTAATTTCCATAATGATGCCACCTACACTTTTCACTTCTTTGGCTTCATCGATTGGTTTAAGTCTCACCAACACTCTATATCCAGGTGCTTTCACCTTACGTGTCATAATAATGTTTCCTCATCTTCTATGATTTCAAAGTTTATCACTTCGTTTAGGGCATTTCTATAGCCCATTAGTTCGTTCAACCTCAGCTGTCCAGTGGGGCTGGAGATGAGGGCAGGAGACAACATCTCCTCCATCACCGCTATAGCCATTTCACCGAACACGTCGAACACCTCTTTCGTTACAGTGTCTTTTCTCCACTGTAAAAAATCAGCTCTACTCACTGCCACTTAACTACCTCCGTCGCCACCATCAGGGAATGTTTCTATTCTCTTCTTCATCTCACTTTCTGACACTTTAAGCTGAGCATCTATATTGTCCATTTGCACTTTGTGCGACAACGTTGCTGCGGCTTGTGCTAGATTGCTTTCCGAACTCTGTGCGTCTATCTGGTCTTTTCTAAGGTTGTGAGCTGCGTCTTGTTGCATTTTCCACACTCTGGCCACTGCTTCGTTGATGCGAGCGTCACTTTCCTTAATATCTTGTTCAACCTTAGCGCTCTCATATCTAAGTTTCTCTGCTGCCAACGTGGCCTCAGCTGTCATCTTAGCGATTTCTGCTTTAGAGAGTTCTATGTCTGCCTGCATCTTCAGCGCCTCAGGAGGAGGGGGTGCATTAGGGTCAGGAGGAGGTAATAGACGGTCAATTAGGTCTTTATCAATCTGCATACTCTGTAGAAGAAGTCTATCAGCTTCTCTAGGGTCTGCTGTACGTAAAGTGCCTACTATTCCGGCTCTTTGTATCCTTTGTGTCTCAGTGCTAATAGAAGGGTCAGCTACAGGGCACACGTCCATATTATCATCAGCAAAATCAGCCTTAACATCGGCCTCTTTATCGTCTAATATCGCCATGTATTGCTTCTGTGTCACCCATTGTCTATTGTGTTTGTATATTTTCTGGTATTCCTTCCTAAGGCTTCTGTAGAGTCGCTTGTTAATAGCAACAAACACCTTAGTACCTTGCTCCACCAATTGGCTAATCGCACCGCTAGAGACGTTTGTGGCGTTTTGGTTGCCACTTAGTACATCAGAGGTGGAAGATAGGTCTCGTCCCACTTGCATAAGCAAGCTAAGAAGGCTAAACAGCGTCTGAGAAGGCTCTTTTGTAGGCCAAGGGAATATACTCTTGCTTACGTCATCGCTTCCTGCGCCTTCCAACACCTGCCATTGCCCCATTTTGAACTTCAACTCGTTGTTTTTGAGCCTTAGTCCTCTTCCGATGATGCCACCTTGAGTGTTATTCAAGGTTCCACTATCAATTAGCTGATTGATGAGTGTATTAATGGCTTTATTGATGGGAAGAAGCAAGCTTCCGAAGCCCATTGAATAGAACCCACCATCGGGACTACGTATAAAATGGAAATCAGTGTAGTATTGCTCTGCGCTAATCTTCCGTATCGCCCCAGTGTTTGACTTTTCTATCACATCAAATCGATTTAGTATACGAAACACCCTACCACTCTCTTTATGCACTGTAACAACGTACGGTTCTTTATAACCATCATCATCTAAGTCTAGGTAGCAGCATTGCTCTAAGAAGTTTAGAGGGCTGTCATTGTCCCCATAGACATTATCAGGGCTTTTAAGTAGTTCAAGGTTTATTTCTTTTCCGTGTTCGTCTTCTTCTAAGAAGATGCCTGCGCGTTGGCGTTCAATAACATCATTAGAATATAAAGTGATGATATGGGTTATACGACGTGCACTTTCTAAGCTTTGCGCTCCGTAATTTATCACAATCTTGTCAGGTACGCACAGTTCAGACATACATCGTTTCTCAATAGGAGAATAATACGTCTTCTTAAACACTGTACCTAGCACTGGCAATATTTGTAACAACGTATCAGTGCCCTCAATCCAATCAGGACTCTCTGTTGTAAGCTGGTATGACATGTAAGCACTAACGCGCATGGCACGCTCATACTTCTTGTTATCAGGATCGTTTCCGACCACAGTGGCCTTAACAATCTTGTCATTCTGTATCACTTCAGGAAGTGTCCTAGACGCATAGTCAATAGACGCTTGAGTGATGAGAGGAAACTTGATGTTAGAAGCATTAGTCCACGGAAAGCTCTTAGTTTCCATCACCTGTTTAGCAATGTCCATCGCCTGGTCTACAGTGTCTTTCCACTCCTTCCTGCTATCTTCATCTATCACATACCCTTTAACAACGTCCTGTCCAATCTCAAAAAGCTTCTCATCAGACAACAACATAGCTATATTCTTACTGTTCTTCAACTTATCAATATCTAATTTGTCATTCTTCATGTTTAATATCCTGTGTATTCATCTCTTGAATCATTAGAGGAGGATTCTCCACCTCTTCCATCAGGTTCCACCTGCATGTATTGCATGCCTGTGGTACATAAGTAGCGTAGCGCATCTAAAGCATGGTCGTTTCTTTTAATAATAGTGCCTTTCTCGTCTCGTCTATATAGCCGTAGTTCATTTAATATGTTCTTACATGTACTAAATATCTTAAGCTGTCCACTTTCAAACATTTGACCAACCTTCAGAATGCCTCCTTCTCTATCGGCTTTCTCTGCTTTAACAATGTCTAGCCCTTCTTGTACATACAAGTCAAATATCTTCTTACCGTCGCTCTGGTTAGCACCTGCAGGGTCTGCTGCTCCCATAATCCAATTACCCCGTGCCTTAATGGCAGAGGCGTGAATGGCAGGGTGAGCTTCTGATGCATAGTGTTCTGAATAGATGTACATGATGCCACTGTCAGGGTCACGTGCCCCCCAGACGGCTGCTGTTCTGCTCCACCCAGTGTCTAAGCCGAAGCCTTTAGGCCACCACGGTGGAATGTCTCTTGCATCACATGAGATGTTCTCTTCCAAATAAGGATAGATGGCACCTGCACCTAAAGAAGGAATACCCTTACTACGGGCATCTCGTTCATGTGCTGAATATGATTTTAATATGTTGGCTTTTTGTGTTTCATCTAAGTGAGGTACTTCGCTCCAGTCTACGTTCACTACAAACTTCTGGGGATTCTCAACTGTAGTTCCGCCCACTGGAAAAGAACCGTTCGGTATAAATGATAATACCACATCTGAGAGCCCAAATAAAGGGGTGAAGGTACAATATATGATGCCAGGGTTGTATTTGTCCATTAACCTTGTCAAACACTCAGTGTATATGCCTGGGTCGGTTGGTTCTTCATCGAGCCATACGCATTGCTTCTTAGTTCCCTGAAAGGATATACGCCCTTGCTCATAACTCTTGAAAGTAACCTTCGATATTCCACCCGAGGTGTGTTTAACAAAGATGGTTTCTATGGCGTCTGCAACGCCGGGCTTTTTCGTGTGTCTAACAATAGTGGATTTTGGTAGCATTCCTGAGCCAATGTCTGCGATGTCTCCTAATAGCTCGAATTGCTGAATTTCTTTGGTGGCCTGATTACTCACTCCAACTGCCCATGCGTCTACGGCGTTGAGAAACTTCTTACCCTTCCACCAAGATGGGTATATGCCTGTAAGGTGGCATGCCATTTCGAATGCACCTGTGAGTGTTTTACCTGTTCTGTTTGCTGCTAGGAAAGCTCTCTCCTGATGTCCTGCGCCTGCTGCTAAGAATGCTGCATGCTTGGGGTAGAGCTCTAGTCTGTAAGGTCCTGTAAGAGGGAATATAGCGTTCATTTTATTGTATTGCAGTTCGGACTCTTTGGCCTCAAGCAACTCTAATAGCTCTTGAAGCTCTGCCGTTGTTTTATTGACCAAAGTATTCTCCGAATTATGTTAGCCTACTACAACTTTAAACATCCATTTTAACAGGTCTTTAACTTTACCTATCAATTTAGCAATTAAGTCTTTTACTGCTTGCACTAACCCTTTAACCCATCCTACTAATTTCATAATCATACTTCTCTCCAGTTAATCTTCTTGTTGACCGATGTCTACACCTAGCCCTTTTAACTTCTGTAACTTCTGTGCTATCTTTAAACTTATCTCTTCAGACGTAAGGTTGAGGTTGTTGATGGTTACTTCTACGTGATCCCCTCCTCCTGTGTCTCTCTTATAGTCTTCCTTGAATTTGTTGTGCATTACAAGAGCGTACGTAGGAGAATTGAAGTTAGGAATGGTGCCTACAATAGCACGCATCCCTATGTCTTCCATGAACGCTTGGTTACTAATCTTAGCAAACTCTACGGCTTCCTTAAACTCTGGGTAGTCCTTTATCCATCGATACCACGTGTCCTTGCTCTTAACCCCTATGGCCATCATCATTGCAGGAATATGACCACCTTTAGAAGCCACGGCTATTATCTTGTCACACATGTCAGGAGTGTATTTAGCCTTTGTAGCCTTTTCTTCTATAACTACTCCGTCTTCAATCACTCTACCCATCATATTATTTCCTCAGTAACACCAGCATATTGTTAATGCCGTATTTGATTTCTGATATGTCTTCTTTAATGTTTAGCATTTGACTTTCTATCACTGCGATATCTCTCTCATTGTCGGAGAGACGTCTATGCATCTCATCCATCCGTATTACGTGTTTGTTGAATCCCCACCAGATGAAAACCCCGAGAGGGATAATTACCAGGTCTATGGAATACTTTACAATGTCTGTTAGTTCCATATTATTTATTCCATATGTTATGCGCCCTGTTCATCTAATGCTCGCTCTATCTCTTTCACTTGTAGAGGGGTTATGCCCTGTTTGAATATCACGTCTCTCAAGTCATCGTAGAAAGCCTTACGGTCAATCTTAGCCATCACTTCTTTGTGACGACGCTTAGACTCAAAGTAACCACCTAAACTACTAAACACATTACCAATGGCTTCTTTACTAACTGTAATTCCCCAAACTGTAAACATAATAATCATACAGCTCTGGACATACCACTCAGGCATGCTGCCCAGATTTAAGAATATGTCTGCTGAGTACTTCGGGAATGTAGTGCCTATTATAAAAGGACCAAACCACATAAAGAAAGTGAAGTATTTGAATGTGGGGGATGTAGCTCCTAGTGCCGCCTTGCTTTTATTCGTCTCTGCTATGCCCATCTCAGCTGCAGCTTTAAGTTGTGTTAATGCAATTTCTTTTTGAGTGTCAAGCTTTATCTTCTCAATGGTGGCTTTAGTTTCAAAGTATTTACCGAGAGTTCCCGGGAGGGAAGACAACATAGAAAACAACGTAGTGATGATGGGTAGCATAGAGGTTCCTTTAATATAGACGACAAAAGGCCTCACTAGGAGGCCTGCTTTTTATTTTACTAAATAGAAACTACCCAGAATGTCACCTTGACAGGCGATAGGGTAGTTAGGAGGGGGAAGGAGGTGAGGTTTTTTAACGTAGACGAACTACATAGGGCGTTACCTCGAAACCACGGAGTTTTATATAGACCTCTCCATAAGGCCGTATCAGCGTATCTGGCTATTGCCTGCTGATGAGGTGCCAAGGAAAGAGTCTAGTAGCACGCCGGTTAAGCATGCTCTAAACTCTACCCTTGAAATGTGCTACTTAGAACTTTCCTTAAATACATAATAGCATACTAATATACATCTGTCAAGCATTTCACTATGACGTTGTCTTCTTTACACTACTTTAACATTCCGCCCATTGACACCAACCCACTTTTCTGGGCACCTCTACGATATTACTAAGTAGTAGTCTATATAGTACTAAGTAGTAATTCCCTTAAGTTGTTTTAATATGAAACCCTTAGTGCATTATACCCATAGTGTACCCCTACTGTCAACCCCCTAGGTGAATATAAATGAGTATTCCCTAGAGACCTCTGTAGAGCACGACTATTGAACGATTGCCCCTGTCCCCTCACTCACCTATAGGGTATCTCTACATAATGCCATCCCGCACACTCTCCTGATGTCCTCGCCCTGCTTCGTCCTGCCTTCCGGACTCTCGCCCCAGACCCCCTAGATTGCCGTGGCGTTTTCGGGGCGCCCACAGTATTCGCCAAGGCATCCCCACAGTGGGGTTCGCTGCACTCTCCCCTTCCACCCGGATATTGTCCCCAAAAAATGCCCTTCCAATATGTCTCGGAATGTATACAGTACGATGTCGCTTTTCCACAACTTGGTGCCGTCCTGAAAATTTATAGTGTATTCAATAGCTTGTCCTCCATCGTACCATCCCTCTGACGGAGTACGATTGAGATACCAAAACCCCCCAAAAAAAAACAGAGGTAAAAAACATGAGAAATGGTGCACAGGTACCTCGGCCAGAGAGGCTCAAACGCGCATCTTTGGGGTCGCCCTTCCCTAAGGTAGCGTTTCAACACCCCCCCATACATCTTCTACACATTCACACGCTAGACCTGCACG
>Ga0163154_10004353_pt1 | contig 18647 bp, 15 predicted proteins | sample OliLakLV19MP9P1_FD_148649 | JGI IMG/M metagenome (GOLD analysis project Ga0163154, IMG submission 148649) | Freshwater microbial mat bacterial communities from Lake Vanda, McMurdo Dry Valleys, Antarctica - Oligotrophic Lake LV.19.MP9.P1 | ecosystem: Environmental > Aquatic > Freshwater > Lake >...
AAGTTATTGGTGCCGCGTTCCTAAGTGTCTGGCTGCCCCTAAATACTTATGATTTCTGACCTCGGAGAGGTCAAAGGTTTGTAGAAATGCATCGGGTTGAAATTAATTCCCGACCTCGGAGAGGTCGAACGTTTGTTTCAACGCTATCTTCTGCAAATCTTCGACCTCTCCGAGGTCAGGAAAACATTGAAATGCTACATTTCTACAAACCTCTGACCTCTCCGAGGTCGTATGGCAAAAGCATTTCAAAGCGGCTGGATAGTTACGAATAATCTATTAAAAAAAATTTTTGCTATGAAAAAATTCAATTATATCACCATTTCTATCCTTTTATCCATGTCTTTCATGATGAGCTCATGTGAAGTGATTGGAGGAATTTTCAAAGCCGGAATGGGCGTCGGTGCTTTCGCGATCATTGCTGTGCTCGTATTGATTATCTTTCTCGTAACCCGGCTGGGCAGAGGTAAAAACTAACTGATCGTGCAATAAAGGGGCATGCAAAGTGTAGCGCGCAAAAATGTAAAGGGGAAACCTATGTGGCGGAGGCTGTTGCGCTTCCTGCTTTACTCCGGCTGCATCCTGTTGGTGCTCTTGATGCTGACGCTGTATGCTTTGACCCTGCCCGCCGTGCAACAGCTCCTTACCAACAAGGCAGAAACCTTTTTACAAGAGAAATTTGGCACACGGGTGGAAATAGGCGCCATTCGCCTGCGCTTCCCCTACTCCGTATCGCTGGAAAAATTTCTGCTGGAAGATCAGCAAGGCGACACCCTGGCCCGTGTAGGGAGCTTGGTGGTCTCTACAGACTTGTGGAAGTTGCTAGACCAAACTATCCAACTAAAGAAGATCACCTTGGAAGATGCAGCAATCTATCTCCACCGCAAAGACAGCATTTACAATTTTGATTACATCGTCCAGGCGTTCGCTTCGGATACTACAGTCGAAGCACCTGTGCCAACGGATACCACCGCTTCTGCATGGAAATTACAACTGGACCTGGCTAAGATCAAGCTCAACAAGGTCAATTTTTTGTTGCGCGATGATGACGCAGCCAGTACAACCCAAGCCAACATCGGAATAGCAGAAACAGTCATTGCCAAAGCCGATCTGAAAACCCTGCATTTTGAATTGGATGGTTTAACACTGGCCGATTCCGATATCAGGTTAGTGCAAACGAAAAAATCTGTGGACGACGGCAAACCCGGTCCGGCCTACGGATTGCTGTTGAAAAACGGTGATATTAGCCGGTCACACATCGTCTATTCTACCACTGAACTGGCCTTGGATGCCACTTTGGGTAAAACGACCCTTGACAACCTGTACGTGCAGTCTGCCAACGATATCATGGCTATTCAGGCCAAAGGCATCCGAGTGGAAAGCAGCGCCGTGGCTTATCGCGATCCGGTGGTGCAACCTACCCCTGGCCACTTCAATGCCAGCGATCTGGACCTGATTCAACTCAATGCTGATCTGCCTGATTTTTCCCTTCAAAATGATACTTTATTCGTGCAGGCCAATGCATTGTCCGGGAAGGACAAGAGTGGACTGCAAATTCATTCGCTGCGCACAACCGCCCGTGTCACACCCGGGAGTATCGAAATCAAAAATGCACTGGCCAGTCTGAACCAGACGCATCTGGATGGCGATGTAATGTTGTTCAAAAATGAGCAGGCGACCTTCGACCGCATGCAGGTACAACTCCGGCAGGCCAGAGGAATGGTAGGCGATTTGATTGTTCTTTTGCCACCTCAGGAAAATCCGGCTTTGTCCAGGCTGCGAGATATGCGCTATGAAGTTTCAGGCAATTTGAGCGGATGGCTGGACAACCTGAGAACCGACAATATTCGCTTCCAGGCAGGCAGCGGCACGGTCGCTTACTTTACCGGCTCCGTGCAACAACTGACTGTACCGGAAAAATTGGGCATGAATCTGACCATCAGTCGCCTGGAAACCAACCGCAGTGACCTGGTTCGTTTTATGTCCTTGGGTGATACGCCGATGGACAGCATTCTGATGCAGCCTTTACCCGCCCACATGAGTGCCTCCGGCACTGTAACAGGGGCCATGTCGAGGCTTCAATTGTCGCTGAAAGGCGAAGCAGGCGCTTTGCAAACCGGCCCTCTTTCTCCCGAAATACCAGGTCCGGCGCTCCAATTCGACGTATTCGGGACACTTACTGAAGTCAATGACCCGGATCGCATGGGCATGGATCTACAGATCAATCGCCTGGATGCGCCGCGAAATTTCTTTGCCTTTATAAAACTGGAAGGTGGAGAACTCCCCGATTTGGTACAGGCAACGGGCACTTTGCGCGGCACCCTGGACGCACTCCAAACCGACCTGCAATTCAATGCAATCCGGGGCGATGCCACAAGTCGTTTGACATTCAAAGGCCTGTTGAAAAATGTTCAAACGCCCGATCAGTTGGGCTTCGATGTCGCTTTCGATGCATCACTGACCCGCCGCGAACTGCTGGGCTACGTGCCTGATTCAGTCATTACCAACAGCCTGAACCTGCCTGATTTGGTTTTTATCACCGGTCAGGCCAAAGGCAGCGTAAAAGATGCCACAGGCAAAGCCAGCATCCGGCTGAACCAATGGGGCCAAATCAATGTCAACGGAAGTTTGCGGGACAGCACCTATCAAATGGATCTGGTAGCGGCTAACCTGCAAGTGGGCCGATTGGCTGCAGATACTGCTTTGCGCCCCCTTAAAATGTTGAGCTTCACCACGCATGTTTCGGGCAAAGGCTTTGAATTCGGCAAGACCGCCCAAATTCAGGCGGCCGGCAAAGTTGATTCCCTCATTTGGGACAACCTCATTTTACGCGATATCACTTTCGATGCCGACGCAAACGGCAAACGTTTTACCGGCGGCCTGCAATCGCCCGACGAACGGGCGGCCGTGCGGGTACGCGCTTCCGGCGACTTCAGCACGGACGTCCCGCTTCTTGACCTGGATATCGCCTTGAACTGTATAGACATGCGGGAATTTGGCTGGGCCAATCGCCCCACTACGGTGTGTATGCGTATTCTTTCGCATTCCGAAGGTTTGTCGCTTGATACATTGACGGCGAATGTGAAGATTGAAGATATTGACCTTCAATACGATACGGTGCATATTCACCCGGGAAACCTGACGCTCGACGTCAAATTGCACAACCGCCACAACAGTGTCAACATAGCTTCCGATTGGCTGCAAAGCGAGATCAAAGGGTATTTTGCATTCGCAGATTTGTCCACTACCATCTCCAACATCGTGGAACAATATTTCGTAGTGGATCGCACAGCGTATGTACCACCGGTCAGTACCGATTCGCTGTCGGTGCAATTGCATTTACTCCGCACAGAGGTATTGACAACCGGCCTCGTACCCGGTTTGTCCGAACTGAGTCCCATCCACCTGGAAGGCTCCCTGATCGGGCAACGCAACTATTTCAACCTCGTCGTTCAGGCGCCCAAAATTGTTTATCAGCAGTGGAATGTAGACTCGCTGAACGTCCGCGCGTATGCCGGCGACACGGCAGCATTATTTGTCCTGACGACTCCTTTAGTGAAACGAGGCGATCAGGATTTTATAGAAAATGCGAGATTGAACGGACGCTTTCTGGCAAATGTCGCGGACGTGTCGTTCAAAGCCAGCGACGACCAGGGCAAAGAAAGATTTTTGCTGGCCTTACAGACAAAAATCAACGGTAAAGCCAAAGAAACCCTGGTCACGCTCTCCCCCCGCCAGGTGATTGACTTCAAAGAATGGGCGGTGAATGAAGGCAATCAAATCCGGATCGTGCCAGGGAGTGTGGAAGTCAGTAAATTCACCATGACCGGCGCCGGGCAGTCCATCGCAATAGAGGGCGCTACGCGCAAATTGGCGGGCAACAAGACTGGCCTGGATTTCACCGTGGATATTGACCGCCTGAACTACAACAACTTCGACATTTTTGTAGCAGCCGTACTGAGCGAACTGGGTGGATGGGCAGAAGCCCATTTAAAAATCAATGGCAACACCGATGCCCCCCAGGTGCGCGGCAAACTTCAACTGCACGAAACCTTTTTTACACCCTTAGCCACCAATGTGCGCTACCAACTCAGTGAAACACCGCTCGAATTTACGGAGTCGGGCATTGTGCTGGACGGGCTTAGTTTAAGCGATCCGTACAAAAGAACCCTGGAGATCAACGGCAGATTAGCCACTAAAGACTGGGAAAACATACAGACCGATCTCACGCTGCATGCCGACCGCTGGCAGATACTCAACTCCACAAAGCAGCAAAACCCGGTGTATTACGGTGAACTGTACGCCTCGCTCGAAGGTACCGTGCGCGGCCCTGTGAGTCAACCCGACATTCAATTGATCGTCAAAACGGCCAAAGAATCCACCTTCACCTACGTGTATGATGTGGCGACACAAACTCTTCAGCATGAGGGGATTGTTTATTTCCTGCCTCCCCCGCGCCAATATGTACGTCCCGCTATTTACGATGCGCCAGTCAATACGCAGGCCTTTACCCTCAGCGCCAGCATCGAAATTGACTCCAACCTCACGGTCAACAGTGTCATCAATCCGGTCACTGGCGACGATTTCCGTGGCAGGGCCACCGGTAAATTGCAACTCGATATATTGTCCAATGGGAACATGACATTGGCAGGGCGAGTTGAACTGGTGAGTGGTATATACAATTACTCTTATCAGTCAGTAGTGAAACGCAGCTTCGAAGTCACCAACGGCAGTACGATCACCTGGACAGGTGATATCCGAACGCCGGAACTGGATATCAAAGCCCGTTACCAATTCAAAGCCTCACCATACCCATTGGTGGTCAATCAGTTATCCACCGCTTCCGCAGACGAAGCGGCGGTTTACCGCAAGTCCCAAACATTTTTATTGCAAGCCAGCCTCAGCGGTTCGGCGACACAACCGGATGTTAGTTTCCTGTTTATTTATCCTTCCGCAGAAAAGCAGGCAGGTCTCAATTCGAGTTTCGGCAACCAGGAGGCAGACTTGGTAGAGAGTGCCCTGTCCAACGTGAATCAGGATAAAAATTTGTTGTCGCGGCAAGTGTTTGGCGTATTGTTGTTGCGCAATTTCATCGGCGAATCTGTTGGCATCACTACAACTACCAGCGGCAATCCGTTGCAATCGGGTCTGAATAATTTCCTGACCGGCCAACTCAATGCGCTGGCCGACCAATATTTGACCTGGATTGACGTGGACCTGGCGACTACCGAAGGCGCGACCAATACCGGGGCCAGTCAGGCAGAGGGCACGACCAACTATCAATTACGCCTGCAAAAATCTTTTTTTGAAGACCGGCTGACATTTAAACTCTCTGGTGGCACTTCAGTAGGCGCCAATGGCGACGATGTCCACAGCGCTTTGGAAAATGCTTCGATCGAGTACGCCCTGACATCCAATGGTGAACTGAAGGTCACTGTGTTTTCAGAACGGGGGTTTGAACTCCTGAACGCTTCGTCCAGCAACCTGCGGAACTCCGGGGCAGGGTTCATTTTTGCGAAAGAATTTGGCAAGCACTAAAACGGGATTGCATCATGAAAACGACACACCCTATCATCGCTGCCTTTTCCGGCCCTTTTGTGAGCAGGAACCCCTCCGTCAACCGGCCGCTCTGCACAGGAGTGGGCGTGGTTACAGGTTTGATGATATTTTTGGTGTGTTGCATGGGCTGTACCGGTACCGGCCACCTGAAAGAAGGAGAGCGGCTTTACACCGGTGCTAAAATCAAGATCACCAAACCAGACAAGGAATGGTCTACTAAAATACTCAAAACCGACCTGAAAAAAGCCACCATACTACCCCGCCCCAATAAAAAAATTATCTGGATGCGGCCCAAGTTGTTGATCTATAATATGTTCCAAAATGGTCGGCCTAAAAGTTTTGGTAATTTTATCGCCACCCGGTTCGGCGAACCACCCGTTTTGTTTGAACCCAAAATTGCCAACCGACACCGGGAATTATTGGTAGAACGGGCAGCCAACGACGGTTTTTTTAAAACCAAAATCTCTTCTACCGAAAAGGTGCATAAGCATACCGTCAAGTTGCAGCATGAAGCTTTCATACAAAGCCCGCGCGAAACAGTGGACGATGTAATCTATCCGGCCAACGACTCCACTACACTGACGAGTACCCTCTGGGCATTGCGGCCTAAATCACTTGTGCAGCCCGGCCAGCCCTATCATTTAGAAGAATTTATTGCCGAACGCCAACGACTGGCCGACACCCTCCGCAACTATGGCTGGTATTATTTTTCACCCGACCACCTGTTGTTTGAAGCAGATACGCTGCGTCCACGCGGTGAAGTGAACCTGACCTTGCGGGTAAAAAAAGATGTGGGCGAACAGGAACGGCAGCGCTACCAGCTGTCTCAGGTCATCGTGTATCCTGATTATGACCTCGCCAAAAAACCGGATTCATTGCGTACGTCTGACACGCTTCGCTTTGACTGCATCACTTATATTTATAATCAGATGCTCACCAGGCCGGAAATACTGAATCAGCAGATATTACTGCGTTGCGGTGAATACTATTCCAACGATGATTACCAGGCGACGATTTACCGGCTGTTGAACCTGAATTTGTACAAGTTCATCAACATTCGTTTCGATGTATCGCCGGAAGCAGATACGTTGCTGATCGCCCGGGTCTTTCTGACCCCTTATCGGCCGGAACGGATAGAGGCTACATTGTCTGGTGTGTTTTCACCGAGTTTTTACTCCGGATTCCGGATAGGGACTGCTTATAACCACCGGAATGCTTTCCGCGGTGCAGAAGCACTGCGGCTGGCGCTCAACGGGGCCTACCTCCGCACCAACAAAGACAATTTTGATTTCCAGGATTTTATAGTCAGCGATGCTTCCGCACGCTTGACCCTTCCACGTTTTTTATTCTTACCGATCAAGCAGCGGCTTGCATTTGGTATCACGCAATTTAGACTCCAGCATGAAACCAACTGGTTCAAATACGACTTGCCAGAGCTGGACAAATTCCGCTTGAGTTTCCAACGGGTGCAGGCGGAATCTGGCTATTTATGGAAAAAGAACCGCCGTGGCTCGGTGGTGCACGAGATCAATCCGCTGAGTTTGGGGCTTCAATACTCCACCATCAATAAGCAGAGCGTTCGCCAGCAATTGATTTCCAAAATTCCCAGCGACTCGACTGGCGCTTCGCTTTCCCTGCTCACTTTTATAGAATACAGACCCAACTACACATTTACCCTTGATCAGCGGCTGGAACCAGCCCGGCGACTCTCCAAATATTTCCGGCAGCGCTTTGCCGTGCAGGCGAGCGGTTATACCAGGGAGAAATACCTGCCCAAAGATTATGATCTGGCCAGCCCGTTCAACTTGTTGATAGAATCTGACTACCGTCAATACCAAAAGACGCATGGGCGCAATGTGCTGGCCTTTCGGTTTGCCGTCGGAGCTGGCATCCCGCTTCGCCCCAACGGGACCATTGCACTGTTGGACCGTTTCGTCATCGGCGGCGCCTCCAGTGTAAGGGCCTTCGCTCCGCGCACGGTTGGACCCGGAAGTGAAGCCCGTGATACGGACAACACTGGTCTTACAGTGAACAATTACACCGGCAATATGCTGATGGAGAGTAGTTTGGAATATCGGATGCCCATTGGAAAATATCCTGAACTGGCTTTTTTCATAGATGCCGGCAATGTATGGCTGACCTCTGGCGCCGACGCTACGGATGCGTCCAATTTTCTGCTCAGCCGCTTTTACCGGGAATTAGCCGTGGGTACCGGCATGGGTCTGCGGGTCAACTTGGGATTTTTTGTACTGCGGCTCGATCTGGCATTCCCGCTGGCCAAACCTTATTTGCCGGTAGGCCAACGCTGGGTCGCCAACGACCTGCATTTTGGCAGCGGCGTTTGGCGGGGGCAAAATCTCAACTGGAATTTCTCTTTCGGGTATCCGTTTTGAGGACGTTGGACGTTGGACTGGGGACGTTGGATGTCATTTTTTCTTCTTATCCGAGGCAAACAGCGATTTAAAAAAGCCCTTTTTGTCCTCCTCACCTTTTGCCAATTTCCCCAGGTTGATTTGATCGTCAATAGAAGGTTGGAGCGCTTGTATAAAAGCGTTTTGCAACACAATGACGATCGTTTGTAGAATATTGGCCTTGGGATTATCAATGTTGCCGCTGAAGTTGATCTTGTTAGCCATTTAACAAGACCAGATTGGCATGCTTGACCGCAGTGTTCAGGTCAAACGTGGGATCTTTAGCGAGGGGGTTCAGTTTCATGGAAAAATTCATCGTTCCTTCGTAAATATTGCCTGTAGCGTCTACGCTTGCTGGCAACACATCTCCCGGATCATACACATTGCGCAGGTTGGTGGCGGTGCCATCCAGCTGGGTGATTGCGACATCTACAGCAGGCGAGGCGGTGTCTTTGGAGATATCATCAAGTTCCACCTTGTTCTCCGTAAAACGCAGGCTCGGCTCTTCAAAAATCAATTCTCCGACCAGTTTCCCTTTAAAAAGTGCCTTCCATTCCAGCGACAGGTCTATGGAGCGCGCGCTCATGAATTCGGTTTGGCGATCCGAATTTTCCTCCACTTTATTCAGGTAAAAACTGTCAATCACATAAGCCCCCGGAAAAGTGCCACGTCAATATCATTGATATGCCCGTAATAACCCTCCACATTGGCCAGTGTTTTATTGGCGTATTTGAGCAGGATATACGGCAAGGCAATGCGGAGCGCAATGATCAGAATGATGAGTCCGAGCAGTATTTTCCCTTTGTTGGTTCTGAAAAATGCACGTTTTTCTGCTGATCTTTTTGCCATGATTCAAAAATTTATGCAGCGGGCGATGTCGGCTTCGCCCGGTCAAATGAAAAAACAGGGGCGTCGGCATTCTTTTTACCAAGTGCTTTATCCCGGATAATCTCTGCTGCGATTTGGCTGAATACGATGCCATTTCCGCCAAAGCCCAATGCAAATGTGGTCCTTGGTCGCTCCGGAACTGAGCCGATAAAAGGAAGTCCATCAGCAGTTTCTGCGAAGGTACCCGCCCAATTGAAATCCACCCGGAGCGGAGCCAGCGCCTGAAATCTTTTATCAAAATCCTGTACCAGCTGACGGGTCTTTTTATTGAGCAGTTTGTCGCGTTTACCGGGACTATAAAAAGGCTCGTCCCGGCCGCCTACCAGCACCCGATGATCCGGGGTGGTACGGAGGTAGAGATACGGGCGGGCGGTCTCCCAGATCAGGGCATCGCGATGCCAGATTTCGCCCCCTTCTATCGGCTCACTGACGAGTGCATAAGTAGAATGCAGTCGGGTGACTTTTTGCTCCAGATACTCCTGAGATTCATACCCGGAGGCAATCACCAGGTGTTTTGCCCGGATGGTTTGTTCATGGTTGGTGTGGAGCACTACCTGTGTTTTTTCATGCCGGATGGCGACGATTTCGGTTTTATCAAAAACCTGCATACTACCGTGTTTCAAAGCATCCTGCAACAGCGCGTGCGTAAGCGCATAGGCATCTACTTGTGCTGCGTCATGCGGGGAGTATAAAGCGCCGGGCGATTGAAAATATGGAAATGCACGGGCGACATCGGTTTTGTCCCAGCGCTCCACCCGGATGCCGTGCTTTTTTCGCATCGCAAATTCGAGGTCAAGTTCTTCTAAATCGGCTTTCCTGCTGGCGCAATAAATGGATGGTTTGCGTTCAAAGCCCGTTGGCAAAGCCAGTTTTTCACAAATTTGCTCTAACTGATCAATGGCTTCGATGCAAAGTTGATAGCTGCGTGCGGCGTTCTTTTCACCGACCGATTTTGCCAGTTGGTGCATCGGCACGTCAATTTCATATTGCAGCAAAGCTGTGCTGGCGCAGGTGCTTCCCATGCCGATATGCCTGCGATCCACCACGGCTACATCCATTCCTGCCTGGGCGAGGTGCCACGCTGCCAACGCGCCCGTGATGCCTCCGCCCATGACGAGAAAATCCACTTGCAGTGGATTGCGAAGGGCGGGATATTCGCAGAGAAACCCGTTTTTTAAAAGCCAATAAGGGTAAGCGGTATGTAGATCCATGGCGCAACAGGTTAAATAAAAAAACGTAGAGCCGCTCCCAGAAGGGGAGAAGCCCTACGTCGATTGTTTTTCGGGTGTGGGATTCATTCGACGATTTTACCGGCGATCATTCCTGCCGCCGCTTCCGCCACGCGGTTGAGAGCCATAGCGAAGATCGTTGCCGCGGTAATCGTCGTCGCGGCCTTCCTGATTGGCCGAACGATAGCTGTTTCCTTCGCGGCCGGATTTGTCGTATTCATCATGTATGTTGTTGCGGGAGTTCTGCCGACCTCCGTCGTGATCGCCACGATCCATCTCATTTTCCCGGCGGTTTCCAGCGTTGCCGGAACGACGTTCGCCGTGATATTCCTCTTCCTGTTTTCCGCTTCGGCGATTGGAATTACCATCCGGGCCGTAGGTGGGAGATTCATCGTTATAATTCGATGTATTGCTGCGGACGGAGGATTGGCTGCGCGAGTTGCTGCGATAGTTGTCGTCAAAATCCATTCGGTTGCGATCAGAGGAACCGCTCCGTTCATTATTCGAAGAATTGTTGCGGCTGCCTTGGCGGTCATTGTCATGGTCCATGCTGTGGTTGCGGTTGGAAGAGCGGTCGTGGTCGTCCATACCCTCCGAATTTCTGCGACCGGACATGGAAGAACTGTTGCGGCTCCCTTGACGATCATTGTCATGGTCTATGCTGTGGTTGCGGTTGGAAGAGCGGTCGTGGTCGTCCATACCCTCCGAATTTCTGCGACCGGACATGGAAGAACTGTTGCGGCTGCCTTGACGGTCGTTGTCATAGTCCATGCTGTGGTTGCGGTTGGAAGAGCGGTCGTGATCGTCCATACCCTCCGAATTTCTGCGACCGGACATGGAAGAACTGTTGCGGCTCCCTTGACGATCATTGTCATGGTCCATGCTGTGGTTGCGGTTGGAAGAGCGGTTGTCGTCGTCCATTTCACGGCGGTTCGAAGAATTGTTGCGGCTGCCCTGGCGATCATCATCCTGGTAGTCCATGCCACGATTGCGGTTGGAAGCCGAAGAACGATTGCTTTGATAATCATCATCGTTCATTTCATGGCGATTGGAGGAACGACCTTGACTACCGTTATTGCGGGACTCTTCATAATCATCTTCTCTGCGGTTAGAAGTAGAGCGGCTGCGCGTTTCTTCTTCTCCCTGACTGGCGGAGGATGGTGTCCTGGAATCTGGGAAAGATGTTTTGGCTTTAGTAGCTTTGCCGGTGGATGAAGACAAATCGGATTTAGTTTTCGATTGAGTAGAGGCCTTGTTGCTTGCACCAGTTGTTTTCTGGACGCTACCAGTTGCTTTTCCACTGGACGATTTTTGCTCGGTGGGTTTCTTTGCACCCGTATTGGAAGCAGCCTTGTTTGCGCCGGTCGGAGTATTTGTTTTTGCAGAAGACTGGCTATCCGAACGTGAATTCTTTTCAGCAGTAGACGTAGTACCATCCGCTTTAACGGAATTTTGGCTTTGTGGGGATTGGGCTCGTTCCGACTCTTTATTATGAAGGGAGTTCGGCTCTAAAACATGTGAAGTCATGGTTAAATAGTTTTAATGATGAAAAGTTATATAGTGAATCTTTGACCTTTCGGGTGAATTTTTAGGTCCCAAATTCTTATTATCATTTAATACTTTTACTTCATCTTTTTTCAATATCGGTTCTGAAGAGGTTACTTCCCTTTTTTCTACAAAAACCGCAAAATCAGTTGGGTGAATTTTACCGCCATACTGATTTGCGTAGACTTTCGTAAATTCTGCACCGAAGTAGAGAATGATAGCAGAGTAGTACACCCAAAGAATAATAAGCACGACTGCTCCTGCTGCGCCATAAGCGGAAACAGTACTTGAACGGCTCAGGTAAAGGCTGATCAGGTACTTACCTATCAAGAATAGTACAGCCGTAAAAAAGGCTCCAATAAGTACATCGCGCCATTTAATATTAGCGTCGGGTAATACTTTAAAAATAACAGCAAAAAGGAGCAGTACGACCCCAGTCGTTATCACGTTGCTAATAATGAATCCCAACCAGGCAAAAGCCTTAAAATTCCCAATGATCCAATCATCTACGACACTTAACATAGCACTTAAAACCAGCGAAACCATTAATAAAAATCCAATGCCGACTACCATTGAAAAAGAGATCAGTCGCGTCGTGATAAACCGAACCCAGCCTCTTTTGGGCTTTGCTTTGATCGACCATATTGTGTTGATGGAATCCTGAATTTCTATAAAAACCCCTGTCGCGCCAAGGAAAAAAGTAATTAAGCCTACCACAGTTACCCAGGGAGTATCGCCCGAAATCCGTACATTATTGATCATTTCCTGCAATTGTAAAGCACCCATTGTGCCCATCAGACCCTCAAACTGTTTATATAAATAGCCTTCAGCGGCTTCTTTACCCAGAAGGACACTGCCGATGGAAATGACAATCAGCAGCATCGGCGCCATGGAAAAGAGCGTATAATAGGAAAGGGAGGCGCTCAACTTCGGACCACTATCTAAACTAAACTCCTGTGCAGCCGAGCGCATCAGTCGGCCAAAGGCAGTCGTTCTGCTCCAAATATTTTTCGGGGAAAGGCCGGAAAGCAAGGGTATTTTCATTGCATAAGAAATAGAGGAGTAGAAAAAAACTGCTAGAAAAAAAGCCGGGAACAAACTGAATTGCTCCCGACTTGATTTGTCGTTTGGTATATGAGGCTTACTTTTACAGTACTATAATTACAAAGTTATATCTACTTATTATTATAAACTAATTTGCCTTTGAATAGCGCCTTAAATATGTGGCCGGTTATGTTGTTTCAGACTTTACTAAGAAAAGTATAAAAAACGGCTAAATTATTATGCTGTTATTTATCTAATTTTTATTCCACCAGTTGCTCCTGCATTTCTGCCAGGGACTTGATATATGCATGCGACTGGCGGATCGTATCTCGTTGCTCTACCAGCATCTGCAACACCTCGCCTGGAATTTCTGTATCAGCACTTAACACCGATTCATACTCTTTCAGAGCAGCGTTTTCACCAAAAACACAAGAGTTCAGCACCGCTGTCCGGTCATCGCTGGCTAAGGTGGCTTTGAAATCCATCCATATTCGAAAAAGTTTTCCTGAAATGGTCGTGTCTTCGGCAGGCTTCTCACCTTGAGAGCGGACGTAGATTTCAAGGTTGTTTACGTAGGTTTTACTTTGGCTGATTTTTTCCTGAAAGACAGTTTTAAGATCGTGATTACCATTTCCCAGCTCTTCAATAGCATACTCGTAACCTTTGATGCGGTCATGATTGATACGAACGAGGTCGTTCAACCAACCAGCCATTTTTTCATTCTGATACATAGAAATACATTTTATGGTGAAGGATACCCAATTAGAAAAAAAAGTAAGCCAATTATCTTTGTAAACACATAACTCATTGAATATAAACGACAAAAGCAAGTAGCAAATACTTTTTGGCCTGGGGACAAAGTGCTCATCGCTTTCCCAGACTGTGACATTTTCGCCTCACCATCTTTTCCTTTTTATGCCAATCAACCAACATCCCTTCTCAAGGGAAGAACATCTGTTCATGGAGCATGCCCTTTTATGTGGAACAGTGTTTTTATATGCTTATGGTTGCCCAAGATTCACCAAACCGTTTTATATGCGATACTACTTCGTTGGTTTCATTTTATTGACTGTTGGCCTTTTTGCTTGTAAAAAAATCAAACCTGTGCCATTGCCCTGCAATACACAGGATATTGTCATTCCACAGGACACGTCTTTTTTGAGTACACCGCTGGTGATTCCGACGCAATTGATTGAGGACAAGCTCAATCAGGCGATCCAGAAAGACATCTTAAATGATGAGGATTTTGATAATCTCAATAAGAAAGGTAAAAAGGACAAACTCAAACTGAAAGTCATCCGGCTTGGCGACATTCAGGTGACCTGGAAGGACAATGTGGCCCGGTATCAGGCTCCGTTGCTCGTGTTGATCGAACGGCAAATTGTAAGCAAAAAATTGTTGCCTACGTCCAAGTCACTCGCGCTCAAAACAGAGTTCAGCCTTCGCCTGGTCGTTGAAACGACGGTTGACATCGGGTCGGATTGGAAAATACAGCCTCAAACCAAGTTTATTTCCTTTGAATGGCTGAGCGAAGTCAAAGCGTTGGGAGGTCTGATTGATATCAAAAAAATAATCGAGCGGCGGCTCATCCGTCAAATGCCAGATATCTTGCAAAACATGGACCATGTGATCCGCAGCACAGTCCGGTTGGATCATGCAATTAAACGCATTTGGCAAAACATTCAAAAACCCATGATTATCAATCGGAAAGAGCAAATGGTGTGGCTCAAGGTCCATCCAATTCAGTTTGAAATAGGCACCATCACCACGGAGGCGGGTAACCTAGTGATTCAAGGGCGCCTGTCTGCCACCACCGAAACCTTGGTAGGAGATGATCCCGTATATGTCGTTGATTCCGTCCTGCCGCCCCTTGTAAAACGCTCCTCTTTGCCCAATCAGGTCTACGCCTACCTGCTTTCAGAGATTTCTTATCAAGACATCAATGAAATTCTTGACCAAAAACTCAAGGACAAAGTGTTCAATATATCTGGGCATAAAGTCAAGGTAAAAGGTGCCAAGATTTGGGGCTGCGGTCCCAATATAGTCCTGCATCTTCGCGTAGGCGGCAGTGTACGGGGCGATATTTATTTTCAAGGCGTCCCGCACTTTGATCCGGATTCACAGCGAATCATCATTCAAAGTTTTAATTTTGAGGTTAGAACAGAAGAGGCCCTTTTGGCGAGTGCGGATTGGCTGCTGCACAGCGTTTTCAAAGAGCAGATGAAAGAGGTGTTGAGTATCCCGTTAGGGGAGAAAATTGTCAAAATACCAGAGGTCATCATGCAAGGAATTGAACGGGGAAAAGCAGGAAAGAAGATGGATTTTATCATTGAACGATGGGATCTTCGACCACAAAAAATCTGGGTTCGCTCTGAGGACATTGCCATACTCGTCACCGTAAATGCGCAGGCACGGGTCCTATTGGAGAAGATTTGAAGCATAAAAACGCAGCATTATTCATACAATGAACATTTACCGCGAAATCACTCCCCTCAACCCACCAGATGTTTTTGTGGTGCTGGATTCTGCCTGTAACGGCTTCGATTATCCCATTCACAACCACCCGGAATACGAACTCAACCTGGTGGCAGGCATCTCCGGAACCCGTATTGTAGGCGATTCTACCGAACGATATACCAATTATGATCTGGTGCTCCTGGGGCCTTACCTCTATCATAAATGGGATGGCGATGCCCACCTGCAACAAAGCGGCCAGCCATACCGCGTCATCACAATCCAGTTTGCAATGGATTTATTCAACGGTCAACTCTTTCAGAAAGAACGATTTATAAAAATACGGCAGTTGCTGAGAGATTGCAGCCGGGGCATCAAATTTCACGGGAAAACCTTCGAGGAAGCGATGGGAATCATGGTCAATCTCACGGAAGACAAGGGTTTTACCAACATCGTCGAGTTTTTGCAATTGCTCGATCTGCTCTCCCGATCCACTGATACCACGTTCCTATCCAGCGAAGGCTTTTCGCCACAAGCACTTCGTTCCGACAGCAACCGCATACAGGTGGCGTACGGGTACATTTTAAAGCATTTTACTGACCCTGCCCTGAAAATCGGTGATGTAGCCACTCAGGTGAATATGAGCGACTCCGCATTCAGTCATTTTTTTCATAAAATCGCGTTCCGGAGTTTCACTGAACTCCTGATTGATATCCGGATCGGACATGCCTGCAAATTACTGCTGGATACGGACGAGACGGTCAACCGGATCTCCAGCAAATCAGGATTTAACAATATCGCCAATTTCAACCGGCTGTTCAAAAAATACCGCTCCTGTACCCCTGTGGAATACCGGCGGCGGTACCTGGAAAAAAATGAATTCGACTGGACCAACCAGATAACGCCCTGGCAGTTTTTACCCAAAAAGACGCTGGCAAAAGAGAGCATCAAACCGATGACCTATTCAACCCGGTTGGTGCATTTCTAATGGATATGTTTCACACGACCTCACAACGCCACGACGAAGATGAATTACCAAGTGCGTTGTGTCGTCGTGTCGTCGTGTGAAATTAAATACATCCAGATAACCCACAAGATTTTAGCACCCACTGTTGCCTGCTACTGCATAAACGATTTGACCCGAAACGGCCAGTCTAAAAGCTTTCTTATCCGGGGAAGCGAGCACGAGTTCCCAGGTTTTACCTTGGTCGTCGGAGCGAAAAATCCCGGCGTCGAAGCTGCAAAAGAGCTGGTCGCCCGCCTGTACGATGTCGTAGATATCCAGCATCTTTGAAAGTTTGGCATCCGTGTCATACGTATTCTGGAGCGGCAGAAGGGGCTTCTCCAGGCGTTGCCAGGTCTTGCCGCCGTCGGCGGAAGTGCGCACCCGGCTTGTAATGCCATCGGGATTGACTTTGGTGGCATCCTGAGTGCCGAGGATGGTGACCAGCACCCCATCGTGGAGAAGCCCCGTCTTTTTGGCCAAAATATTTGCATCCAGCACCCAATCCCAGTGCTCACCGCCATCGGTCGAACGCAGCACACCTTGCACACCGCCGCCGATCAGTACATCACCCGACGCGACGAGGTCCAGAACAATGCCGCCGGAAAAGACTTGTTTCCAGGTTTTTCCGCTGTCAGTTGATTTATAAATGCCGTGGTCGCAGCCGACCAGAATGCTGCCGTCCGCTGTTTCCAAAACGGTCCGTAACATTTTCTCTTCCAATTCATTTTGAAAGTTCTTCCAAACGCCTGTACCCGCTACGTTTTGAGAAAGGCCGCCCCCGTAACTACAGGCGTACAGTCCGTTCCGACCGGGGTAAACACCTGTGATCCGCCCTTCCAGCAAAAACGACTTTCCCCATTGCGGGCTCACCGAACCATTGCTTTGATATAGTCCATTAGAAGTAGTCAAAAAGATTTCGCCGACGGCGGCGTAAACCCCTTCAGGCTCCAGTTTTTCAGGCAATCCCACGCTGATATCCTGCCATGTTTTTCCGCCATCTGCGGATCAAAAAACGATGTTGGCTGCTGACGGCGGTGCTGCTTTCATGTCCTGTGCAGCGCATGCATCAGATGAAAATCCCAATCTGGCTTCCGATATCCGGACTTGTTTCGGATCTTGATGACAGGCAGCGAAAAATTGAATAAAAAACAAAAAAACAATTGTGTGGAGATGCATGGCGTTGCTTGGTTGGGAACGGGCAAATAATAACTTGTAAGTTTCAGATAGATTGGTTTTTGCTCAGATGGGCTATCTTTTTGAGCGAATAGTGGGGCTATTTAAAGAAAAATGGCGGCCGTATGATGGAACAAAGGGTGGCATCAAATGACTAAGTTATTGGTGCCGCGTTCCTAAAGCCCGTTTGATAAAACAAACCCCAAGAGCAGCGTGTCATTCCGAGCGCAGCGAGGAATCTGAGGCCGAAAACTGCTTGTGATGTAGAGTGAATCTTTTGGTCTTTATCGTCAGATTCCTCGCTACGCTCGGAATGACACGCTGCTCTTGGGATTCTTGTTTTAAACAAAGGCTTTTAGCCAACGCTTTTGGTGCGTTTGTCCTGTGCAAAATTAGGTCTCACTTCCAAATTTGAACAACTGCTGTACCTTTGCAAGTAATAAGACCTGCCACGCTTCCCATCAGAACAGCGCACCCGGGCGGGTTTTCTTTTAAAAAACGGTCTTGGCGTTGGAAAAAGCCGCAGGCAGCAAAGCAGGAAGGCCCTAAAAACAAAAAACCCGGCTTCATCACCAGCATCGTAATATCTGGGAGAGGAAGTACCGGGACTGCACAACAAAAGTAGGACGAAATACATGGACCTACAAGCCGCTGAAAAAATTTTCTCTGCCGACAGAATGTGGAGATACATGGCCGCGCACCCGAACGACGAGGCAAAAGCCCTGCTGCATTACCAATGCAATGTCGAAATTTCGGAGGCTTTTTATCCTTGCCTATCCACGCTGGAAGTTGCTTTACGCAATGCCGTCAACCGGGAATTGACCACGCTTTTTGGTGTGCCGGATTGGTCCGCGCAATTCCCGACCACCGCCGGCTTGGCAGGTTGATGAAAGAAATTACGAACGCCCAAAGCCAGATTTCAAACCGAAAAGAACTTGTAAGCCCGCCAAAAATGGTTGCCGAACTCACGCTTGGCTTTTGGGTACGATTGTTCAATGCCGAATTTGAACGAATACTTTGGAAAGACCTGCGCCGAGCATTCCCCTACCTGCCCAAAAACCAAAAACATCGAAAACAGGTGTCTGCCCCTTTAAACGATTTCAGAAACCTGCGCAACCGAATCTTTCACAACGAACCCGTCTGCTGGAACTTTGAACGTTTGCAGCAACTCCACGAAGATATGATACAACTATTGGGCTGGCTCAACCGCGACTTGCCCGCATGGATTCAACCCATTGACCGCTTCGACGCGGTGTTGTTGGAAACAAAAACCAAATTGACATGAAAAAATATCCGAAAATGAAACCTTCGGGGGTGGAATGGATGGGGGAGGTGCCGGAA
>Ga0163154_10004356_pt1 | contig 18637 bp, 18 predicted proteins | sample OliLakLV19MP9P1_FD_148649 | JGI IMG/M metagenome (GOLD analysis project Ga0163154, IMG submission 148649) | Freshwater microbial mat bacterial communities from Lake Vanda, McMurdo Dry Valleys, Antarctica - Oligotrophic Lake LV.19.MP9.P1 | ecosystem: Environmental > Aquatic > Freshwater > Lake >...
AGCCCCTACGCCATACCCGTTTTTGTGATGAAAATAGGCAAAACAACCCCGTTCACGGGCTTTCAGAAGCACAGATGAGTGGTTCACCGCCCAGCGGCTGGCAAAATACACGCTATTTTTATCATATTTTGCTTTTTTAACTACGGACAAGCCTTATATGCCGTCCAAAATGAATAAATAATCATATGAACTTGTTTTCGGTTTTCCATAAATTACCTTCAAATTGTGACGTAACCATTTGGTAGCGTTTGCCTCGCCTCGCCTTACGCCATGCCAACATTAAATTATCAGAATCGTATGTTTGTTCATAGAAGTGTTTGTATGTTTTCATCTCAAAAAATTTCGCCCGCTACGCGGGATTGGTTAAGGGCAAAAACAAAAAAGAACAAAACCATTAGAACTTTAGAAAATTAGGAAAAGCGAGCAAAACGAAAACCCCTAACGCTGTTCCTGACATGCGGGGTACTCCAGCTACGATAAGCCGCGCGGAAATAGTCAGAACTGATGTAGTTCCACGAGCCACCCCGCAACACGCGAACACCTGTTCCGAACAAATCATCTGAACCTGTCTCATAGGTTGTCAAACACCATTCCCAAACGTTCCCAGCCATATCCACCACACCAAATGGGCTATCACCTTTGCCCTCAAATTGGCGCACAGAGGTTATTTTTCCAATACCTTTACCGCTCACACTATTATTGCATAAATTTCCATTCCAGTCATTCCCCCACGGATAAATCAGCCCTTTATCGCCTTGTGCCACCCGTTGCCATCCCTGTTCGGTGGGGAGCATAATATTTTCGCCTGTGGTCTCGCTCAACCAAATGCAAAAAGCGACTGCTTCATACCATGATACACCCACAATTGGTTGTTCTGCGCCATTCCACGGGCTATCATCCCAAAAACGCGGTTGAGTCCATGCCTTGCCTGTTTTTTTCCAACCCTTGTCATATACCCAGCCATCTAATTTGGCTTGCCAGCCGTCCTCTGTCCACCAATGTTTTTCGGCATAACCACCTGCATCCATAAATAATTTGAATTGGGCATTGGTAGCGGGGTATTTCGCCATGTCAAAGGCGGGAATGGTATAGATGGTATCTTATTTGAGATAACTCTCTTTTTTATCGTTATCATTAGGAATGAGCGTCACTTTGCCCGCCGAGATAGGCATCCACGCAAACGATTTGGGTAACAGGTCAAGCGCGGTTTTGCGGATGGGTTTGGGTGGTGCGGGCTTAAAACGGGCTAAATTATCGGGGTCATAATTGGGATAGGCTTCCCAAAATATCAGTAAGCCTTCCCAAATGCGAATTGGGGCAACTTTGCCGACCATGTGTTGCAAAACACTATAGTCTTTATCTCGGTCATGAATCTGAATCGCATCCCAAATATCGCTTTCAAACGTATCGGCATTAAATGTGCGGGGAATTTTGCCCGTTGCACGAATCTCTGCCAATAATATACGGGCTTCATCCCAATTTTGCGTTCCAAACACCCTATAAAATTCGCCAATGAGTGTATAGACATCTTTTTGTGGTGGTGGCGGAGGTGTCTGATAGCGTTGTTGAATCGAATCAATCAGTTTATCTACGTCTTTATGAAAATCGGGGTCATCGCGCACTATAATGGCATTTTTAAATGCCAACTCGCGCAAATTGAGGGGCAATTCATCGGCACTCGGCATAGATGCCCCATCCACCAATAACGGAATAACAAGGCATTTATCGCGTTGCAAGGCACTTTCAATTTCGATGCGGACAAAATCATCTGGATTATCGAGTCGGCGCTTGCCTGTTTTTTCATCAGCAATATTAAGCCAATGCTTCCCGATGATAGCCAGCAAAATATCACACTGAGCAACTGCTTCTCGCAAAACACCACGAAAATCGTCCCCAATTTCGATATTATCCACATCCTTAAAGATGTTATTTCTGCCAAATGCCTCTACAAGGCGGTCATAAATGCGACCTGCATCTTTTTTACTATCAGCACGGCGATACGAAATAAAGATTTTTACCATTCAAATATCCCCACAGTGGGTTAAACTATTATCGTAACGCACATTATAACCACCTCATACCGCATTGGCAACCACAATTCTCTACCCTATCGGCTCGCCCGTATTCGTCATGGTCAGACCATACTGCATAAATACACCAAATGCCTGTTGCGACATGGCTTCAAAATCAATGACAGGATGTGCCACCGATGACATGGCATCTTCTAAAATCCGCATTTTTTTGACAATTTCTGGCGGATAGTAGCGCATCATAGAGGTGACTGTTTCGAGTACGCAATGGCTTTTTGCCTGCCCTGCGATATAAATCAGGTCATAAGACGCAATTTCATCCATCAAAGCCGTATTCACGCGCCCGTTGGGATGGTCTGGCACTTTGACCTCTGGCTCTATCACCGAATAATTTTCGGTTTTGGGAATCATGCCTTTGGTATACATGTGCGGTTGCGATTGGCGTGCCGCTGTATGGTAGGCAATCGCCTCTAAGAGCGCAGGCACAATGGCGTGACCGGGTGTGCCGATGAGCGTATGATAGGGCCATATCATTAGGCGTTTTTTAGCCTGTTCTTCTAAAACTTCGACATAATCAATTGACCACGCCACATCATATAACGGCTTCCACACCCCACCACGCACATCGGCGCTGGTGATTTCAGTATAGGGTGCGGGATGTTCGGCATGGTCATTTGCCCACCATGTCGGGGAAAAAATTTGGATGGGCAGGTGACTATCAAGTGTTGCCCCAATTTGAGTAATTTCGGCTGTATGTTTATAAATCCATTCAACGGTACGGCGGGTATCTTCAACGGCATCAGGGACGGCTAATGCCCCGTCTGGATGCACAAAATCGGCTTGCACATCCACCAACAATAAAAAAACACGATAGCTATCGGTATAGGCTGGTTTTAAGCCAGCTTTCAGTCCCAAATCGGCGGCAAGTGCCACATTAGGATTATACAATTGTCCAATGCGGGCAGGGTCATAATAACTCGGAAACGTCATGGAATATGCCTTTCTGTTTTTTGTAAACACCCCTATTTTACATCTGGAATGATGACGGTGCGAGTCTTTGCACAATTCGTCAATAGTCACAAAATTATCCGCTTAGTGCTATTCGCTAGGCGGGTTTGCGTTTAGAATGGTTTCTATCACCATAATGGACGGCATAGTATCAGTTGAGGAATATATTGTTATGAGGAAAAAACTATTTTTATTGCTGATTTGTAGCTTATTCGCCAGCACATTTATCACCATCGCCCAAGACACCCCCACAGACCCCAATATGCGTTGGTGGAATGACCGTGTGTTTTATGAGATATTTGTCCGTAGCTTTCAGGATAGCGATGGCGATGGCATTGGCGATTTTCAGGGGCTAATTAGCCGTCTGGATTATCTCAATGACGGCGACCCCAACACCAGAAACGACTTAGGGGTCACAGGGATTTGGCTGATGCCCATCATGCCCTCCCCCACCTATCATGGCTACGATGTGACCGATTATTATGATATTAATCCAGACTACGGCACATTAGACGATTTTAAGCAATTCATGGAAGAGGCACATAAACGCGGAATAGCCGTGATTATTGATATGGTCATCAACCACAGCGCCGATGACCATCCCTGGTTTCAGGCATCCAAAAATCGTGACCCCAAATATGATAGCTGGTATGTATGGGAAGATACCAACCCAGGGTATCAGGGACCCGATGGTCAAACCGTGTGGCATCGTGGCGATGACCGTTTTTATTATGGCTTGTTCGAGGGCGGTATGCCCGATTTGAATTACGACAACCCAGAAGTCACGGCAGAAATGTATGAAATTGGGCGGTTCTGGTTAGAAGATATTGGCGTAGATGGCTTTCGGTTGGATGCGGCAAAGTTCCTTATTGCCGAAGGACGCGCCCAAGATAACACCCGCTCCACCCGTGACTGGCTCACCGCCTACCGTGACTATCTACGTACTGTAAATCCCGATGTGCTAATCTTGGCAGAAGTGTGGGATAGCGCCTATGTCGTCTCACAATATATTCCAGATGCCGTAGATGTCGCATTCGAGTTTGACCTCGCCCGTAGTTTGGTACGTGGGGCGAGTTTGGGTGTGCGGAGTGGCACATTAGAGGCACTCAATGTCATGCTCGATAATTACCCCTATGGGCAATATGCCACCTTCATCACCAACCACGACCAAATTCGGGTGATGAACGAAGTTCAAAATAATATAGATGCCGCCAAAGTCGCCGCCTCTGTGTTGCTCACTTTTCCAGGGGTACCGTTTGTGTATTATGGCGAAGAAATCGGCATGACTGGCGCAAAACCAGACCCCGATATTCGCACACCCATGCAATGGGAATCTACCCCCAACGGTGGGTTCACCAACGGCACACCTTGGCGGGCAGTCAATGGTGAGGTGCTACAAGGGGTGAATGTCGCCGCCCAACGGCTGGATTTATCATCCCTGTTCAATCATTATCGGTCGTTGGTACATCTGCGAAATAACCATGAGGCTTTGCGTACTGGGGAAATAACCCTCATCGAAGAAACAGGCTCAAACGGCGTGGTTGCCTTCATCCGCCACACAGAAAATGAGCAAATTTTGGTGATTATCAACATGCGTCCGCGGGATACCGATAATTATGCCCTCACCATAGCCGAGAGCGTCCTCAATCCAAATTCACAAATAACGGTGCTATATGGCGATTCATCGGCAATCGCGCCCACATTCAACGAATTAGGTGGGTTTGCCGACTATAAACCCTTATCGGCATTATCCGCACGCTCCACCCTCATCCTACAATTCGCCCCCTAACCCATGTGATAAATGACATATAGCCAACCCGCAAAAAACGATTATTATGAAAATAGGTGTAAGACGTTGCACCTATTTTCACAAATCTACCCTTGACATAATTTTGGGGAATAGTATAGAATCCCGACTAATCCTATAGGAATTGTTTTATTCTTAAAGCACAAGGAGTTTTACCCAATGCGTAAATGGTTTATTGTCTTCAGTATTTTACTACTCGCTGTCAGCAGTGTGGCACAAGCACAAGAAAACACCGTCACACTCACCCTCGCTGGCTTTGCTGTACCAAGAGAAGCCTACGGCGAAATTATCCCCCTCTTCCAAGCCTATTGGCTGGAAGAAACAGGTCAAACAGTCATCTTTGAAGAATCGTATCTCGCTTCTGGCGCACAATCGCGTGCCGTCATCGGCGGATTTGAAGCCGATATTGTGGCATTATCCCTAGAAGACCATGTGACTCGCATTGCAACAGCAGGGCTGATTACCAGAGATTGGCAAGATAATGCCAATAACGGTACTGTCTCTGCATCGGTCGCAGTGTTGTTGGTACGTGCGAGCAACCCAGAAGGCGTAACCGATTGGGCAGATGTGGTGGGACGTGGCTTAGATGTCATCACCCCCAACCCTGCAACCAGTGGCGCGGCGCAGTGGAATGTGATGGCGGCGTATGGCGCGGCGTATCGCGGTTTTGTAGATGGCTATTCCGCAGATGCCGAAGGCGCATTACAATTTATCACAGCATTGTATACTGATGTGTTGGTGTTAGATGCCGATGGACGCGAGAGCTTTTTGACATTTGAGCGTGGCATTGGTGATGTCGCTATCACCTACGAAAACGAGTATTATGCAGGTGTGAACGCTGGCAATGGAGACCAATATGAAGTCATCTACCCAACATCAACCATCCTCATCGAAAATCCGATTGCGGTTGTAGATGTCTATGCCGAAAAACACGGTGTCCTAGAAGTTGCAGATGCGTTTGTGGCATTTACCTATACACCACAGGCACAAGCCATATTTGCAAGAAATGGCTTCCGTCCCGCTTATGAACGTGTCCTCACACCCTCCGAAGTTGAAGGCGAACCCGATATATTGACACTCGTCCCAACGGTTGAATTGGACGAAGAACGTTTTCCACCCATTGAAGATTTATTCGTCATAGACACATTTGGTGGCTGGGTAGAAGTTGTACCGACATTTTTTGGCGAAGAAGGTATCTTTACCAGAATGATTGAAGAAGTAAAAGGATAAAAAACGCATGGCTCAAGCAGTGGCGCACCTCGATAATGGCGCGTCACAGGAGCGCAATCCCCAGATGATGTTCTGGGGATTGCGTCTGTCTGTGATAATCTATTTAAGCGTGATGATACTCATGCCCATATTGGTCATCAGTGTACAAGGACTCCGCGATGGCTGGGATATTTTTTGGGTGAGTATTTCCCGTCCAGTCGCATGGAACGCCATCTGGCTTAGTGTCTGGACAGCGGGCATCATGGCAATCATCAATATTGTGATGGGGACGACCACGGCTTATGTGCTGGTGCGTTATCGCTTTTGGGGCAAGGGGATTCTCAATTCATTGATAGACCTGCCCTTTGCCATCCCGACATTGGTGACAGGGGTCATGCTCACCCTGCTCTATGGTCCACAAACTCCTTTGGGTAGTTTTTTGGATGATGAACTAGGGATAAAAGTAATTTATTCTCAAACAGGGATTATTTTGGCATTGCTCTTTTTGGGATATCCATTTGTGATTCGCTCCGTGCAACCCGTCATGGCAAAATTAGATATTGCCCAACAAGAAGCATCCCATACACTGGGGGCATCGCAATTCACCACCTTTCGGCGTGTGATTTTGCCCGCCCTGCTCCCCGCCATGATAACAGGCGGATTGCTCAGTTTTGCGCGGGCATTGGGCGAATTTGGGTCTATCGTCATCATCTCTGGCAATATCCCCATGCGAACACAAACCGCGGCGGTGTATGTCTATGCCCAAGTAGAAGGCGATAAAATGGCATCTGCCAGTGGGGTATCATTGGTGATATTATCCATCGCGCTTTTCACCACATTGGGCGTGAATTTTTGGTATAAACGCAATCGGAGGGTCAATCGTGAAAGAACGTAATTTATCTTTCGGTGGCATTTTATTGTTGGCAATCGTCCTTATTTATGCGGGGGTATTATTGCTTGCACCCGTCTTGGCGCTGGTAAGCAATACCTTCCAAAACGGATTTGAACCCTTCTGGAACGCGATTACCGATGGTGAAGCACTCGGCACATTATGGCTATCTATACGGTTAGCCGTTTTAGCCAGTACCTTTAACGCCATACTCGGTGTGATGGTGGCGTGGGTGCTAGTGAGGCACACTTTTTGGGGAAAAGGATTCCTCAATGCGCTGGTAGATTTGCCGTTGGTGATTTCCCCCGTGATTGTCGGTTATGTGATGATAGTGCTATTTGGGCGGTTAGGCTGGCTGAAAGATTTCCCCATCAAACTGGCGTTTTCGTGGGAAGGGATGCTCGTCCTCACGGTATTCGTCTCGTTGCCATTCGTCATCAGAGAAATTCAGCCTGTATTAAGTGGCATGGGCAAAGAACAAGAAGAAGCGGCATTCACATTGGGCGCGACCCCATGGGGGACATTTTGGCGCGTGGTATTTCCTGCCATCCGCCATGCGCTCACCTACGGCATTGTCCTCACACTTGCCCGTTCATTGGGTGAATTTGGTGCGGTGGCGGTAATCGGCGGTGGCACACAAGGCTCTACGGAGAGTGCAACCATTTATATCTACCGTTCCCTCAATGACCGCAACTATGCAGGGGCATATAGCATGGCGCTATTGCTTGGCATCATTTCGGTTGTGATTTTAATCATCATGAACAATTTACGTATCCATAAGCGCGGAGGATAACCACGATGTCTATTTATTTGCATAATATCACCAAAAAGTACGGTGCTACAGCGGTTGTAGATGATGTATCACTCGAAATTGAACAGGGTGAATTATTCGTCCTCCTCGGACCGAGTGGTAGCGGGAAAAGCACCATCTTACGCATGATTGCCGGGCTTGCACCATTGGACGGCGGACAAATTTCGCTCAATGGGCGCGATGTCACCCACCTACCTCCACAAAAACGGCATACTGGCTTTGTATTCCAAAACTATTCGCTCTTTCAGCATATGACTGTCGCGCAAAATATCGGCTTTGGGCTAGAAATCCAAAAAGTTCCTCGCGCCCAACGCAAAGAACGTGTTGAGGAATTGCTGACGCTCATCGAAATGCAGGAATATGGCAATCGGTTACCCGCGCAACTCTCTGGTGGGCAACAACAACGAGTGGCAGTCGCACGCGCCCTCGCTCAAAAACCCGATGTCTTGCTCCTCGATGAACCATTTGGCGCGTTGGATGTGAAAATTCGCGGGCAATTACGCCAAAATTTGCGCGAGATTCAACAACGCCTCAATGTGACCGCCATCCTCGTCACCCATGACCAAGAAGAAGCCTTTGAACTAGCCGATAAAATTGGCATCATAGACAAAGGACGTTTGCTAGAAATTGGCACACCAGACCAACTCTATCGGCATCCCGCCCACCGCTTCACTGCGACATTTTTGGGGAATGCCAATTTATTCAATGCCCACCGCAACGGAAGCACCATTTATATCGGCGAAAAACGCCTACCCGCCCCGCCCAATACCGAATTTTTGGCGGGCAAACCTGTTCAGATGATGTTCCGCCCAGAAGAAGTCGTCATTGCCTCTGCGTCACACCCACTAGACGGCAATGTTTTTGGTGAGGGAATTATCGAAAGTATCGCGTTTGCGGGGGCATTAGAACGCATTGCGATTAAATTAGACCCATCGGGCGAATTAATACAAGCCCTCATCAGCCCTGAAATCAGCCGTCAATTGGGATTGCGTCCTGGCGATGCAGTCAAAATTGGGGTGAAAAATTTTCACCTATTACCATTGGAATGATGTGAAGGGCGCGAGTTCGCTTGCGCCCCATGATTATTTTATTCTGCTCAAGACCGCGCCCGCACCACCGCTTTGCGCCAGCCATCATATAACGATTCGCGGTAATCATCATTCATGGTCGGCTCAAACAGGCGTTCCCGTTGCCATTGCCCCGCGATTTCATCCAGTGAGCGCCAATAGCCCACCGCCAAACCTGCTAAATATGCCGCACCGAGCGCGGTGGTCTCTGTGACCACTGGGCGTTCTACTGGCACGCCCAAAATATCTGCCTGAAACTGCATGAGAAAATTATTGGCAGTCGCGCCACCATCCACACGTAGCGTTTCGAGTTTAAGTCCGCTATCTGCCAGCATCGCGCCCATCACATCACGCGTCTGATAGGCGATGGATTCTAATGCCGCACGGGCGATTTGTGCCTTGCCACTTCCGCGTGTGAGTCCCAGAATCGCCCCGCGTGCATATTGATCCCAATACGGTGCGCCAAGTCCCACAAAGGCAGGCACAAGATACACCCCACCTGTATCTGGAATACTCATGGCAAGCCCCTCCGTTTCACGCGCATGGCTAATCAGACCCAATTCATCCCGTAGCCATTGCACTACCGCCCCCGCGATGAATACACTACCCTCTAGGGCATATTGGGTCGCGCCAGAATCGCCCAATTTCCAACCAACCGTTGTAAGCAAATTATGTTTGGATGGTACAGGATTGTCGCCTGTGTTCATCAACATAAAACAGCCTGTACCATAAGTATTTTTTGCCAATCCAGCCGAAAAACACGCCTGACCAAAAGTGGCGGCTTGCTGGTCGCCTGCGATTCCCGCAATCGGAATTGCTTTGCCAAAAAGTGCAGGGTCTGTCTCACCATAAACCATGCTACTCGGCACGACTTGGGGCAAAATACTCTGTGGGATATTAAACCGTGTGAGAATGGTATTTGACCACCATTTTTTATGAATATCATACAGCATAGTACGGCTGGCATTACTCACATCGGTAATATGCAAGCGCCCACCGGTGAGTTTCCACACCAAATAAGTATCTATCGTGCCAAATGCCAATTGACCCGCTTCAGCTTTGGCGCGTGCGCCGTCTACATTATCCAAAATCCATTTGAGTTTCGTCCCAGAAAAATACGCATCTGTCACCAAACCCGTTTTTTCGCGGATGGTCGCATCAAACCCCTCTGCTTTGAGTTGGTCACAAAATTCGGATGTACGCCTATCTTGCCATACAATGGCGTTATAAATCGGCTCACCTGTTTGCCTATCCCACACGATAGTCGTCTCGCGTTGATTGGTGATGCCAATGGCGGCGATGAGTGATGGGTCGCCACAAGCGGCTTTTGCCACCGCCAATTGCGATTCCCAAATTTCGCGCGGGTCGTGTTCTACCCAGCTTGGGCGGGGATAAATCTGCTTAAATTCGCGTTGATGGGTGGTGATAATCTGTCCTGCACGGTCAAAACGGATGGCACGCGAGGATGTTGTGCCTTGGTCTAAGGCGAGAATAAATTCGGTCATTAAAAATCTCCGTATTTTGAGATATGTAAAAAATAATTGTATCAATCACGCACAAAAATCGCATCTACTTTGATTTGGATGTTGGGTAATAATTCACCCACCAAAAAAGACTCTCCCATACCATAGGTACGTGGGATTTTGGTTGGGGCTATAAACCTCAATGGTTTGTGTTTCTGGGTCTATTATCCATACTATTGTGCCAGCAATGAGATAATTCTGTAGCTTTAGACGCAGTTTTTTCTCGCGCTGTGAATCGGTAGGAGACAATACTTCCACAGCCAAATCTGGCGCAATCGGATACCAGCTACCTGTAAAATTGGGGATAAGGCGCGATTGTTTCACAAAAGCACAATCGGGGATATACCGTTCATCGTTGACCCTATAGCCACCATCTGCCCCTGTGATGAGTCCTAATTTATGCTTGCGGATATAAGTACGAAGCAAACCTAAAATTTCTGCGCCTATTTCTGACGAATTCCAATCACATACCATATCATAAATCTCCCCATTGATAAATTCTAAGGCACGTTCACGATTCTCTGGCTCAGACGCATAGGCTTCAAATGCCTGTACACTCAGGCGTTCTTTTATCATCAGCAATTATCCTCTTAGGCTACGATTCCTCAATTATACCCCAATCCACCCCAAAAACACCGCACATTGGGCTATAATCATCGGCAAACATGACAATTTGATAAGGATTTTTATTCATGAAGCAATGGCTTATCGTTACCTTTTTAATCGGTGCAATGGCGTTTATCATCGCGCCCAATACCGCTCAAACCACCCCCAATTATACCTGCCCAATCGGGTTTACAGGCTTTTTATCACCCAGATTAACCGATAGTCCATCGGCGCGGGTGATTGTGAATAACACCATCAATCTCCGCCCTATCCCTAGCACATCACAAGCACGGCTCACGGCTATCCCGCAATGGACAACGCTACCTCTCATTGACACCCTGCCCCAATGCAATGAAGGCTATGTGTGGTGGAATGTGACCTATGGCGATTTTGTGGGATGGCTGGCAGAAGGCTCTGGCGAAGATTATTGGCTAGAAGCACGCGGGGCGCTTATCTCTGAAAATGGCTATGATGATATTCCACGTTGGTTTGTGGAATTGCCCGACGGCACAACCGAACCAGAGGGGTGTCTGCGCCCGCCCGATGATTACACACAGGTGAATTGGGATTATATCACGCTCAATCAACGCACCCTATTTATGCTGGATAATGCCCAACGGATTTATCGGGAATGGGGGGGCATTGTCAATTTTCGCACAGCACTCGTACAAGGCAGTTATAACGCGGGGGTGGTCGCCGCCAGTTTTGGCACACATGACGGCGGTGGCGCAGCGGATATTTCTGTCCGCAGTCCCATAGACTTTAGCCTACTCACCGCCGAGATGCCCTATATGATAGAAGCCTTACGCATAGCGGGGTTTGCGGCATGGGTACGCCGTACTGGTGAACTCTATGACAACTCCCCCATCCATATTCACGCGATTGCGGTGGGCGATACCGATTTATCTGAGGCGGCACGCGCCCAAATTGATAGTGAACGAGGCTATTTATATGGGTATAATGGTCTACCAGAGAGTTATGGTACATTGCCCATCTCAGATTCGCATGGTGGACCCATCATCTGCGCGTGGATGCTTGCCGATGGCTTTCCAGATTTACGTGATATTGAAGATACAGAGGGATAATCATGATGTGGCGTTTTATACTAGTGATGCTCATGTTCTGCATAGTGACCATACCCACCGTTGCCCAAGAACCCCAACCCGAAGCGACCGATGAGGTCACATTTTTTGATATTCCCTATGATATGCCTGTGCAGGGGTCATTAACCGATAGCACTTATTTCGATTTTTGGCGCTTTAATGCACAAGCAGGGGATGAATTGCTGGTGCGGATGCGTGGCGACAATGGGCTTGCACCACTGGTCGGCATTGCAGGGAGCAACCGCGAAGTAATTGTGCGGAGTGATATAGATGCAGAGGGGGTGCAATTGCCCGATGCAGAACCCAATAGCACCATTGAATTACGCTTTTTAGTGCCAATGAATGGCGAGTTTGCCGTAGTAGCCACCCGTGCGGGGCGTGAACTTGGCGCGACGGTGGGCGAGTATACCCTCGTCCTCACCGTCACCAGTAGCGACAGCATCCGCCGTGACCAAATACGTAATGCGGTAGAATTTCGCTGTGGGGCAGATATTGTCAATACGGCACTCACCATCCAATTACCCCCAGTCACCCAATCCACAACCTATCGTGTGAGTGTCTATGGCTTAGACGCATTTGAACCCGCCATTCGTGTGCTAACAGGGTTTGAAGATGATTATCTATATTGCACAACTGATGGTCAAAATACCGTTGGCGATACGATTGCGTTTGGGGATATTCTTCCGCCAATCACCATAGACGAAAGCACCACCCGCGTTGCCCAATATGGCATTAATGCCGATGGTAATGCGGGACAAATCACCTTCACCATCGCTAGTGTTGGCGGTGGGCGTGGGCGTTATATTGCGGTAATCGAGGGGTTATCTCTCACAGAGGCAAATCAGGTCAATCCGCTCGATTTACAAATGGGACCTCTCGCATTGGGTAGCACCGTCACCATCTATATGGTCAAATTGATAGAGACACGCCTAGACCCCTACATGGCACAAACCACTAACGAAGGGACACTATTACGGTGTGATGATGCGGGTGGGCGTGGATGCGAAACTGTCCCCAACGCCAGTAATCTCCGTATCACCCTGCAAGACGGCACACTTATTCAGGGAGATCGATTTAGTGCGGGCTTATCGCTCACACCAGAAAGTGTTGATTTGCTCAATTTGCAATTCGTCAGTCGTGCCACCAGTGCCACTGGAGGCTATGCAGTCGTCATTATAGGCGAATTACCCGTCTTGCCATAAAAAATATGAAATAGGGCATAACCCCATAATGCCCTATTTCATAAACCGCGCTAATTTGAATAATTCGGTGTTATAGGGGGTTTGCCCGTCTAACACCAAATCACTCAACATTTTGCCAATGAGTGTAGAAAACTTAAAACCATGCCCACTAAATCCCGCGCCAAACACCACATGCGAATGCTGTGGGTGATGATCTATGATAAAGTCTTCATCGGTGGTCATGGTATACAGGCAAATATAGGTCGCCATCAGGTCGCCAGCCATCACACGAGGTAGATGTGGGCTTAATGTTTGGCGAATGGTATCTATCGTCTCGGTGCTAGGGGTATAATCTACCTCGCTTGGGTGGGCAACTTTTCCCCCACCATGAAAAGCCGCCTTCACACCCGACCCATTTAAACTTGGCAGACCATACATCGCTTGGTTGATATCGTTATTCCGGTGCCAAATATACACAGGCATCAACGACTTATCATAATGGGCAAGCGGTTCATCTTTGGGGTTAAAATACCCCACTTGGCAACGCAATGGCTGAAGTGACACATGCACCCCTGTTTCTGCCAATAAGCGCCCTGCCCACGCGCCTGCTGTGACGACCAAACGAGAGGCAGTATAATTGGCATCTGGGGTCTGAACAGTCACACTGTCGGCATGAATATCAATTTGGTTCACAGGCATTTTTTCTACCAACACCGCGCCATATTTCCCCGCAAGGCGCAGATGTGCCTGCACACATTCGGAGGCTTTTAACATGCCAGAATCGGCTTGATAGAGTACCTGCATATCGTTGTCAAAATGAAATTGGGTGAAGCGTTTATTGGCTTCGTCTGCGGTGAATAACTCATGTGAAATCCCCGCCAGACGCACACTATTGATGGTGTCTATTAGGGTTTTCTCGTGTGGTTTGCCAAAATCAATGCCACCCGTCTTGATGAGCAATTGCTCGCCAATTTCGTTCTCTAAATCTGACCACAAGGCATAGGCAGACCGCGCCAATTCGATATAGCGTGGCTCATTATAGGAATAGCGAATAATGCGCGAATCCCCATGAGAACTGCCCCAACTATGCCCAAATGTAAATTGTTCCAACAATAAAACACGCTCACCCGCTTTTGCCAAATAATACGCGGTGGCGCTCCCCATTGCCCCGCCCCCCAATACAATCGTATCATACGTCATGGAATTACTCCTTGTTACATCTCGCTGATAAGACCAGAACACAGTGGTAACTGAATGGTAAAGGTCATCCCAACATCTAAGGCACTATCTATCATGACTGTGCCTTGATACGAATCTACAATATGCTCGACCAATGTCATCTATAGAAAGTCCTTGCTTTTCTGCCAGTTGTATCAGACGATTTTGTACATCTAATGATATTTTCATAGTCATTACTCACCCCAAACATTATCACTATGGTATATCCTATCACAAAATATTCTCGTTATAGCATGTATATAACAAAACGCACATTTTCATCATTCACTCGCTGGAATATCTGAGTAATGTTGATAGAATAGTCTCGGTTATTATATAAAGGAACAAGCGAATATGCTAAAACGGATTGGAACAGCAGAACCCACGCCCCCATGGGGATATTTATTTGCGCTAGGCGCATTTATGGTAATGTTTCTGGGCATCATCATCGGCTCAACCGTGATGAGCCTTGTTTTTTCTGATGGGTCGCCATCAGTGCTATTGGTCGGATGGAGCATCGGCATGACCATCACCATTATTTATGTCCTAAAATCGCGCAGGCAATCACCAGACGACATCGAAGCCTTGCGGATGGGGGCAACCAATACAAAACTGCTCATTATTGCGTTATGGACTGTGGGGTTTGCCATTTTGTTTGACCTCATCAGTTGGTCGGTGGTCAATACACAAGTCCTGTCTACTGCGGAATTATTGGGTTTTGTAGGCGGAAATATTTCTGCGATGAGTTGGCTTATTGCAGGTATCTTCATGATATTACTTCAGCCATTGGCAGAAGAATTGGTGTTTAGAGGGTTGATGTTTCCTGCTTTTCGGGGGATGTTTGGGGTATGGGTGGGTTTTTGGATGGTCGTCATCTTTCATACCCTATTCCATTTCTTAGCCTATCTGCCAGTCACCTCAAATAATACGATTATCCTTTGGTATGGGGCGGGATTACCTTTTTTGCACGCCGTATTCATCACATCCGTGCGCGGATACACCGGTAGCACGCGCGCCGCATGGGTCGCACATGCTGTCTTTGGCACATTTGCTATCATTAAAACCATCATCTTTGCATAAAAACACCTATAGGAGCAATATATCTTGAAAATTGTTGTAGCATCAACCAATCCCGTCAAAATCGAGGCGGCACGCGCAGGGTTTGCCCAAGTATTCCCCGATGAATTAGACATGCTTGGCATCTCTACCCCATCAGATGTGAGCGACCAGCCTATGACCGATGATGAAACGCACATCGGCGCACGTAACCGCGCCTATAAAGCACGCGATTTGCACCCCGATGCCGATTTTTGGATAGGAATTGAGGGGGGTATCGAAGAGCGACTAGGGGTATTACTCGTCTTTGCATGGATTGTGATTGTGAACAAAGACCGAGCTGGACACGCCCGCACCGCTACTTTTATTTTGCCCGATGAAGTCGCGGTTTTGGTCAAACAAGGCTTAGAATTGGGCGATGCCGATGATATTGTCTTTGCACGCGCCAATTCTAAGCAACAAAACGGTTCTGTGGGATTATTGACCGATGACCGCATCAACCGTGCGGGGTATTATAGCCCTGCGGTGGTTTTGGCGCTCATCCCATTCATCAACCCTAGCCTAAATTTTGTTGGAATCACCCTGTGACTCTAGCCAGATAACATAATCGGCTTGTGTGACCATTTCACCATTTTCGACCTCGTGTTGCACCAGCCGTTTACTTTTATCAAACAGCAACGACACTTCGGCTTGAAATGGACAGCGCATGGCACTTGCCATTTTGCGGACAAAATAGCCACTTTCGTCATCTGTCAGGGACAGGTCGTTCATCATGTTAACCCGCACACGTACCACTTCTTCACATCGTTTTGGGCGGATATAAACAAAATACGCATTTTTATCTGCCATTTCGGGTGAATTACCGGGTGTGCCAAATTTTGGTGTGCGCCGTCTAAAAAATCCCATGATTTATTCTCCTTCTAGTGGTTCTTCGATGCGTGGCTTGCCCAATTTGGCGCGTTCTATCTCCACCACTTCTGTATCAAGTTTAATAAACAGCGCCTCTGGTTTACGAAAAACTGTTCCCGCTTGTAACTGACTTTTTTCCCATCTGCCCATAGCAGGTGTGGGGTCATAGACCAACGTCTCATGCGAGCGAGTCTGTTCGTCATAGGTCTTGAGATCTAAATCACCAAACAACTGCCCCTCATATCCCAAATATTCGTGGACTTTTTGCGAGCTAAACGGCAAAAATGGCGCGAGTATCGTCTTGAGGTTGTCTATCACGCGCAATAGGGTATAAACCGCTTTTGGTGTGTCATCTGGGTTATCTTTGATACTTTTCCACGGAGTCCGACTATCCACATAGGCATTGGCATCACGCACAAGGCTCAGGGCTTCATTGAGTGCATCTTTGAGCTTCACTTTTTCGATGAGCGCCCCAATGCTATCAAATCCTGCCTCCACTTTGGCGATAATCGCTTCATCGGCGGGAGTCAATCCGTTGGGGTCTGGTATCACACCCTCATAGTGTTTATAGGCAAATGTCATTACGCGATTGACCAAATTGCCCCATGCCGCCAGTAATTCGTTATTCACACGGGTCAAAAATCCTTCCCATGTAAAATCGCTATCCGATGATTCCGGAAAACTCCGTATCATATAGAAACGGATAGCATCGGCTTGGTAGGCTTTTGCCATATCTGGCACCCATACCGCCCAATTATTGCTCTTAGAAAATTTTTGCCCCTCGACATTCATAAATTCGTTGGCAGGCACATCATAGGGCAAATTAATGGGGGTATCGCCACCCTCGTTATATATGCCACTAATCCCCAACAACATGGCAGGCCAAATCACTGTATGAAACGGCACATTGTCTTTTCCGATGAAATAATAAACTTGTGCATCTGGGTTATACCACCATTTTTTCCATGCGTTGGGTGTGTCGTTATTTTTTGCCCATTCAACGCTGGCGGTGAGATAGCCATTGACCGCCTCAAACCACACATAAATACGCTTATCCTCCCACCCTTCAACGGGGACACGCACGCCCCAATCGAGGTCACGGGTATAGGCACGTCCGCGCAAGCCACCCTCAACACCTTGTTTGATGAGGTTGCGCGTAAAATTGACTACGTTTGGTCGCCATAGACCTTGTTGCTTATCTAAATATGCCAACAAATCTGATGATGTTTGGCTTAGGTCTAAGAAGTAATGCTCACTTTGGCGCACGACCAATTCATCGGACGGGTTAATGCGGTTGCGTGGCGAAATCAGTTTCGTTGCATCGAGCAAATTCCCGCAATTATCACATTGGTCACCACGCGCCTTTTGAAATCCGCAAATATAACACGTCCCTTCGACATATCTATCTGGCAAAAAGCGTTTTTCTTTCTCGCTATACATCAAATCTTGCTTTTCGACATACAAATAGCCCCGTTCCCGCAAGGTAGTAAAAATATCTTGGGCAATTTGATGATGATTTTCGGTATCGGTATGTGTGAACAAATCAAAACTCACACCCATCATTTTTAACGATAGCAAAAACCGCTTGTGATAATGCGAAAATACCTCTTGGGGGGGTATCCCGCGAGCATCCGCTTCTAATGAGATGGGCGTGCCGTGTGTATCTGACCCAGAGACCATCAGCACATGGTTGCCCTTCATTCGATGATAACGAGCAAATATATCGGCGGGCAAATATGCGCCAGCCAAATGTCCCAAGTGCAAATCGCCATTAGAGTAGGGCCATCCCACAGAAACGCAAATATACTTTGGAGTATCCATCTTATCCTTATCCATCTTTCTTCATGTAACGGGCGCAAAATGATGCACCTAGCGATAGAGTTAGGGCATAACAGATTACACCCTCATAATTTATTCTACCAAAGAATTATCTAATTTAACCCCTCTGTACGGGATAAATCGCACAGTTAGTTGTGGCATGAGCATAGAGTTTGCCATTTTCGTCGCGCAAATAGGCTTCGGCAGTGGCTAATAACCTGCCAGAATGGAGAACTTTTGCCTCGCATCGTAACAACCCAGCAGACAGTGTAATCGCCCGAACCAGATGGCTATTAATCTGCGTATGGAACAACTATTTTGAATTCAAATGATTTTCAAATTTCAATGGATAAGCATTTTCAAGTCAATTATCAGCTTAAATCACCCCTATCCCCCCAGCCC
>Ga0163154_10004357_pt1 | contig 18632 bp, 14 predicted proteins | sample OliLakLV19MP9P1_FD_148649 | JGI IMG/M metagenome (GOLD analysis project Ga0163154, IMG submission 148649) | Freshwater microbial mat bacterial communities from Lake Vanda, McMurdo Dry Valleys, Antarctica - Oligotrophic Lake LV.19.MP9.P1 | ecosystem: Environmental > Aquatic > Freshwater > Lake >...
CGGTGGGGGGGGGGTTCATCGTCACAATCGATCCATTAAATTTGCCGCTGTCACTTTCACCTATCCCGGCGCGGATCACGCCGCGCTGCGCGACGTGACGCTGAATATGCTGCACGGCGAAAAGGTCGCCATCGTCGGCCCGAACGGCTGCGGCAAGACCACGCTCCTGAGCCTGGTGCCGCGCTTACTGATACCAGATTCGGGTCGCGTGATGATCGACGGTCACGACATCGCCGGAATGGATTTGCACCAACTTCGCCGACAGATCGGCGTGGTCACGCAAGAAACCGTCATTTTCCGAGGAACTGTTGCCGAAAACATCGCCTTCGGGCTTGAGGGCATCACCCGCGAGCAAATCATCGATGCCGCCCAGCGCGCGCACGCCGAGGAGTTCATCCTCCGCATCCCCAATGCCTTCGACGCCGACATTCAGGAGCAGGGGACGTCGCTCTCAGGCGGGCAGCGGCAGCGGTTGGCGATCGCACGGGCGATCCTGCGTGACCCCGCCATCCTGATCCTCGATGAAGCCACCAGTCAGATCGACGCCGAATCGGAGATGCACATCAACCAGGCCATCACCGAATTCTGTCGCGGGCGCACGGCGTTGGTGATCGCCCATCGGCTGTCCACGGTGTTGAATGCCGACCGCATCGTGGTGATGGACGCGGGGCGGGTCGTCGACCAAGGCCGCCATGAGCAATTGCTGGAACGATGCGAGTTGTATCGCCGGCTCAGCCACACGCAGTTGATCGGCGCGATGTGAATGAACTTCTTCATCTATAAAAACAGCGCGGTGCCAAGGCACCGCGCTGTTTCATTGAGTTAAGATTCGAATCCGTTACGGGCAATCGCCCCAGGCATTGATGACCGCGAGCAGGTCATCGACGTTGACCTGGTCGTTGCCGCCCGGCGGGGCGATGTCGGCCGGGCAGTTGTTGGGGTCGCCGCATGGCCCCCATGCGTTGATGACGGCCAGCAGGTCATCGACATTCACGACGGCGTTGCCGCCGGCGGGGGCGATGTCGGCTGGGCAGGTCACGGGCACGGTGCAGGTGATGACCATGGTGCCGGTGCCGGTCGCGCCGTTGGTGCCGCCGACGCGGACGCGATAGACGGTGCCGGAGACGACAGGCAAGGAGACTTCCGGAGCCGAACCGCATGTGTTATCCGCACACGCCAGCGTCGATCCGCCGCCAATGGGGCACGTCGATCCATACACAGCAAGTTTTGCGTCGTAATCGGCCCCGCACAGGCTGATGGTGGCGGTGCCGGTGCATTGGGCGGCAAAGCGATACCAGACGTCGTTGGTGACATTGGAGAAGCCGCCGAAATTGCATCCCGCAGGTTCATCGGGACCATCGGTGGTGGCCCCGATGGTGGTAAAGGCATGGGAGCCGGCTCCGATGATCGTGCCCGAGACGCAGGGATCATTGCCGGGGGCGGCAATTCCGGTGGTGACCGCGCCGCTGATGACCAAGGCATATCCCTGAAGGCCGGAACTGACACCGGCGCCTTTGATCCGGGCGGTATACGCGCCGACCGTCGGGGCGTCCATTTGAACCATTTCGACATTGTTCCGTAAATCCTTCGCGCCGCCCGTCGTCGACTGGCCGCTGGCGAAAACATTGCCGAGATAAGTGCCGCCGGGGCCGATCACTTCGAGATCGAGGTCATTGATCCAGGCGTTGGCGGCGCCGGCCGTGGCGGCCGGATCGGTGAACACCAAGGTGACCACGAGCCGCTGGGCGCTGCTGCTGACATTGAACCCGCGATCGGTTTGCTGGCCGGTGGAGAGTCCCACGTTGTTGCGCACCTGATACGCCAAAAGACGGCGAGATTCGCCTGTCAGCATCAAGGCGTTGTCGAGCAGCACGCGGCCCCAGCCCTCGGTGTTGCTGGGGTAGCCAGAGACGCCGGTCATATCGACCGACGAATTCAGCAGTGTCGCCTTCAGCAGAGCGCCGGTGGGCGTGAACGCGTCGGAGGGGTTGGCCGCTCCCGAGGGATAGAAACCTTGGGCGTAATACTGCCGGGCCAGGAGGGCGGTGCCCGCGACGGCCGGACTGGCCATCGAAGTGCCTGTGAGCGAAGCCGTGTTGCATACCGTTCCCGAGCTGGACGACGAGATCGTGCTGCATCCCGGAGCATAAATCTCCGGCTTGCGTCGTTGATCGCTGGTCGGTCCCGCGCCGCCCGAACAATGATTCGCCTGACTGCCGGCATCCTGGGACGCACCCACGGCAAGCACATTCTTGGCGTTTTCGGGATTCTTGAGCGTTGACAGATTTGTCGCCGCGAACAGGACCAGAGAGTCTTCAAGGTCGTGCGAGAAATCATCGACGCCTCGGCAGAGACCGTCGTACGCCGTCGTTCCGTCGTTGCCCCAGCTGTTGGTGATCACCCGCGCGCCTTGACTGAATTGAGTGTTGAATGAGTTGTAGGCGCCGCTCTCGGTGAAACTGGGCGTCAGGCTGAACACCAGGCGGCCGCCATAGGCGATGCCCCGGGTATCGCCGGCAGTGCCACCATCGCCGATGGCCGTGCCCGCCACGTGGGTTCCGTGCTGCGCGTAGCCGGTCGTGGTGTTGTAGGCCTGGATCTTGCGGTGATTGACGCCGATCGGATTTGCCGCATCGATGAACGAGCAGTGCGTGACATTCACTTTACCGTCGGTCACGCCAACGATTTGCCCGACGCCGGTGAGGCCCGCAGAATATAGGGGGGTCAAGCCGTTCACGTTCGTTTGCACGATCCACCGCGTGCTGCTGTTGCGATCGGTAACTTCCGGTCCTTCTTCGATGTATTGAACGCCGGTGAGTGCAGCAATCTGTGGAATTGCATTCAAGGAAATCGTTGCGGTGAGCGTCTGGTTGCCCGCAATGTGTTCCTGGCGATGGATGATCGTGCCGGGAATCGCGGCGAGGTCAGCGATAATTTGGTTGACCGCCGCCGTCTCGAAAAAAGTGATGTCCACGATGGCACTGCCCGCGTTGCGGAGAGCCTGGCGTTCCGGCGTCTGCCAGTTCTGACGACCGACCTCCGGGTCGATTTTCCATGTTGGCTGGTATTCGCCGACCCACGCGACAATCCCCAGTCCAGCCACCTGAGCCGGGGTGGTGGCGTTGAATGTCGTCACATAGGCGTAGGAGGGCAGATAATCCCCGAGTTGAACGCCGATCTGTTCCAAGGCCGTCCGACGGGCTGGCGTGATCGGGCCATCCAACTGAAGTACATAGGGCCGCCCGGCGACGAAACCCAGGAATTGATCGTTCAACAAGTTTGGCTGCAAAGCGGTGATAACTTCGCCCACCCGAAGATTCAGCACGCCGACAGCAAATTCGCCCACTCCGCCAGCACCATCAAAAAGGTGCCCCTGACCTGCCTGCTTGCCGTCAAAAGGGTTTAATTCTTGGGATTGAACCGACGGGGTGAAACCGCAGAAGATCATCCCTGTGGACACCGTCACCGCCAGACCGTTAAAACGATCGCGCATCACCTGATTCTCCTTCGGTCACCGCAAAAAATTGCTGAACTGAGGCTCGATCCCGTCCCCGAAATACCGAAACCGCGTCCCGGCTGTCACGAATATACGAGAGAACGAGGCTTGGACAACCCATTTATTTGGAGAATTTCGACAGATTGTCCATGGAATAGCGCGAGTAAACCTGGACGGTTTTAAAGAGCCCTCGTCAAAGGTCAAACGACCTCGTTCACACCAGAATTTTCAACTCCCGCCGCATGATCTTGCCGGTGGGGTTCCGCGGCAGTTTCTCGATATGGCGGATGTCGCGCGGCACCTTGAACTGGGCCAGCCGTTCGCGGCAGAAGGAGCGCAGCGATGTTTCGTCGAATGCTGCGCCTTCTTTCAACTCGACGAACGCCACCGGGGTCTCGCCGCGTGATTCGTCCATCACGCCGATGACGGCCGAGGCCGCCACCGTCGGGTGGGCGTCGAGCACTTCCTCGATCTCGCGTGGAAAAACGTTCTCGCCGCCGATGATGAGCATCTCCTTGATGCGCCCGGTGATGTAGAGGTGGCCGTCATCGTCGAACCGTCCCATGTCGCCGGTGCGGAACCAGCCGTCGGCGTCGAGCACGGCGGCGGTCTGCTCGGGCAGTTTGAAATAGCCCTTCATCACGTTGGGGCCCTTGATCCAGATCTCGCCATCTTCGTTGGGATCGAGGATGCGGTGGGGGGGATCGGGCGTGACGATCTTCTCCTGCACATCGGGCAGCGGCTTACCGACGGATTTGCGGCGGTACTCGCTCGGTCGGCACCAATTCGCCACGGGTGAAGTCTCGGTGAGGCCGTAGCCCTCGTTGATGGTGACGTTGAACTTTTCCTTGAATCCCTGCACGATCGATTCCGGCAGCGGCTCCGCCCCGGAGACGACGTACTTGAACGATTTGAAATCGTCCGCCTGCGCGCTCTTGGCGTTTAACAACGCGGCGTACATCGACGGTATCGCGATGAGCGCCGTGGGCTTGTGCGTGCGGGCGAGGTCAAGAATTTTGCGCGGGTTGAACCTCGCGGTGTACACCACCTTGGCCTTCACCCAGAGCGGGATGAGCGTGAGTACCGTGAGGCCGAAGGAATGGAACTGCGGCAGCACGCCGAGGAATGCGTCATTGGTCGAAAAGCCGACCCAGCGCAGCACCTGTTCGACATTGTCCGCGAGGTTGCCCGCTGTAAGCATCACGCCCTTGGGCTTTCCCGACGTGCCGGAGGTATACAGCAGCACGGCGACATGATCGTCCGGCCGGCGCTTGCTGCGCCGCAGCGGCGGAAAACCCTTGAACTTCATCTGGTCGATGCGGATCTGCTTGACGTGCTGGGGTAGCTCGCCAAAGTGCTCGATCATCGGCGTGACCGTGACCACGCAATCAAGTTCCGCATCGTTGATGACGTAATCGAGTTCTTCGGGCTTGAGAAGGTAATTCAGCGGAACCACGGTGCGGCCGAGCATCCAACCGGCGATCAACGCCATCGGGAATAGCCCGCTGGTCGGCAGCATCACGCCCACATGTGGCCGGTCCGTAGTCTTGGCGATCTGTTTGGCCAGGTGCAGTGCGCCGATGTACAGGTCGATGCCGCGCCAGGTTTTCTGGTCATCCACGGCCACGATGCGGGTGGGGCTGAATAGCAGGTTGCGGAGGATCGGCTGGAGAGGTCGCATTGGTGAGGAGGAAAGGTCGACGTGTCAACAAGTCAACAGGTCGAAAGGGAGATGAGCCGAAATTTCAGCAGGGACCGCATGGAGAGACGGAAGAAGGCTCGGAAATACGAAGTTGTGGCGTGGAGCGTGTCGCTTGTACGATACTGATCGAACATCAGGCTGCCAATGGCCGGCGGCAATCCTGTACGCTCGACCTTCTCAATATCGCTGGCTGCGGAAACTACGGATGGATTTGGCCATGGAATGGATGAAGACGAATTGCAGCCTCGGTAGCACGAAATTCATGACGCTGATGATCGGCATCATCATGTGGGTAGGCGGGTGTGCCGGGTCGAGGCCCGCCGGGACACTGGAAAGCGTTGTTTCGACCTACAACGCCCAGCAATACAGCGAGTCGCTGGAGCAGGCCAACGTCGTCCTCAAGAATACTTCGGGCACCAAACGCGATGAGGTGGCCTACATCGCTGGCCTCTCCGCGTATCAACTGGGGCGGATCGATGAAGCCGAGGCGAGATTCATCACCTCCGCAAACTCGACAAGCGATGAAACCGCCGCCAAGGGCAAGGCGATGCTGGGCCAGATTCGGCTCGACCAGAACCGCCCTCGCGATGCCGCGTCGTATTTCACCTCTGCCCTACCCGGATTGACCGGCGAGGATGCCCAGAAGTGCGCCCACAACGCAGCGGTGGCGTTCCAGTTGGCGGGCGACACCGCGTCATCGAAGCGGTGGCAATCGACGGCTGCCAGCGTGCCAACGTCCGCAGTGATTGCGTCGTCGTCGCCGACATCGACATCGGTCGCGGCGGCCACAAAATCGAATGTCTCCTCCCCTTCCAATTTCACGCTCCAGGTCGGCGCGTTCATGGAAAAGAAGCGGGCCAAGAAGGCGGCCGAGGAAGCCAACGCCCTCGCGAAGAAGGACGGCCTGGGCAAGGTGCAGATGTTCACCCGCACCGACACCAAAGGCCGTCGCATGTACATGGTGCAGGTTGGGGGGTTCGCCACGCGGGAGGCGGCGATGGCGGCACGCACCAAGATGGGCCGCCTCGATTACATCGTCGCGCCCGCCACCTCATCGTGATGAATTCCGCGAAATTACCCCTTTGATGAACGAGGAACAGGCGCGAGCCTTGATGCACGAATGGACGCCAAGCCCCGCGCTGCGCGTGCATATGGAATGCGTGGCAGTGTGCATGGGGGCGTACGCCGAGAAGCTGGAGCCGGCGCAGAGGGATCGGTGGGTTGTCGCCGGCCTGCTGCACGACTTCGATTATGAGAAGCATCCATCGAGGGAGGAGCACCCCTTCGTTGGGGTGAAGCACCTGCGCGATAACCATCCGAGCGTAGACGAAGAGATCCTCAGCGCCATCCTCGGTCATGCGGAGTACAGCGGCGTGCCGCGCGTGACGCCGATGCAGAAGGCGCTGTTCGCGGTGGATGAACTGGCGGGCTTCATCGTGGCGTGCGTGAAGGTGCGGCCGAACGGCATCGCCGATCTGGAGCCGTCGAGCGTCAAGAAGAAACTGAAAGACAAGGCGTTCGCGTCCGCGGTGAGCCGCGACGACATCACCAAGGGCGTGGCGGAAATGGGCGTGGACTTGACCGAACACATTGGCGAGTGCATTGGGGCGATTCGGGATGCCGGAGTGGTTCGCCAAGGCGATCCCTACGTCTGAGGCGCAGTCACCAATGATTTCCACGCCTCTCCTTTGCATTGTTGGCGGTGGGGTTGGCGATCGTGATCGTGGTTCTTCGACGCTTGGGCCAACACAGCCGGCATGACCCATTCAATCCAATCCATCGCGCTCGAGCCAGGGCGAAACTGGAGCATCGGATGCGGAATCCGCAATGGGACCAGTTCGAGGCCCGCTTCGGATACCCGCCGCCTCATGCGTTGCGTCGCCTGCACGCAGACTTGGAGATGCTCCTGACCGATGACCTCATCGAGTTTGTCGTTCCCGGAGATGATGAGGTGTGGGATGTATCAAGCTTCGCGAGCATCGATCGGGCCGAATTCGAGGCTGGGTGGAATGTGCTCGATCCCGACCTCTTTGAGATGGCAAGTGACGGGTTCGGGAATCCGTTCCTGATCCGCATCACCGGCGATGTCAACGATCCATGCCCGGTCTGGTTCTGGATGCACGATGGCGGCACGAATGAACTCGAAGTCGTTTGCCCCACCTTGGACGAATTCCATATGTTGCTGCGGAACGGATTGCAGGAGCGTCAACGAAGCGATCCGTGACCTCGTTACATGATTGAAAGACGACCCCGTTCACGCCGCCTCGTAACGCAGCAGTTCCGCCGGGATCGGCCTCGCCTCCGGCTGCGGTTCATTCACCATCACACGCAAGTGTTCGGCCACCGACGCGGAGAACGTGGTGTCGCCGCAACGGTCGCAGACCATCGCGGGGACCTGTTCCACCACCACGACGCGCCCGTTCATGACGAAGGCGCGGGTGACTGGTTCTTCGTGGAGATGGTCGAAACCGCAGTTGTCGCACTTCATGGCTTACGCCTCCGATACCTGAAGTCTATCCATTCGGCCTCGTCCGGAACATAGAGCGTGATGATCTTGACCTCGGGATTCACCATCCGCGAAACCTGCAAATGCAGCGGTGTGCCGGAACGTGCGAATCCCAACAACAAGCAGCTTGGGGAATACTTGTCATCTGGGTAGTCTTCAATGATCTCCGCCATTGCCCCGGCCTCCTTGATGAACTGGGCAGTGAGGTTCCGTTCCACGACCCGCTTCATGGCGTGATCGGTCAGTCGATATCGGCCCGCGTTCAGCATTTCTCGGATGTCGGCAATGCTGAGCATGTGTCATCCCATTCGGTGAACAAAATCGAACAACGCGACGATCGACCAAGCCGAGTTTACCACTCCCGCTCCACATCCGGCACGCTACTGAACGCGATGCGGATCGGCGCCGACTCGCGGGCGTCGTGCATCGCCCCGGCGTACACCAGGTTCTTGCCGTACTTCAAGTTAAGCCCGTCGATGGCCGCGTTCAGTTTCATGCGGTTCTGCTCCTGCGGAAACAGCGGCCGGCTGGCGAAGCGGTCGGCGGTGAGGTCGCTCAACGTCACGCTCACGCAAAGCGGCGTGTGTTTCGGCCGGCGGGCCCACAACTCACCCACCGCGTGAACCATCTCCAGCGTGTCCTGCGTCGTGGGCAGTCTCGCCCATTTCGACCATGAACCCCGGCCAACGTGCCGGATCGACAGCGTGACGCGCTCGGCCCAATAGCCCAGCATCCGCGCCCGATTGGCGGCCTTGTGCAGCAATCGCATGGCCACGGCCCGCGCGCCCTCTTCGGTGCGCCTGGCCGGCGACAGCACATGCTGATGGCCGATCGAGCGCCGTTGCGTGGGCCGGTCGCGCACATCGTCGCCGCGCAGCCAGTGGAACCACTGCCGTCCCGTGATGCTGTGGAAGACCCGCACCATGTCGCTCTCGCCCAGCGAGCACAACTGCTCGACGGTGAACACATCCTGGCGGTTAAGGTGCTGCTCCATCTTCCGCGCGATCCCCGGCAGGTCGGTGAGTCTCAAGTGATGCAATCGGTGGGGGAGTTCCTCGCGTAGGATCACCACCAAGCCATCGGGCTTCTGCATGTCGGTGCCGAGTTTGGCGAGAAAACGATTCGGCGCGAGGCCGATCGAGCAGCGCATGGTTTCGCCGACCTGCGTGGCGATCGCCCGCTTGATGCGATGCGCGAGGTCCGTCGCCACCTCCAGTTGCCGCTCGCGGCCCATCAGGCAACAACTCATCTCATCGATCGAATAGATCGTCTCAACCGGCACGCAGGTGTCCACCGCCGCGATGACCTGGTGATGAAGTTTGATGTATTCCGGCGGCCGTGCATCGACGAGAATGAGGTCGGGACACATCCGCCGCGCCTCGCCCACGTTGGTGCCGGTGCGGATGCCGAATGCCTTGGCTTCGTAGCTCGCCGCGATGCAGCAGGTCGAGTCCGACAGCATGGGCACCACGGCGACGGGATTCTCGCGAAGCTCCGGCCGCAGGTGCTGTTCGCAGGAGGCGAAGTAGCTGTTGAGGTCGAGAAAGAGGCTGTTGACTTCGCTCGGCATAGTACCGAACAAAACTCTAACTTGTCGAGCGGCGAAGTCAAACTCAGACGGTGTGCGAAGCGTGGGTCAGCTTGGTCGGCATGGTCACGATATCGACCGATTTCACCGTATCCAGCACCTGCCGCACCCAGCGGGCGATGCTGGCGGGATCAATCCCCACCTCCGCCATCTGGGGCTTGCGCTCGTCCTGATACACCCACGTCTCGGGCAGGCCGAGTTTCGTGATCAGGCGGGCATCCAGACCCATCTCCAAGGCTGCGTCGATGACGCAGGAGCCGAATCCACCGTTGATGGTGTGATCCTCGACGGTGATGATCGGAACGCCACGTTCGATCAGGCTGCGGATCAGCGTGCGATCGACCGGCTTGGCGAAGCGGGCGTCGTAAACGTTAATGCGGTACTCGCGTCCGCCGTTGAGGTGCTCGAGCGCCCGCATGGCTTCAAGGGCCATCACGCCGTATCCGAGGATGGCCGCGTCAGGGCGATCGTGTTCGACCAAAGCGCGGGCCTTGCCCAACTCAAACGGCGGGCACGGCTTCGACGTGAACATGTCGGAGACGGAATCGCGCGGATAGCGCACCGCGCTCAGGCCATCCTCGTAATTCCGCATGAACTCCAGCGAGGCCAACATACTCGGCTCGTCCATCGCGGCCATGAGCACGGCTTTGGGGAACACACGCAGAAGGCTGATGTCGCAGAAGCCGTGATGCACCGCGCCGTCGCCGCCGACGAGGCCGGCTCGATCGAGACACAGACGCACCGGCAAGCCTTGCAGCGACACTTCCTGGAAGACCTGGTCGAAAGCGCGCTGAAGAAACGTGCTGTACACCGCGAAGAACGGCTTCCAGCCGGTCTTGGCGAGGCCGGCCATCATGTCCATCGCGTGGCTTTCGCAGATGCCGACATCCCACGAGCGATCGGGGAATTTGGGCAGCACCTTGTTCAGACCAGTCCCATCGGGCATGGCGGCCGTGCAGGTGACGACCTTAGGGTCGCGGTGCATGAGGTCGATCATCGCTTCGCCAAACGCGGTCGTGAAACTGCGGGCGGAACTGCGGATCTCCACGCGGCAGCCTTCGGTGATCATGCTGCCCGGCGAATGGAATTTGGTCGCATCGTTCTCGGCCTGCTCGAAGCCCTTGCCCTTGACCGTATGGACGTGCAGCACCATCGGCCGATCGAAATTCTTGATTTCGACGAGCATGTCGATCAGGCTGCGCAGGTCGTGGCCATCGACAGGACCGACGGTCACCAGGCCGAACTTCTCGAACCAGGCATCCTCGGTCACCGCGTCTTTGGCCATCTCGCCGAGACGGTGGTACATCTCCTTGAGCATGGAGCCGCCCGGAATGTCCTTGAGCACGCTCTTGGCGGCCTGCTTCATGCCGCGGTAGGCGGGATTGACGCGAACGCGGTCAAAATACGCCGCCACCGCACCCTGCGGTTTGGCGATGCTCATGCCGTTGTCGTTCAGCACGACGAGGAATTGGCGGTCGAGGGTGCCGGCATTGTTCAGGCCTTCCATGGCGACGCCGTTAACGATGCTGGCGTCGCCGATGATCGAAACGACGCGGCGGCCATCGGGATTATCGTGGGGGTCAAAGCCTTGCTTGTTCAGGGTGTCGCCGCGAGCCATGCCCACGGCCGTCGAGATCGCGGTGCCGGCGTGGCCGACGCTGAACAAGTCAAATTCACTCTCGCGCGGCTCGGGAAACCCCGCCATGCCCTCGCGGGTTCTCAGCTTGCCGAACATCCCCAAACGCCCCGTCAGCAGCTTATGCGGATAGCACTGATGGCCGACATCGAACAGCAGCCGGTCATGTCCGAAATCAAACACATAATGCAGGGCGATGGTCAGTTCCACCACGCCGAGATTGGGGGCAAAGTGACCTCCGGTTTTCTTGATCTGCTCGCAAATCGCGTGGCGTATTTCCGCCGCGACCTGGGGAAGTTGATCGATGTGCAGCTTCTTCAGGTCGGCCGGGGTTTTCAGATGTGGAAGAAGTGATAGTTCCATACGATTCCGGGGCGGGAGGCGGGTAGCGGCGGCGGTGAGAGGCCGCAGGGGTGAAAATCCATCTTCTATCGGTTGATTCCGTTCACAAACTTGCTTCAGTCACCGTAGGGTAGGCTCACTTGGTGCGAACCGCCATTGCGTCGCAGAGGTCACGAAGCGGTTGCGCCGCCGTCCCGAAACCGCTTAATGCCTGATGCGATTCCTGGCGAAGGCGCTCGACTTCGTGACGTGAAACGTCGATTCCCATCACTCCGGGAAACGTGATTTTGCCTGCGGCTTCATCCTTACCGGTCGCCTTGCCGGTGTGTTCAGCCGATTGCGTGACATCAAGCAGATCGTCGACAATCTGAAACATCAGACCGATCGACTCACCAAACCGGGAAAGCGCGTCAATCTGGGAGGTCGTCGCCACGCCACACCACGCGCCCATGCGGCAAGCGGCGCGCAGCAACGCGCCGGTTTTGTTCCGATGAATGAGGACCAGCCGCTCCGCTTCGGTTGTCGCAAGGTCAAATCCTCCCAAGGTGTCGTACACTTGGCCGGTGATCATCGCGGTGGTGGCTCCCGCGAGTTCTGCGACGAGGCGGCCTTTCACCTCTCCATTGACGGGCGCTTGCGCGAGAATCTCGAACGCCAACGAAACCATGACGTCGCCGGCGAGGATGGCCATGGCTTCGCCCGCATGGACATGAAGGGTGGGTTGCCCGCGGCGAAGGTCATCGTCATCCAATGCCGGCAAATCATCGTGGACGAGGCTGAAACAATGGATAAGTTCGATCGCACAAGCCGCGTCGTAGGCGGATACCCGGTCGCCACCCAAGGATTCGCAGCTGAGCACCACCAGCGCGGGCCGCAGTCGCTTGCCGCCCCCCAAGACGGCATATCGCACCACGTCCCGCAGGTTCTCAGACAAGGCGGCCTGACCGATTCGAACTTCGAGTTCACGCTCGATGTCGTGGGTCAACCGGTCGACGAGTTCGCGGAAGGCAGCGTCCACCGTCACTGTCGCCATGATGGACGCGCTTTGGGGCACCGCCGGATTCTAGTCGATGCCGCCGCGGTTTTGGAGCGATGCTTCCGGCCGGTTCGCGGGGAAAACTCGCCTATCATCACATTCCCCGCAACTGCGATCAAGCATTCCCGAACAACCGATCGGTCGTCACTTCAAGGATTTCTTCATGCGAATTCATTCGATCGCCACTCGTGGTGCGATTTTGGCCTCCTCCGTCATCGCAACATGGTTGTTCACGAGCCAAGCCAGCGCCCAGACCCCCGCCCTGGAATCGTCAACCACGACCACCGCGCCGCAGGCTGGGGTCGCGGCTCCCTATCTGCGCGTGCTCGAAGACAAAGGAAAATCCATTGCCTTGGAGATCGCCTCGCGGACCTATGAGCCCACCGACGGCACCGGGCCCACCGTGACGCTGGTCGGCGTCGTTCATATCGGCGACCGGCCGTTCTATAGGAATTTGGAGAAAATGCTCGCCGATTTCGACGTGGTTCTTTACGAATCGGTGAAGCCGGCCGGCACCGGCGGGGCAGGGGGCGACACGCCGGAACAACGCGTTCAAACAACCAAGGAGGCGATGAAATTCGTGGGCGGTCTGATCGAAGCGTATCGTCAGCAGCACGACGGTTACCCGGCCTCGGCGGAGGAACTCCAATCGTTCGCCGCGAAGCAGGATCCGCGCCTGCGGGATTTTCTTACCGTCGCCATGATTGACGCGTGGGGACAACCGCTGGTGTATGAACGCATGGCCGCGAAGGTCGAAGCTTCGGAGTCGACCTTGACGCCGTCGCCCGTCAAGGAGCGTGGATATTCGTTGATGAGCCTGGCCGCCGACGGCAAGCTCGGCGGAGCGGACGAGAACGCCGACGTTACGTTGTCGGAACAACCCGTGCCTGCCGCCACGGAGCTCAACAAGGACGACAATTTGCAGGTGCAGCTAGCGGAGGCGCTCAGCCTTGAATTCCAACTGGAAGCCATGGACTACGATCGGCCGAACTTCCGTTGCAGCGACATGGCGGTGGACGAAGTGGATCGACGGCTGCAGGCCAAGGGTCTGGATTTCGGCCTGATCGGGGGCACGCTGGCCGGTTCATCGTTGCCTGCCAAGATGGTGGGCTTACTGCTGGGATTCATGAAAATGGCGGACGCGATGCTCGAAGGCGCGATCGCGGACACGTTTAAGGTGGTGATGATCGAGATCCTCGCCGACCCGCGCATCATGGATCAAGGCCTGGCCCAATTGGGCAAGGGATTCGGCGATGTCATCATCAATGATCGCAACCAAGTCGTCATCGACGACTTGAAAAACATCATCGCCAACGAACCGCAGACCAAATCAATCGCCGTGTTTTACGGGGCCGGGCATATGAATGACATGGTCGAACGGCTGGAAACGCAGTTGGGGTATCGGCAGGCTCCCGGCGCGGAAAACGATCGCTGGCTGACCGCCATCAGCGTGGATTATTCCGCATCGGCGGTCTCGGCATCGGACATCAATCGCATCCGCATGATGATCAAGCAGACCCTGCACCAGCAATTCAAGTCTCGTTGACGATCCGTCAAGGCCCCGCCGCAGGCTGGTGGGTGTAGTTCCGCACGTCGGCGCTATTGATCCATTTTCGCTGGTCATTCAGGGCGTTGTAGCCCTCGTTGGCGGTATGGCCATCGGCATACATCAATGCTGCCACTCCCGTGTAGCGACCGTAGGGGATATAGACCCCATCCGGGAAAGTTGATGCGGTGGCCGGGATCGCCGCGGCGTTGAGCGGGTCCTGTTGGTACGGCTCCCATTGAACTTCAGTGCCCACGGTGGGCGGGGTGACCAGATGCCATCCCGCGGTGTCGGGCGGCGCCTTGCTGGCGCTGAAGAAGGCATTGCCGCCGGCGGTGACTTTCGTCGATGAGCAGAACATGACCATTTCGCTCGATCGATTGACTTGCGAGACCGCCAGCGGAACGGTCAGCGCCCGTCCATCAAGCACGCCCTCATGGTCATGGAAGCGGTAGCGCGGCCGGGCCACGGGATCGCCACCGGAGCCGGCGACGATCGTCCAATATCCCCCGACATACAGCCCGTTGTAGCCAAACCCGGGTTCCTCGGCGATTTCCTGACCCTCGGCCTGCATCGCAAACGGATCGCCCTCCTCGTCAAGATGGCCGTGGATCATCGAGTGGTTGTAATCGAGATACGAAAGCAATCGCCAGGGCCAAGGGCCGGGGATGTTGGCCGGGGTGTTGGGGATGATGGACTTGTCTGGATATTCGTAGTTCACATCCCACCCCGATTGCACGCCCGGCTGGGTCGCCTCCTGCACCGCCGCGTCGAGATATCCCGGCAAGGCGGCATCGTTGTTGTGGTTGGCATACAACTGCCATGCGTAACCGATCTGTTTCAGGGAATTGAGTTCGGTGCTTTTCAGGCCGCGCCTCTTGACGGCACTGAGGGCCGGCGCCAGCAAGCCGATCAATACGCCGATGATGGCGACCACCACCAGCAATTCAATGATCGTAAAGCCTTCACGCGCCAAGCCTCGTTGGCGATCCGAAAAACCACGCATGGGCGACTCCTTCTTCAGGATGCACGCTTCCCGATGCCCCTGTCGCGATGCATCGGTCGGCAAAGACATGTTCCAGCCACCCTGACTATACGCCGAAAACGCAGGCAGGTGATGCGAAAACCTTTTGAACATCGTGCATTTGACCCGCGATCCTCGCCGTTCAATCGGGGTATCGGGGAACGCGACGCCCTCCCGGATACGCCGCCAGCAGCCATGCGAAACAGACCAGAGCGGCCCACATTGGCACGCTGAACAACCTGGTGTAATCCATGGAATCGCCATCGCGTGCCCAAGATGCCACATAACCCGCCACGATGCTGCCTATGATGATCCCGATTCCGAAAACCACGAGGCCGAAGAGGCTTTGGGCACTGGCGCGCACGTCCGACGACGTTTCCTCATCGACCACCATGAATGCGACGAAAATGAAGCAGCCGAAGCACAACCCGTGGAGCGCCACGCCGGCGATCAAGGTGAACAACGGCGGGAACGGCAGGGCATCGACGTACGCGAAAAGGGCCATGCGAACCGCGTAGGCCATGACGCCGACAAGGAGAAGCGATTTTCGGGACCACATTTTCGCCAGCAAAGGAATCGCGGCAAGAACGGCGATTTCGGACATCTGCCCGATGGTCATCAAGCCGCCGCCGCCCACTCCGAAGATGCCATTGATCGCCTCGGTGACGTCACCCACCTTGGCTTGATAGGTGTTGAGAAAGCCGCTGGTGTGGACAAAATAGAACTGGTGAATGCAGCTGATGGGGATTCCCAGCAAAAAAAGCGTCAGCAGCGGCTGTCGCTTCACTTCCGCCACGGCCTCCAAGGCGGCGTTGTTGCGTTTCTCCCTCGCGGGGGGCGTCTTCGGCAACGTGAGACAATATATTCCCATCACGTCACCAAGTATCCCGCTCAGGCGGAACGCATCCATGATTCCGGCCGCTTGCGCCGCCAGCACTTGTGCTTGTGATGGGGCCGAGAGATTCAGCGTGGCGTCGGCGAGCCCGCCGACATCAATGGCGGGCGTGTGACGGTGCAGCAGCCACTGGCCGATGCCGATGCCCACCGCGATCCAGCCGATCGTCCCCCACAGCCGCACGCGGCCGAAGTCGCGGTCACGATTCGGCAAATGATGAAAGGCCAGCGAATTCGTCAGGGCCAGGGTCGGCGAATAAATCAACGAATACAGCAACGAAAAGAGAAAGAATCCCTGGTAACTCTCCATCCACGACAACTGCCAGACCAAGATCCCTCCCATGATGTGGCTGATGGCGAGGTATTTTTCGGTGTTGAAGGAACGGTCGGCGATCTGGCCGGCGATGAACGGCGCCACCACCGCGCCGACGCCGCCGATCATGAAGAGATAGCCAATTTCATCATCGCTGAAACCGCGATGGTTGCTGAGAAACTGGTACATGAGCGGGAGCCACGCGCCCCAGATCGCGTATTGAAGGAACATCATCACGCTTAAGCGAGTTTTCAACGCGGGGGTCGGTGGGACGGATTCCATTCGTGGCTCCGGGGGTGCGCGATCGCCAAGTCACGGCGAAAGTGGATGATACCTTCGCGCGCAACGCATTTGACGACAAAGTAATTCGAGCCCGCCAACCGCCCCAACGATCATTCCCCGTGATGAGACGCTTCGACCGGGACAGCCGCTGCGGCAACGGCAGTCTCGCTCGTGTTTTTAGACGCGGCGGCGCGCTTGGCGACTTCCGACTCGCCATGAAGCGTCACCAGCAACGACATCAGGCGTTCGGTCGAGTACGGCTTGATGAGGACATGCGAGATGCCGGCCTTCCGCGCCCCGGCGACGCGCAAGGTGTCGGCTTCGTTCGCGGAGGCTGCGATCGGCCCGTTGAAACCGTGTTCCCGAAGCGATTTGATCAAGTCCAACCCGTCGTAGCCGTTCAGGTTCAGATCGCACACGATCATGTCGAACGGCTTGGCTTTCACGAGCCGCTTGGCTTCGTTGGGCGTCGTGGCGCTGGAAAGGTTGATCCCGGTGGATTTCAATTGATGCGTCAGGAATTTCTGTTCCGCGCTCGAATGATCGACGTAAAGCAGGTCATCGTTCAAATGCGGCACTTCCACGGACATATGATCCGCGGAGATCGCTTCCAACGGCGAGTCATCAGATTGAATGCGAACAAAGTGTGAGGGGTCGATGACTTGCTCGAACTTGAGCCCAACCTCGTGGACGAGTCCCTCCACATGTCGGCATGCCGCCACTTGCCCGACGAGGCGAATCGCCTTGCCGTCCAGCCGCACGAGTTCGACCCGGCATTTGGAGGCCTTATGCAAAAACCCGCCGTGAAGGAACGCAAGCCCTCCGGCCGAGATATTGCGTGGCGTGGCGAGGTAACGAGAAATACCGCCGGCGGGATGCTCGACGACGATGGCGATCGGTCGGTCACGGTACGTCCAGCGTGGCTCCTTCCGCTTATCGCGCTGATCTTTCCCACGTGCAGTGCCGGCCTCGGCGCCGTCGATGTCAACGAGATCCAGCAGCGTTCGCCGCTCCGCGTCGTTCATGCGCAACAAATCCTGATAATTCGGCCGATTCATCGGTTGGTCGCCTTGCACGCCATCACTTCTTGATCCATCGACAATTCAGGGATTGTGGTGAAGGTCGGACGGTGCCGCCATCGAAGCCTCGGCACCTCTACAATCCCGAATATGCAACCCAGACGTCACACACGGCAAATTCAGTTGGGCAACCAGCGCACCGGCGTTATCAGGATCGGAGGCGACGCGCCGGTGGCGGTACAAACCATGACCGCCGGCTATACCCACCAGATCGACGCCTGCGTCGCGGAGATCAACCGCATGGCCGCCGCCGGGGCCGACATCGTCCGCGTGGCTGTGCCCGAGCGCAAGGACACCGAGGCCCTGCACGAAATCCTCAAGCAAACCACGGTGCCGATCGTGGCCGACGTGCATTTTCACTACAAGCGGGCGCTTGAGGCCGTGGAGGCGGGCGTCCACAAGATTCGCCTCAACCCCGGCAACATCACCGATCGCGATCAGGTCAACGCCGTGATCGACGCCTGCAAGGAGCGAGGCATCCCGATCCGCGTCGGCGTGAACGAAGGCTCAATCATCGAACGCAAAGATAAGCAGAAACGAATGGACGAACTGGGCAAGTATTTCGCCGGTCATCGCTCCGGCCACCTGCTCGCGCTGATGATCGCCAAGCTCGAGGAATACCTTGACATCTTCCACGAGCGCGATTTCCACGACATCTGCATCAGCGCCAAAAGCATGGACCCCGCGCTGACGATCGACATTTACACCGAGATCTCCAAGCGATTCGATTACCCGCTGCATCTTGGCGTGACCCATGCCGGGCCGAAGGAGACCGGCTGCATTCGCAGCGTAGTCGCGCTGGGCACGCTGCTGGCGAACGGAATCGGCGATACCGTGCGCATCAGCTACGCCAGCGATCCGATCTATGAAGTTGAGGATGCGCTGGAGATGCTGTACTGCCTCGGCCTGCGCACCCGCATCGGCGCAGAGTTGATCGCCTGCCCGACGTGCGGCCGCATCCAGGTCGATCTCTTCTCGCTCGTGCAGGAAGTCCGCAAAAAGCTGAAGGCCGACATCGATGTGCCGATCAAGGTGGCGGTGATGGGATGCGTGGTGAACGGCCCCGGCGAAGCCGAGGGCGCGGACGTGGCGGTGTTCGCCGGCGACCGTCGCGGCATCATTTATGTGCAGGGCCAGAAGGTCGCCAATGTGCCCGAGGAGGAGATCCTCGACCGCCTGCTGCACGAA
>Ga0163154_10004359_pt1 | contig 18627 bp, 10 predicted proteins | sample OliLakLV19MP9P1_FD_148649 | JGI IMG/M metagenome (GOLD analysis project Ga0163154, IMG submission 148649) | Freshwater microbial mat bacterial communities from Lake Vanda, McMurdo Dry Valleys, Antarctica - Oligotrophic Lake LV.19.MP9.P1 | ecosystem: Environmental > Aquatic > Freshwater > Lake >...
CCCGGGAATCATTCCCGCGAAGGAGGGCGTGATCCGCCGGCCGGCCATCATTGCACTGACGGTACCCGCCGGCAGCGACATCGGCACGGACCGCGCTGGCACCCCCGTCGCTACAAACGGGTTCACCGGCCCCAGACCAATCACGTACACCCCCACATAACGCCCCGCCTTCGCCGGACTGCTGGCCGAGTTCAAGGCGCCATCTTCGTTCTGCGCGATGCATCGGTTCCCTTCGGCGATAAACAGCCGGGGCGCCAGCGCGTTCACTTGGAGCGGAAGTGGAGCGCCACTGATCCCGTACGTGACCAACTGGGCCGTCCCCGCGCCCGCCGCCGTCTCGTAGGGGATCTGCCCGTTCACCTGCCCCTTGCCGGTAAAGGAAAGCGGTACCGCGCGTCCGTTGACGCTCACCATGACGCCTCCCAGCGTCGTCGGCAGTGGTCCCGACGCCACACCCTGGTCGGCCGTGGCGGTGTTGGTCGTCCCAAATACTGTAAATAGGCTTCCCGGGCTAAGTTCCTTGCCGGTACTCGCCGAATCCACCGGCGCCTGCACCCCGGGGTTCAGGGTGATGTACTCAATGTGGTCCGCCAACGGCAGCTTGATTGGCGTTTCAAAAAACTCCGCCGGTTCCGCCTGAACAATCCTCGTGCCGTTGCTCGCAAAGAAGGTCGCCACTTGCTCCTGCATTCCTCTCGCAATTACATCCACCATGGGAGCGGTGGACCCAATTCCCGTATGAATCTGATGCGAGTTCCGGGACGGAAATCCGGGGGTCTTGGCGTACATCAGGTCAAACCGAAAGTAAGTCGTGTTCTTTTCTAATCCGCCCGCACGCACCAATGCCATCCCGGCGTACATCGGCACTGTCAGGTCCCCCTTCGCGATCTGCACCAGAACCGCTTGCTCGCCCATACCATCCAGCGGCTTCTTCTGCAGATGCGGCGCATAAACTCCCGGATCGCCGGGTTGGCCGCTCCACAACTGCCGGGCGAATACTTCCTGGATCTCCATGGCTCCCGCTATATCGTTGATCACCGGCGGAACATTTCGCATCGGCTTGTTGTCGTTAAAGTACGGAGCAGCCAGCGCCAGCCCACCGATCTGCGTGATGCCCGGCCCATTCAGCAGTGACGGAACACGCTGTTGCAGAAAAGCCGCCTGAGTGCCCCGGGACGCACCCAGCCGGAACGAGTCTGTGCGCGGATAGCCCCCAAACGTAATCGCCCCAGCCCGGACCGCCGGCTCCATCGTCAGGAACAGGACTCCATAGTTCCCTCCCGCAGAAGTGCCCATGTAGTAAATGCTTCCGCTGTCCAACTCTGCCTTTCCATCGCCATCCACGTCTATTCCCGACTGAATGACTCGTACGAGTTGCAAAAGGTCCGCCGCCGACTGCCGCCACCCATCGGTGAAATTCAGCAGCGCATACGGCCGCCCCGCCGTCAGGTTCCCTTCGTTGGCCCCAATCGCGCCGTTCCCGTCCACGTCGATGCCCCGCCCCCCACTCGGCAGGGTGACCGTCTCACCGCTCATCAACTTGAGGTCCATCGTGCTTAGCGGGCCGAACCCGTGCCCCGGGGCATTAATGGCAATCGTAGCGATTCCCCGTTTGGCGAGAATCGCGCTGAACGGATACATGAGCTCTTTCTGTTGGGTATTCCCGTGGCCTATGATCGCGACGGGCCAACCCTTCGCCGGGGGCGTCCCTGCCGGCAGCGCCAGCGTGAAGTGCAGCGTGTTGGTTCCCTGTACCGCTGGCGTGCCCGTCAGCGTACCGACCGGCGGAATCACGATTTCCCGAGTCAGATAATTCGGAGAAACAAAGGAGCCGAACGCCAGCGTTCCCACCGCTCCCGATTCGGCATCCAGTGCGTTGATGGCGGTCGTGGAGTCGCCAAACACTGGCGGCGACACCCGCGTCTGATAGTGCAAGGTCATCGACGCGACCGCGCTGCGCGGATACACCGTGCGCTTCCCTTCAGAAACAAACGAGGCCGAAGGCGGCGTCGCCGCTCGAATCTGATCCCGAATCTTTTCAAGGATCGCTGTCGCGCTCAGCGTCGTGAACGTACTTGCCACGACGACGCTCTCCCGCGACGTGCCCGCCGCCACCACGGCGTCAATTCCCGCCCGCAGCCGGTCCCGATATTCTCCGGTTCCCGATGCGAGAAACGCGGTGAACTCCGACGAAACCTGCACCGCCTTTCCGGCTGTGCTCAGAATCCCTTTGGTGACAATCACCACGTAAGTCGAGCGTTGGCTCAGTAACTCATCCGTCGTGACGTAAAGAATATTACCCTGCGGATCCCACACAATTTCATTGATCCCGATCATCCGAGGCGCCGCGCCGGCCCGATTCTCCATTACGAATACACTCTTGCTGGAAACGCTGTTCGGATCAATCGCGCCGTCAAACGCGATCCCGATTCGAGGCTGCATGCTGAACCCGTCGAGTGTGTTTAAGATATCGATCTCGTCGCAACCCGATGGCTGCCTGGCGCAATCGGGTTTTTTGAGGGCGACTCGCCGGCCAGTAAGTTGGTTCGCGTCAGGAACTGTGAACTGGTCACTCGGGAACGGGCCGATCGCCGGGTCCGCCAGACTGAACAGTGCCTGAACATCGCCCGTGGCCGCCGACAGCAACCCCATCGATGCGCTTAACATCACGAGAGCGCCGACACTGACTAGTCGGCGTAACAATTGATGGCAAGCCGGTCCAATCGGAGGGCTCTTGAATTTGTTCATGAAATCTTCCTTAGAATTACGAGACATAGGAAATGAGGTCGACTGAACCGATGTCGACTCAGCGGTTTTCACCTGGCGACAAATACGTGAGCGGTAACGGATGAGCAAGAGTGACAGCGGCAGCAAATTATTCCTGGCTCAATCAAACTTGACGGATTTCTATGAAATCGCACCAGGATTGCCTTGCCCGCCTGGAGTACCGTGGCGAGCTTCGTATCACCGAACCGTCCACTTCGCTCGACGCTTCACAATCCCGCCCCGGCCCGCGCGGCGAGATATTGGTGCACCGTCATCATCCGTGTGCCGTCACCGATGATTAAGGGGGGCGCGTTCGGATTGATTTTATCGACCACGTAATAGTTCCATGCGCTTACCGATACCTCGCACGACGGCACCGGAGGATTGGTGGCACAAGCCGCGGACTGTAACTGGCCTTGCCACTTGACGCGTAAAGGTAGATTCATCGCGAACGGGGCCGTATAGGTGAATCCCTTAGCCGTCGACAGGCTTGTGCCAACGGAACTGAAAGCCGCGGCGCTATCGTCCAGGCCGAGAAAATCGCGGATGAAAACGAAACGCTCGAAGCCGGTACAGTGGGCGCCGAGGATGCCAATCACTCCGTTGAGCCTCAGTTGGTGCGCTTCCCAAAGGACCGTCCCCTCAGACCCACTCGTATTTGCCTCGCCGATCGGAAGTGGGAAGAAATGGATACCGCCGACAATGGTTACCGGCGGCTGGGCTCCTCCCAATACCGTCTGGGCGGTCTCAATCGTGTTGGTGATCCCCGCGTGCGCGCAGCCAGTAACGACTACCATCCCGGTTCTCGTATTGATCACCAAAGCCACCTCTTCCGGAATCACGTCCGGGCTGAGTTTGCCGTCAGGGTCCTGAATGTTGGGCGTGCCGGGGTATGTTTTTTCGTCGTGTTTTCGCGCAATCTTACCGGTCAACCACACGCCGGCCAGGCCCAGGAACTGTGGCGTCGGTTGACTGTTCAGCACAAAGTTGCCACCGAGCGCCAAGTAGCGGGTCTTCTCACCCACCATGTAATTCACGTTATTTCCCCCGCTAATCCGGGGCCAAAACAGTTCGTCTCCACCGCCGTAAGCGTTCTTGAAGGCGTCGGGATTAGTCACTCGGCAACTGCTACGCAAGGTATCGAGCCCGGTGGTGTGGTCATCGTGGTTGTGGCTCAAGATGACATCCGTGATGTTGCAGATGTTCAGATTGAGAGCCCGGGCATTCACCAAAACCGTGTCTGGATTGCCGCCCGTATCGAACAGGAAGCGTTTGGAAACTCCGCCGGAAGTAACCTCGATTAGCGCGGCGAACCCCCATTCACCCACCGTGCGACGCCCGGGCACCGTATCGGAGAGGATGGTGATCTTGTAATCGTCCACCATGGGCTGGTTCGTGGCTGGAGCGTGCCGTGGTCGCTCGCCCGAAAAGGTTGCCGGTACTGACGTCGGCTGCGCTCGAACCTCGTCGAGTGCCGAAGTGGCCAACCGGGCTTGGCCGGACTTCAGGTCCTGCCCTTGGGTGCTGGCAACAGCCAGCAAGCCAAGAGTTACGACAGACGCGGTGGCAAACATGCTTCTAGTGTTTGACATTCAGAATCCTCCTTTGGATTAACGACACATGGTGTGTGCGGATTATGACGTGGACTACGATCGGGTGAACCGATGTCGACTCACCGGATTTAACCTTGTAACATCGACGTAAGCGGTAACGGATGAGCAAGCGTGACAGCGGTAGCAAATTATTCTTCGTTCATGCAAACTTGACGGATTTTTATAAAATCGTACTGGGAAGAATGTCTTTTGGTGTAGGTCTTCTAGATGCTCAGTCGGGGCTCACTGCCGGACCGAGCTGGAGGCGGGTATCGCTGTGCTCTCCCGTTGGACCTGCCCTATGCTGTCCACGGCGAACTTGCCGCTGGTCTGGCCCTTATAAGTACCTTTCTGCAACCACTCGATCGCAGTGTCGAACAGAATCTCATGCTGGTTTTCCCAGAGCATGAAGTGCGAGGCGCAGGCGACACGAACATGAATCTTCTGCGGCACCGCGACCAGGTCATCGTAGAGCGCCGAGACTTGCACGGGCGCCACCGTCTTATCCAGATCGCCATTGATCAGAAGGGTCGGCGTTACGACCTTCGCCGCCTCGACTTTGTTCCAGGGATACCAGAGCGGATCGCGATTAAGCGTTGGCGCTCTGCGGACGCCGTTCCGCCCCCAGGTACTGCCGGTGGGATCGAAGGCGAGCATGAACCAATTGATGTAGTCGCGGATGAGCGGAGAAAACTGATTCGCGCACCCCACCTCTGCATCCCACCCGTTGTGAAAATCGTTCACCCCGAGGATGGTCGTCGGAACTCCGGGCTGCGGTAGCGGTGAGGGCGGCGTTAAGGGGCCCTGCGCGCTGTAGTACTGGCCGGGTGCCAGGAGAAGCATCCGGTCGATTTTCTTCGGGAACTTGGCGGCGTACGCACCGGCGCGATTTCCGCCGCGGGACCAACCGAGAAGATGCACCTTGTCGACGCCCCGAAGCTCGCGGATGTAGTCCACGATGCGGTCAACCTCGTCCACGTCCGAGGACAAGGTCGACAGTTGGAACGGGTAGGTCGCAGCGCAGGGTTGAGCGAGGGTGGTCCCCACGAGATACTGCCGCTGCTGGGCCTGCGACACATTGCAGGGGTTGTCCATCATCGGCCGGGGGCTGAGTCCGTAACCGGTGTGATCGAAGGTGAAAACATCGTATCCGGCGTTAGCGAGGGACTCCATCCAACTGTAGTTTTCAAATCCAAGATCGAAGTCGGGGATAGCCGAGATGGTCGCACCGTGCAGGATGAGTGCGACCGGGCGTTGGGCCGGACCGGTCCTGGCCACCTTCTCCCGCATAAACAACTCGACCCAGGCACCTGTGTTCGCTGGCCCGGTAGAGATGTGAGGAACCATGTAATCAGTGGTCCGGTAGTCCGCCGACGTGGCCAGCCGGGCTTGGCCGGACTTCAGGTCCTGCCCTTGGGTGCTAGCAACAGCCAGCAAGCCAAGAGTTACGAGAGACGCGGTGGCAAACATGCTTCTAGTGTTTGACATTCAGAATCCTCCTTTGGATTTACGAGACATAGTAGATGCGGATGAGATACCCGTGCTACGGTCGGCGGAACCGATGTCGACTCATCGGTTTACTCCTTGTGACAAATACGTGAGCGGAAACGGATGATCAAGCGTGACAGCGGTAGCAAATTATTCTTCGTTCATTCAAACCGGGGTTGGGTTTAACAGGGGTTCCGAAGGTCGAATTGGGGGGCATATGGCAGACGTCATTGTTGCCTTGGCCGCGTTGTGTATACAATGCAGCGGTTCTGAATTTAACTTCAGACGGGGGTGAAGAAGTCTTAAGTCGCTCATTAAAAGGGGAATATGATCCGCTTTGGTCCCTACCGGATTGACATCCCGCAACGGCAACTCCTTCGCGGCGAACAGCCGCTCAAGATCGAAAATATCCCCCTGGACATTCGGGTGCGGAAGACCGCTGATGATTTGGCGATGCCTAGAAAAGCACGTTGCCATTAGAGGGACCCGCTCCCGGCTGAGGCCGACGTGGGGGCCATAGGAGAGACTTCGAGGAGCGTGTGCTTCACGATGGCGAGGGCGAGGGCAAGCGGCGTGGAGGGGTCCTCGATGGTGCGGAAGGCCGGGCTCTGTTGGATGCGCGCGAAGTGCGCGGCCGTCTTGTTGTCGAGCTGGGCGGTGATGGAGGTGGGAGTCAGGGTCATTGTACGGGAGGACGATGCCTGTCCCGCTTTCCCTTCATTTTACGTGAGAAATTCTTACCAGAGTCGTGATGCCCTCGCCCGTAAACGCTGCGAAGATCGTGCCACGCGGGCTCACCACTCCGAGCACGCAATGCTCCCTGGGGGGTTTGCGGATCACGATGCCTATCGGTTGCACCAAGGCGCCGCGCTTCACCACGGCCAGACTGCCGTTGTCGCCGCCAGCGATGTAGTCGAGGTCTCCGCTCTTAATGAGAATATGATCGGGAAAACGGGCCACGTCGACATGGCCGCCGGTTTTGAACATGACATCGAAGACACCAGTCGTAGACGTCAAAACTGGCCGCGATCAAGATCAATAGCCGCTCCCAAGCCAGCCACGCAGAATCCCCTCCGAGGAGGAGAATCAGCAGTCAGGGTATGCCTGGCCAAAGGATCTTGGTCAGTGAATTATGACTGTTATTCCGCGCAACTCGTCAGTCCAATCGGGCGTCGTGTTGGTGCGGGGCGCCCCTAGAATTGATTCCATGGCCTGGGCCGGCTGGCCGGATCGGTGCAAGGCTAGAGTTCGGTTGTACATGGCGCGCGGATCGGCGGGACGGGCGGCCAGAATTTGATCGAATCCGGCGATACCTCGGCCGTAGTCGGCCCGCGAACCTGTCTGGTCGGCCCTCAAACAGTAGGCCACACTCAGAACCTCGAGGCTTTCGAAGCCTGCGCTGCCACTGGCTGGCTGTGCGCCTTCGAGCAGCCGGATAGCGCCGGCGGCATCGCGCTTGAGCAACGCGGCCCAAGCGCGCCAAACTTGGGCTTTCGGCGAACCGGTGGAGGCCAGGCTCGCTTCGGCGCGGGCGAGCGCCTGAGTCGGTATCGTGAGGGCGGTACCACGTTCGCCTGGCGGCAGCGAAGCATAACCCGCGTCGGGTAAGCGCCACGCAAATGGCCGATGGGCCGTGTATGCCTTGGCGAGGAGTTCGGGAACTGCGGATTGAGAACGAGTAACGTAAAAGTAGCAACTGAGTCCTGCCGCCAGTAGCAGCGAGGCGGCCATGGCCAGCGGCCAAATGTTGCGTCGAGGCCGGCGGGATGGGCGAACGGGAAGCCGAGTCATCGCCGCCTCGGCGGCGGCGGCTTCGGCCGGATTGAGGTCCCGCGAAAAACATTCAGTCGCAGCCCTCAGTGCGGACCCACAGCGCTCACATTGAGCCGCATGAGATAGCATGGGCATCGCGTCCTCTTCCCCAATCAGACCCAATACAAGTTGAGGGATCACAGTTTCGGAAAGACAAGACCGTCGCTCAGGGTGCATCCGCACGCGCTCCCCCCTGTTGTGCATCACGTGCTTCAGACATTTCCCTTGTTTCCATTCTCGCCTATTTTTTTTCGAACGTTGAGTGCCAGGCGATGCAACATGCTCTCGATCCCACTCTCCTTTAGCCCAATCCCGGGGAGGAGGGAAATCGCCCGGACGGTCAAGCCCTGGCGGTAGTACAGCCAGAATACTGTACGGTCGCATGGTGACGCCCCCGTTTGTTCTAATAGAGAATCGATCTGCTTCAGCAGCAGCGGCCAGTCGTGATCGTCTCCGTAGGGCTGGCTGACTTCAGCCGCCAGCGCCTGGAGCGAGACGACGTGGAACCGGCTTCCCTTTTTCAACCTCCCATTACGGCGAAGATAGTCGATCGTAACCGAATAAGTGACCGCTTGGATAAGGCCGAAGAGCGCGTTTGGATGCTCGCTGCGGGCTTCCCGCAATATGCGATTTTGATCGGAGCAGAGACGCACGTACGTGTCCTGGATCAGATCTTCCATGGGCAGGGCCGGGCCCCCAGCTTTCACGATCGTAACCACCATCACTTGGTGAAATCGCTTCAGAAATTCTTCCCACGCCCCCGGCGACCCCGTCAGGCAGGCGGCTAGAATCTCTTTGGCATCGGCGGTTTCCAGAGTCCGAAGATACCACAGACGAAAAGGCGGGTTGGCTGGCAAGATGCGTCTGTCGGGCCGAATCAGATTCTGCGGTCCACTTTAAGCTGAGAGATGGCGAGCGAATATTGGGCACGATACGTGTGAACGGCGCGGTCTCCTTGGCGCATCGTGCCTCGGTTGTCGGACCTTCTGCTCCTCCTGATTCGGGAGCGGGACCGCATCGTCACCCGAGAGGAGATCGCCGAGCAGGTATGGGGGAGAGGCCGGCATGTCGAGGCGGCGGATGGCATCAACACAGCGATCCGCAAAATTCGCCGGGCGCTCGACGATGACGCGGATGAGCCTGGCTACATCCAAACGGTGATCGGGCGCGGCGACCGATTCCTGGGAGTAGTCGAGGATGAGTTGGTGCCGGCGGCCGACGCTCCCCTGCCGGCCAGTCCGGTGGTCGAGGCCGGTTCGAGCGCGTGGCCGCGATGGACCATGCCCGCAGCGGCGGTGCTGGTGCTTGTCCTGGCGGGATGGGGCACTTTTCGCCCTGCGACATCCCGGGCGGTGAGCTCCGTCGGCAACCTCACCCGGCTTACCGATGACTTGCGCTACACCGGCTGGCCGGACATCTCCCTGGACGGGAAGATGCTGGCCTATGCGTCTAATCGCGCGGACCCGTCCAATCTCGACGTCTACCTCCAGCCGGTGGAAGGCACCGAAGCGATCCAGCTAACTCATGATGCGGCCAGAGACATCGCGCCGGTGATTTCGCCGAAGGGCGACCGGGTGGCTTTTGAATCTTCGCGCGAACCGAGTGGCATTTACACCGTGCCCCTGCTGGGTGGCGAGGCCCGCCTGCTGGTGAAGGATGGCGCACGGCCTCGCTACTCGCCGGACGGTGCCTGGATCGCTTACTCGAAATTGGAAAAGGCTGGCGCGGGCCCCGCTTCGAGAAAAATGCAGTCCATTTTCAGTTCGTGGATCATCCCCGCTTCCGGCGGCGAGCCGAAAGCGCTCCATCCCGAGTTGACCGCCTTCCTTCCGATTTGGGCGGGCAACGATTTTCTCATCCTCACCGGCAGCCGCCCTGGTGAATTGGTGGATTGGTGGGTGACTCCGCGCGATGGATCCTGGGCCAAGCCGTTGGGCGTGTATGCCGAGCTCAGCGCGGATCGGATTGCGGGGATCTCCGGTGGGTGGCAAGAATGGACGCCTTCCTATTTCGACCAGCGCAGTATCGTCTTCAGCGCCAGAACCCGCGAGGGGGCCAATCTATGGCGGCTTCGGCTCGCTGAGGACTGGAAGCCCAACTTCCCGCCTGAGCGCGTGAGCCTGATGAGCGACCATGTCCGCCATGCCTCGGCGGCGGCCGATGGCCGTATCGTGGCGGAAGTAGCCACGCGCAACAACGATGTTTATGAACTGCCGCTCGACCCCAACCGGGGCGTGGTAACGGGCGCACTGCATCCGCTCACCCACGCGAAAACGTCCGAGCAGTTTGCCAGCGTTTCAGCCGACGGAACCTGGGTGGCTTACACTTCCTGGCGCCACAGCGACCCCGGTGACCTGTATCTGCTGAACCGGCACACCGGCGTGGAACGTCAGCTTACCGCAACGCCCGAGTGGGAGTCGTTTCCGCGCATCAGCCCCGATGGCCATACCGTGATTTACCGGTGGTTTGTGAGCCGGGAGAATTATGAGATCCGGCGTCTGAAGATTGCGTCGGGAACGCCCGAGACCATCTGTGAAAAGTGCCGGTTTATGGACCAGACGGCGGACGGTAAGTCGTTTCTCGCTACTGAAACGGACGGCAAGCAACTCTCAGTGCGGGACTTTGCCGGTGGCGCGCCCACCGAACCCGTCCACGATGAATCCTTCCGCTTCGCGCAAGCCAGCCTCGACCACTCGAACCGCTGGATGGCGTTTGTGGCTTGGCCTTCCAGCGGCAGGGAGCACCGAATCTTCGCGGTGCCCTTCAATCGTGCCGGGCGCCTGCCCCGCCAGCAATGGGTGGAAGTCGCCAGCGGACGGAGCCCGCTCTGGTCACCCAACGGGGAGTGGCTCTACTACGATGGGGCCCACGGCTCGTTTCACTGTTTGTGGGCGCAGCACTTCAACCGCTCCGCTGGCCGGCCCGCCGGAGCCAAGGTTGCCTTGGCGCACTTTCATGGAGAGCAACGCTTGATCGAGCCATTTCCCGACATGGATCGCGGACTCGCCCGCGACCGTCTCGTGTTTTCGCTCAGTGAGCAGACGGCAAATGTTTGGCTAATGCGCTAGCATTTCCTGATGCTCACTTCCTTTTCATGAAAATCAGACCAGGGTACGGTGGGCACCAGAAGGGCTATCGCCGCGGTTGCGGGAATCCTTCCAACGGCCAGATATCGTAGCGCGGCTTGCTCATTGAGGTCAGGAAGCTTTTGCCGTCTGGCAACGCCGGAGCTACACGAGAGCCCCGCTTCCCATTGGTGCCTTCACCAACTCCCACTTAGCTCGATTAAGGCGGCGGTAGGCGATCCAATCGGAGTCTGGCGACCGGGAGGCGCCGTGCTAATAGCCGGCGATCTGGGTCATAGCGGCTATGTTCCGTCAGGAGATAGCTAGTATCCCGCCAAAGCGGGTAGCGGCACCTACTCGCCACCTACTCGCCACCTACTCGCCGTCCCCCCTGCCTTTGATTCGAGCGGTTTTCCCGGACGGTCGCGCCGTGAAGATTACGCAGTTTGCGGAATAGCAGCTCGAACAGAACCCGTCCCCTTGTTTCCCCATCCGCTGATGCAACCCTTCGTTCGAAGTTGAACTTCCGTTACGGCGGGACCGAAGTCTGCGCCTTAGAAGCCCCCGACCGCCTTATCGGCGGACGAGGGGGCTGCCTTCCGAATAGCCACTGAAATGGCCAAAGTCGCGGGCTGAAACCCGCGACTCCACTTTTGGCCATCGATAAAAACGGCTGGCCGCGGCCGCCGTCTGGTTCGAGCAGTTGCGCGCGGCTTAGTACCGGCTCACGACGCCAAAGGCAAACGGACCGGTCGTGCTGATCACGTCCAGGGTCTGGAAGCCAGAGCGGAAGTAGAACTGATACTGCGCTGGCCGCGAACTCAGGTTGAAGGTGAGCGTGCCGCCCAGGCAGTCCGCCGACACCTGATAACGGCCAGCGTCGCTTTCAGTGCGCGCCACCGAGCCTTCGTTGCCCAAGGTCGACGTCGCCAGGATGGCGAGTTGGCCGAAGGGATTGCCCGCGAGGTTGCGGCCGACATTAGCCGCCAGAAGGCCGACTAGTCCGTAGGCTTCGCCGGCGAAGTTCGGAATTTGTTGAATCTTGGCGCTATATAGGCCGGAAAAGGTGAGCAGGTCCGTCAAGCCTAACGGGCAGCCGGCGACGCCCAAGTTAGCGCTGCCTAGCACCCCGCGGCCCGGCGACGTGCTGATGAAGTAGATCGACTGGTTATTGTTGTAGAACCAGAAGTCATACTGCAGCGGGAAAGACGAAAGGTTCATGGTCAGCGTGCCACCGGTGCAGTCGTCGAAGATCTGGAAGCGACCCAAGTCGTCCTCCAGGCGCGTGGAACTGCCGGAGCCGCCGCCCGCGACCGAGAAGAGGGAGGTCGCGTTGATATTCAGCACTCCCAATGGACTGCCCGCCCGATCGATGCCCGTGGATGCCACAAAGCGCCCCGCGGTGGCGTAATTGGACGAGGCGTTTTCGCGAGTGATCGCCTGCGCGTTGTAGGTCCAGGGGCCGGACAGGCGCGACAGAGGGTTCACCGGGCAACCGGCGGGTGACGCTACATTCATCGTGCCCGAGATCGACCGGCCAGAAGTGCCGATCACGTCGATCTCCTGGAAGCCTGCCCGGAAGTAGAATTCGTACTGCTGCGGACGGGAGGACAGGTTCAAAGTCAAGGTGCCTCCGCTGCAATCGCTGTTTACCTGGAAGCGGCCGGCGTCGCGCTCCAAGCGCGTGACGGACGGCGGATTTCCGATGGCCGAGGTGGCCGTAACGGCCAAGAGACCAATTGGCGCCCCAGCCGCGTTCGTCCCGATGCTGGCCTCCATCCGGCCCGTAATGCCGTAGACTTCCCTAAATCCCTTGGACTCAAAGCTGAAGGCATAGGGTCCAGACAACGCGCTCAGCGGATCGCCTTTGAACGGACAGAAATTCACGCCCGGAAACGCGGTCCCGGTCGCCGCGCGGCCCTGGGTGGTGCTGATGATGTTAAGCGACGTGCCACCGTTGTTGAAGAAAAAGTCGTATTGCATGGGCAGAGACGAGAGATTCATGGTCAGCGTGCCGCCGGTGCAATTGTCATTGATCTGATAACGGCCGGCGTCGGTCTCCAGCCGCGTGGTGCTTTGGAGGAAATTCGAAGTCGCGTTGATCGACAGAATTCCCGTCTGGCCTCCCGGCCCAATCGACGCCGTAAACTGCCCGGCAATCATGAATTCGGCCCCTCGATTAGGACCGAAAGGCTGGTTGTGCTGCACATTGAAGGTCCAGATGCCACTGAGGACGCTCAGTGGGTTAGCCGGGCATTGCCCGAAAAGGGGTGTTGCCGCGGCGATGGCCGCCAGCAGGATGATTTGAAAGAATTGCTTTCGCATGAATGAACTCCTTGTAACTACGGTGTGGTGATATGACCGCCATTCAGTCTAATCGGCGTAAGCTTTTAGTTCTAGTATCAAAACGATGTAACGCAGAGAATTGAGAGTACCGGAGCTACTGCGGTCTCCATGCCATATATAAGCGCAACAAACAACCGGCATTGCTTGGGCCCGCTTTTGAGGAACGCAATTTCTCCAGTTATAGAATTAATCACTTGGCTGAAGGAAGAGGCGGAACTGAAGCCCGCCCCACACGGTTAACCGTTCCTCCCCCGTTGGAGCACGCCCGGGCGGTTTTTTTGCTAACTGTGTTCGCGGCTTGCAATCCTGGAGTTAGGTGGCGGGGTCGTAGTTAAGGTTCGGACCTAGCCAGCGCTCCACTTCGGCCAAGGTCATGCCCTTGCGTTGCTGGTAGTCCGCCACTTGATCGCGGTCGATCTTGCCGAGGTCGAAGTAACGGGCTTCGGGGTGGGCGAAGTAGAGTCCGCTGACACTCGATCCGGGCCACATCGCGAAGGACTCGGTAATCCGCATGCCGGTCCGCGCCTCCACATCCAGCAACTTCCACAAGGCGTCCTTCTCCGTATGATCCGGGCAGGCCGGATAGCCCGCTGCGGGACGGATGCCCCGATACTTCTCATGAATCATCTCGTCCGTGGACAGGCCTTCGTTTAATCCGTAGCCCCACTCATCTCGTACGTGCTTGTGCATGCACTCGGCAAAGGCTTCCGCCAAACGGTCAGCCAGCGCTTCGGCCATGATGGCGTTGTAGTCGTCGTTTTCGGCCTTGTACTTTTGGGTGATTTCGGACAAACCGATGCCGGTGGTGACGGCGAAGGCGCCCAGATGATCGGGCAGGCCGCTCTGGCGGTCCGCCACGAAGTCGGCGAGCGAACGGCAGGGCTCGCTGCCCTCGCGGTTGGCTTGCTGGCGCAAAAAGTGGAAGCGTTCGTGGACCTGGGTCCGGGTCGAGTCAGTATAGAGCTCGACGTCGTCGCCCACGGCGCTGGCGGGGAAGAATCCGTAGACGCCGCGCGCGGTCAGCCGGCCCTCGGCGATGATCTCGTCGAGCAGGCGATTGGCATCGTGGAAGAGCTGGGTCGCCTGCTCCCCATACTTCGCGTGCGCCAGGATCTGTGGATAAACGCCCTTCAGCCCCCACGTGTGAAAGAGCGGGCTCCAGTCGATGAACCCGCGCAAGGTAGCCAGCGGGAAGTTGTCGAGCGTCCGCACGCCAGTGAAGGCGGGCTGCGGAACGTCGGCGGCGCGAAACTCGATCGGCGTCCGGCGGGCCCGCGCCGCCTCTAAGCGCACCCCGGGAAGCCGGGGCGAAGCATGGCGCTGGCGAAGCTCTTCGTAGTCGGCCCGATGCTGCGCCACGAAAGCCTCCTTGCCATCGTCACTCAGCAGGCTGGTGGTTACGGGCACGGCGCGGCTGGCGTCGAGCACGTGCACCACGGGCTGGCTATAGTGCGGGGCAATCTTGACGGCGGTGTGCGCCCGGCTCGTCGTAGCGCCGCCCACCAGCAGCGGCAACGTGAAGCCTTGCCGCTCCATCTCGCGCGCCACATACACCATTTCGTCGAGCGAAGGCGTAATCAGGCCGCTCAGGCCGATCAAATCCACCTTCTCCGCCTTGGCCCGCTCGAGGATCTTCTCACAGGAGACCATCACGCCCATGTCGATCACTTCGTAGTTGTTGCAGGCCAGCACCACGCCCACGATATTCTTGCCGATATCGTGCACATCGCCTTTCACCGTGGCGAGCAAAATCTTGCCTTGCGCCTTCACCACCTGGCCCGCCGCTTCCATGGCGAGCTTCTCGGCTTCCATAAACGGGGTCAGGTAGGCCACCGCCTTCTTCATCACGCGAGCCGACTTCACCACCTGCGGCAGGAACATCTTGCCGGCGCCAAACAGATCGCCCACCACACTCATGCCGTCCATCAGCGGCCCTTCAATCACCAACAGTGGCCGGCCCAGTTTGGCACGGGCCTCCTCGGTATCGGTGTCAATGTAGGTGTCGATGCCCTTCACCAAGGCGTGCGATAGGCGCTCTTCCACCGTGCCGCTGCGCCATTCTTCGGCCTTCTTCTCGCTGACGGCCACGCCGCCCGCCCCGGAGACCTTCAGCATCTCGCCGTGCTCCACCAACCGCTCCGTGGCATCGGGGCGCCGGTTCAGCAGGACATCTTCGACAAGTACTTTCAGCTCGGGCTCAATTTCCTCATAGAGCTCCAGCATGCCGGCGTTTACGATACCCATGTCCATACCCGCCGCCATAGCGTGATAGAGGAATGCCGAATGCATCGCCTCGCGGACTTTGTTGTTCCCCCGGAAGCTGAACGAGATGTTCGACACGCCACCGCTCACCTTGGCGTGCGGCAGATTGGACTTAATCCAACGCGTGGCCTGGATAAAGTCCTGCGCGTAATTGTTGTGCTCGTCCATGCCGGTGGCCACGGTAAGGATATTCGGATCGAAGATGATGTCCTCGGGAGGAAAGCCAACCTCGTCTACCAGAATCCGGTAGGCGCGCGAGCAGATGCGGATCTTCTCTTCGTAAGTGGCCGCCTGGCCTTGTTCGTCAAAGGCCATCACCACTACGGCTGCACCATACTTCAGCACGGCGGCGGCGTTCTCCCGGAACTTCTCCTCGCCTTCTTTGAGCGAGATGGAGTTGACGATGCCTTTGCCTTGCAGGCACTTGAGGCCCGCTTCGATCACTTCCCACTTGGAGGAGTCCACCATAAAGGGCACCTTGGCCACTTCGGGCTCACTGCCCAGGAGTTGCAGGTAGCGCGTCATGGCGGCCACGCCATCGATCATGCCCTCGTCCATGCAGATATCGATGACATTCGCCCCGTTTTCCACCTGCTGCCGGGCAATGGACACCGCTTCTTCGTACTTGCCTTCTTTGATCAGCTTGGCAAACTTGGGCGAACCGGCGACGTTGGTGCGTTCGCCGATCAGGATGTAGACGCCAGCCTGTTGGGTGAAGGGTTGCGAACCAGACAACCTGAGCGGCAGGGGCGCCGCAGTGATCTCTGCCGGCACGCTCACGAAGCCGCGGGTGCGCGGCGGTTGGCCATTCAACGCCTCGGCGATGGCCGCAATGTGCTCCGGCGTATTGCCACAACAGCCGCCAGCGATGTCGATCAGGCCGTCTTTGGCGAATTCGCCCAGATAGCGGCCCATGTCGGCTGGTTCCAGGTCGAAGCCCGTAGGCGCCAGGGGATTCGGCAGGCCCGCGTTCGGATAACAGCAGATCGCCGCCGAAGACTTTTCGGCCAACTGCGCTAGAAACGGATACATCAAGTCCGGGCCCAGCGAGCAGTTGAGCCCCACCGAGAGCGGGTTCACATGCTTCACCGCGGTCCAGAACGCCTCGATCGTTTGCGCGGAGATCATCGTCTCGCCGCCGCGGCCCACGGCCGCTGAAATCATCACCGGCAGTTCCTTCCCGTCCGCGTCGAACACCTCGCGGATCGCCACCAGGGCGGCCTTGGCATTGAGCGAATCGAAAATCGTCTCCACCAACAGCAGGTCGGAGCCGCCCGCGATCAAGGCACGGATCTGTTCCGCGTAGGCGGCTTTCACCTGATCGAAAGTCACCACGCGGAAGCCGGCATCATCGGCATCGGGCGAATTCGAAAGCGAGACGGTGAGCGGGCCGATGGCCCCGGCCACGAAGCGCTGCCGGCCGGTGGCATTCCCGACCCGGTCCGCCCATTCGCGGCATTGGCGCGCGGATTGCTCGTTAATCTCCCAGGCCAAGCCCTGCAGAAACGGATCTTCGATGATCTTTTGGTAGAAGGCAGGATCTTTACGGCCACCATGCTCGCGGGGGTCGTCCACGAAAAATTCACTCTGGGTGATGGTGGTGGCGCCGAAAGTATTGGTTTCAATGATGTCGGCGCCGGCTTCCAAAAATCGCCGGTGGATGTCGCAAATCATGGCCGGCTGGGTGAGCGAAAACAGGTCGCCGTTGTTCAACAGATCCTTGGTGGAATCTTTGAAACGTTCGGCCCGGATGTCGGCTTCGGCCATACCGTAGGCACGGATGGTGGTACCCATGGCACCGTCAATGATCGCGATGCGAGTCTGGAGGATCTTCTGGAGAGGATGTAGCGCAGCGGTGGTCATGAATGGCTTTCAGTCTGATGGGAGGCGCGTCTGCCTGGGCACCGACTTGGCAGTCGGCCGGCAATCTTTCAGGCGTTCGAACGCTTTCCTGCACCGGCTATCAGGCGGTGGCATCCCCCCGCACTGCAAGCCACTTACTTAACCTTCATTCTAACCTGAGAACGGCGGCCCTCCAGTTATAACAGGATCAACCCCGTGCGCATCCCAATCGCCACCGCCTCGGCGCGGCTCGCCGCGTTTAGCTTCTCCAGAATCGCCGCGACGTGGAACTTGGCCGTGTGATCGGAGATGTTCAGCTTGCCGCCGATCTCTTTATTGGCGAGCCCGTCGGACAGCAGCCGCAGCACCTCTACCTCCCGCGGTGTCAGAGGCTGGACGGGTTTGCCGGCGAAGGGCGGGCGCTCGAAGGCTCCCAGGCTGCTGAAGGTGGCGCGGTCGATGACAATGAGGCCGGCGGAGGCGGCGATGACGGCGGCGGTAAGTTCCGCCGGCCCCGAGTCCCGCGGCAAAACGGCGGCGTAGCCCATGCGCAGCAACTCCATCGGCGTACCGTCGCTCAGCACCACCGTCGGGTGCGCCCGCCAGTCGACCTCCTTGGGCGTGTCGCCCTCTTCAAGATCGATCAGCAGGACGTCAGCATCGGCCGGGCGTTCGACGGCTTGCAGTGCCCCGTGGGCCAGCAGAATGGCTGTCAGGCCGGCGCGGACGATGGGCGAGGTAGCCAATATCCAGACGCGGATCATGCGGCCTCCTGTTGCGGCTGCTTCAAAGGCACCACGACCTCGCGCCAACGCCGGCGTTCGCCGCGCAGGAAGCGCAGCTTGAGGGCGGGCAGGCCGGAATCAAGTAGGGCGCCCAGATCCTGCGGATGCGCGAACCAGCGATCGGCGGTGCCGATAAGCACGTCGCCGGGCATCAGCGAAGCGCGGTCGGCCGCACTGCCGGGCGTCACTTCGAGCACCACGTAGCCGACGGAGGCGCGCTGGTCGATGCGCATGCGCGTTGCGTGGATCGAGACGCCCAGCGAAACGGATTCGGGGCCGATGCGGATGAAGCGGCGGACCGCTTCAGTAGGAACGGCGAGGCCCAGTCCGCCGGCGGCGACGGCGGTGTTAATGCCCACCACGCGGCCCTCGGCATCGGCCAGCGGACCACCCGAATTCCCCGGCGCCAAGCGCACGTCGGCCTGCACCCAAGGGATGGAGCCCATACCGCGGAACGGCCCGATGCGGTGGACGACGCCGGTAGAGAGCGCGCCGTGAAAGCCCAGCGGATTGCCGACAGCGATGACGAGTTCGCCCGGGCGCAGGGCTTGGGCGCTCGAGTTTTCGGCGGCCGGCAAGTCAGCGGCGTCGACGCGCAGCGTGGCGACATCGCGTTTGGGGTCAAGGTTCAAGAGCTGGGCGGGCAGGCGCGTGCCGTCCCACAGGGTG
>Ga0163154_10004362_pt1 | contig 18624 bp, 12 predicted proteins | sample OliLakLV19MP9P1_FD_148649 | JGI IMG/M metagenome (GOLD analysis project Ga0163154, IMG submission 148649) | Freshwater microbial mat bacterial communities from Lake Vanda, McMurdo Dry Valleys, Antarctica - Oligotrophic Lake LV.19.MP9.P1 | ecosystem: Environmental > Aquatic > Freshwater > Lake >...
GGGGTACTCTTATTTATTTTGAGATAAAATGTAATCCATCAAAAAATTTATTAAAATAAAGAAAATGAAATTTTTATTAGCTACCATTATTTTATTAGGTATTTTTTTTATTACCCTGCAAGCCAACGCACAAAAAAACTATTGGGAAAAAGCGGAGGCAAAATACCAAAGTGATTACAGGCAAAGAATAGTAGACAATATGAATATGAAGCCAGGCAAAGCTATAACTGTACAAAGCTCAAATGGCGCTACTCCTGAATTTATGAAAACCAAAGCACAAAAGGCTGCCGATGCGGCTTACGTTACCGAAGTAAGACAGCGGGAAGCGGCTACATACCAAAGGGAGCAGGATCGCATAATAGATCATCAGCTTTACTTGCAAAGAATAGCCAATGAAAAAGCAGAGCAAAAAAGAGTTTTTATAACTAACACATACAATGCCGTAAGGCAAAATAAAAACTATTCTGATTTAGAAATAAAAATTTTTGCGCAGGATGAATTCTATAAAACCTATTCTACTGTTGAGTCTGCAACCTTTCCCGACTATCTTGATGCGTCAAATTATATAAGAAAGTTAAAAGTTATAGGGCCAGAAACACCTTTTGACACTTTAATAAATTATGCGTGGAAAGCCCGGTTGTTTCCAGATTTTACCACAAATTATTTTCAGGAACTCCAAGGTAAATATCCGCAAAAAAAAGCGTATCTCGAAAGGTTAGAATTATACGTGATTGCTTACTATTTCGGGGCAAGCAAGCCTTATGTATCAACACCCTTAGGATACACGTATCCATTATGTGGTTTTGAGCTTATGAATGATGACCAAAAAATAAAACTGCTTAATCGGTTTGAAGAGTTGGAAACTGCCTATCCGGAAGCTGCATTAAAGATGGCTGCAAATTGTAGGAGGGGCTTCAATGTATTTTTTAAATATGCCACTTCAAATCTTGGGTTAAAGAATAAAACCAGTGCTAAAAGACTGGGATATTTGTACAATACATTGGCAACCGAACAGGGAGAAAGCACACTTCCGCAAGGAGGCTTTAAAGATGCTACCTGGAAATTTGTGGCCGACCAATTGCTGCGAGGAGCCGGAAATGAACTAAAATTAATATATCCCGGTTTTGTAGAAGAACTATCCGTTGAACAGTGGTTGAGTATAGCTAAAGCAAGTAGGATTAATGTTGAATATATTGCCTGGGCTTTTAGAGATGTTAATGATGAGCGAAATTATTTAAAAAAACTTCCAAATTTAACCAACGCACTAAAAAATGAATTTATAAAAGAGGAAGATGGCAATGGCACTATAACTTTTAAAAACAGAGATAAATACAAAGGTGAAATAAAAGATGGCAAACCGAATGGAGTAGGAAAATATACAAGTAGCACTGGCGATATTTACGAAGGTGTATTTAAAGATGGCTACCTACACGGAAAAGGGAAAACATATCAGGCAAACAATATAGTAGAAAAAGGTGGAAGGATTTCTATTTGGGAAGGCGAAGAGTATGAAGGTGATTTTAAAAATGGTGCAAGACATGGTAAAGGTACCCTTAAAAACAAAAATCGTTCCAATCGCTCATATGTTGGCGATTGGGAGAATGGAGAAAAAGACGGCATTGGTGAAGAAACATATACCGATAGAGGTGTCACAACCACTTATAAAGGTTCGTATAAAAATGGTCGTAGGGATGGTCTTGGTGAAGTAAAAAGTTCAAATGGCTATTCATATACCGGAACCCTTAAAGATGACTATTATGATGGTAAAGGAATTGAAAAAAATACTGATGGGATTACTTTGGAAGGCAATTGGAAGAAAGGCTGGATTGATGGTGAAGGCAAACGAACCAATGCAAAAGGTTTTGTAAAAAAATATTATAATAAAATTAAAAATTTTTCGTCTAAAAGCAGATCATTCAGCGAACATGATATAAAATATTTCAACCCCGATGGAAAAGAAATTACTGAAGCAGAATATAACGCTAATAAATAGAAAGTATTTTATGAATTATCATAACGATTGAAATATGCAGTTGATATAAAATAGAAACTATAATTAATCAACATAATAGTATTTATAAAAAATATTTCATTAAAGGTCAATATCTTGTTCAAGATAAAATTCTTGATGTTTATTTAGCTTAGCTAAAATATTATATCAAACTTAAAAATGTACAAAAAATTAACCATCATAATTGCAGTAGTGTTTACAGCATTATTATTTTATGTAGCTAATAGATTTAATGCAGTTAATAATTTAAAATTAGCTAATGCAAAAGATTTTGTGCCATATTACGAAGCCGCTGCCAATCAATTTTGGCTTGTAGGAATTGTAATTTGTTTTGCAAGTTGGGTTTGGGTAAATTTTGTAACTATTAAAACAAAGCAGTTATTTTGGCTATGGATTCCGTTTTTGTTCACTATAGTTGTTGCCATAGCAAACAGTTATCAGGAAGAACAATTGTTTCATTTTAAAAAGGCAAATGGCCTGTGGAAGGGTGGGTTTTCGTTAAGCTATTTTTTTGGAATTGGTGTAATCTTCTTTGCAGGGTTTATCATTCTAATTGATTATTTAGGGCTTAAAAGGTATTTTAAAAGAGATACTATTAAATAGCAACAATTTAATAAAAAGCATAATTATGGATTAACAATTTTGATCGCAAAGCCTTTACAATTTTGAGCTAGCACCTGTTTACTTTTTTTCTCCCGATTTTTTCGGGACAGGTTGATAAAAAAAAGTAATAAAAAAATCAAGGCCATAACCAGTCTTCGTTTACGTACAAAATACCTAATCCTTAAACAATAATTATGGATGGATCTATGTTGATGGTTTTAATATTTGTATTTATAGTATCAGTAGCAATTAGTGTTACGTGGTACAACAAAAAATACAATAAAAAAATTAATGGTGGCACTGTAATTATTGTATTGTTTATTGCTTTTGCTGCTGTTTTTTTTCTGGTTATAAAAAATATGTCTGCCGGTGAAAAAGAAAGCATCGTAAATAATATAAGTTTAAAAAATACCGTAGTTGAAATTATAACAGATACTCACAAGCAATATTTTAAAGATATGCGATTGGATGATGGGCAGATTTTACCAATGCCGGAAACGATGAATGGAGTTTTACAAATAGGGGATAGTATTTATAAAAAGAAAGGCGAAAGCTTTTATACGGTAGTAAATTCAACAACTGCATCCCGTACCAATTTTGATGCAATAGTTCATCAAAGGGAGTTAGGTAAACCTCAATAAAAAACTATTGAGCTATTGCTTTATACTTTTTTACCAATAAATTTTTTTATAAAAAAAGTATCTTTTAAACCAGTAATTGTATTGATTTGAAAGTAGGAGTAATCGATAAAAATGGAATCCTTACGTGAATTTAAAAATCCTGCTGAATAGGGAAATGAAAATTTTTGATTTCCGATTGTGACAATTGACGACGATTCTCCGAGGGAACCACATGTTCCAAAATCTCTTGATCTGGGAAATATTTCAAGATTAAAGGGATACCCAATCATAAGGTTTCTAATCCCTCTATAGCTAATAGGTGAACCTGTAGAAATATCAATCATGCTTCCGATTGTAACTGTATATTTATTTAACGGGTCATCCGTATTAGCACCAAAATATTTACCAAATAAGGAAGTATCAGTACCTAGCGTAAAGTTTTGGTAGAGTGTATCTGTAAATGAAGACACTCGGTCATAGGAATAACGCCAGTTGATAATAAGCCTGGCAGTTAAAGATGGGGCAGGTGTTTCAAAATCTACTGCAATTTTACTGCCGTTGCGGCTTGTAGTTTCTGTCCCTACTTGCCATTGGGCACTAATTACCCTGCTAGCAGGCAGGTTGGTAGTAAAATACAAGGTGATTGATTGATAACCGGGATCGGTTGGAGAAATTTTATATAGTGTAAATAACGTATCTGCAAATAAAGAATCTACTTCTTGCTCAAGTGCCCCTACTCTTATCAATTTGCAACCTGTAACATTTTCAGAAATTGTAATTACCGGCCTTACTGTATCTATATGTGCAGGTGAGTTTCGTGTAATTTTTGCGGGTTCTTTATGGCAACCGGATAAAATTAAAATCAGGGCAGCGACAATTGGAAATAGTTTCATAAAGTTTTATTTTGGTAAAAGTTGGCTTGATACAATGGAAACCAGCAGTGTTTATGTTACCATTTTACTATCAAATTGAAATAAAACTTGTCAGAAGAATATTTTGCACCCGATTAACAACTATTTTTATTTCAATAAATAATGATTGTCAAATGAAAAACTTCATAAGTACATTAATTGTGGTGATAAGCTTTCAACCAATTTTTGCCCAAAAAATCAGCACCCCATTCTCCCAACCACCTGCATGGAGTAAAACTGCTATTTGGTACCAAATTTTTATAGAAAGATTTAGTAATGGCGATACTAAAAATGATCCAACACCAGCCAATATAACGGTGCCAACACAAATGGAACCGCCGGCAGACTGGAGCGTAACTCCCTGGACACAAAACTGGTATGGTCAGCAGGCCTGGGAGAAAAAAATGAATAAACCATTTAATGAAACCATACAATATCGCAGGTATGGCGGCGATTTGCAAGGCGTGCTCAACAAGCTGGATTACCTGCAGCAACTAGGTGTAAACGCACTGTTTATCAATCCCATTAACGATGCACCTTCTTTACATAAATACGATGCCAGAAATTATCACCACATTGATGTAAACTTTGGCCCCGATCCTGTTGGAGATAACAAAATAATTGCCAGTGAAAATCCTGCAGATCCGGCTACATGGAAATGGACAGCCGCCGATAAATTATTTTTAAATCTGGTGCAGGAAGTACATAAACGGAAAATGAAAATCATCATGGATTATTCCTGGAACCATACAGGTATTATGTTTTGGGCCTGGCAGGATATTGTAAAAAATCAACAAAAAAGTTTGTACAAAGATTGGTATAATATTATTGCTTTTGATGACCCGGCTACACCGCAAAATGAATTCGCTTACAAAGGTTGGGCAGGCAATCAGAGTTTGCCGGAATTAAAGAAAGTGAATATTACAACCGATCGGGTAACAGGTAATCCATACGAAGGCGATATCAACGAAGGTGCCAAACAACATCAGTTTGCAGTAACCAAAAGATGGCTGGCACCAGATGGTGATGTTGGCAAAGGCGTTGATGGCTATCGCCTTGATGTGGCCGATGAGATAGGACTTGGCTTTTGGAGAGATTTTAGAAAGCACGTAAAAAACATCAACCCGGATGCTTATTTAATGGGTGAAATTTGGTGGCAGAAATGGCCTGATAAAATGATGGATCCGGCACCATATACACAGGGAGATATTTTTGATGCAGTAATGTTTTACCATGCCTACAAACCAGCCCGGTATTTCTTCGCTCAGTCGGATTATTCCATCGATGCAAAAGCATTGGAGGATAGTTTAAATTTTCAATGGAACAGGTTGTTGCCGGATAACCGGTATGCCATGATGAACGTATCTTCTACGCATGATTCACCAAGGTTGTTGAGTGATTTTTACAATCCTAATAAATATAAATTTAAAGCCACACCCAATGATGACAGTCAATACAAAACAGGGAAGCCGGATGCAGAAACCTACCAAAGAGTGAGATTATACCTGGTGCATTTATTCACCAATATCGGGGCACCGCAAATTTTTAATGGAGAGGAGATGGGCATGTGGGGTGCTGATGATCCGCATTGTAGAAAACCCCTGATGTGGCCGGGGTTTCTATTTGAAAGTGAAACACGAAACAACTATCAAGCAGGCGAAAAGAGCTTTGATACAATTGCATTTAACCAGCAGCAGTTTAACTGGTATAAAAAATTAATTTCCATCCGAAAGGCCAATCCTGTTTTATCAAACGGTAACATTGAATTTATTATAACGGAAGGAAAGAAACTGGGTTACAAAAGAAAGAATAATGCCAACGAAATTATTGTGTTGTTCAATCTTGAAAAAGACAAGCAGGTTTTTCTATTGCCGCTTAAAGCCACTTACAAAGATTTATTAACCAATAAAATATTCACTGGCAACAGTATATTATTGTCAACTTTATCTGCAGCAGTTCTTAAAAAAATAAACTAATTTTTTATTTAAAATTTCACTTCTATGAAGCGGATTGTATTGTTTTCATTTTGCGTAATTACAGTTATAAAAATTAATGCTCAAATGCCAGTAGCTTCTTCCGGCACCATCAAACGTCATGAAAATTTCCATTCAAAATTGGTGACTGCAAGAAACGTGGATGTATTGCTGCCCGTAGGTTACACACTCAAAAAGAAATACAATGTGCTCTACATGCACGACGGGCAAATGCTGTTTGACAGCACCATCACCTGGAACCACCAGGCATGGGAAATAGATGAGGTGATTGCAAAACTAACCAGCGGGGGAAAATTAAAAGATGTGATTGTAGTGGGTATCTGGAACGATGCTGCTACAAGGCATCCCGATTATTTTCCGCAGAAACCATATGAAAGTTTATCGCAAATACAAAAAGATACAATAAACGCACAACTCCTACGGGCAGGAAGAACCACTGGGGGTTTTATACCGGTATCTGACAACTATTTGAAATTTTTGGCGACTGAATTAAAGCCTTTTATTGATAGTACTTACTCCACTCTTACCAAAAAAGAAAACACTTTCATTATGGGCAGCAGCATGGGTGGGTTGATTTCAATGTATGCCATTTGTGAGTACCCCAATGTGTTTGGCGGAGCCGCCTGTTTAAGTACACACTGGCCGGGCATTTGGGCATTGGAAAACAATCCTGTGCCGGATGCTTTTATCAGCTACCTTAAAAAACAGTTGCCTTCTCCCGCCACACACAAAATCTACTTCGACTGCGGCGACCAAACGCTGGATGCGCTTTACCCCGCCATACAAAAAAAGGTGGACGCAATAATGAAGGTAAAAGGATTTTCATCCGCCAACTGGATGACCAAATATTTCCCGGGAGAAAACCATAGTGAACAGGCGTGGAGAAAAAGGGTAGATATACCGTTGCTGTTTTTGCTGGCAAAGAAGTAATACACTTTATATTTTCAATTGCAACACAATCTTTAAATTTGCTCTTTGATTCTTTTATAGAAAGACAGTTTTGTTAACCCTGTTCCCTTCACGCTTTAGCGGCAAAAAATATTAAACATGGATTTAAAAGTAATAGCCTTTGATGCAGACGATACCCTTTGGGTAAATGAACCTTACTTTAAAGAGATTGAAGAAAAATTTTGCGACCTGCTGGAAGATTACCTGCCAAGACATACGCTGGTGAAAGAATTATTTAAAACAGAAATTGACAATCTTTCTTTATACGGCTACGGTGTAAAAGGTTTTATGTTGAGTATGATTGAAACATCCTTACGGGTTACCAACAATACACTTAGTATTGAGGTAGTTGAAAAGGCTTTGCAATATGGAAAAGAGTTACTTGAAAAGCCAATTGAAATACTGGAAGGTGTAGAGGATGTTTTAATTGCATTAAAGGGTAAATACCGCCTGGTAGTTGCCACCAAAGGCGATCTGCTGGACCAGGAACGGAAGCTGAAAAAATCGGGCCTTGAACATTACTTTCATCACATAGAAATTATGAGCGATAAGCAGGAATCAGATTACCTGAAACTGATTAAGCACCTTGATATAAATCCTGCTGAATTTTTAATGATGGGCAATTCGCTCAAGTCGGATGTATTACCTGTGCTGGCTATTGGCGGGCATGCAGTACACATTCCCTATCATACCACCTGGGCGCACGAAACGGTGGAGCATAATGTGGAGCACATCAACTTTAAACAGGTACAGAATATGAATGAGGTGTTGGGGTTTTTGTAAGGGGGTGAGATGGTGAATGGGCAATGGTGAATCAATGTCGTTTAATTAAGCTTTGGTTAGTCCCTGATCAACCGCTGACGGGGCTGATAGCCGACGTCGGGGTATGCCCAACCCCGTCAGCGGTTGCAAACCCTGACGGCGGTTGTCCTTAAGTCAACGATATTGAATGGTCAATAGTGAATGGTCAATGATTCACCATTGACGAAACAAGTAACTGCTTGAAAATAAAAAAAGCAATTGCATAGTAATCCTAACTGCTATTTTTTTACTACTCCTTTTATCCAATCCCCCATTATTTGCAAAACCTCTGGTGAAAAAGTTTCTTCCAGTTCGCCATACTCATCTACACTGCATTTGATGCAATGCTGAAACAGGTGATTTAATCCGGGTAATGCTTGTGTTTTAAAATTGCTGTTGTTGTTTTCGGATAAAATTTTGCTGATGTTTGCGAGGTTGGGAGCTGCTGCCACCTGTATATCTTTTTCTCCGTTTAGGGCCAGTACCGCACAATGAACTTTACTCAAATAATCTTCCGGATTAAATTGCATAAAATAGTTGAACCAGGGTTGCTGCAATTGTTTTACAAAAACAGCAATGAAAGCTACTTTACTTTTTTCATCTGTTACACCCGCAGTGTTTTTTACTACAGAGGCGGGTGTTTTATTTTGCCAGTAATTAAAAACATCCGTAGCATTTTTTGTAGCAATAGCCGCATCTTTTTCAGGGATAATAGCCATCACCATATTTTTATACAGCGGCCTGTATAGTTCGAGGTCCTTTGCCGGAACGCCTGAAGCGGCAGCCACATCTACGCTTTGTGTTTCCATCAGGTTGATGATGGGGATGGCAGGTCCGGCAAGCAATATTATAAACTTTATGTCTTTTCTTTTAGCTGCAATTATTGGTGCAATCATGCCGCCTTCGCTGTGGCCAATAATACCCAGATTTAAAGTATCCGTTTCGCTCCTGCCTTTTAAATAGTTGATACCTGCCTCAGCGTCCAACGCAAAATCTGCACTGGTAGATTTGCTGTAATCGCCGGTTGTTTTACCCTTGCCCCTGTCATCTACCCTTAATACAGCAATGCCCTGCCTGGTTAAATAATCCGCTATCACTGCAAAGGATTTATGCTCAAAAATATTTTCGTCCCTGTCCTGCTGACCACTGCCGGTTAGCAATATAACTGCCGGGTATTTTTTATCGGTTGTTTTTGAAGGATAGGTAAATGTGGCGCCAAATTGAATGGATTTGTTTGCATTAAAATAGAGCACATCTTCCGATTGATAAGAGAAAGGTGGCTTCGGAGTTTGAGGCCTTTTAAATTCTTTTGCAGTGGCGATATCACTTGTTTTTTTTAAATCAAGCAGCAGGTTGTTAGCTCCCTGAAACCATTTGCCGGTAAGGGTTTTCATATCTTCACTTAACAGGCCTTCATATTTTCCATTTACCATTTTCATCATCAATAACAGGCTGTCGCCATTTATAATTACATCGCTGCAGGGCAGGTTGTAAGCATTTTGTTTGGGGCTGTCGAATGTAGCTGTAAGGTTATTGCTACTGTCTTTTTTAATGTGAAATACAACGGGGAGTTCAGAGCCTTGTATGTTTAAAGTTCCCTCCCAATTGCCGGTGATGGATTGAGATTGGGCATTTAAAAACAGGATGATTAAAGCTATAACGGAGATCAGTTTTTTCATAAACGTAAATTGTGCAGTAAAGGTAAGGCGCACCAGGAGTGACTCCGGAAAAAAATCAGGATTGAATAGCGATGGTAAACAGAATTAATATGGTGAGCTTTTAACAAAGCTACTTTTGGCACCTAAAATTAATATGTATCACCACTCCGTATTTCTTACAAAACTTTGAATGATGGCAAGGAGTTTGCGTTTGCCTCTGTTGGATTATTTTACGTAAAGTTCTTCTCCTTAAATTGGCCTGGTTTTTTCTGCTTTGCTCATTCACCTTTCAGAGACATTGGAGTAAAATTGCTATATTATTTTATCCTGCGTTAATTAAATTGTTGTGGATTTGTTGACGCAATAGTTTATTCCGATGATACGCTGTTGTTAGTCCAATGCTGAAATCGATCGGCACAGTTCGGTAGTTGCCTACCGGCAGGCAGGTTTACCAAATCCCTTCACACTGCGCCATCGCACATTATTTCAGCCAGCACATATTTGTCTGTAATAAAAGCATATTTGGTATTACTGGCTTCTCTATCCATTTAGCTGCAATGTGGGTGTCTCCAAATTTTGAATAGGCCGTTTATAGAGTTAAAGTAATAAGGATTAAATAGTGAAAAATATGGGCGTTTTAAAAAATCACTTTTTACACAGTTGTATTTGTTCATAGAATTTCAATCCGGGGAATTTTGAAACAGACTAAAACTATAAAAGACGAGTGCAATTACTTCAAATCAATAATAACCAACGAACTTTACAAAAAAAGAAATAAGCAAATTCTAAAAGCAATAAATTGAAAAAAGTATTCGTAATCGGTGATATTCATGGCGGGCTCAAGGCTTTGAGACAAGTGCTGGAAAAAGCAGCTGTATCTGCAAACGATACATTGATTTTTTTGGGTGATTATGTTGACGGCTGGAGCGAATCGGCACAGGTGCTGCAATTTGTGATTAACCTCTCTAAACAACAGCATTGTATTTTTATAAAAGGCAATCACGATGTTTGGTGTGAGGATTGGCTACTGACAGGTTATCCTGATAAAACCTGGCTTGTGCATGGTGGTAAAGAGACCATTAAAAGTTATGCTGGTGTAGATGCAACTATCAAACAACAGCACCTCCTTTTCTTTGAACAAATGCCCTATTATTTTATCGATGAACAAAACAGGTTGTTCATTCATGCAGGCTTTACCTCCATGCATGGCCCAAAAGCAGAATTACATGCTGCTGATTTTTGTTGGGACAGAACCTTGTGGGAGATGGCGCTGACAATGGACAAAGGCATCAAAAAAACTTCTTTGTTTTTCCCCAAACGCCTTGAATTATTTGATGAAATTTATATTGGTCATACACCTACGCTGTATTATGATGTAGATGTGCCCATGCAAGGTTGTAATGTATGGAACATAGATACCGGAGCCGCCTTCACTGGCAGGCTCAGCATTATGGATATTGATACCAAACAATTTTGGCAAAGTGATGTGGTTAAAAATTTATATCCTGGTGAAATGGGAAGAAACAGGAATTAATCATCCTGCTTAAATAGACCCCCCTTCTACCAGCATGCTCTCAATAGTAAGTTCTTGTGTAAAAGTACTGCCGGCAATACAGGCCATCATACTGATAAAAGCAAGCTTACCCAATTTATAGCCACTCGTTTCAACATAAGTAATTTCAGGATAGTACAATTTTGGTATAAAGCCATTACTGATGGCGATTACAGCAATATCGTCCGGTATTTTTAATCCGGCTTTTTGTATTGCTTTCATGGCACCAATAAGTATTTCGTCACTCATACAAAAAATAGCATCCGCCTGTTGTTTAATTGCTTCTGTAGTAAATTGTTCAGCTTCCATTGTATTATTTGCATGCAGGTACGTTGTCTTTATGTCGTCAATAATTTTATTTTTAAAAGCTTCCAGCCTTCTTTTAGTAATAGAAAGATTTGGTTTGCCAAAAATGGCCCAAATTTTTTTCTTCTTTTTTTCATTGAGCGTATTTGCTGCAGTGGTGGCTGATAAAACATCTGCCACACATACTTTATTAAAACCCTGCACATCTGGAACAAGATCAAAAAAGATAACAGGAATATCTAAATCCTTAAACTTGGTAAATGCATCCATATTAATTGACTGAGAAGAAAGACAGGTGAACACACCACTCACCCTGTTCTGTCTGCAAAGTTTAAGATTTTGCATTTCAATTGCCGGGTCATCTCCCGATTGTAAAATCATCAGGCTATAGTTATTTTTCCTGCTTTCTTCTTCTACAGAGGCAATAAAAGAATCATAAAAAAAATTGGATACAGTTGGTACAATTAGCCCAAACAGGTTGCTTTTGCTGGTGCGTAACTGTATGGCGTTTGAATTGGGCTCATAATCCAGTGCGGTAGCCAGTTCATTTACCCGTTGTTTTGTTTTTTCAGAAATATCCGGGTGGTTTTTTAAAGCACGGGAAATTGTTGAAATACTCAATCCAAGCATTTCGGAGATTTTTTTTAACGTAGTGTTGGTCATAATTGAAGGGGTATATAAGTATTTTTTAACAGCAAACCGTTTCGCAAACGTTTGTTAAACATATAACTTTTTAAATAGAATTTCGTAATGATTTGTTAATTAATTTCAATTCATAAATAAAAAAAAGTTGGCTTCATGCAGCAAATTGATAAAATAGTATTACTTATGTAGTATATAGTTTATCTATTCGCTGTAATTTATTCATTACCACACAAAAAACTTAACGATTATGCACCTTGCTTTGATGAGAAAAGCTGCCATGCTTTTTATGGCCATTATTGGGTTTACTACAGCCTCGCTGGCCCAATCAGTTACCGGACAGGTAACAGACACAAAAGGGGAACCACTTCCCGGCGTTACAGTCTCCGTAAAAGGAACTAAAAATGCCACTTCCACCAACGAAAAAGGAGTTTACACACTGAACAATTTAGCGGCAGACGCTGTGCTGGTATTTTCAGGCGCAGGTATTACCAAATTGGAGGAAGCCGTAAACGGTAAGGCTACTTTTAACACATCGGTGGAAACAAGCGTAGGTAACCTTAACGAAGTAGTTGTTACTGGTTATGGTACCGCCCGGAGAAAAGATCTTACGGGCTCAGTAGCCACTGTGCAGGCCAAAGACTTTAACAAGGGTACTTATACCTCTGCCGACCAACTGATACAGGGTAAGGTGGCGGGTGTTCAAGTGATTAATAATACCGGTGCACCGGGTGGTGCGTCTACAGTTAAAATCAGGGGTAACTCAACAGTCACAGGCAATGGCCAGCCGCTATATGTTGTAGATGGAGTGCCGTTGGATGGCAGGTCGGTACAACCGGGTTTGGGAGACATTGGTGCAGGCGGCAGTAACCCAGGTAGCAACCCATTGAATTTTATAAATCCTGCTGATATCGCTTCTATGGATGTGTTAAAAGATGCATCTGCAACGGCTATTTATGGATCAAGGGCTGCTTATGGTGTTGTACTTATTACAACTAAAAGAGGTCAGTCTGGTCAATCTAAAATTGATTTTGGTGTTTCAACTGGTTACTCAAATATTTTAAAAAAGTTAGAAGTATTAAATGCCAGCCAGTTCAGGCAGGCACTTCCTTATTATGGGCTTGGGGCAAATAATGATAGAGGTTCAAGTGTAGATGCTTTGGATGAAATTTTACAGACTGGGAAATTGAACAATTTTAATATGGCATTAAGCGGCGGTACTGATGCTGCTAAGTTCCGGATTTCATTAGGCGCACTTGATCAAACAGGTATCGTAAAAAGGACAGGCGTTAAAAGATATTCAGCCAACATCAGTGCTCAATTTAAGTTTTTGGAGAAGAAAAATCTTGGACTTGATATAAATATAATTCCAAGCCAGGTAATAAATGATATCGCTCCGATTGCAAACAATTCAGGTTCAAGAGGAAGTCTGATAGGAAATGCTTTACAATGGAATCCAACTGAAAAATTGATTTTACGTAATTCAGCTAATACAGCAGATTCTTTCAATGTTGTGAGAGGAGGAGATTTAATTAACCCGGTTGCTTTGCAAAATGCAGTTACTGATCAGGCAAAAGTTACTACCGTTTTGGCAAGCATTTCCCCCTATATTAAATTTGCCAAATCTTTTGAGTTTAGATTTTTGTACAGTGTCAATTACGGTACTGGTACAAGAAGAACCACTGTTCAGCCTTTTATAAATTTCAACGATATACAGGATAGAGGGCGTGGTTTGATAGGTTCAAATGAATTGGCTACACAGCAGTTTACCTCCACATTAAGTTTCAATCAAAAGATTGCTACTAAATTAAATTTAAATGCAGTGGTTGGTTATGAATACATGAAATTTTCCAATAAAGGCTATAGTTTAAATGGATATGGACAATCAGGTGTTGCAGGCGGTTTTGGAAATTATGGATTGGATTTTACCGATTATATCCAATATAGCAACTCCACCAATAGAGGGATAGGTTCTTTTAATGATCCTAAGACTGAATTACAATCTTACTTTGGAAGAGCTGTCTTAAATTATAACGACAGGTTTTTACTAACAGCTACTTTCCGTGCAGATGGGTCTACTAAATTTGGAGAAAACAATAGATATGGTTATTTCCCTTCCTTTGGTGGCAGGTGGAATGTAAGTAAGGAAAGCTTCTTCAAATCAGGCCTTATCAGCAACTTTAGTTTAAGGGCTGGCTGGGGAAAAACTGGTAATCAGGAAATTCCATCTGGTGCTGCTCAAAGAAGGTTTTCTTTTTCAGGAGACAACAGCGGTGGTTTGAATCCCGTAAACAATCCTAATAGCGATTTAAAATGGCAGTCTGACGTTCAATACAATTTTGGTGCAGACTTGACTATGTTAAATAACAGGATTTCTGTTACGATGGATTATTTCAACAAAACGACAACAGACTTGTTATTCCCTACGGAAGCAATTCAGCCAGCGGCCCCAGGCGGAGCACCAACCTGGAAAAATTTGGCAGGTAATATCGTAAACAAAGGGTTTGAAATAGCGGTTAATGCCGCCATAGTAAGTAGTGCTGATTGGGGTTGGGATTTTGGAGTAAATGCAACTTTCCAGAAAAACCTGGTATCAGATCTACCGGCAGCCATTCCCACAGGTGCGTTGGATGGACAAGGTATTACAGGGTCTACTGTTCAGGTTATACAATCCGGTTTTCCTATAAATGCTTTTGTAACAAGAAATTTCCTTGGTATGGATAAAGCAAGTGGTCTTGCTCTTTATGAAAAAGATGGGGATGTTGCAGTTTTTAAGGGAAGCCCAAATCCTACAACATTGTTGGGTTTAAGTACAACTGTACGGTTTAAGAAATTAAGTTTGACTGCCAATATGAATGGTGCTTTAGGCATGTTGATTTACAACAATACATTGAATAATGTTATAAATGTAGGCAGTATCAACAATGGTAAAAACATTGCATTGTCAGTTTTCCAGGATCCAGTAAAAGAATCATTTGCAAATCCGGTAACTGCATCTTCAAGATTTTTGGAGAAAGGAGATTTTCTGAAAATGGCTAATGCAACCTTATCTTACAGCATTGGTAATATTGGAAAAATATTCAGGGGAGTTAGTGTATATGCAACAGGACAAAATTTATTTGTTATTACCAAATACAGCGGATTTGATCCTGAAATTAATGTTGACAAAAATGTAGGCGGAGTTCCTTCAGTTGGTATAGAATATATACCTTACCCATCTGCAAGAACAATAACCTTCGGTATCAATGTATCTCTGTAAATTATTAAAAATTTAAAAATTAACTATATGAAACATAAAATTCTAATGTTGGTTACTTCCTTTTCGCTGGTATTAGGAAGTTGCACCAAACTGGAGGAAAAATTAAATGGTGAAATAAATCCCAGAGAATCTGCAGGTGGTGGTGGTGCAAATGTGGCTGGTCTTTTATCCGGTGTTTATACAAGTTTCCGCGGCATGTACATGGACCAGGGAAATTTATATGCTCTTAGCGAAATGTCAACGGATGCCTTAATCGGGCCAACCCGGGGAGGTGACTGGGATGACAATGGCGCATGGCGTGTAATTCATTCTCACAGGTTTACAGGGGATAATGCCCGTGTAAGGGATGTGTTTTTCGGCTTGAGCGGTGTAAACTATTCAGCTACAGATATGCTGCGTTTTAGCCCTACTCCCCAGCAAGCTGCCGAGGCACGGCTTTTACGTGCCCTTGCTCAATTCTGGCTGTTAGATTTATATAACCAGGTTCCTTACAGAGAGCCGGGCGAAAGTGCTGTTCTTCCTTCAAAAGTTAGAAAAGGTGTTGAAGCATTGGATTATATCATAGCTGAAATTAACGCTATTATGAATGACCTGCCTGCAGGTCCGGTTACAAGATCTAACAAAAATGCTGCAAAAGTTTTGTTGATGAAATGTTACTTAAATAAAGGAGCTTATGCAAACAGAGCTGCGCCAACGTTTGATGCTGCAGATATGCAAAAAATTATTACATTAGCCGACGAAGTAATGGCGGGACCTTACAGCTTTGCAGCTAACTATTATGATAACTTTGCTCCTAACAATGGTGCTATCGGTAAAGAGAATATTTGGACTCAGGAAAATGTTGGTGGAGTTTCTTCTGGTGGACTCAGATCGAGGTACCATGCAGTGCTACATTACAACAATGCGCCAGGTGGATGGAATGGCTTTAGTTCTTTATCAGATTTCTATAATAAATTTGAAGCTTCTGACATAAGAAGGGGTGCTCCATATAATTCTGCTCCGGGTGCAAAAGCAAATCCAGGGAACAGGGTAAATGTTGGTTTTTTAATAGGGCAGCAGTATAATTTGGATAATGATGTCCCGCTGAAGGATAGAACAGGTGCTCCATTAGTATTTACACCAGAAGTTAAGATTATAGAGAAGGGTACTAACCTGGAAGTAACCGGTATTCGTGCCTTTAAAGTCCCTATTGATTTTATAAATGCAGATAATGGAAATATTGACAATGATAACCCTATTTTCAGGTTGGGAGACGTAATGTTGATGAAAGCGGAAGCGCTGTTGCGTACCAATGCAGCAGGTGCCGGACTCACTATTGTTAATACATTGCGTACCAATAGAGGTGCTACTGCTTTAGGTTCATTAACATTGGATAATATGTATGATGAAAGAGGCCGGGAAATGTATTTAGAATGCTTTAGAAGGCAGGATATGATTCGATTTGGTAAATTCCTTTTGCCATTTCAGGAGAAGCCTGATGCAAGTGACCCTAAATATTTGTTATTTCCAATACCTAATGGTCAGTTAGCTGCTAATCCTAATTTGGATAATAACGGGTATTAATTTATAATATCATTTAATGATAATCTTCTAAAGGCCATTGTAATAATGGCCTTTAGTTTTTTTAGTAATGTCAAGCTGTCGATATTTCGTTGCCAATTAGAGTGGTAGACTTTTTAAGCTCATGAATTATAATAAAGGTCTACTTTCTTTTGTGTTTTTAGCTCCTGAATTAACGACACTTAATTGTTGTCATAATTGTTAAACTATTGCATATTGCCCCTGTTATTTCTAATTGATGAAGGCTTAATTTTATTCAATCGGTACTTTTGTATTGAAGCTTAATATTTAGGGTTTGTTATTTACGTCTTTATCTAAACTGCTAATCCTCTAAACATAGATGAGAGCATGAATTTAACGGCACTTAATTACTAAACTATTATCAATAGCCACTAGAACTTATTTAATGAGATTTCCACTTTTTATCTTTTGCATTGCTGTCGTTATTTTTTCCTGCAATAAGCCGTTGGAAAAACCATTGTTTCAACTGGAGAAAAATACCGGTATTGATTTTACTAATACTGTCATCGACGGGCAATTGGAGAACAGCTTTTATTTTCGCAATTACTACAATGGCGGTGGCGTGGCAACAGGCGATATCAATAACGATGGCCTGCCCGATGTTATGCTCACTTCCAATATGGGAGATAATAAATTGTACCTGAATAAGGGCAACTTTAAGTTTGAAGACATCTCTGCTAAAGCAGGACTGAAGCAGGATAGTATGTGGAGTACCGGCGTAACCCTTGTAGATATTAATAACGATGGCTGGTTGGATATTTTTGTATGTAATTCTGGTCATATGCAGAATGGCAATAGGAGAAGTAAATTATACATTAATGATCACAACCTGGGTTTTACGGAATCAGCAGCTAAGTATGGCTTAGATAACATGGCTTATACAACCCATGTTTCTTTTTTTGATTACGATATGGATGGTGACCTTGATTGTTTCATGATTAATAACAGCCCCATTCCAATCAATAATATTGGTGATTCCAACAGGCGAAGCACCCCTGATGCTTTGTGGCCAGTAGCGGAATTCTTAAAAGGTGGTGGAGATCATCTTTATAAAAATGACAATGGCCGTTATTCAGAAGTAACCTTGCAGGCCGGCATTCATGGCAGCCTGATGAGTTTTGGGCTAGGCGTTTCAGTAGGAGATTTAAATAATGATGGATACCCCGATATTGTTGTTGCCAATGACTCTTACGAAAAAGATTATATCTACATCAATCAGCAAAACGGCACTTTCAAAGACTTATCGGAGGAAATGACGGAACACAATAGTTTCTCCTCCATGGGTGCTGATATTGCTGACATTAACAATGACGGCTACAATGATATTTTTACAACAGACATGTTGCCCGGCGATGATTACCGGTTGAAAACCCTGGGATCGTTTGATAATATTGATTTGTACAAAACCCGGGTGAACCACGGCTTTTACCGCCAGTTTATGACGAACTGCCTTTTTGTAAACAATAAGGATGGCCACTTTATAGAAACAGCCAATTACAGCGGCGTATCAGGTACCGACTGGAGTTGGGGTGCTTTGTTTTTTGATGCAGACAATGATGGATTAAACGATATCTATGTTTGCAATGGCATCAATCATGATGTTACCAATTTGGATTTTATGGATTTCTTTGCCAATGATGTCATCCAGCAAATGGTTGTATCTGGCAGAAAGGAAAATGTTGATTCAGTTTTAATGCACATCCCCATTAACCTTGTTCCCAATAAGGCATTTAAAAAC
>Ga0163154_10004363_pt1 | contig 18624 bp, 17 predicted proteins | sample OliLakLV19MP9P1_FD_148649 | JGI IMG/M metagenome (GOLD analysis project Ga0163154, IMG submission 148649) | Freshwater microbial mat bacterial communities from Lake Vanda, McMurdo Dry Valleys, Antarctica - Oligotrophic Lake LV.19.MP9.P1 | ecosystem: Environmental > Aquatic > Freshwater > Lake >...
GCGCGGCCAGCCAGCGCGCGGCGATCGCCAGAGCGGTGATCGCCTTCGATGGCGTGGCCATCGGCGCCGATCTTGCCGCTGTGCTCGATCCCGTGCCGTCGAAACTCGCCGGCGCCTTGGCCATGGCGCAGACTGATCTGCGCGCCATCGGCGCGGCGCTGAGCGGGACCTGGGCGATCGCCGTGACCGGCACGGGGCAGGGCATCGCCTGCATCCCGCGCTCGGCCACGCTCGACCGCATGGCCCAGCTGTGGATGACCAGCGAGGGCGGCACCCTGCCCGCTGAGGGCGCCACCATCGAGGTCGACGATGGCCTGTACCTGGCCTGCGCCCCGCGCTGGTGGCTGCTGGCCGATCAGCCCGCGCGCATCGCTGCCTTTCTCGCTGAGCCGACGGAGGTGGCGCCCGACCACGGCGCCCTGGCCTGGGCCGAAGTGACCGCCGCCCCCGCAGCCGAACTGCTCGCCCAACTGCCCGGCGAAGTACTGGCGCAATGGCCGCTACCCCGCGCCCTGATCGGGCCAGGGGACAAGGCGCAGATGATCGCCAAGGACTTCGGCTGGAGGGTCGAGCCGGGGCGCTGGCGCGACAACGTCACCGCGCTGGCCAACGCCGGCCATCATCAGCTCGGTCTGGCCAACTTCGAGGGACGCATCCGCGTCGAAGTCACTGGTCCGGTGCTGCCGTGGGTGATGCCAGGCCTGGCCGTGCGCTGGTTCGCCGATCATGCCCAGGACCTCTGCGGGCGGACCGCACTGCGCCAGCATATCGCTGCCCGCCAGGCTGCCGGGCAGGGCGCGCTGCCCGAGGATCTGGTGGCGCTGGTCCCCGAACTGACGTCGGAACGGATCGCGGCGGCGAAGGAGTTCTACCGCTCGCTGCCCCCAGCGCCGCCCACTCCACCGGGCGACTCCTTCTCCAAGCAGGCCAAGACCGCCTACGTCCCCCTGCCCGCCCCCCACGAGGCTTGGTTCATCGCCGCAAAGACGCTGGCTGGTGCGAGCGCTGCTCTCGACGGCGAATTCCCCGCGGGGTCAACGGTGGCGGTACGCGCCGCTGCGGCGGAGGGAAGCCTCGGTCCGGAGATGAAGCTCGACCACATCGGCGTCGCGCGACGTCTGGCGCAGGCCGGACGCGATCTGGCGCTGTTCGGCGACGGCGAAGGCGCCTTGCTCGCGGATCGCGCGCTGCACCTCGGACGGGATCCCGTCCTCATGCTTGACCATTTGGTCTCGATCAGCTTGCGCACGATGCGCGACGATGCCTGGCTGATTTCGGGGCTGACCGGGGCGCACGCGCTGGCGCGCCTCGATGCCTGGGCGAGCGAAGCGCCGCCCGCAGCCACCGGCCGTTTCTGGCAGGGCGAGCGCCTGGTCATGGGCATCGCCGCCGCGCACTGGTTGCAACTCCCCTCGGCCGCAGCCACTCCGCTCACAGGCGAATGGCTCATGATCACGCCAGCGGTGTGGCAGCCGCACATCATCCGCGCCTTGACCGCGCGCGATGTGGTCGCCATCGACCAGCTCTTGTTCCATTGGCAGGATCGCCGCCAGCCACTGCCGCCGGGTTGGCAGGCGCCGGGTTCCGTCCTGGCGGCGATGTCGCTGCCGAGCTTCGGCATCATCGCCGCGACCGATCGGCGGGCAGCGGCCCGCCATGTCCTGGTCCGCCTCGCCTGGCGTCTGCACCGGCTTGGTCAGGGCGGCGCGCTGCCCGCCGATGCCGCGGCCGCCGCCACGGCGGCCGGGCCGCTCAGCGTCCCCTATGCGGATGCGCTGCTACCCCTGGTCTACACCAAGCGCGGCGCCGGCTTCATGCTCGGCCTCGACCTCAGTGGTGAGCGTCCGACCGCGGTCGATAGCAACACCTGGAACCGCTGGACCAGGAACGAGCCGATTCCCGCCGACGTCCATCTCTCGCTGCCCGGTCAGCGCCTGGAGATCGTCATCGATCCACGCCTGCCCGCCGCCAGCGAAGGAGGCGACCCGGCGTCGCTGTTCTGAACGCAACCAGCACGGCACCACACCCGCACAGGCCCGAGCCGAGCGCACTGGCGGCAGGCACGGACCCGCGCCACCATGCGCGCGTGCCCCGTCAGCCGCCATCCTGGGCCAAGCGCCGGCTCGCCGCCCGCGCCGCCCGCATGCTGTTCTCCGCCATCGTCACCCAACGCGCGTGGGAACTGCCGGCGCTGCCCGGCGTCGCGCCCCTGTCCGCCACGGCGCGCGACGGCACGCCCATTCGTGGCTGGTCGATGCGCCTGCCCGACACGCGCCAGGGCACGGTGCTGATCCTGCACGGCCTGCTGCGCAACTGCACGCTCGACGGCATCCCCGAATGGGGCCGCAGCTTCGCCGCGCTCGGCTGGGCCTCGGCGGGCATCGACCTGCGCCACCACGGCCAGAGCGGTGACGCCATCCCCACCTTCGGCCTGCACGAATCCTGGGATGCACGCGCCGCGCTCGACCAGCTCGAACACCAAGGATTCCCGCGACCGTTCGTGGTGATGGGCGGCTCGCTCGGCGCGCTCACCGCCCAGCGCACCGCCTTCGACGACGCCCGGGTCGCTGGCGCGGTGCTCATTTCGATGCCCGGCTGGCCGTGGCACGGCGCCATCACCGGCGGCGAGGCGATCGCCGGCCTCGCGCGCTTGGAGCTGGAACAACGCGCGCCACCCTGGCTGGCCGCGCTGATCGGTCCGGTGCTGACCGCGATCGGCCACCAGGGCCGCCTGGTCGGCGAAATCATCGCCTCGGCCTGCGGCCACGACGTGCTCGCCGAGGGCGACGTGCGCCGCTTCGGCCCCGCGCCCGGCCATCGCCCCCGCATGCTGTCGCTGATCGGCGACCGCGACAACTTCGACTGGCGCGCGACCTACGCCGCGTGGCGCGCCTGGCCCGATGGCCTGGCGATCCCGGCGCTGACCCCGAGCCAGGCCCCGACCCAGCGCCGGTGGTTCGTCCTCATCCCTGGTCACACCCATCCGCCCAACCCCGACAGCGTGCTGGTGTGGCCGGGGCTGCCCCGGCTGCTCGAAGAATTCCTGGTCTGCGTGCGCGCCGCGCAGGCTGTTGGATAGGCCGCGGCGAAAGTCGGGGCCGTCTCGGCGCGGCGGCGAGCATCTCCAGTATCTTCCTCACCTCAGGGGCAAAGATGCCCAGGCGGCGCAAGGCGACGATCGCCTCTCGCAGGGGCGAGGTGTACCCTTACTCGGGTGGAACCGCATCCCCGCCAGCTCGAGGGACACCGCCGAGCGGGCTGGGCGCGTCCTGCGTCCGCGTGGACAGGCATCGATTGTAAGTAGGCATAATGATCAGGCGACGCAGGCATCTTTGCCGATTAGACAGAGTACAATAAGTGCCTGTCCTGGATATTACACGCCGACCAGACCGTGCAGGCGATCGTCATTGGCAAGTACGCCGACGCGCTGCCCGCCAATCGCACGCTTGAGATCATGGCGCGTGCCGGCTGTCGCCTGTCGGGCTCGGTCGTGGATGCGGCCCTCGCCGCGATGGGCGATCTGCTGGCGCCGCTGGCCTTGGAGATCCGCCACGATCTGCGCCGCGCGGCGGTGGTCGGCATCGATGCCGCGATGATGCGCTGCCGCGACCCGGGTCTGTGGCGCAAATGCCGACGAACGCCAATCTACACCATCACCGACGGCACGCAGGCCTGGTACCACTGGGCGCCGGACGAAACCCACCGCCATGCGCTGGACGTCGTCGCCGGCTTCTACCACTGGGTGATCACCGACGCTTGGCCGGGATGGCTCGGATCGACCTCGATCGGCGCGCGCCTGGCCGGTTGCTGGGCGCATGCCCGGCGACCGTTCGCGCGCATCGAGGAGATCGATCCCGATGCCGCGACCATGGTCCGCCTGATCCACGATCTCTACGTGATCGAGGATCTCGCCGACGCGGCCGATGCCTCGCTCGACGAACGCCGCCGCCTGCGCCACGCCTGGTCGCAACCGATCGTTGAACGCATCCGCGCCTTCGCGCTCGAACTCGACCGCAAGCATCCCGGTGCCGGCGGCCATCCCTGCGGCAAGGGCGCGCGCTACATCCTCAACCAGTGGTTCGCCCTGCTGCGCTTCCTCGACCACCCCGAACTGCGCCTCGACAACAACCTCGCCGAGGGCGACCTGCGGATAGTCGCGCTGATCCGCAAAAACAGTCTCTTCCTCGGTTCCGCCAGCGCCGGGCCGCGCGCCGCGGCATGCCTAAGCATCGTGCGTTCGTGTCGGCTGGCGCGGATCAACCCCGCCGATTACCTGGCCGACGTGACGCCGAAGCTCATCCGCGCGCGCCGACTGCGGCGCGCCAATCTGCCGGCGCCGGACCTTGGTGACCTTACGCCCAAACGCTGGGCCGCTGATAGGAGGGAAACGATCCGAAGGGCCTGCTGATCACGGCGGAACGGGCGAGACAGGGCAGATACTCCACGCTGAGGACCAAGAGCCAAGTCCGACCCGATGACCCGATGACTGAGCGTCACAGCGACCAGGGCGAGCCCTAATGGCGTTGCGATAGCCCTATCAGTCTCGCGTGATTGATCTTGCATACGGGTGCAGTGGCACGCGCGCATACGTTCGGCCGGGTCGCCTTTTTAGCAGCCAGCGGCACATGGCGCGGATGGTGGAGTGTGCAGGCCAGCCACGAGCCCGGAACGCCGGAGCGGTGACGACGAGCCGGTGACGGACGGCCGCACAGGGGACGGGCGGCTGCACAGAGGACGGCGCTTGACGGCGATGGTCGGTAGGGTCCCATACGAAAGAGCGCGGAACCTTCAAGAAACCATTTATGGTTTCGAGATATTCAACAAACATCTCTGGTTTCATGTTGTCTGATTTCCCTAAGCATCTCCATGTCGCGCCTTTCTCCTTTAAATTTTTCGATCTCGCTAGCAAATCGGTCCCTCACTTCCCTCTCGCGCCTGTCATCTATTGCTCGGACTTTCTGAACGACATTAACTGCGAGCTTGACGACCACCATGATGCCTTTGTACACGGGCCCGGGAGCCGCTGCTATTCCGACATTGGCAAGACCATTAAGGCACTTTAGCCCCCTAGTTAATTGTTCTTTTTTGTCCCTATGTGGGGGGTCAAAGGCCACCTGTTTGCAGGCCCATGCATCGCGGGCATTATCGATGTATGATTTATCTTTGCGCATTTTTTCTATCAGGTCATTTGCATTCATGGCGTTTCCTCCACGACAACGTATAAAATGAAGTCCGCAAGGTCATCAGTCTGGAGTGGGCTTTCGAAGGTTAGGGTCCACTCACGGCAGGCATCAATGTTTATAAATCGCTCGCTTACTAGCCAAGCGCAATCGAATGGCCTGTGACTTGACGGGGCATAAGCCGAACAGGAGCCTAGATCCCATATGCCTTGACGATATAGATCCAAATCAATTCCGCTTCCAGATATTGATACCCTTTGAAATTTTGGGGGTACGTTCCCGCCCAACTCGGTGACGTTAACGATTTGAAGTCCGAACCGCCTAAGCCTATTCTTCCCTTCGACAATCCCCGCGAAGTCCTTGAGGTTAAACTTCAACTTCAGCTTATTCTTGAATTCCGCGCCTGGTATGGTGTCAATTCCGGGATCCTGGGCCAATCCAGCGTCTAATGCCCGTATGAATAGGCGGTTATTAGGTGCGTCTTTTCGTTTCGTCACACTTAGGGGCAAAACGTGCGCTATCTCTGATGAATTTAAGCTAAATTGTTTATGTTCGTCTACAACGCACCGCAGCCAATCCCTAATAGATCCAATGCCGCCTTTGCTTAGTGATTCAAGAAGTTGACTCAGATCATATGCGTCACTTGTTTTAAATACTATGCATCGACCAATAGCGACTGCCTTAACGTAGACTACAAGGTAATTAAGCTTGTGCTTGAATCTATTTTTGAGGCTCTGCATAACAGATTCGTACGATGGTATCCCAGTCGAATCATTATTAATATATTCATATTTTTTATTGTCTACAATTAGGCTCGGCTCAATTCCCATCCGTCTAATGGTTGCCAGGAGATCTTCTGCGCTATCTAGTGATTCGATGGCGGACGCAAGATTAGCTTCGACTGAAAACGGATTAATCCATTTTGGAAGAGCTTCCTTTATCGACCACTCAAATATTTTTACAAATTCTTCCCCCAGTTCCGCCTTTCTTCTTGCGACTTTATCAGACAAAGCGGTAAGCAACTGTATGTCGATGTCGGCTGCCTGTGACATGAGTTCTGCTTTCTGGCTTGTGGCCATTGGGTTGATCCCGGCTGATGGCCAAGGATTTTCGCAATAGACTCCATATGGAAAGGCTCTGGCTTTTCAAGTAGACCGTAGGTTCGTTGCTGAAACACCGATTCCCGGCATTCCCGGCATTCCCGGCAATTGGTGGCTAATTCCTGGCGGCCATGACTCAGCCCATACCCGCCGTACTGATGACCAACCCTCCCGGCCTCGCTCACGCCGTCATCGGTAATCCTCCGCGTGGCACCACCAACCGCCGAGGAAAAGCCATGCCGAAGAAGCCCAAAGCCCGCGCCGCGAAGCGCCGCACCAACCCCAGCAGCCTCTACTGGCGCGTGGGAGCTAAGACCCCGTGGCGCACTGGTCCGCAGGCCATCGTCGCTCGTGATCGCGCCACGCTCCAGGCGCAGCGTCATCCTGGCGTTGTGCTGCCGTCGGTGCGCAAATGCGTTGCCGCTCGCGACAAGGCGGCGAAGAGAAAGGCCAAGCGTGTCGCCCCCAAGCGCGCGGTGTCGGTGCCGCTGAAATTCGCAGTCGCCGCGTCCAAACCGGCGAAGCGCGCACGTCGCAATCCACCCGGTGTAGGAAGCCAATAGAGGACATACGCATTTCGGGATGCGTCCTCCCTGGCATAGCGGTGTCTGTCCTGAATATCTGCTAGCTCGTCAATACGCCGATATCGCCGGATCGATCTCCTCGCCCCAGGCGAGGATGCCGCCTTCGAGATTCAGCACCTTGGTGAAGCCGTGCTTCTTGAGGGTCTCAAGCGCCTTCATCGAACGCCGGCCGGACTTGCACTGGCTGATCACGACCTTGTCCTTCCAGGCTGCGATCTCGCTGAGGCGGTTGGGCAGCTGACCGAGCGGGATGTTGGTGTTGCCCTCGATCTGGCAGATGCCGAGTTCGAACGGCTCGCGCACGTCGAGCAGCAGGTGCTCGGTGCCGGCGTCACGCAGGGCGGCGTAGTCCTGCACACTGATTTCGAGCTGTTCGGCCGAAGCGGTCTGGGTCTCGCCGCGCTTGAGGCCGCAGAATTGCTCGTAATCGATGAGCGCATGGATGGTGCGGTTGGCCGAGCAGATCGGGCAGGTCGGATCCTTGCGCAGCTTGAGCTCGCGGAATTCCATGTTCATCGCGTCATAGCGCACGAAGCGGCCGATCAGCGGCTTGCCGATGCCGGTCAGCACCTTGATCGCCTCGGTGGCCTGGATCATCGCGATCATGCCGGGCAGCACGCCGAGCACGCCGCCCTCGGCGCACGACGGCACCTCGCCCGGGCCGGGCGGCTCGGCGTAGAGGCAGCGATAGCACGGACCGTTCTTCGCATCGAAGACGGTGGCCTGGCCCTCGAAGCGGTAGATCGAGCCGTAGATGTTGACCTTGCCGAGCAGGACGCAGGCGTCGTTGACCAGGTAGCGGGTGGGAAAGTTGTCGGTGCCGTCGATGACGATGTCGTACTTGGCGATGATGCTCAACGCGTTGGCCGAGGTGATGCCCTCTTCGTAGACCTCGACCACCACGTCCGGGTTGAGGTCGTTGATGCCGCGCTTGGCCGACTTCGCCTTCGAGGTGCCGACGTCCTGGGTGCGGTGGATGACCTGACGCTGCAGGTTGGACACATCGACCACGTCGAAGTCCATGATGCCGATGCGACCGACGCCGGCGGCGGCGAGGTACAGCGCGAGCGGGGAACCAAGGCCACCAGCGCCGATCAGCAGCACCGAGGAGGCGAGCAGCTTCTGCTGCGCGGCCTCACCGAACTCGGGCAGGGTCAGGTGGCGGGCGTAGCGCAGGTACTGGTCGCTGGTCAGGGGCATGGTCGTGTCCACGGGGGAGGCGGGATCATGGCTGGTCGGTTGGGGTGACAAGGGCCGTGGCGGATGAGCTTCAGGGGCCATTGGGCGGAGCGTCACCCAGAGCACTGGACACACCCTGATGCACCTTTGTTGCACAGGCTGCATGCGGCACTAAGTCTGCCTTCGGAGCAATGTCATGGAGCAGAAGGAAGGATACGTCCTTGATGTCGATCTCTACCGGGTGGGGAATGCCGCCAGTCCCAGGCTCGATTTCCTGCGCGAAAGGGATATCGACCAATTCTTCGCAAACGGAATTGCGATGGTCCGGGCAAATGGTCTAGGAATTTCAATTGCCACACTGAGCTGGCTAAAAAAGCGGGGTCTCAATGGGCACGTCTATCTGCTTGAAAAAGGGGTCACCGTCATTCCGGGAGGGCTCATTCTCGCGCCGGCTCCTGCAGGATCAGGGCATTACCACATCGCCCCGCTCCACACCATGTCGCTTCAGAGCTACCTCGATCTTCTCCGGATTCTGGGCACCTCGTGCGTTTATGCGGGTCGGATCGAAGAACTGTCGGTCGAAGCATGACTGCGAGCTCCATTTTTATGTCCAGGTCCGACGCAACCTGGGTGTACCTGTCCCTGATGGAAAAGTATCGGACACTGAAGCATCTTAACGCAACTTCTCAGGACGAAGATGTGGTCGCAGATGCCGCCAACGACCTGATGTCACTCGCGGCAACCCTGGAATCAGTCGGCCAGCAGTTCAACACGCAGTTTGGAGAGGATGTCTTCAAGATATCGGATCGGCCGATTTCGTAGCGGTAAACTGCTGCCTCAGGCAGCGGCTTCAGCGCGCTGGCTTCCAGCGCTTGCGGCAGCTGCCACAGCAGCGGCGGCGAATCAGCGCCAGGGGCAAGGTGAGCGGAAAGAGCAGGACGAGCAGCGGGAAGACCAGCGAGCCCATCGCCCAGATGGCGTAGGGACGCACGGTTCACACCTCGGTACTGCCGCAATATGGGCACTGTTCAACCGGCTCGTCGTCGACCGTGGGCGCCATACGCCGGGCGAGCAGCGCCACCGCGCGCTCCAGCACCGGCACGCGCAGTTTCACGCCGCCGATGGCGTTGGTCAGCAGGCTGTCGAGCGCCGCCAGGTTGGCATCGTCGATGACGGCCGGGATGCCGTGACTGGCGAGTGGGCCGCGATCGACCTCGGCGGTGGGGACCTCGGCGTAGGTATGGTGATGAGCGGGCCACCGTCACCGCCATCGCGCGCCAATTCGTTGGCGGTGGGGGCGCGCATGCCTCAGCCCCAGAATTTCCACCATGGCCGAGCCGGCACCGGCGCGGTTGCGGCGAGCCAGCCTTCGATCAGCGCGCCAGCCGGGTGGCGCAGCGGCTGCATGACCCAGGTGTGCGGTGCGTAGGGCTGCATTTTTACCGTGCGCACGCGCAGCAGACGGTCGCCTTCGCGGCGCAGTTCAAGGGTCGCGCCATTGCGCCGCCCATCGGGCGTGGCGCCGGTGATGAGCAAGGTTTCGCCGCCAGCGGCCGCCGGCATCTCGCCGGCGACCAGCAGCGCATCGAAGGTGGCGCCCGCGCGTTTGAGGCCGGCGCCGAACTCCTTCATCAGGTCAAGGATATCGATCGGCCCGCCATCGCCGACGGGCGTGTCGAGCATGCGGTACTGATGATCGGCGCCGGTGGCGAGCACCACCATCAACTGGTAATGGTCACGATCGGTCTTGAGCAGCACCCGCCGCGTCAGCTCGACGAATTCGCCGAGCAGCGCGTTGAACGCCGCGTCGTCGATGGCGACGCCTGCCTTCGCGCTCACCCGCGCCCAGCCTCGTAGGCGCGGCCTGATCGCTTCTCGATGAAATTGACGAAGGCGCGGTTGGCGATCGCGGTGCCGCCCGGGGTCGGGTAGTCGCCGGTGAAGTACCAGTCGCCGGTGTGGCCGGGGATGGCCCAGCGCAGGCCCTGCACGGTCTGATAGACGACGTCGACCTCGCCCTTCCACGATCCGTCGCGCGGGCGGACCAGGTCGGCGATGCGCGCCGAGATCTCTTCGTCGGTGAACTCGGCGTAGATGCGCTTGACGTGGTTGACCTGCGGCGCCGGGCCTTCCATCGGGATGCGCGCCTTCTCGGCGCGGGCCAATTCCAGGGTGCACGCCTCGTAGACCTCGCGCAGCAGGCTTTCGCGCCCACGTTCCTTGAGCAGCGAGATCGCCGCCTCGAAGGCGATGAACTTGCCGAGTTCGGACATGTCGATGCCGTAGCAGTCGGGGTAGCGGATCTGCGGCGCCGATGACAGCACGACGATCCGCTTGGGGCCGAGCTGGGACAGGATGCGCAGGATCGACTGGCGCAGGGTGGTGCCGCGCACGATCGAGTCGTCGATCACCGCCAGGTTGTCGACTCCGGGGCGAAGGATGCCGCGGGTGATGTCGTAGGCGTGGGCGACCATGTCGCCGCGGTCGCGATCGTCGGTGATGAAGGTGCGCAGCTTGGCGTCCTTCAGCGCGGCCTTTTCCTGCCACGGGCGCACCGCGAGGATCTTGGCCAGGTTCTCGCGCGACAGGGTGCCGGCCTCCTGATGGCGCAGGATCTCCTGCTCCTTCCATTCGGCGAGGTAGCTCTCAAGCCCTTCGAGCAGGCCGTAGTACGCCGTCTCGGCGGTGTTGGGCACATAGCTGATGACGGTGTGCTCGAGATCGAAGTCGATCGCGCGCAGCAGGGCCGGGACCAACTCCTTGCCCAGCGCCTTGCGTTCGCGGTAGATGTCGGCGTCGTTGCCGCGCGAGAAGTAGATGCGCTCGAACGAGCACGACTTCTTCTCGCCGGGCGGCAGGACCTCGACCTCCTTGGCGACGCCGCGGTGATCGATGATCACCGCGCAGCCGGGGGTGATCTCCTTGACCTTCTCCGGGACGACGTCGAAACAGGTGACCAGGGCGACGCGCTCGCTCGCCACCGCCACCACCTCATCGTCCTCGTACCAGTAGGCCGGGCGGATGCCGTGCGGATCGCGCAGGGCGAAGGACAGCCCGTGGCCGACCACGCCAGCGAGGTGGTAGCCGCCATCCCATGCGCGGGCGGCGCGGCGCAGGATCAGGCTGAAGTCGAGTTCTTCGGCGATGCGCCGGGCGAGCTCGTTGCCGTCCTTCACCGTACTGCGCAGGCGGCGGGCGATGGCCTCGTTGGCCTCGTCGAGGAAGTGGCCGATCTTCTCCATCACCGTCGAGGTATCGGCCGAGCCGATCGGGTGCTGGCCGAGGCTGACCAGCATGTCGAAGATCTCGCTGGTGTTGGTCAGGTTGAAATTGCCGGCCAGGCTGAGGTAGCGGCTGGGCCAGTTGCTGACGCGTTCGTACGGGTGGCAGACGTCGAGGGTGACGCCGCCGTGCGTGCCATAGCGCAGATGACCGAGGTAGATCTCGCCCAGCCAGGGGTAGAGCTGCTTCAGCTGTTGCGGGTCGGCGAAGGCCTCGCGGTGGTCGCGGTGCAGCCGGTCGAGGTCTTCATGGACGTGCTTCCAGACGCGGTCGAGGCTTGAGGTGCCGGCCTCGCGCGCGCGGTGGTAATAGCGCGCGCCGGTCGGCATGCCCATTTTGAGGACACCGATACCCGCGCCGTCCTGGCCGCGGTTGCGCTGTTTCTCCATGAGCAGGTACAGCTTGCGCATGCCCCACATCGCCGAGCCGTAGGTGGCTTGGTAGTGGGCGAGCGGCTTCTTCAGGCGCACCAGCGCCAGTCCACACTCATGCTTGATCGGATCGCTCACCCTGCGGCTCCTGACATGCGGCTGTGGTCGTACCCGGTCCCCGGCTCACGACGGGAAGAAAAACGCAAGACCGTCGACGTGGAACGGGCGGACACGCGCAGCGCCCTCACCCTTTGCCCGCCCCGGCCTTGGCGGTGATCCGCTCAACGCCGCCGAAGTACGGCCGCAGCACCTCGGGCACGATCACCGAGCCATCGGCCTGCTGATAGGTCTCGAGGATGGCGATCAGGCAGCGCGGCAGCGCCAGCGCCGAACCGTTGAGCGTCGCCACCGGCGCCGGCTTGGCGCCCTTTTCCTTGCGGTAGCGCAGGCCAGCGCGGCGCGCCTGGAACTCGCCGAAATCCGAGCAGCTCGACACCTCGAGCCAGCTGTTGGTGCCCGCGCTCCACACTTCGAGGTCGAAGGTGTGGCAGGCCGAGAAGCCGGTATCGCCGGTGCACAGTTCGAGCACGCGATAATGCAGGCCGAGGCCACGCAGCAGCGCCTCGGCATGACCGCGCATGGTCAGCAGGTCGCTCTCGGCGCGTTCGGGCGCGGTGAACCACACCATCTCGACCTTGTCGAACTGGTGCACGCGGGTCATGCCGCGCGTGCCGAGGCCGGCGGCGCCGGCCTCGCGGCGGAAGCACGGCGTGTGCGCGGTGAACAGCTTGGGCAGCTCGGCGCCGTCGAGGATCTGATCCTTGAGGTAGTTGGTGATCGGCACCTCGGCGGTGGGGATGAGCAGCAGATCGTCGTCCGCGCAGCGATAGAGTTGGTCGGCGAACTTGGGCAGCTGGCCGGTACCCTGCATGGTCTGCGGCGTGACCAGGAACGGCACCGCCAGCTCGGTGTAGCCATTGACCAGGGTGTGCTGATCGAGGAACCAGCTCACCAACGCCCGGCTCAGGCGGGCGCCGGCGCCCTTGAGCACGACGAAACCCGAGCCCGACAGCCGGCTGCCGCCTTCGAAGTCGATGATGTCGAGCGCCGGGCCGAGATCCCAGTGCGCCTTGGGCGCGAAGGCGAAGGTCGGCTTGGCGCCCCATTCGTCGACCACGCGATTGTCGCTGGCGTCCTTGCCCACCGGCACCAGGGGCAGACAGGGATTGGGATAGCGCAGGAGGAAGTCGGTGAGCCTGGTCTCAAGCGCGGTGCGCTCGGCGTCGACCGCCTTAGCCTGGTCGCCCAGCACGCGCGCATGCTCTTTGGCGGCGGCGACGTCCTTGCCCTCGCGCGCGGCCTGCCCGATCGCCTTCGACGCTTGGTTGAGCTCGGCGAGCAGCGCCTCGCCCTTTTGCTTCTGTTCGCGCACCTGGGCGTCGAGCGCGGTCAGCGCGACGATGTCGACCTGCTCGCCGCGATCCCGCCACGCCTTGGCGAAGAAGTCCGGGTCCTTGCGGAAGTGCGCGAGGTCGATCATGCGGCTGGCTCCACCCCCCGAGGGGATTGCACCGCCGGCATCCGGCGGCCCCCCGTCGTGGGGGACGCGGAGCGTACGCTGACCCCTGAGTGGGCAAGGGACGCGGAGGCGAAGGCGGGAAATCCAAGGCTCACCCCGGGCCATCCCCGGCGGGAAGCCCGAGCGATTCCAAAACAACGTGCCCGAGTGCGGCAAGCAGGTCAGCCGGTGCGGCCCCCTCGGCGCCCAGTGCCGACCAACGCGGGGTCGGACCGGGTCCGAGGTCGGCCTTACCATGGACGACCAGGTCACCGGGCTCGACCGTGGTACGTGGCGACCCCGCCGGGACCAGGTGCACGACCAGATCGGCGCGCGCGCGCGCAGCGCGGACCAGCTCCTGGCCCGCCAGTTCAAGCGCATCGCTGGTCGGGCGCAGCCCGGCCGAATCGAGCAGGCGCAGACGCCAGCCGGCGATGATCGTTTCGGCGGCGACGAGGTCGCGCGTGGTGCCGGGCAGGTCGCTGACCAGCGCGCGGTGATGCCCGCACCAGGCGTTGAGGAGGGTGCTCTTGCCGGCGTTGGCGGGCCCAGTGATCAGGATCAGCGGGGTGCGCACCAGAAAGTGCGCCGCGAAGGGCGGCGTCCGACCCGGGTTGGCAAGCAGCCAGCGCACCGCGGCGGGACTGGGGGCCGCGGCGAGGGCCGCCCAGCGCGCATCGTCGACCGGATGGTGGTTCGTCTCGTGCCAGCCATGGCTGCGCAGACCCGCCGTCACCGCCGCGCGCGCCCCCGGACCACCGTGGACTCCGATCTCGGCCTCGGTGCCGCTCATCCGCAGCACCACGGCCTCGTCGATCACCACGCCCGCCGCGTCACGCAACCGCGCGAACATCGCCGCGCCGGGCTCGGGCCAACGCGGCAACGGTCCCGGCGCCACGCCGCAGCGCAGCAGGGCGATGGCGGCAGGGGCGGGAGGCGTCAGCCAGGTGAACCACATTGCCGCGCAGCGTCGAGGTCGACGGTGGCCGTCCAGACCGATTCCTGACGCGGATCATCCCCTCCTCGATAGCGACCCGTCCCGGTGTGGGTAATATCGCAGCATGACTGCGATCGTCGTGCTCTACCTCGGCCTGGGCGTGCTGATGACCTTCCTCGGCCTGCCCTTGTGGCGAGCTCTGGTGCCGCCCAACCGCTGGTACGGCCTGCGCCTGCCCGCGACCATGGGCAGCCCGTCGGTCTGGTACGCGGCCAACGCCCGCTTCGGACGGATGCTTGCCATCAACGGGATTGCGATCATCGCGGCCGCAGGGATAGCCTTGGCGGCGGGGTGGACGGGCATAAGTACCGTCATCGTCCTCGCGGCGGTAGTCCTTGCCGGGGTCGCCGGCGCCAGCATCGCCGGTATCCTCGTCGCCCGGTCCGCAGCCGCACGCGCCCCGTAACGGGTCACGCGGGTTCACGATCCCGCGACCGGCACCCCGGCGAGATCCGCCCATAACCGCACCACCACCGGGATCAGCTCATCGTTGAAGTCGAAGCGCGGCGAATGGCAGCCCTCGATCGGCTGGCCCGGGCGGCCAGCACCGAGCAGGATGAACGCACCCGGGCACTTGGTCAGGAAATAGCCGAAATCCTCAGCCGCCATCAAGGGCATGCCGGTGTCGTCGATCGCCCCCGGGCCGAGTACCCGCCGCGCCGCCGCCGCCACCAAGCGCGCCTGGTCCGGGTCGTTGACCGTGGCCGGATAACACGGGCGATAGTCGAAGGACCCGACCGCCCCACTGGCGGCGCAGGCCGCATGCAGGCAGGCTTCCACCCGCCGCGCGAGGTCATCGCGCGTAGTGGTGGTGGCCGCGCGCACGGTGCCGATGAGTTCGGCGGTCTCGGGGATGATATTATCGGCGGTGCCGGCGTGGAAGCAGGTGACGGTGACCACCGCCGCGGACTGCGGTGCGACTTGGCGGGCGACGATCTGCTGGGCGAGGGTGACGAAGTGCGCGCCGGCGACGATCGGATCGACGGCGAGGTGCGGCGCGCTGGCATGCCCGCCGCGGCCGGTGATGGTCGCCGTCCATTCGGCGTTGGCGCCCATCACCGGGCCGGGCGGGCAGGCGGCGCGGCCGAAGGGGATCGCCGGCCAATTGTGGTAGCCGTACACCGCGTCGACGCCGTCGAGGGCGCCGTCGGCGCACATCGCCTGGGCGCCGTGGCCGCCCTCCTCGGCGGGCTGAAAAAGCAGCGTCACCGGCCCGCGCAGGTCGCGTTCGCGCGTCTTCAACCACGCCGCGGCGGCGAGCAGGCTGGCGGTGTGGCCATCGTGGCCGCAGGCGTGCATCAGGCCGGGGCGGCGGCTGGCCCACGCCACGCCCGAGAGCTCGGCAAGCGGCAACGCGTCGAGATCGGCGCGGAAGGCGAGGTGTCGGCCAACACCGGGGCCGATTCGGGCGACGGTGCCAGTGCCGGCGCAAGCGCGCCAGGCGATGCCGACGCGGTCCAACTCGCCGCGCACCAGCGCCGCGGTGTCGTGCTCGCGATGCATCAGCTCGGGTTCGCGATGCAGCGCCCGGCGCAGCGCGGTGGCATGGGCGACGATGGCGGCGAGGGTCACGCGCGGACCTCCACGGTGAAGGTCCAGCCACCGTGGTCGTCGACCGCCAGTTCGACCGTGCGGCTGTTGGGCAGCACCAGGGCGTCGTCGACATGACCGAAGGGCAGGCTGGCGATCGCTGGCACGCGCAGCCGGTCGGCCCATTGGCGCAGGACGTCGTTGACGGTCATCCCGCTGCGTCCGGGGCGCATGTTGGTGAAGCCGCCGCCGATGAGACCAAGCACGCCATCGAGCAGGCCGGCGTGGTGCAACTGGGCCAGGCAGTAGTCGGCGTTGAACGGCGTGATGTCGATGTCCTCGATCGCCAGCACGCAGCCGCGCAGCGGACGCGCCGCCGCCGAACCGACCAGCCAGGCGAGGACCGAAAGACAGCCGACCACCAGCGGCCCGCGCGCATAGCCGGGGTGCAAAGTCTCGACGCCGGGGTCGATGGCGCGCTCGCGGCGGTAGCCCTCGCCACGGGCGAGCCGGGCGAGGGTGTCGTGCGCGCGTCCAGCCTGCTCGATGGCGCCCAGGCTGGCGTACCAGCTCTCGCCCCAGCCCTTGGCGCGCCAGCATGCGTGCAGCACGGTGCCGTCGCTATAGCAGAGCAGGAGCGGAGCGCGCGTCTCGCTGCGGGCCATCAGCGCGGGCAGCAGGTGGATCGCGCCGTGCCCGCCGCGGCACGACCACACCAGGTCGTGGGCGAAACCGGCGACCAGGTCGGCGGCGCGGTCGGCTTCGGGCAGCCAGGTCTCGGCCGGCCCGAAACGGTCGCAGAGCGGCGACAACACCGGGCGCGCGCCGAACAGCGCGGCGCCGCGCGCGGCCTGGGCGTGGATGCGCGCGCGGTCTTCGGGGCCCTCGATGACCCACGACGGGCAGGTGAAGTAGCAACTCGTCACCATCACACGGTAGGCGCCGCGGTGATGGTTCGCCAGCCCTACCCGGCGGCGCGGTCCAAGATGTCGAGCAGGCCGGTCAAGCTCGGCTTGAGGAACGGCAGGGTGGCCACCGCGGCGCGGATGCGCCCGTCGACCCCGACCACCACCGCCAGGCGGCGCGTACCGTACCACGCCGCGGCGCCGTAAGCCTGGCAGCATGCGCCGGTCGGATCGGCGAGGATGGGGAAGGGGAAGGCGTGGCGTTCGCGGAAGCCGCGGTGGCGATCAACGCCGGCCGGGTTGATGCCGACCACGGCGACGCCGCGGCGGGTGAATTCGCCCCAGTGGTCGCGGTACTCGCACAGCTGGCGGGTGCATACCGCGGTGTCGTCGCCAGGGTAGAACACCAGCAGCGCCGGCCCGGCGGCCCAAGCGGCGGAAAGCCGATAGGGCGCCCCGGCGGTGTCGAGCAGATCGGCGTCGGGGGCGGTCTCGCCAACGTTGGGCATGGTGCAAATTCCCACATCGGGCCTGGGTCGCAAGCCCGAGGGTGTGCTCTCGCCGTGGTCCAATCCTGAGCCCGGTTGGCAGATTCGGTTACGATACACTCCCGTGTCGTCACCGAGGGTCTGCTTTCCCGTATCAAGGACAGGCCTAGGTTGGTCGTCCTCGCTGGGGAGTCACATGGCCAAGTTGGTTTGCCAGTCCGGTCCGTCCGCAGGTCACGAATACCCGCTGACCAAGGACGTCCTCACCATGGGACGGCAGAGTTCGTGCGACGTCCAGATCATGGACCACATGTCCTCGCGTCAGCACTGCCAGATCCGGCGCGACGGCAAGCTGTTCACCCTGGTCGATCTCGGCTCGCGCAACGGTACCCAGCTCAATGACAAGAAAGTTGGTGAGCGCCAGCTCGCCTTCGGCGACCACATCCGCGTCGGCGAATGCGAGTGGGTGCTGGTCAAGGAACCGGGCGACATCGAGCTGAAGGACCTGCTCACCAAGTACGAGATCCAGGAGAAGCTCGGCGAAGGCGGCATGGGCGTGGTCTACAAGGCCAACCAGAAGTCGATGGCCCGCGCGATCGCGCTCAAGATCCTGAGCCCGAAATACGCCTCGCGGCAGCGCTTCGTCGACCAGTTCATCCGCGAGGCGCGCGCCGCCGGTCAACTCAACCATCCCAACATCATCCAGGTCCACGACGTCGCCACCGAGAACGACATCCACTATTTCTCGATGGAGTTCGTCGACGGTCCGACCTGTATGCAACTGCTGCGCGCCAACGGCTCGTTCCCGGTGCCCGAGGCGCTCGAGATCGGACGACAGGTGGCGAAGGCGCTGGAATACGCGCACGACCACCGCCTGATCCATCAGGACATCAAGCCCGACAACATCATGATCGGGGCCAACAACACGGTGAAGCTGGCCGACCTCGGCATCAGCAAGACCTTCGATGAGGCCGAACAGCAGGACGATGGCCCGAAGCGGGTGATGGGCACGCCCCACTACATGGCCCCAGAGGCCGCGCTGGGCAAGAAGATCGACCACCGCGTCGACCTCTACAGCCTGGGCGCCACCATCTATCACCTGCTCACCGGCAAGACGCCCTACACCGGCACCAGCGCCACCGAAGTGCTCAAAGCGCAAGTCATGGACCCGCTGCCGGCGATCCAGGACATCAACGACGAAGTCCCCGACGACGTCTGCGCGCTGGTCGAACGGCTGATGGCCAAGAAGCCCGATGACCGCTACCAGAAGGCGTCCGAGGTCGCCGACGAGTTCAAGCGCCTGCAGGCCGGCCTGAAGCTGGGCACCGACCGCATCCCGTCAAACGAGACCATGATCCTCCAGCGCCTGGCCAAGGGCACGCCCGCCACCTCGGGCACGGCCACGCCGGGCGAGGGAAGCGGACACCGCACCGGCGGCGGCACCCAGGCG
>Ga0163154_10004365_pt1 | contig 18615 bp, 17 predicted proteins | sample OliLakLV19MP9P1_FD_148649 | JGI IMG/M metagenome (GOLD analysis project Ga0163154, IMG submission 148649) | Freshwater microbial mat bacterial communities from Lake Vanda, McMurdo Dry Valleys, Antarctica - Oligotrophic Lake LV.19.MP9.P1 | ecosystem: Environmental > Aquatic > Freshwater > Lake >...
GCCAACAGGGCATAAAGCCAACAGGGCATAAAGCCAACAGGGCATAAAGCCAACAGGGCATAAAGCCAACAGGGCATAAAGCCAACAGGGCATAAAGCCAACAGGGCATAAAGCCAACAGGGCATAAAGCCAACAGGGCATAAGCGTCTAGTCGATAGCAGCATAAGCGTCGGCGCGTACGTTCTCGGCGGCGCTACCCAGTACGTCGCGTTTCGAGTCGACTATCACGTCTATTTCTCGACGAATCGACTCCTTAAACCGATTCTCGGCGGCTGCGTCTACCGGTGTGGATGATCCCTCATACGCCTCGGCAACGGCGCGCATGTCGGCATCGTCACTGTTTTTTGCAGCTGATATTTCTCGAGCCAGCACAGTTTTTACCTGTTCTATAATGTCGTTTCGGTGCTGTTCTAGCGTCAGCGCCCCGCCTAGCGAGTCGTCGTGGTCCACCAATACTAGTGACTCGAGCATACGCCCACACCTTCCGTTTACACACACCGGGTTGTCGCCGGTGCCGCCGTGTCTGCGCTCATAGAAATCCGCTAGCGAGTCGACTACCGCATCTCGAATACGATCCGCATTATCCACATTCCGTTCGACGCGATGCCGGCTCCAAACCATGGCAAACACATCAGCATCGCTACACCCAATTGTCGAGTTGAAACTCGGCACAGATAACGACGCGAGTGCACGCTGGGCCCGCTCTCGTTTCACAGTGTCGCCACATCGATTAATCCACGCAGACGCCTCCGCTGCACAGTCCCCGCAAGATGCAATGCGAGTCGTGTCGCGAATACGAGTCACGGTTCGCCGCAGACTGGTATTTACCGCTGAATCGTGAACATTTTGCGGGTCGCTCGTGTGTGTTTTGACGTTATCGAGTGTCTTCGCGACACGTTCCGTCGGGTTTGCGGCCGTCTGTGCCGCGAGACCCCTGGCCTGCTCCATCATTCGTTTTCTAACTCCCGGCGACACGTCGTTATATGTATGCAGGAGTGGGGCCGCCACCGGGTTCGCGAACACAGCTTCTGCATTGCGGTCTATAAATCCCGCGATAAAATCGACGGTCCATATCGGGTCGGGGGTATTGTTGTCGATCAGCTCGAGTGCCCGTGTGTAGTGCGCGAATGTATTCGCACGTTCCACGGGAGTTGCATTGCGTATATCACCGAGATTACGATTAAGATCCGTAATAATACCGGCATGTAGTTCGTCTTCCGATGTCGGATTGTCGATGGCGCCGATTGTGAATTCCGCATCCGCGGCTGCGTCGTCATACGCCCCGGTCGAATCGTCAAGCAATGCGCGATACCGCTCACGAAGCGCCTCGTCGCGTTGTCGCCTGCTGTACATATACCAGCTGTACCATAATATGCATATCGTGATCACCAATATTATTACCAACGCTGTATGCATTTGCTATATATATACTTTCTAAATAACGGCCTCGATATTTGAAACAGTCGGCTTCTGCAAACGTGAAACATCGGTATACTCTACCACGTCGCTCCCAATAGCGTCACGATACTCGACGTATGAAGGCTGTGTAGGCAGTAGTTCAGCGATCGCCTCCGCTTTTTCACGTTTAGAGTCAAACGACTCGGATGTCCACCAATTGTATGTGAATATTAGTATCACTAGTGTAACTATGACACCGACTATAATCCACATAGTATATCAACGGATACAAAAAACTTAACAGTCATCGCGATGATATTCCATTTATAGCGAAAATTGAATATCTATACACGACAGTTTTACAATGAACCCCGATACTCTACGATGCATGTTTGAGGGCGTCGACCCGCGGTGGACCGAGATGATCGCGGGCGGCGACCGGAAACCACTGCTGTCGAAAGCGATACAAGACGTCACGGCGAGTGTGGGCGGTGATACGACTCTATTGGCACCCGAGCCGTGTGACATTTTCCGGGCATTTCGCATGTGTCCATGGGACGGTTTCCGCGTGTTGATTATCGGGCAAGACCCGTATCCCGTTAAGGGCGATGCTGACGGCCTTGCGTTCTCGTCGCGTGCACCTTCACACCCAAAATCGCTGAAGATGATATTCGACTGTCTCAAGACACAGCAATTAGTGGAAAGCGTCCCGGCTACATCCAGACTCGACAGTTGGGCCGCACAGGGTGTATTGTTGCTGAACGCGACATTGACGACCCGTGTCGGAGTGTCTCGGACACACGCTAAAATGTGGGACAAGTACACTGACGCTCTCGTGAAGCGTATACTCGAGGTGCACTCCCATTCGTGTGTATTAATGTGGGGCAAAGACGCGCAGTCAAAGGGTAGCGTTGTCGAGCATCCGCATTCGTATACGTGGGGTCACCCGTCTCCAGTTAACACCGCAAATCGCAAACGTGATAATCCATCAGGTTTCCTGAATTGTGACAACTTTCGAAAGTGTAATGAGGATCTAGTGTCACGTGGGCTCGCCCCGATACGCTGGAACAGCGTTTGTGACGACGCGCGGCCGAAAATAATCATCGGTACCGACGGTGGATCTCGCGGAAACGGAAAACCGGATTGTCGTGCGTCGTGGGCATATTGCATGTATCGCGATGATCGAGTCGTGTCGACACGATCCGGTCTCGTCGACTCGACTCCCGATTCGCCTGCCACCAATAATCGCGGCGAGTTGATGGCGATATTGAGAGCCGTCGAGAGTCTCGAGGATGTCGTCAACCACGATATTATGATTGTCAGCGACAGCGAATACTGTATAAACACGCTCACGGAGTGGGCTCCCAAGTGGTTTGCAGATCCCGCAAAACTCGAGGGCAAGAAAAATATCGATATTGTGCGGTCTGCGGTCGACCGAATTACGGCACTGCGTGCAGGCAACACGGTCACGTTTCAACACGTAAATAGCCATCGCGTGGCTCCGGCGGCCGGTACGCCCGAACACACGCTGTGGCTTGTAAACGACACGTGTGATAAACTGTGTCAAGACGCATTGGTGTAGACTCGTGAATATATTTTTTGCCGCAAAAAACACGGATGAATACGACGACAATCGTTTACAACAGTAGCTTACAGTTTTTTTCGTTGTTAGAGCGCAGAAGCTTAAACGTTTTGGCCGCCATTGTCTGGATTTCGCTGCTCTCAATTTCGCCGAGCGCGGCAAGACGGTCTAGTGCGTATCTCACTATATCGTTCATCGACGTCACCATCGCCGGGAATACAATGACTCGCAGACCCAAGGCGCCCAGCATCGACTCTTGACTCGGGTGAATACTACAGTAGCTGAGGTGGAAATACACCATACGGTGTTTAGCGCTATACCCGCACGGGTACAATCCCTCAAATAACACGGTATCATAGTCTTCGAAACTGTCATTGTAGTACATTTCGAACATGCGACGGCATCGCAGCTGCATCCCGTGCAATTTCGAGTTGTGGTGGTCTGTACAGTTGAGAGCCGTCCAGCTCTTTCCGCTCATGATATTCTCGTGGCTAGCCATACTCACGACGCTGCACTGTTCGCACTTGTATCGCAGAAATGTCGACGGGTATACGTATACCGTGTCGAGGAATTTAACGTTGTGGCGCGTCATATTGCCGTATCGTGCCTGCTTTTCCGTGACGCATACGGGACATGAAACGTGAGTAGCAGACATGTTGATGTTCACGAGAAATCGGTGCCCAAACGGCTGACACACCAGGATGGCCTCGAGTTGGTTGCATGGTCGCGGCACGTTCTCGAAAGATGGACGGAACCTTTCTGGGCACGCGTTAATGTAGAGGCACAGTGGACAACCGTACATCACGGACGACGTTATGATTGCGCACGCAACGTCACGCCACACGTGACACGACGTTGGGCAAGTAAACGTTACCACGGTGTTCGTATTGATGGGTGACTCGCTGACCCCCGTGATCGTGTACTGACGCATCGTCAGGGAAACCACGATCATGTTGCTGTAGACGTCGTCCGTGATGAATTCGTGGTTCACACTCATGGCGGGTATTCGGACAGGTACAGTATGGGTATGTTGTATCGTATATTGGGTGTCTGTTTTCAATTTTATTGGATAGGGCTATATGGCTATAGGGCTATAGGGATATAGGGCTATAGGTGTATAGGGCTATAGGGGTATAGGGGTATAGGGTATAGGGCTATATGGCTATATGGCTATAGGGATATAGGGATATAGAGATATACCGTGGAAAATTGAATATTGAGCTTCCTGAACGACTGTTACAAATGGCTACCGCCTATACCGAGAACTCGTTTACCCGCGCCAAGCATTCAATCGACTCTACTGTCGAGCTCGACGAATCGTTCGAGTCAATGGGAGTACCGGATGGCTTTAACGGTGAGTTATACCCGCACCAGTCTACGATGCTGAAAGCGCTTGTCGACATATACCGTCAACGGTATTTGAACGTAGGCACGAATTCATCACTACGTAAAGTATCAAACGGTCCTTTCGTAGCGCAGTCAAATGCGGTCGTCATTAGCGACTCGTTTGGCAGCGGAAAGACGATCACGATTACGGCGTTTCTGCTTGCGATTCAACAGTCGATAAAGGCGGTGCCTGAAAACGTCAACTATCTGACTACCCCTGACATATTGTACAGGAGACCACGCGATAGTCGCCCCGTCGGGTTTCGCACAGAGGTGACGCGACGCTTCACGCGTGTGTACAATCCGGCTATCATTATTGTCGGCAGTGCCGTGTTGATTCAATGGCAGACGGCTCTGAAACAGTTTAGTCGCCTCAAGATATTCACTATCGGAAAGGTCAACAGTTTTCAGGAGTTCTACAACAAAGTCAAGAGTGGCGAGATCGACTCGTACGACGTTGTACTCGTGAAAAACGGCACCGTCACGAAAAACTTCATGTTAGACGGCGAGTCGGTACTCGACATAAACGGACTGCGTCCAATTGTAGACGTCGTCACCAAAATTACGGCTGGGGGTGCGTGGTCGACCGCAATTGTTGACGACTTTGATACCATCAAGATCGACAACAATACCCGCGGTGTTAACGCACTATTTACGGTATATGTAAGCGCGACGCGTAAAATAGAGAACCTGCACCGCAAACTCATATCGTATACGTCGTTTACCGAGTATGTGCGGATGCGTGGTACATATCCGATTTCACAAATAACGTACGACTCCGCGCTGTTTAACGCGTTTCGCTTGCGAAATAGCGATAAATACATTGAAGATTCCACCAACATCCCGATCGTGCAAAAGTACAAGTATATTTACGCTAATCCGGATGACAACTACATGAAACTCCTCGGCGTCATGGGCGAGGCGGACGCAAATACGGTCATGGAAATGTTGAACGGTGATGCCGTGGAGACGGCTGCAGAAACGCTCGGCATCAAAACAAATTCAGTAGCCGACATTTTCCAACGTATGCTCGACAAGAAGTACGAAAAATTCATCAATGATCAGCAGGTACTCGACTGTATCGAGGCGGCCCAGAAGGCGCTGCCGCTGCTCGAGGATCACCCCAAGGACATGCATACCGTCGGCGAGCTCGAGACGATTCGCGCCGCACTGATTCGCAAAGCATCGCCCGATTGCGTCAAGTACAACAGTAACCGTGTTAAAAGTCACCTGCGCGAAATGCACGCCGAGTTCACGGCGAGCCGCGAGGCGAATGCGGTTGCTGTTAACCGTGTCAAGGACAACTTGAAACAGGGCGAGTGCCAAGTGTGTACACTACCGCTCGAGGACTGCAGTGTCGTTATCAACAAGTGTTGCGGTATCACGCTGTGCGACTTGTGCTGCACCAAGGGTTGTCAGATTCACAAGGTGCATAATTATGGAGCTAAGACCGCGAGTCTCCAGGGTAAATGTCCCAACTGTCGCAAGACAATCGACGCCGGTAGTGACATCATCTTCATTAACAAGGACTTCGACATTAAGTCGCTATTTACGGCTAGAGGTGACGAGCAGGCGCCCGAGGCTCCCGTCAAGGAGGCGCCACCGCCGCCCTCACCGGAACTCGAGGACATTAAGAACCCGAAAATGAAGGCGCTATTGCAGATTATTCGCGGAGAGGTGCCGGCCGATCGTAACGAGTCGACACTCAAGATTAAAAACTTGATCCGAGGCACTCGCGATATTCCGCAATCGCGCGACACGCCGCGTAAAGTGCTGGTATTCGCAGGATATAACGAGTCGCTCATGAATATCGAGAAATTCCTGTCGGAACGCGGCATTGTGCATATGCGTCTCGCCGGCACATACGGTCAAATGAACGATATCGTGAATTGGTTCCGCACCGATGGTACTGTCCTTCTCGTGAACTCGAGTCACGTTTGTGCGGGTCTGAACATGCAGTTTGCCACTGACTTGGTATTCTTCCACAAACTAATGGACAACAACATCGAGGAGCAAGTATGCGGACGTGCGCAGCGCATCGGTCGTACCGTTAATCTACACATGCACTACTTGCTGTACAACAACGAGCAGGCGATGGCCTAGTCAACCGCGATGGTTATTCTACATTTTTTTAACACCGAAAAAACTACGCGGAGGGCTCCCAGCCCGGAAACCACCTGTCAGCGTATTTTCGAAACAGCTCGTCGCCCGATTTGGAGTTTCCTTCGTGTTTCGGTAATGTCGCTCTTTTGACATTACCGCCACCCCACGCTCTACATTCGATAAGACCCGATGCGTATTTCAAACGTATACACATTGAAGAGATGCGTAAACCGTCTCACATACACGATTTGGGGATCCTAGCGCATGAACCAGAATTGCATATATTCCATACATTCCATATATCAAATATATTCCATATATCAAATATATTCCATATATTCCATATATCAAATATGTTGGCAAAAATTCAAATATGTTGGCAAAAATTCAAATATCAATGCGTATACCGATACAAATTCATATACGCTGCGGAAACTAGAGAGTATTCGTCTAGTCGTCTAGTCGTCTAGACGCCGTGGGCGAACCGTGGAGTAGCCGTGGGTGCCTTGTTCGCCCAGTGAGTCATACTCGGGGCGCACATCACCGACGACTAGACGTATCGAAATCGTCGTGACATTACTGCGGTCAATCTCGCTCTCGGGAATCGAGGCGACGTTTGTGAAACGCTGACTCGAATCGCCGCCGCCGAGAACCGTCGCGCCGCTGCGATAGACACTCGCCGAAAACGTTTCGTCGCTGTCGCATCTACGACGATAATTCTCGTTGTACATACCTCCCGACTCCTCAATTGAACGGTGGGAACGCTCACTTTTAACATATATAGTGGATTCCTTTTTGCGAGGGTAGAACGTAACCTCGACGAGACCGTTCGTCTCGGCACCAGCAGTGACGGCACCGTGCGACTCCGCGGCATGTTCCTCGAGAAACATGAAACGTGAAACGACGTCCGCGGGACTATCGACCGTAATTGTCGCGCCCGCGCACACACGCCACTTACCGACCGTCTTGCCGTCGAGATTGACATCAGCGTCACAGTCGACACCGTGGTTGTTCGTGAGCGTGAGTCTGTACTCGGCGCCCGACGGTAACGCCATGTATGTCCCGGCATTGGACGTCTTCACGGGGGTCGCGTCGCTAATCTTCACGCTGAAATCATTGAGGGTTGTCATGATGGGGGATGGATATATACGATATATCGCCACTAGTTTTCAATTTTTTACGCCTATTAAAATTGAATATTGCGTGTACCAAAACGACTCGACATACCGCTATGGCACAGAAACCCACTAAAACCCTGTTCGTTACACGATACACGTGGGACGGTGCGCTGATCGCGTACATGGCCAAGAAATATATGCCGGGTAGTGAAACGTACATGCTGTCGGCTAGAGACATCGAGCGACGTGGCTCCAATACAATGGTAGAATGCCACTCGCGAGATGCAAACTCAGTCGTGTATTGTGACGTGCCGGTGTTATTTAGCGTTAATAGCAAGACACACCTGTTTACACATATGGCGAGCCTATATCTCGAATATGAAGACATCGAGACAGTCGAGAAACACTACTCCGCGACCGAGTCGACTTCCGTGTTGGTGTTTGCGTGGATGCAGTCAATGGGCGTTGCCGGTGATGTACCTCCACGTTGTCTCACGTTTATCGACGATATCACGATGTGGAAGCGGATGCATCCGCGATCCCGTGACTTCTACGAGAGCATTAAATCCAAAAAACCGGAAGTGAGTTTCATTACAGGCGTCGAGCGTATGACAGATGCCGAACTCGCAACGCTTCTCGACAAGGGCGAAACGATGCGGGAAGCGCTTAAAACGATAATTGGTCAGCTGTCGCGCAACAATATCCACAAAACTTTATTGATAGATACGCACCCGTATAATGTCGTCATTGTCGAGAGCCCGGCGTTCGTCAACGAGATTGCCGAGAACCTGTTAGACGAGAAGTCGGTATACGCGGTAGTCGTCGTTTGCTGTGATACACGCGAACCCAACAAGTGGAACGCGTCAGTTCGGGCACTTGCGGGAGGCCCAATCGATGCGGGTCACCTCGCGAGCCTCTACGGCGGCGGTGGTAGCGCGGGTAGCGCCGGTTTCACGTTTAAATGTGACATTTGGACGCTGTTTACCGACACGGACGCGTGTATTAAAAAATACAGTTTGCATCCGAAGGCTCCATTTGTAAAAAAGAATCGACACTACCGCGTAGAACCCCTTGACGACTAGTCGTTTGATTGTTCGTCCTGGTCGTCAAAATATACATGATTGTTTTTTTCGACAGCAGTCAGGGGGTCGTCTTGTTGCAACGCGTCTCCATGCACCGCGTCTCCATGCAACGCGTCTCGTTGCACCGCGTCTCCATGCACCGCGTCTCGTTGCAACGCGTCTCCAAGCAACGCGTCTTGTTGCATTACGTCGATTTGCAACATCGCGCTCTTATGCATCGCAAGATTCTCCAACAGTTGCTCTTCATCCTCGGTTAACCGCCCTAATTTCACGAGCGTCCAGGCATTTGTTTCGAACAGATACAGAGTGCGTTGACACACCCCACGTATGTCGAACTGCTGCCGAAGTGTCATCTGCTCGAGTATCATCAAAAGTGTGCTGTCATCCAACAATTCGAATAAATCATCTTCCATCTTAACACTCGTCTATACAATAATATAACTTTCAATTATATATGGGAGTCAACGGATTGATTAAGGTTATAAAATCCGAGGCGCCGGCGGCCGTGCGGGAAGTGTCAATGACGGATCTATCCGGAAAAACCATTGCTATAGACGCGTCAATATCCGTGTATCAATTTCTAGGCGTGAAGACAACCGGCGGTAAACCTATCGTCAACAAACGGGGTGAGCCCATTAATCACCTTCAGGGGTTCTTTTTCCGTACTATTCAGATGCTCGAGAACCGAATTACCCCATTATATGTATTTGACGGCGCGCCGCCGGACGCAAAGGAGCATGTGTTGGAAAAACGCCGCGCGACACGAACTGTGCACCTACAGCAGACGTATTTTGACGATATACGCACAATGTTGCGACATATGGGCGTCGACACGATAGACGCTAGGGGTGAAGCGGAGGCGACATGCGCCGTGTTGGCGCAAAAGGGAAAGTTTGACGTTACAGCGGTAGGCAGTGACGATGTCGACTCGCTGGCATTTGGCGCGCCATTCATGATTAAAAAACTCGCGGTTGGCGGACCAAAATCACAAATGCGGATGATTGCACTTGAAGGTGTGCTCGCGGGACTGCAATTAAACCAAAAACAACTGATCGACTACGTTATACTATGCGGGTGTGACTACACTGGTACGCTTCCCGGTATCGGCCCAAAACGTGCGCTTGCACTAATGCGTAAACACGGGGACATTGAAACCATACTCAAGGCGGAAAAAATTGAGCAGCTGGACGACTTCGACTATAAAACTGCGAGGCGAGAATTCTCGAAACCAAAAGTGACGCAGTCTATCACCGTGCGAGGGCGCTATCGGCATGACGACCTGCGAGACTTCCTAATCAGCAAGGGCCTCGACGTTAGCCGCGTAAACGGGGGCCTTGAACGGTTAAAAACGATCCGCGTCGCAAAATGAATCGTGTATATGTATATTATGTATGGGTAATGGGAGCCCTCGAGTGTAAGGACCATGGAGACCCTCCCGCCGATGAATCTAGGCATGACGGCATAAGGCATGATGAATCTAGGCATGACGGCATAAGGCATGACGGCATAAGGCATGACGGCATAAGGCATGATGAATCTAGGCATGACGGCACAATGGACGTTGTCCGGGTGTTTGCGAATCGTGTCGCGGAATATGGCGCGGCGCTATATAGTGATATACGACGCACCCGCTCTTCCGCTAGTATACGTATACCTAGCGACGCAATCCATGCCGACTGTGAGACTCTACAACGGCGATTTCAAAACCTTTTCGCTCCGGATTTTGACGTCACGTGTACACGCACCGACGGTGGGTATGTATTCAGGGTTACGATCCCCACGAAAACCACCTCGTAAAACGCATAGTTCTGCCCGTCTGTCCAAGTCGGTGAAACGTATCAACGAGTCTGCCGCCCGATGAATTTTTTGAACGCTCGATCGCGTCAACAAGCGCCGAGACTGCATCCGATACCATCCGGTCTGGTTTAAAACGGTCTGCAATAATTGACCGTATCTGTTCCAACGACTCGCCCTCGACGCGCGGTGACGCCTCTACCAGAAACATCAGCAAAGTTACAAACACGTTTACATGGCGGCGCAGTGTTCGAAGCCCGTCGGTGCATAGCTGTTGAAAACGCGCGTCGTCAACGCCGTCACCCATATCCGGAGTTATACGCATATATGGCGATATGGACGACTTAAGTGCGGCGTCTCTGCCGAGTATATATCCGTAGTCGATATGGAAAAGCGTACCATTTGGCGACACCATGATATTGTTTTTGTGACGATCACCAAGTGCCAATACGTAAGATGCGAGTGAATAACCGGCAAGACTCGATGTAAACCGGTGTTTTATAACGCTTACCGTGTCGTCTGGGCACCGTCCTAGTATATATTTTTGCAGCGTGGTGTCGAGATTGTGTTCTATTTCGTAGAGTGTAACCGAGTCTGGCACCACCTCGATAAATCCACAATCTCGCCCCGTCGGCAGTACACGATATGTGAGTATAGTCACGTCCGGCAGTATATCCGCCATAACCCGCAGTATGTTGATGACAATCCAGTCGCGACGCAGGTCTTCGCGTTTATACAATAGTCGATATGCGGACCCGTCCGCTAGCCGACACGTCAATAGTATAGGACGCGTACTACTGGTGAGCGTCTTTACACTCACGATACCGGTCATCATTACGGATGGATTTATCGGCAGGCGAATTGGATTTTGTAAATGTATGTTTTCCTGGAAATAACGAGCAAGGGAGACGTCGTCGACGTCCCGTGGAGACGCATTCAATACATTTACAAAATCTAGCCCCGATACTAGCGATAGTGCATATTTGTCTCCAAACGTTCGAGATATTTCTATAAGCAGTCGCTGTTGCAACGATAGGTATCGCCTGTCTCCATCCGCCAACACGTGTAGCGCCCAATACAGCTGATTACAAAACTCCGAATGTACATGCGGGGAGATATATGTGTCGTTTGTATATGCGTCGTTTGTATATGCGTCGTTTGTATATGTGCCGTTTGGCGACGGCGTCGATTGCCGAGACGGAGGTCCGCTAAACGCCTTTCGCAGCAGAAACATCCACAATGGGGACGAAGGTGGCGACGATTCATACAGTAGGTCGTTCACTAGTGTCGGTAGGTAACATAGCAGACGATCATCGTCGACACGCTCGAGACACTCGACCGCAAACTCGCGGACACACGTCATTGATACTCGGCTCGACAGCAACTCCAACGCGTCTCCACCGTCGACATCTACGGTGCAAGCGCTGCTACACATGAGTGTGGTGCAGTCTGCTATACGCACACCGCACCGTACAAGGTGTATAAACGCCGACATGTCGCTGGGTGTGCCGCATGTGCACTTTAATACCTGTAGCGTCCAACGCGAGTGCCCAACAAGTGTGTCACGGTGCGACCACAGTCGCCTTTGTTCTCGAAGTGGAGCGTCGGTGTACGGGAGTCGATACTGCGCGTCCAGCATCTCACGACCATAGTTTATGGTGGCGTGTCGCCATTTCGGTGACACTCTGGCGCATGTTCGCAGCTTCGACACGTCAATATCAATTGCGGCCATATCGAGACTAAATTTACACGCGGTGCAAACCAGGTGTTTCGACGAGTCGCCCAGATTACATATCCATGTCGAGTACGATTGCGGATGTGTCGGCAAGTGACCCTTCGGCAACACTGTAAAGACACTACACTTGCCACATATTGCGTGTCCGCATGATCGGCAATGGTGTCGACGATCCGTTAATCCGAATACTATGTTGCATAGTCGACACCTCGAGTCGTCAACGGCACTCTGTTTTGTAATTAGTACTGTTGATGCGTATTTTGTCGAGTCAAATATTATTGTTGATCGCGTCATTAAGGTGTCATCAGGATTGTCGTCATCGTCAGGATCCGCGTCGATGCCGAATCTGCCGCACACCCGATGCGAATCGTCGAGTAACCCGTCGAGTGTCGATGAGAATGCAGTCGTTAACAACGCGACATCGAGTTCGTCGGATGCCCGCGCTAATGCCATAAATTCATCGTCGTCCATGCACCTATTCACTTCGCACATGGCAGCCGTCGCGTCGGCGCCGCTGTTTAGAAAGTTTCTAATGTGGTGTACGGTTCGCTCGTCGAAATAACCGCCCTTGAGCTCCACTGTCGACGAAGTCAATACGTGTCTCGATAGCATATTCGACACCCGTGCAACTGTAGAACGGTCGGCTCGAAACTCACCACCGTCATATTTAAATATAACATCCGTCATTTATCTTAATGGGGGTATATTTAAAATTGAATTTCCATATCTGTATATGTATTCATCTATCCGAATGACTGACTCTGCAATTAAGGAGGCCACGGTATGCGTCGACTGGAAAATCGCGTCTGATGAGGAAGTGAACCGCGAAGCCAAGACTCGCAGCAAGGAGTTTAACGTTGGATACAAACGTAGCCTACCGGGACTCGCGTCATGCGTGGAAACACCATTGACTGCGGAACAAGTGGTAAAGGGCGGTCGTGAGTCACGACTCCCGCCCCTGGAATTCAAAATCGATTTCGAACCCGTCAAACCGTTCGTGAAAATGTACGAGAAGCGGCTCGAGGAGGCGCGTCTGCAGTTTTGGGCGGACATCGAGTCCTATACGCGCCCCGCTAATATTGTGGCATTGTATGAACTAGTGTATCCCGCGAATCGTGTCGAAGTTGCACTATATGCATTATTGGGTCCAGAAAAGGCGAAAACGGAGAAGAATCGCCAGTGGCTCATCGATTGCGATGAGCTGGCCCACCGTTGCAATTAGTTTTTTGTTAGTTTTTTAAAAATGATTATAGGGTCTATATATTGATATACCCATACCCATACCCATGGATTTTAGTGCAGAGTGTCGCAAACGCAATCACCTGCCGCCGGAATATGCGATATTTAGTGTACATCGATACCCGCGTGAAGTGTACCGCCGGTATCGAACCGGTGAATACACTCGAGCGTTGTTTTGGGAACTCATAGGATGCGGTATGTTTCCCGATGAGCTCACCGAGATTTTAGAAATCGTAGACGCCACAGCGTTTACCGAAGCCGCCAAATGACACGATTGTCGGCAGTGGTCCGGTCGAAATATTTTTCATACATTCGTATTACCGACTGTTCCTTGAGTTTACACTCGAGGTCGACGTCTACGCCGACGCCAAATTTACGCGGTATCGATAACAGGTCCGCGGGTAGCGATTCCACTAGGTCGCTATGACTGCCTTTACGTTTACCGGGCGACTGCTCGGAATAGTGCATTAGCGGGCGCACGCCCGCCCGCTGCCACGTTTTCAGTACACGGTCGAGCGTTTTGTCGTCGAGATTGACACGATCGCCCGACACGCTATTGTGGAACCAGTCGAGTACGAATGGTATATGCATGCGTTCACATAGCGGCAGTACGTCGTTGACACCCCAATTCCACTCGTCGTTTTCGAGTACAATTCTCTGCTGTACGCCAGCAGGTAGGTTTCGATACGCCGTGACCCACCGCTCGAGTGTCGACGCCTTGTCGCCATATGTGCCGCCCAAGTGTATACATAGCGTGCCGTCGGGTCCGCACCCGATACGCGTCAGCAGTTCGTCGTGCATCTTTAGGTCGTTCACGGAATGCTCACATATAGTCGGCATTGGGCTCGCAATCATGTAGCTGAAGTGGTCCGGATGTGTAGTGAGGCGGTGGCCGTGCCTACGTGCATACGCACCTAGATCCGCAAGAGGTTTCTCGGCAAAATCCATGGTGTATCTATATTCCAATCGCGGATTAGTGTAATGCGGCAACAGCCCCGAGGTTAGTCGAAAATTTCTAATGCCGTTCGACTCGTTCCATTTGAGAATTGTAGCCGTGTCTTCAATATTAGCGAGTACTAACCGGTGCAATTCACCAACACCCTTTAGGTTTGCATTTTTCAATATGATACCCCGTGACGAGAATATGTCGTCCTCGCGTAATGCCGTATTCAGGCATGCATATCCGAGACGTATCGGCTCCTCCATATATACATACACGACACAATACTTTAAAAAACAACACCTCATCGTGCTGACACGCCACCATGCTAACGTGTCAGCAGGTCGACAGCATTGGCCGACAGGTAACACTTGTCGATATTGCGGACACTCGGGTAACACTGTTCGACAAGGCGTAATAGATCGCAGTGTTCATCACCCGTTAGCACTTCCACTATCTCGCAGCGTGAGACTTCGGGGTACGCTTGGTGTAGCGCAACAACGTTTGGAACCGTGTCGGCATGCACAGCAATGAGGCGTTTCGGTACCCCGACGTACATAGCATATAGAACGCTGCTGGTGCGAGTTTTATGCAGGTTGGTTTCCACGGTGTCTTGCCAATACGCATAAATGTTGTCGTAAGCGCTGTCTTGTGGAGTTTCGCCAATCGCCATACGCGCCGTTTCATCGTCGACACAGTCGTTGAGCAGGTCGCGTACAAGGGTAGTCTCACCCAATCGTTTGTACATCGCGACTTTAACCCAACGCGCAACGGATTCCGCATCCTCACACGGCACCGTGATCTGGACCGTTTTGTAATCAAAGCGTGGGATTTCGTCGAGTGGCGTGTCAGACTTGAAATACCCATATATGATGTCAGCGTATTTCGCGTTTGTCTGCACCGTCTTTATGTACACCTCCGCGAGTAGTTGACAGTAACTAGGGTATTCACGTAGAGTGTCGATAAGCTGACGCGCTGTTACGTCGGTATCTTGAATGTCGTCGAGACTACCACTGCACATTACGTATGCAAGCACTGGGCATAGTTTCTTGATACTCTCGCCGGCTTTACTGCTTCGGGATAGTGTACCCCCGATGACGAGGGTGATGCCGTTTATAGAGTTCAGAGGCGTGTCTAGCGGGTTCATTGTTGAGAGCGTCGTGTATCGGTATACGTCTTTAACTCCACGCATATTCAATTTTTTGCATCGCTTAAAAAACAATTCGGCGAGTATTCGGTTTCATTTCGGAATGAGCTCGTCGACTAGCAGACGAGCGTCAACCAATCCGTCAGCCTTACGCACCACATCCGGATAGCGGATCGCGACGAGTTCGTACAGATCGCGATGCATATTCGGTAGCGTCGCTACCAATGCCGCTATATCGCGGCGATCGACGGCCGGGTATTTCGCGAACACCGCAAACACGGACGGGGCGGTGTCGCAAAGCGTTTTGATGACGCGTTTCGGCAAGCCGACATACATTGCGTATACCACGCTGCTATTTGGGGTGCTGTGGAGCGTCGACTTGTACACTTCCACATAGTAACCGTAGATGTTTGAGTACCGCGATCCAACCGGAAACGCCATATTGACGACATCGCCTGTGATGACCTTATCGTCCAGCAAGTCACGCACGAACGCTGCCTCGCCCAACCGCTTGTATTTCGCAACGAGAACATACTTGCGAACCGCGTCTGCGTCTTCGGAATGTACCTCGATATGGACAGTTTTGCCGTCAAACGGCGTAACGTCGAAACGCGGAATGTCGTCTAGCGGTACATTCAACGCCTTCATGTACCCCTTGGCGATGTGGTAGTATGGATCGTCGTCAACACCCATCACCTTGATGTATACGGATGCGAGTAGGTGGCCAAAGTCGCCGGTCGGTCGCAACACTTCGAAAAGCTGTCGAACCGTCGCCTTGCTGTTGGCAAGGGTCCCTATTAGTGCGCCCTTCACCATAAGCTGTTCTAGCAGGGGGCACAGCTCCCGGATGGACTTGGCCGCGGGGTGATACCCCGCGATGGCGTTCTTGAGCACTGGAAGCACATTCGGGTTTAGAGTGCTGACAAGTGAGTCGAGACTCATGATTCGAGTATACATACATACGCACGGCATATTCAATTTTTTCAAGCATGCCGTTTAAAAATAACACGGTATATATTGTATATAAAGGATATATAGGACAAAATGGACGGTAATATTGTATATCTAGACGCAAATGCGACAACACGAATGAACGAGACTACAATAAAATGTATGGTTAACGCCCTCAACAAGGGCAACCCGTCGTCGAGCCATAAGTGGGCAGTCGAGTCGCGAGCACTTATGCAAAATCTACGCGAATATATTGCGGAAAAATGCGGATTTCGAGCCGTCGACTACGACCCGCAAGGCGACTACACTCGTGATGCCGACGATCGATATGTCGTGGTATTTACGTCGTGCGCGTCCGAGGCGAACTGCCTACTGTTGAGATCAGTTTGCGAAAGCTATAATTTTAATCTGGGTGACACGCCCCACGTTGTGGTGTCTGCAGTTGAACACAAGTCGATATTGGAGTGTGCGCGGTGTCTCGAGGCGTCGGGAAGCGCCACCGTCACATACGTGAACCCTGATGAACTCGGATTCGTGCAGGCGGGGGCCGTCACTGCGGCACTACGTGAAAATACAGCAATCGTGTCGATAATGCAGTCTAATAACGAGACGGGGTGTATAAACGACACAGCTGCGATAGCAAAGGCGGTGCATGCAAAGGGTGTTGCATTTCACACCGACGCTACCCAAATGTTTGGGAAATTTCCAATAAACCCGGTGCGGGACCATGTAGACGCATTTAGCATGACGTTTCACAAGTGTTACGGTCCGCCAGGTGCCGGTGTATTGGCGATACGGCGAAAATTTCTGCACGGGTATCGACTATGCGCGCAGACTGCAGGGTCGCAAAATTACAGCCTGCGTGGCGGCACCGAAAACATACCGGCACTCGCTGGCGGATTTGCCGCAATTCGCCAATGTCTAACCGACCGCACACGGAAAAACGGTGATTTACTCGCGCTTAAACGCGCCACTATAGCCGGCATACAAAAGTACGTTCCGTGTAAAACTTATCGAGAATATCTCGAGACGGAACGCTCGAATGCCCCTAAACACGAGATTGAAGTAGTGTTTATATCGACGTGTGAAAAGTCGTATCTGCCGTCAACACTATTGCTATCGATCGTGAAACGCAGCAGCCGCCAGCCGGAAATCTGCAATGTTGAGATTAAAAAACAGCTCGAGAAGGCGGGGGTGGTTGTCGGCATCGGGTCGGCGTGTCTAACCAGTAGTAAGGGGGCGTCCCACGTAATACACGCTATGGGGGTTTGCGAGACGGTCCGAAAGGGTATACTACGTGTATCCTACGAGGATACGACCACTATGGACGACATTAAACGGTTCCTGAAGGCGTTTGCGGACGTGTTGCGATACTATAACGGATAACCACGGATAATAAAATTAAATGCTGTTTATCTATATTGTATCACAAATGAGTCGCAGTGTACGGTGCGCGTCATGTATGGCGTGTCGAAAAATGCATATTAAATGCACGGGGTGGAGCAGTGTCGACGAGGACGGTATACCTAACGTGCCGTGCGACAAGTGCACGCGTGACTGTATCGAGTGCGCGTTTCGATTACGTTCAAAACCGGGGCCGCCACTCCGAGCCTGTCGTAAACGCGCTCACGACCCTGCTGCGTCTAAAGTCAACACACGTGCGCGGGTCACGGAATTCCTGAAATGCATGTTTGACGATATAAGCAATGTCAAAATACGACTCAAAAGTGGATAGTCTATATCGTTGGATGTTGAAGCGGCCGACACCGCCCCGGCTGCCGACACCGCTCCGGCGGCAGCCGATTGGGCGTATTATGATGCGGCGTATTACGATGCGGCGTTTGGCGACGTGAATATACGCGAACAAACGTGAATTTTTTAATCCCCTTTCCCGCTAAAATTGAATCGATACCCCACATAATCGTAAACCACAATATAGTATGGCTGACTGCATCGCGGTACGCCCCACCGAGACCACGATTTGGGTCGACAATGTGCCAAATCAGTACGTACACGCGGTGGGCTTGCCGTGCCGCACTGATACGCACTCCACAGCGCAACGTCTCGATTTCCGGGTACCCGCCACATGGAGTTTATGCGAGTTTCACACACACGCACAGATAACGTTTTCGTGTACGGA
>Ga0163154_10004375_pt1 | contig 18590 bp, 17 predicted proteins | sample OliLakLV19MP9P1_FD_148649 | JGI IMG/M metagenome (GOLD analysis project Ga0163154, IMG submission 148649) | Freshwater microbial mat bacterial communities from Lake Vanda, McMurdo Dry Valleys, Antarctica - Oligotrophic Lake LV.19.MP9.P1 | ecosystem: Environmental > Aquatic > Freshwater > Lake >...
CCCCTAAATCCCCTCCCCACTTCGTAGAGAGGGGACTTAAAGAACCGTTGTGAACCGTTTTTCTCCCCTTCGCCATGCAATGGAGAAGGGGTCGGGGGATGAGGATATCATAAAAGTTAATCAAAGTAAGCTATCCAAAACTGAGATTATTTAACGCCTAATCCGCCGTTATTCCGAGCCTTAGCGCCGCCGGCCTCTTCTGCCTACCGCGAGACTGGCAATCAAGATAAAGATCACTGCACCGACGATGGCGACTAAAATATCGCCCAAAGAAATTGTCGCAATATCGGGCATGTTGATGTTCAATACATCAAACAGTACCACGCCGATGACCGCGCCGACGATGCCGACGAGGATGTTGCCCAATAAGCCATAATCGCGTCCGCGCATCAAATTACCTGCGGCAGCGCCAGCGATGGCTCCAATGATAATAAATGAAAACAGTTGTTCAGCAGACATAACGCCTCCCCATTGCATCGTACAAATTAAATGGCGTGTGGCGAAGATGTGGGCAAAATAGCCGCCAATTCAAGTATCGCACAAAACCTTTAATATTGCTTTAGATTATTTGATGCAAGAAGGCACTTAACCCGCATGAACTTCCGTCTGTAACAACGCCCGTGCGTCCTCTAAGGTTTCAACAAAATGAACAGCGTCTTTCGTCCGGCGGCTGCGATAAATCCGGCGCATGACATCATAATAAGGCCACGTCAACGCGCCCACGCCGACGAAAATCAACTGACCCTTTCCCTGTCCCATCGTCAGGACACTTTTCTGGCGCAAGGTGGGTTCGGGAGGCAGCGCCGCGCTTTCGCGTAAATCTACGATGATGTGCACTGTCTGACGGGTATATCTTAATTTAATTTGGGCATCTTCCACCGCCCGATCTAAATCGCCCCAATGCCAGCTTCCATAATGAATGTAGCGTAGTGTCGCCTTACTTTTATTGTCCCAAGCTGCAATGATGCCCATGATGACTGCCTTGAATTAACTTATCCTCAATACTTTAATTCTAGCCAACACAGCCTTAATTGTGCGTTAAGACGTTGTGAAAATCGTAAAATTCTTTACGCTGCGTTAATCAAAATCAAATGCTCGAAATGTCTGCTCAAGGTACAATAGACGGCATGACGCATGAATAGACAAAATGAGGCACTTATATGAACGAACATTATCAGAAGTGGGACGAACTCGCGCCGCGTGGACTGGTCTTGATCGGACTGGGAATCAGTCTGACGGGGCAGGGCATTATCGACAAAAGCAACCGCAAGGGCTTTTTGCGCTGGTTCTTTTGGGGAACTTTAGGCTTAATCGCCATCAACGCCGGGATTTCGATCTTTGGGGAGGCAGTTAAAGAACGCACCCTCTACGAAATTGAAGTGCAAAAATTGCGCGAGACAATGTAGTCCTATATGGAAACCCGATTAGTGTGAAATATCTCCGGCAAAACGCAACACTTTACTCAGCATTATGCTTAATCGTCTTAGCACTGACGCTCAATTTTCGCGTTATAAGCCAAACCTCTTTCGAGATCTTTGAGAATCTATCTTGGAGTCCTGATGGAAGCAAAATTGCCATTGCTGCGGGATCGCCAGGGTGTATTTCTGCCAATACTCATGATAACGCTTGTTATCGGCGACTAAAAATTTACCTCTCAATAACATCCCTACTATGACTAATCCAAGGAATATGCCTCACGCCCTAGCTTAAAAATCACCTTACCCAAAACAAGGCTGCGCTGTCAAAAATGATTAATAACTCAGATATTCTAAAAGTGTTACAAAAATGAAACATCAAGAAGTTGCTCAGTATTTTATTTGGTTTTCATTATAGCTGTAATTATAATTCTTCACTTCTGAGGGAGGCCATATTCTTTACGCCCATCCTTAACCTGCTTCGTTAGCGGAGGTACAAATTGTGGCGGATTTACGCGGACAAACGCTGAATAATCGTTACCTGATTGAAGACAGCAAATATCTCAAAGGAAGTGACAAAACAATCGTCTATAAAGCTAAAGATCAGCTTACGAAACGCGATGTCGCTATTAAGATTCTTCAGCCCAACCATGCCTTAATGGACACTACCACCGATGTAGTTCGCTTTAAGCGCGAAATCGAAGCATTAAAAAGGCTAAACCATCCGAATATCGTCGCCTATGTTGATGAGGGGCAGCATGACAACTGCCCCTATCTCGTCACTGAATTTAAAGAATGTAACTTGCGCGAATTTTTGACTAAGCGCGGCGGTATGCTGAATATGAGTCTGGTGATTGATCTATTTGAAGATATTGCCTCGGCGGTGGATGCCGCACACCGTCTAAAAATCGTCCATCGTGACCTGAAGCCCGAAAATATCCTCTTAGCAAACTGCGAAGGGAGTGTGCCTGAACCTTATGTCGCGGACTTCGGCCTTGCGACTTTTATGAACAACCAAACCGAAAGCGGCAGCCAGCGGACTAAAGGGATTGGCACCTATCGCTATATGGCACCTGAAGCGTGGACAGGGCGTTATAAATATCCAGAACGGATTGATGTCTATGCGATGGGCGTGATACTTTATGAACTGCTGGAAGGTCGCGCACCATTCGCGGGCGACGAAGTGGAGTTGATGTATAAGCACATCAGCGAAGTCCCCGCGCTACCCACATCCGTCAAAGCTGGGGTCGGAAAAGTATTGCTCCGCGCCCTAGAGAAAGACCCGGAAAAGCGCTATCCGTCGTGCGGGGCGCTCATGGATGCGCTTAAGGCCGCCAACGAGGTTGATGAGGATCGCGCAACCAAACGGTTTGATCGGCGCATCGCCTTATTAGGTGTAACGATAGCGCTTACCGGTGTACTTTGTGGTGCTTTGGCAGAGCTTTCGGTAGTGGATAATTTTATTTTTTAGGTTCTTAATGGTCCTAAACCGACATCCGTCCAGGTCGCAATTTTGCCGACGGCGACAGAAATAGTTACCGCAACTTCTACCAGAGAAACCATACTTGTGTCAAACAACCCAGAAGAAACGCCAGAAAAGCTGCCCGTAACTTCGGAGACACCCACTTTTACACCCTCGCCCACAGCCTGCGGTGTCGCTTCTGGATCACCTTACATTCGACGCGGCACCAGCACCTATGAGCCTGTAGTGAGCGGCGCGATTGATGGCGAGTGTATACCGATTATTGAACTTGTCGAAGGCGAGCCAGATGAAACCTGCGATTGGTATCATGTACGTTCCCCTGAAGGCGAGCGCAACGGCTATATCTGCAATGCCTACTTGACGGTCAGAACGTCAATAGGAAGTATCCCGACGGGCGTTGCTTCACCCGGTTCAAGGCCACGACAAACCGCAACAGGCGTGAGCATTGCGTCAGGTTCCACCAACACACCCCAACCGACTTCTTCCAACGGCGGCGGCGGAACAATCATTATTCCGCCGAGCAATACGCCGATTACACCGCCGATGAATACCCCCATTACGCCGCTGACGAATACCCCACTTCCACCACTAACAGCCGTACCAACTACGTCTGTGCCGCCGACGAACACGACCATCCCGACGAATCCGCCGCCGCCACCGCTTGCGATGTACTATGGATTATATGATGACGTGACCAATCAAGTCATTGTAACTTTGACGAATGGCAGCACCTTCTCAGTAGGGATTGGCTCTGGCTCCTATAATATCCGGGTTGATCCAAGCGTGGGTGGAATTAACTCCGTGCAGATGACGCTCGATGCGTTGTCCGGTGGGTGCGCGGGCAGATCACGCACCGAGCGGTTCGCACCTTATACTTTAGTTGGCAATAATAATGGCGATTACAGTGGAATGCAGTTCGGTGCGGGTTGCAGCTACAGATTGACCGTCACAGTGCATAATGGTTCCAATCAAGTCATCCAATCCGAGACCATCAATTTCTCCGTCGTGCCGTAAGCGATTTATTTCTCAAGGCGAGAGGTCTATCATCTTTCACCTTTAATAAAATCCCCTTTTTCCCATCTTGGTTTGTTAAACGGCCTATACCATGCCCAGATTTACTTTCTTAAGGCTGTTTTGGGATATTCTCTTGTATTATACAAATAATGTAAAGGTATTCCATTAAGGAGCACTAAATGTCACTTGTCTGTTTAGTTTACGTAAGTCTTGCAACTCATCCTATGACGCATGACGAACTTCGATCTCTTTTACAAGAGATCCGTAAAAAAAATCAAATCAAAAATATAACGGGAATGCTGCTTCATCGAGACAGCTTCTTCCTCCAAGCGATTGAAGGCGAAGATACCGAAGTGGAAATCCTGTTTGAGAAGATTAAGCATGATCCACGCCATCACAGTATTTTAAAGGTATACAAAAACCCTATCACAGAACGTACTTTTTCAGATTGGAGTATGGGCTTTAATCTCATCGATGATGCCGACCCCGAAGGGCTCGATGGCTACAGCGATTTTCTCTCACGCCCCAACACCGAATATTTCCTTAAAAGCCCAAGTCGAGCCAAAATACTGCTTGAATCATTCAAAGAACGAGTCTACTTTTAAGCTATTCGCTTAAAGCGAAATCCACCGCCGCCGCTGCATGTAACGCCGTTGTATCAAAGGTTGGGATGGCACTGTCCTCCGGCTTAATCAAAAGCCCGATCTCAGTACATCCCAAAATGACACCTTGTACGCTGTCCGCCGCCATGTCCCCAATCACACTTTGGTAAATCGTCCGCGATTCCGGCTTAATCACGCCGAGTACCAGTTCATCGTAAATAATACGATTCACGCTCTGGCGCTGTTCTTGATCGGGGATACTCACGTTCAATCCGTGCTTAACCAGCCGGCTTTTATAAAAATCCTGCTCCATCGTATAGATCGTCCCTAGCAAACCGATGGTATTCAGCCCCGCGCTATGGATCGCTTGCGCTGTTGAGTCAGCGATGTGAATGAGGGGAAGATCAACCGCCGCTTGCACATCGTCCGCCATACGGTGCATCGTATTGCTGCAAATTACGATGCAAGCCGCGCCGCCGCGTTCTAAATGCCGCGCTGCTTCGACCATCCGTGCTGTCGCTTCATCCCATGCGTCCGTTGTTTGTAAATGCTCGATTTCGGCAAAATCGAAGCTGTACATCAGGCAGTCCGCCGAATGTAGGCCGCCCAACCGCGCCTTTACGCCCTCATTGATGAGGCGATAATACTCGGCTGACGATTCCCAACTCAACCCACCAATTAAACCGATTGTTTTCATGAGTGTTCTCTGTCGTTTTCCAATTTTTGAAGTAGCTATAGATTACTCGGAAGCGGAAGCATCCAGCCGTTTAAGCGCCTGTTCAATCTGGTTGAGGTTCAAGTTAGGGATAACATGCGCTAAATCTTGTAAACTCAGGCTCCCGTTATGATGGCGCGTTACAGCCTCATCATCCGGCACACGCAGATTGCGCGGCGTAATGTCTTGAATCAAAAAAGGCGACATGCCGCCATTAATCAGCGCCGTTTTCCAGCGCAATTCGACCCCATCCGGGCGCAAGCGACTGCCGATTTTGACATCGCTCACATCAAGTCCTTTGGCGCGTAATGCAGCAGCATCCGAGGCGAGCTCATCTGAGAGCAGCGCATACCCCGCCATCCCGCCACCGTCTCGCAATAAACCGCTGAAATCGGCGGCGTCCATATCGGTACGAGGTTCGCCCGTCGGCGCGAGCAGTTCCAGATAGCTCCCATCGGAAAAACAAACGAGGGCATTGTGAGTCGTGCCGCTGGCATGTTTGCCGCCATAGAAGGCATTGAAGCCGAGTGCCTGATACTCAGCAATCGCTTGATCGAGATCGCTGACCGCAATAATGATATGATCGAGCTTAAGCGCCATAAAACCGATCTTTCCTATTTAGTCCGCTTCTAGCATATAATAATTACAATCAGATAGCGAGGCGCTGAACAATGTTGGAACAAGTTAAGACAACAATCACCCAAGTCGATTTACAGCAGCTTGAAGCCGAGGATAAATGGATCGAAGTTGAGGATGGAGAATTAATCATAGGAGAAAATATTGTGCCGCCGATTCATGTCATTGTCATTCGGAACTTATTTCGCCTACTTGATGCGTATGTGACATCAAACCAACTTGGCGAAGTATTGATTAATGGAGTTCGTTACATCCTCGGCGGAACATCTCAGAATGTTCAACGCGCCTACATCCCGGATTTATCTTTTTTACGTGCCGGACGCATCCCACCGGATTTCGATTGGCTGAGTGATTTCGTTGGTGCGCCGGATTTAGCCGTAGAAGTAGCTTCGCCCGGACAAACAAATGCCCTGCTGCTGCGGAAAATCGCTCGCTATCTGGAAGCTGGCAGCGCAGAAGCGTGGTTGATCTACCCCACCAGCAAGACCATTTATCAATATCGCCCCACCGACGAAGAACCCAATCGCTATGGTGACGATGCGCTCATCGACACCGCTGCCTTATTCCCCGGCCTTATACTGATGACAAGCCACATATTCGCCCTACCGCAAACGAAATAAAATCAGCCAGCGCCTTCGTTTATAATGCTGCGCCATGAGTAACGCGGGGCATAACCGAGTTCGCGCTTTGCTTTATCGATGCTCAACAGTGTTTCATTCGCGCCAATATTATCTTTCAACGGCACACCGGGGAACACTTCCGCCAAGAGATCGCGGTTCGAGCGCTTCATGCAGGTATCTTCCGCCGCAATGATGAAATTGGGTGCGCCGCTAAGATCAACTTCTAACCCCAAGCGACAGGCTTGTGCCACATCCCGCGCATCGACATAACCCCATAAGTTCCACTTACGAATGTGTGCATCATCCCAGAACGACGGGAAGCGAGCATAATCGTGTTCTTCCATAATATTTGAGATTCGCAACCCGACAAAAGTGATGCCGCTCCACCGCGCAAACTGTGCCGCCATTGTCTCGCCGACGACTTTAGATAGCGCGTAACTTGTCTCTGGATAAAGGATGTGTGCTTCATCCATCGGCGCATAAGCCGGTTTTACGCGATCAAACGGTAGGCCAAGCGTCGTCTCGCTGGATGCCCAAACCACGCGCTTGAGTCCGTGCGTGACCGCCGCTTGAAAGACATTGTAGGTGCTGATCGTATTCACACGGAAAGTCACCTCATCCGTCTGCAAACCCGGCGCAGGAATCGCCGCCAGATGGACGACGGCCTCCGCCCCATGAAGGGTTTCGATGGCTTGACCAAGTTCCGTCAAATCGGCCTTTAAAAATGGGCTGATGCGTTCAGTCGGCACTGCCTGATCGACATTCAACACGTCATAGCCTGCTGCCAATAAATCCGCGACCACAGCACGTCCCGCCTTACCACTTCCGCCCGTAACAACGACTCGTGACATCGCTCATTTCTCCCTTTTTTGTGCTAAAGCTGCCTAGCCGTATTTTCCCGCATCGCCTTTTAACGTAATTTCGACCATTGTTTTACGTCCCTCCGTCCTCAACCTCATGCCACAATTATACAACGAACAATCTTTTGCCATGATTTTCTGGTCAAAACGCGCAGATACGGTAAACTACTGGGTGTTAAAATTGTTTAATGGACGAATGCCCTTTATGCAAATAGGCGCAGCTTCTTTTTTTATGTACTCAGCACTCATTACTTTTAACTTTTCTTACTGAGGCTCATTATGTCAGATACCCCATTCCCGCGCGGCACCGCGACCTTGACCGTCCCTATCTCGAATACGTGGCGGCGGATTTCACCTCCGCTTGTCCCCGTTTTGGCGGTCATCACGGCGCTGCTGATTACGATTCCGTTTATGATTTTGACCGGGGGCAAAGGCAACATCAGAGACGGCTTGAATATCGCTGGCTTGGCCTACAGCGCCTTGCTGGAAGGCTCATTTGGGATTGCGATGAATCCACTGGCGAACCCCAACGATGTCAGCCAAGTGTTGATTCTGGCGGAAAGCCAGGATTTGCAGCGGCGTGATCTACTGCTGCTGGCAGATCGGGCGGAACGCTTGGGCGAAACAGGCGAGGAAAACGTCCGCCGTTACAGTGAACTCATCGCCCGACTCGGCAGCGAAAATGGCTTAGATGAAGAGGCCATCGTTGCGCTAGGCGAGCGTGTCCGCGAGATGGTGTTGATCGGCCCGGATCGCTTGCGAAATCTTGCACCGCTGCTGACCGCCCTTACAGAATTAGATCGCGGTGAAGTGCGTGATACTGCCACGCTTTATGCCGAACTCGACTCGCTGGATGACGAATCGCGGGCGGCGTTGGTGGCTTTCGTCCCGCAGGCGGAGGATTACGAAAACAGCGACTTGCTGGACGCGATGAAGTTGGTCAATGGCGAAGGCATTGTCAGATTGGGGCGTGTGTTAGAACAGCTTGCCGTTCTGGATACGCTCGGATTTGCGCCGACCAGCCGTGAAGCCAATGACCTCGCCGCCATTTTTGCGCTCGGTACGGATACAACTAACGGCGTGGGCTGGGTGCAGCAGTTTTCTGAGGCGCAGATCAGGTTTAAATCCGCCGGAATCACCGATATTGAAAAATTAGCCGATCAAATGCGCCTGTCGCTGCAACTCTATGACGCGGGGTTGATGACGAGCGAAGATGCCGCCGTCGCCATCCGCGATGAACTGCCTGCCAACCTCGATAATGGCATGGTCGTCAAACGCCCGAATAACCGCCTGCTGCTGCATCCCGAACATGATGAGACACTCGGCACAGTTTACAACGAGACAGACGGACGTGTGCAGGCAGTTTATGCCCGCCTCGGCAGCCGTGTCTTGATGTTCTTCCCCGATAGCTTAGAAGAGACCCTGCGCCGCGCCATCCCCTATATCATCGCCGGGTTAGCTGTCGCGTTGGGTTTTAAGGCTGGCTTATTTAATATCGGCGCGGAAGGCCAACTCTATATCGGCGCGACCTTCGGCGTATTTGTGGGCTATTCAGCCATTTTCGGCGGCCTGCCGAGTCTCCTTCACATCGCTTTGATGCTGATCGCAGGCATTATCGGCGGCGGATTATGGGGGATGCTGCCGGGCGCACTCAAAGCCTATACCGGGGCGCATGAGGTCATCAGCACGATCATGCTGAACTTTATCGCCATTCGCCTGATCGACTGGCTGATTAAATCCGATAATCCGATGATTATGCTCGACCCATCCGCCAGTACGCCGCGCACCCCTTATATCGCCCCTAGCGCCGTTCTGCCCGGCTTCCAAAGTATTTCGGCGATATGGATTATCGCGGCTGGGCTGTTGACTTTGGGTTTTATGTTGTGGCAGCAGCGCGACGTGCTGCGAACAGAAATCCGCGCCGCCATTCGTCCGGTGGTTTATGGGGTGCTGGTGATCGTGGGCGGATTTTTCGTGCAGTGGGTGAGCGTCCGCAATAACCTGCATGTGGGCTTAGTCATCATGCTGCTGACGGTATGGTTTGTTGATTGGTTCTTAGAACGGACGACGCTCGGCTTTGAACTCCGCACGGTGGGCGCGAATCCTGATGCGGCGCGTTATGCCGGGATGAGCGTTAGATTTAATACGATTTTAGCCCTGACGCTTTCTGGCGCGTTGGTCGGGCTGGCGGGGACGATCCAAATTTCCGGTGTGCAGCAGTATATGGAGCCGCTGTTTTTCGCCGGATTGGGGTTTGATAGTATCGCCGTCGCGCTGTTGGCACGGAATAACCCGCGCAACATGATTCCCGCTGGAATTTTGTGGGGGGCGCTGCTGACCGGTTCAGGCTTAATGCAGGAACGGGCGACGATCTCTAACGATTTGGTCAAGATTATTCAGGCGTTGATTATTATGTTCATCGCAGCGGATATGATTATTCGCTATCTGTGGCGCGTCCCAGAAGAAAAAGCCAGTGATAAAGTCACCTTGAGTAAGGGTTGGGGCGGTTAGGATAGTGATGAGTGACGAGTAATGAGCGATGAGTGATGAGCGATGAGTGACGAGTGATGAGTGATGAGTAAAGAGAGTGTCTATGTTCGTGGGTGTAGGGAGCAAGCTATGTGTCGATCCAAGTGGATGCACACGCCGGTGCATCCCTACGACACCTATTTTTTTAGACACACCCTGAGTAAAACAATGTGTGGGGCGTTGAGCCATAAAGATATTTTGTATTACTTTGCGTCCTTCGCGCCTTTGCGGTTAAATCTGTTGCTAAAAGTTGAGAGATAAATTATGACTACAATGTCTCCTCCTATGAATGCCCCTGCTGCACCATCCATTCCTTGGCGGGATAGGCTGAAGATCAGCCGGACGTTGATCTTTTCGCTATTTTTCCTGATTGTCGGCGCAGCGATTTTGCTGCTTACGCCGCGTCAAATAGCGAGCAGTGTGACCAGTACCTTGACGTTTGATCGCGGCTTGCCCAATATTGTTGTCCCGGTGGTGACGTATGCCATAATCGTCGCGCTGATTTATATCGCTGGCGGTCTGTTGGGTTTAGCCGCCGCGTTTACGCCGATTGGCGAAAGCCTGAATCCTGCACCGTCAGCCGTCCGGCTCAATCGGGCAGCGGCAGCCTTACTGATCTTTTGCGGGGTGTTGATTATCCCGACGGTGCTGATCCTCGCCGCACAGGGCAAAAGCACCAATGTCGTCACGATGCTGGCTTCCAGTTTACGGGCTGCCACGCCGATCATTATCGGTTCGATGGCAGGTATCTGGTGTGAGCGTTCGGGCGTAGTCAATATCGCGATTGAAGGCATGATGCTGACGGGCGCATGTTTTGGCTTTATCGCGTTTAGCGCTGTTTCGGCCTCTGTGCCGGGCGATGGTGGGTTGTATATCGGTGTGTTGGTGGCAATCTTGGCAGGCGGGATGATGTCGCTGCTCCACGCTTGGCTGTGCATCACGTTCCGAACCGATCAAGTCATCAGCGGGACGGTGATTAACATCCTCGCGCTTGGGCTAACCAGCTTCCTGCGCCTTGAATTTCTGATTAATGCCGATGCCGCCCGTGCGACCATCCGCCCTTTATATGTCATCGCGGCGGATGTGCCGTTGGTGGGAGATTTGCTCAAGGGGTTATCTGAGATTCCGATTTTGGGCTCGGTTGTTTTCAGCGGTAAACCGATCTTTTTGAGCATGTTCGTGCTGTTGATTGTGACGTATGTCGTCCTCTATTATACGCGCTGGGGACTGCGGACTCGTGCCGTCGGTGAAAATCCACACGCGGCGGATACGCTGGGAATCAACGTGAATCGCAATCGTTATATCAATGTCGTCATCGCCGGATTGATCGCAGGTCTGGCGGGTGCATGGTTCAGTTTAGAGACGACGGGCAGCTTTGACGACAACATGACCAGCGGCACAGGCTTTATCGCGTTGGCGGCGATGATCTTCGGCAAGTGGAATCCGTTTGGCGCGGCGGCGGGCGGTCTGCTGTTTGGTTTCTCACGGGCGCTGGAAACGCGCTTCCAGATTTTGGATGTGCCTGTGCCGTCGCAGTTCGTACAGATGACCCCTTACATCGTGACGATTGTCGTGTTAGCCGGATTGGTGGGGCGGGCTGTCGGGCCGAAAGCGGCTGGAACGGCGTACAAGAAAGAATAGGTGTCGTGACAAAGCGTGATAAAATAAGGGAAAAGTGAAGGGCAACAAGCATCATGGAAACGATGATCGAGCGAGTTGGGATGCCGCTGGATGGGTTCATCCGGGAATATGATCGTGCGCCGTTTGAGCTTATTAATGGTGAAAGGAAACCGATCATGCCGGGTGTCTCAGGCCATATTTATGTCATACGCCTGCTTTTTTTACTGCTTTATACTTACACGGCACAAAACCGACTGGGCGAGGTTTTCCCCGAAGCGACCTTTATTCTGCCTAATTCTTATGATAGCAACTGGGTGAAAGGGTCGCGGGTGCCGGATGTGTCATTCTTCGTGGCAGAACGTATCGCGGCTTATATCGCGCAAACACCAGAGTGGAAGGAACGTCCGTTTGCACTCGTGCCGGATATGGTGGTCGAAGTTGTCTCGCCCGACGATCACTATAGCGATATTGACGAAAAAGTGGATATATATCTCGCGGATGGCGTACGCTTAATTTGGGTGATTGATCCGCAGCGCCGCAAAGCAATAGTGCATACACCCGACTCAGATCAACCGCTGCACCTCAAAGGTGATGCTGTGCTGAATGGCGGAGCTGTAATCCCCGGCTTTGAAATTCCCCTGCCAAAGTTATTTGAGTAGCTCTTTTTGTTTCTAATCGGTTAAGACGAGGCGCGGTGTCTTCACCAGCGGCAGTTCAACAGAAAAGGTGCTGCCTGTGCCATACACGCTTTCGACCATGATCTTTCCAGCATGACGCTCCACAATATTTTTCACCAGATGCAGCCCTAAGCCAGTCCCGCCAATTTCGGCGGTTTCCTTCATCTTGGCGCGGAAGAATGGCTCGAACAAGCGCGGTTGCTGTTCTTCCGGGATACCGTAGCCCGTATCGCGCACTTCCACCCGTGCGTTATTATCCACCTGCTGCAAGGCAATGCTCACGCTGCCGCCGTCGGGCGTATATTTGATGGCGTTGGTCACGAGATTGGAGATAGCTTCATAAAGCTGCGTGGAATCGCCTTCAACTGTCAAAATTTCGTCAGTGGCTTTAATATCGAGTTCTTGGAATTTATGCTCGGCTTCGGCGCGATGATTCCGCACAACTTTGTCGATCAACTCATGCAGGTCAATACGCTCGGCAATTTGGGCTTTTGCCACCTGCTGAATGCGCTCCAGCGAGAGGATGTCGTCAATAATGTGCTGCATCCGATCTACTTGGCGCGAAATCGTCTCGATATAATCAATTTCGGATTCGCTAAGACGGTCATAAATATCCATCCGCAACAGTTCCAGATAACCATTAATCACCCCCACCGGATTCCGTAAGTCATGGCTGGCGATGCGAATCATATCGGTTTTGAGCTGCTCTAATTTGCTGATTTCGTCATACAGCTTTTGCATTTCGCTCAACTGCTGCTGCGAGACTTGATACAAACGGGCGTTATCAATCGCCGCTGCCAAGCGTCCGCCGATCAGTTGGACGAAATCGAATACTTCCGGCGTAAAATGATCTTGCTGTGTGGTTTCCAGATCAATAATGCCGATTAAGCGATCATGCGAAATCAACGGGATCGCCATCAGGGCTTGCGTATCCGGCAGATCGGCATAATACGCAGGGTCATTTTTAACATCCGGCACAAACTGAGGCTGCAAGGTCTTCATCGCCCGTCCGGTAATACCATATAAGGGGTCGTCAATCTCTACGACGGGATGCTGATCTTCAACCTCAGCATACTTGCCATAGCGACCCGCGATACGATTGCCCTGCTCTTGGGTGATGAGGATAAAACCGGCTTCTGCACCTGCCAAACTGACAGCAGCATTCAACGCGAACAGCAGCACTTTATCGAGGTCAAGCGTACTGCCGATCTCGCTGTCGATTTGGCGCAACGTAGCGAGTTGATCCAGCCGTTTTTGCAACTCAAGTTCGGCCAGTTTGCGCTTGGTAATGTCATGATTGACGGCGACTGTCCCCTGCGGCCTGCCGTTGCTATCACGCAGGAGCGAAACCGATGAGAGGATATGCAGTACTTGACCATCTTTGCGCTGCTGAGTCACTTCGCTGCGCCAATAGCCGCGTGCGAAATACTGCCGTTTGATGGCATCTTCATTGGCCTCGTTGCCGAAGGTCGTGCGGACGACATCCGTCAGGCTGCGCCCGATGACCTCTTCCGCCTTCCAACCATACACATATTCGGCGGCTTTGTTCCAACTGCGGATGGTCGAATCCAGTCGCGTAGAGATAATGGCATCGGAGACATTTTGCAACAAATCGGCCTGATAATGTAGTTGTTCATCAATTTGACGGCGCTCGGTGATGTCGCGGGCGATCCGCTGGATGTGAATCGGATTACCGGTTTCGTCACGCACCAGTTGGGCGCTCACTTCGGCTGGAAATTCCGTGCCATCTTTGCGGCGGAAGATGCGCTCGTGCGTGGGGACTCGCTCGCCATCGACCAGCGCTTGCACCGTCGTATCGGTCTTGTCGATTTCTATTTCGCCGACGATATCCCGATACAGCAATTGCAGCAGTTCGTCGGCAGTGTAACCGAGCATATCAGCGGCGCGTTGATTAATGGCGATATGCTTGCCGCTTAAATCGAGGATAAAAACAGCATCAGTGGTCTGGTCAAACAATGCCCGGTAGCGCAGTTCATCGCGTTTGCGTTGATCTTGGGCTTGATAGCGCAGCGTCATATCCTCGGCGATGCACACCACCCCTTCCGCCACGCCATCGCGCATGAGCAGTGCGCTGGAAAGCATCACCGGAATTTGATGCCCCTCTTTTGCGATGAATGTGGCATCAACGGCTTGCGTCGTCTTGCGCCGCATACTATCCGCACTGACACCAAGCGCGATCTTTAAGAAAGGCTGCCCGATGAGTTCGGTTTCGCTGTAATTCAGCAGCTTGAGTGTAGCGCGATTCACGGTCTGAATCGTGCCGTCGGGGTTCAGCGTGACGAGCAGATTGCTCATGGATTGCAGGATGTTATCCACATAATCGCGGTTGACGCTGGTAGCGCGGAGTTCATCTAAAGTGCTTTTCGCCAGCGCTGCATTAGATCGCACTCTAGTAAAGGCTTCATCGAGGCGGCTGGTGGCGATATACAAAAACAACGCGACCATCATATACAACGACACTTGGATGACGGCTTGATTAAGTTGGGTATTCCCGATATGAGCAGGGAGTTGTCCATTTTCGATGGCGGCTGTAATGACCAAGACCGCCAATGAATTAAAAATCGCAATCAAGAGTGCGCCGCGCACCCCCAGAAGCAAGCCTGCCACCACCACCAAGCCGATTTCCGCGCCGAAGTGGGGACTATCCACCCCGCCGCGTGTCGCCGTCGCCGCTGTAACGATCAACCACAACGAGCCAACCAGCAGCAGACTCACGCTGAGGATATAGCCGCGCCGCATGAGCAAATACAAAAAAATCAGCCCGACAACGATCAGCGCATGAGCCAGAAACGTCCCCGACACATCGGGATTGGTAAGCGCGTTGGGAATACTGCTGACGGCGAGTATGAGAATCGTCACTAGCAGCACCGCGTTCAGGATAGCGGCGCGGCGGCTGAGGTCGTCATCGTCAAAGCTAGGTGCTTTCAAGAATGTGCGTAATTTAAAGAGCATTGGGACTCTCGTATAAAAACAGATAACTTCTACTTTTCATTATACACGCGGGTTGTCTCGTTTGCAGCGCATGGAGTTTTTCTGGTGAATTGCAAAGCAATCTTAATCCCTGCCTACCCTATTCAACATGCGGATTGATGCCAACGAGTGCAATGTGTCACCTTATATTTAGGATAAATGTTTATAGGCAACTGGGCGCTGATTTTTTATCATAAGGGAAGTTCGTTATTTTAGGACAACTCATCAATCGATAAAAGGGATTTAGCCTTGAATATGCAAAGACGCGACTTTCTAAAATGGATGGGTGCTGGCGCAGGGGCATTAGGGGCGGCAGCAGTCGTAGGAACAAATATTTCGACGGCACAAGATCACACGATGCCGATGCCGGCTAATCCAGCACAGCAGGCGACTGGCTATGAAGAAATGGATGCCCATCATGCCGAAGGGGTGAACACCTTCGTCGCCAATATCGGCCAAGACCCGACATTTTGGCGCACACCGATGGAACCTGTGATGGATGGTAACGTAAAAGTATTTGATCTCATTTGCGAAGAAATTCAGTGGGAAACCATGCCAGGGACAGCACTGGCTGCGATGGCTTATAACGGCATGGTGCCAGGGCCGGAAATCCGCGTTACAGAAGGCGACCAAGTACGGTTTAACATTACCAACACCATGACCCAAAGTACCGCCATTCATTTTCACGGATTGCGTGTCCCTAACAGTGTGGACGGTGTACCGTTTGTGACTCAGCCCGTCATCATCCCCGGCGAAACGCAAACTTTTGAATTCACCATCCGCAATGCCGGGACGCACATGTATCACAGCCATCACAATTCCGCTGAACAAGTCACCAAAGGGCTGTTAGGCGCATTGATTGTCGAACCTGCGGATAAGAGCCGTGAGCCGGAAGTGACCGCCGATTACACCATTGTGATGAATGATTCTGGGTTGGGCTTTACGCTCAACGGCAAGGGCTTTCCTTATACACAGCCGATCATCGCCACCTTGGGCGACAAAATCCGCATTCGCTATATGAACGAAGGTTTGATGATTCACCCGATGCACTTGCACGGCATCCCGCAGTTAGTCTTTGCAAAAGATGGCTTTAATCTGCCGTCTCCATATATGTGCGATACGCTTAATATCGCCCCCGGCGAGCGCTATGATGTACTGGTGGATTGTGATGAAGTCGGCTTGTGGGCGTTCCACTGCCATATTCTGACCCACGCTGAAAGCAGCATGGGCATGTTCGGTATGGTCACAGTGTTGATTGTCAACGAAGCGTAGTCGATAAAACGGGAGTATCTATTTTTGTGAGTTTAGCGACGCACCTATGTGCATCCGGCAGGAGCGACACACAGGTCGCTCCCTACAATACCCATTTTTAGACACTCCCCTAAAGTGCAGTTTGGTCTGTATTACCTAATTAGTTTGGAAGGTTAAGGTATACCCACCTCGCTCACTGCCACCAAAGGTTTTAGCGACGATGTAGTAGGTTCCGCCTTGCGGGATGATGAAACCCGCAATACGCGAGTCCAAATTGCCAGCGCCATCATCATTAGACATCAAGAGATTCCCAAAATCGTCGTACAACTCTAAGTAGCAATCCATAATGCCATCCGCGCTGAACATCGAAATAGTAACGCTTTGTCCGCTGGAGCCATCGAACTGCCAGACATCACCCCCTGCTGTCGAAACACTGCCAGAAACCGTACTCGCATATAGATCACCCATAAAGACTTGATTGGAGGAGTTCGCGCCGCCATTTGTGCTACCACCTGATGATCCGCCCCCAATTTCGAGAGTCAGGGTATAAGCGCCGGTGGATGCGCCGTTATTGTAGGCATGGGCTTTTATTTGGTAGGTGCCGCTGAAGGGCAGTACGAAATTGATTTGCGAATCCAGATCGCCTGCGCTGTCATCATCTTGCGCCAGCAGATTGCCGTTTGAATCGAGCAGCTCCAAATAGCTGTCGAAAGCATCACTGTAGAGACTTACGGTCACGCTATCACCGCTGTTGCCATAAAATGACCAGAGATCACCTTCAACAGTAGTGATTACATCGTCAATGCTCAAGGCGAACATTTCGCCTTCATTGATCAATCCGCTGTTCTGCACAGGCGCACTTGCGACAGGCTCTAAGAGGTAGCGACCTGTTGCAGCTTCCGCTGACCAACCGATGATATTGTTATAATTGACCTGCCACCATGCGAAACCGCCGTTGCAGCGCGGACCATCTAGCACAGTAAAGGCGGTTTGTGTAGTAATCGACCCGATTTGTCGTGCGGTGCGATTGGCATTATTGCGGATGCGTACCTGCTGCGCGGTATCGACTAAGCGCCCTTGTCCGCCGACGGTCAGGCGCGGCGCAAATGTGCCGCAATTTGTGCCTGTAGTACTGCCGCCGCTGGTGGGTGTCGTTGCCCAGTAGAGGCTGCGAATGTAGGTAATCATTTCCTGTCCATCTAAGCCATCTGCTACACCCGGAATATTGGGCGGATTATTGCTGTTGGGGAACAGGATCGGATCCAACCCCGGCTCCGTCGGATGTGGATAATATAAGCCGGTGCTGCGGTCTCCGACCACATAGACGACGCTGGCGCCAACTTTGTAGCCAGAATGCCCCGTGACCAGACCATAGCCGCGTGGATCAATAACTAATTCAAAATCATCCAATACATCGCCTTCTGGCGTTCCATCTCTGCCGAAAATCAACCCTACGAGGCGTTCCCCGGCCGGAAGGCCACCAAATAGATACGCACCGCCTTGCACATCAATCAGGCCAAAGGGTGTAGTCGGTTGTGGAATGCGAATGGTGATGGTGTAGGCTTGTGGAGCGCTAATGCTCAACTGCCAATTGCCGGGTTGACTATAAGCGCTGATTGGAAGCTGAACAAATTGATAGTCTGTGGGGAAGTTCGGATTAGTGTGGAAGTTCGGATTAATGGGAGCGATGGGAGTATCGGTTGCATTGTTATATGCCCAAACCAAGGCATCGATGGTTTGGCCTGACGGTGAAGTGGCTGTGGCTCCCGACATTGCTTGAATGGAACATATCGCCGGGAAGAAACTGCTGGTAATGCGGCGCAAGGCATTGTTAGCGCCATAAGCAGAAAGTTCTGTGGAACCTGCGTTAGGAATCGCGTTGGAGCCATTCCATGCGCTGACAGTATCGGTAAGATCAAAACAAGGCGCAGATGTATCGTCAACCGGGGCATTTAAATTTAAGCCGCGTGTCCCGTTGCGGAGCAGTGTGCGTCTTGCTTGCGCCGGACGCGGGGTGGGCGTGGGGGTCGGAGTAGCCTGTTTAGAGGGATGTGCCTCAGCAACGCCCGCTAGAGTTAATAGGCAGAACAGAACACACAGACCAATCATCGTGCTAGTTTTACGAGCCATGACATTTTCCTTTATCTGACTTCATTGAGCAGATAAAAGCATTGTAT
>Ga0163154_10004376_pt1 | contig 18589 bp, 13 predicted proteins | sample OliLakLV19MP9P1_FD_148649 | JGI IMG/M metagenome (GOLD analysis project Ga0163154, IMG submission 148649) | Freshwater microbial mat bacterial communities from Lake Vanda, McMurdo Dry Valleys, Antarctica - Oligotrophic Lake LV.19.MP9.P1 | ecosystem: Environmental > Aquatic > Freshwater > Lake >...
AAATTATCCATCTTTTTATTTCTTTTTTGTCCTAAGTATTTATACTCATTGCAAAACTGAGATGCACCCTATTGCATCTGGCTTTGTTTCATCAAAGCAAAGCGTTTTTTCTGATGTGCCAAAAATATGCCTTATATTAATTAAATCTGACAACTCAATGATTGATTCTCTATGTGTTGTAAATATTACTTGAAGGTTATGACTTATTACTCTTTCAGATACTACTTTTATCAGATTCTTCATCGCTGAATCATGTAAAAGGAGATCGAGTTCATCTATGAGAATAAGACTATTTTTCGCGGCTCTAAAAACTCTTTCTAGTAGTAAAAATATTTTTTGTTCGCCAGCACTCATACTCAGCGCAGAATATCTAATTCCGTTGGCTTCAACGCCAATAAATTTTCTCCCTTTACCTGGGTCGTGAATATTGTAAGCTGTATATTACCTATTAAGACAAAACGATGCTTTTTCTAGAATTGTAGTAATAATATCTTCACTTATATTCCTAGTTGAGTAATTGATTTTTACATTTCGTCTTTCTGCTTCGATCAGTGGGACACAACTATCTACACCGAAGTAATGTACGTTCCTTGTAGGTCGTCTTTTGTAGATTGGTTTCCATCGATCACTACTCTTTCCGTAGATCTGCTCTACATTTTCGTGTAGGTGAGATGATTGCCTGTAAGTATGAAATAGTTTTAGCTCACTACCTTTCCATAATGCATCAGGGCTTGGCAGAAAAAAGTTACTAAATTTATAATCTTCTTGTCCTTCAGTTGGTGGCTGAAAGCAACAGGCTAGGGCATGAAGAATAGTTGATTTTCCATACCCGTTTGGGACAAGGATACCAGTTATATTTTTGCTCTCAAATGAAATGCAAACGTCTTTGACATTCTTGAGCTTTTTTATCTCTAGCTTATGCAATCGTTGTTGAGAAATCGACATATTTTCTTGTGGTTTTGTAGCCTAACTTATGAAAACTTCAAGCCTTCCTATTTTAGGCTACCCATGATTGTTTAGCGATTGTTGAATCTCACCGACAATTTCTTCTTCTGCGCCTCTACAGATAACTTAGAGGGCTAACGGCCCCATTGACCGAGCCCGAGCAGATGACTCAACGCAAGTCAAAACGGCCGATCGAGGGCTTCGTGTCCAATGGATTGTTATGTCACTTGTTCAAGTTCGTAACCAAGATTTGAGGAGACTCTGCGAACAGACTCACGATGTTGGGTGGCAACGGTCTGGAGCCAACGTTGAAGATACGATTCGAAGTCGCCCTCAAAGTTTGGATTCTGATTGAGCTGTTCTACAGATTTCCACAAAAAAGGTTCGATCTGAAACATTGGGTAAAGTCGGACGGCGACAATCTGGTTCAATGCTCGATTGTTTCCGTTGGAAGTCATTTCGTCCAGGTTGGATTCAAGCCACTTCTTAAACTCTTCAGGTGATTTGTGGATTTGTACGCCGTCTATTCGACTCATGGCGTACTCATGAAGTGAATTCCCGTATGACGCCCAATGCGGATACGGCGGACGCAATGCCCAATCTGCTCCCATTCGGCTTAAACACCAAATCGAGTCCATCTCACAAATGGACTCCTCGAACCACGAAAAAGAATGTTCGAGCGGGGTTAGGTAGTGTTTGGTGAAGACGTGGCAATACTCGTGAGAAAATTGATACGCCAGCTGGCTCCACAAACGGTCAGATGTTGAAAGCAGAACGATCCTTTCGCCGTTTGGTCCAGGGTCGGAGAGTGCTCGAGGGAATTGCTCTGGGCTTTGAGCCACCAGGATCGTGTCGGTAGAAGTAATGTCTGCATGTACACGAAAGGTATGCGTAACTGAATCCAATACAGCTTCCACATCTGCAAGCTGTGCTTCCCCCCAAGATTGAGATACGACGCGTATATTGCCCATTGGTCTTTTGACATAACTTGTAATTGTGCCGCAAATACAGTTTAACTCAACCAATAAAGGGATATTACCTCAGAATTTTGTTCAAAGTATTTAATGATCGCCCCAACATTATCAAATTTCACAGGAGCGATCGCACCATAAAAAAGGAAATTCAAAAAAAACTAATCACAGCCTAAAGATTCTCTAGTGCTAACTCCTGTCACCGAATTAACGCCCTTTGCCTTGCTACACAACCATTTCACCTGCGCGCCATCTAATAAAGCATCGGTAAAATCTGCCCCATCAATCTTGGCAAAGTCAAACGTACTGCGAAGTAATAAAGTATCAACCAAAATGGCATCGCTGAGGTCGGCATTGGCAAAATCCGTTTGATCGAGCATTCCTGTTGTCAGGTTGGCTCCTTGAAGATTGGCACCGCGCAAAACCGAGGCACTAAATACTGCTCCCCGTAGGTCTGCACCTGCAAAATTGACATCTTCCATATTGGCATTAGCAAATCCCGATCCTCTCAGTTCTTGTCCCGAAAAATCTCGACCTTTAAGGGCAGCATGGCTAAATGATAGAGGCGTGGCGGATACCGGAAGATATAAAGCCAAATTTAAAGTGCAGGATAGGATGGAGGCGATCGCGAATGCTAAGAAAGTTTTCATCTAGTTTTAGTTCCTTTTTAATGCCTTTAGGCTAATTTTATTACCGATTTCTCAGCAGATTTCAAGTAGATTTTTAAGTAGCTTCAATAAGTTTAGGATCGTCTATATCACTCAGTTCCACAGTTTCTATATTTTTAGCCGTGACAAAATAGGCACCCGATAAATTCGCACCTTTCATTTTGACCCGACAGATATTTGCCCAATTTAATTTTGCTTCGGTCAAGTTCGCACCTGCAAGATTAGCATCTGTGAGGTCGGCATCGCTCAAATTAGCCCTAGTCAGATCGGCATCGGTTAAATTTACGCCTACTAAACTAGCACCGCTTAAGATTGCCCCCCGCAGAAAGGCTTTAGTCAAATTGGCACTACTAAGATTAGCTTTAGTTAGATTGGCGTTGGTTAAAAATGCTTCGGTTAAATCCGCATCCGTTAAGTTTGCCTCGCTGATATTTGCCTCAATTAACAATGCTTCAGTTAGATTAACTCCGATTAAAGTTGCTTTATTTAAGCTGGCTCCGTTGAGATTGGCTTGACACAGTTGCGAACCAGTCAGATTAGTATTATTTAAGTTGGCTGAATTTAACTCTGCTCCAATTAACCGAACTAACTCTAGGTTGGCCGAATCCAAATCTGCTTCGATCAGACTAATTTCATTTAAGCCCGCACCTCTAAGGTCAATTCCACATAGCTTAATTCGGCTGAAGTCTCTTTCGCCAGATTCATAGCTTTCTAGAAGTTGATTTGCATCCATATCAGAGTATTAATGAAATTATTTTAGTTTTTTTAGAAGTATTGCTACTTCTTTGGCAAAGTAAGTCAAGATTATATTCGCGCCCGCCCGCTTTATACTGGTTAGAGTTTCTAGCATTACCTTTTCGCCATCAATCCAGCCTTTTTCTGCCGCCGCCTTAATCATAGAATATTCACCACTGACATTGTAAGCCGCAACTGGTAAGTCTGTCGCATCTTTAACTTTGGCAATAATATCTAGGTAAGCTAAAGCAGGTTTGACCATGACAATATCAGCACCTTCTACAATATCTAAATACACTTCTTTTAGTGCCTCTCTGGTATTTGCTAAGTCCATTTGGTAGGTTTTCTTATCCCCAGATTTAGGTGCAGATTCTAAAGCGTCTCTAAAAGGACCGTAATAGGCAGAAGCATATTTAGCAGAATAGGCAAGAATCGCCACATCTTCAAAACCTTCTCGATCTAGAGCATCTCGAATCGCCCCAATCCTGCCGTCCATCATATCTGACGGTGCCACCATATCCGCCCCAGAACGGGCTTGAGATAAAGCCATTTTTACTAAAACTTCTACCGTGGGGTCGTTAACAATAACGCCATTCTCATCCATCAAACCATCATGTCCGTGGGTGGTGAATGGATCTAAGGCAACATCGGTGATTACGAGAATATCAGGAACTGCTTGTTTAATCGCCTTTACAGTTTGTTGGATCAGTCCCTTAGGATTAAAGCTCTCAGTGCCGTTATCGTCTTTTTTCTCATTGGGCACGACTGGAAACAGGGCGATCGCATTAATACCGAGATCGTAAACTTCAGCAATTTCTTGTAACAATAAATCTAATGTAAAGCGGAAGCATCCGGGCATAGAAGGTATTTCAACCTTAGCATTTTCACCTTCCATCACAAACATCGGATAGATTAAATCATCAACAGTCAAAACAGTTTCACTGACTAAGCGACGAATGGCGGGGCTGCTACGGAGACGGCGGGGGCGATTTGCTTGCAACATTAGGTTATTAGATAAGGGATTAAATTAGTAAGTGTTAAGATCTTAGACTTAGTAAAAAATAGAAAGCAAAGACAATCAGAGAACGTAAAAATTTTAGTTTTCAGTCGCTAATCATACCAATATCACTGTAAGAGGCTTAAGATCTTAATAATAGCTATAGGAAATCAAATGTATAAAAAGTTGAGTAGCAATGGGTAATCGTACGATCGCCATTGGAGTTTCGGGGGCATCGGGCATGATCTATGCAGTGCGATCGCTAAAATTTTTATTATCAATGGATTACCAAGTTGAGCTTGTAGCATCTAAAGGGGCAATATCGGTTTGGAATTCGGAAAATATTTCGAGCGGTAGTATGCCCAGCAATCCTAAACAACAGGAACAATTTTGGCGATCGCAATGTGGCGAAGATGGCGGCACTTTAACGTGTCATCCTTGGGGAGATATCGGTGCCAATATTGCCAGTGGATCGTTTCGGACTATAGGGATGGTGGTAATTCCGTGTAGCATGGCAACGGTAGCCAAGATTGCCCAAGGTATAAGCTCAGACCTATTAGAACGCGCGGCAGATGTACATATTAAAGAAGGGCGCAAGCTAATTATCGTGCCACGAGAAACCCCTTTGAGCCTAATTCACTTACGTAATCTAACCGCTCTTGCCGAAGTTGGTGCCAAAATTGTCCCAGCTATTCCCGCATGGTATCATCAGCCTCAAACTATTAATGATTTAGTAGATTTTGTCGTGGCAAGAGTACTAGATCAACTTGACATTGACTCTGATTTAATTAAACGCTGGACGGGTAGGTAGATTAATAATCAAGATGACTAATCAAAAAACACCAGTAATTAGTTTATTTTTCTGGGGAGTGGCGATCGCAATTTCTCTAACTATTATTTTTCAGAACTTTCAGCCATTAGTTACTTTATATTTTTTAGGTAAATCTACAATTCCCATTCCGCTAAGTTTGGCAATTTTGGCAGCATTTGCAATTGGGGGAATCGGTGCTTTTTTTATAAATCTAATTTCCTTTTGGCTCAGTCCCTCTTCAAAATTCCAAAATAAATCCCAAGATAAATATCAAGATGAATTTGATGAAGACTTTGAAGCAGAATATGAAGAACCAACAAAGTCTAAACAGAATAAATCAAAGCCATCAGCAAAGTCTCAACCCAAAGATGACACCGTAAGATATGGAACTTCCTCAAATTATGATGAAGACTTTGATGATGATGATGACGTAATTGATGTTAAATATCTGGATAGGTAAAAATACGTAATGAAAATTCGTAATGTTATATTGATAGGCTGTTTAGCAGGACTGACTTTAGTTATAGTTCTCTTCTTAAACTTAAATAAAATACTAACAATTTCCATAGAACAAATATTTACAAAGTCCCTAGCTGTAGAAACAATAGTAAGAGAAGTAGCTTTTAATCCGTTAAATGGTTATCTTAAATTAAATGGATTTGAAATTAGCAATCCCAAAGGTTTCTCTACTCCTAAGTTCTTACAAATTCAGGATTTTATAATTCAAATTAAGCCGAATACGCTTCTAGCCGATCGCATAGAAATAGAAAAAATCCAACTCAAAGATATTTCAATCGACATCGAACAACAATTTTCACGTAACAATATTCAGGAAATATTCGCCGTCGCGGAAAAACACAAACGCAGTCAAACAGAGGCAGCAGGGCAGGAAAAGAAATTTAATTTGCAGTCAGCAAGTATCGATAATGTTTCCGTAAATTTTAATTTAGCTTATGGAATGTTCTTTAGTTCAAAGGTAGCTTCCTTACCCAAGGTTGAATTACAAAATCTTAATTCTGAAAATTACCAAGGGTTACTAATGTCAGAGGTTTTTACAAAATTAATTTCTTCTACGCTCAAGAATATTATCGAGGATAGTAAATCAACCATCCCCAAACAAATATTAGACGCACTTGAATAAACCTCGTGTTTACTCTCAAGATATTTAAGGATCGACCCAGCGATCGTCAGATTTTATCAGAGCAATTAATTCCGCCACACCATCGCCTTCGGGAACCTTTTTAATTTCTTCTTTACCGCGATATAAAGAGATCATTCCGGGAGTTTTACCAACATAGCCATAATCAGCATCTGCCATTTCACCCGGACCATTCACAATACAACCCATGACGGCAATATCCAATCCTGTCAAATGTACAGTAGCATCTCTAACTTTATGCAAAACTTCTTCTAAATTAAATAAAGTACGTCCGCAGGATGGACAGGCAACATACTCAACCATAGTCTTACGCAATCCCAGAGCTTGTAAAATTCCATAGCAAACGGGAATTTCTTTTTCAGGTGCTTCGGTTAAAGAAACTCGAATCGTATCACCAATCCCCTGAGCCAATAAAGTTGCAATTCCCGCTGTAGACTTAATTCTGCCATATTCGCCATCACCTGCTTCGGTTACGCCCAAATGTAGAGGGTAATCCATGCCTAGCTCATCCATACGCTTAACCATGAGTTGATAAGCAGCAATCATCACAGGTACGCGGGAGGCTTTAAGGGAAATCACGAGATTATAAAAATCTAAACTTTCACAAATCCGAATAAACTCGATCGCCGACTCTACCATCCCTTGAGGTGTATCCCCGTAGGTAAATAGCATTCTCTCTGCCAAAGAGCCGTGATTTACGCCAATTCGCATGGCTTTGCCTTGATCTCTTAAGGAAATTACCAAAGGACTCAAAGTTTCAGCAATTTTATCTCCGATTTCCTGAAATTCACTTGCAGTATACTCAGTACGGTTGGGTTTGGGTTTTTCAAACACGTACAAGCCCGGATTAATCCTCACTTTATCCACGTGCTTGGCAACTTCTAGGGCAATTTTCATGCCGTTATGGTGGACATCAGCGACTATAGGCACATTTTGATAGGTCTTAATTAAACCTTGCCGAATTTCCGCTAGAGCATGGGCATGGGCAAGACTAGGCACAGTCACCCGCATAATTTCACAGCCAATTTCATGGAGTCGGCGAATTCCAGCTATAGAACCATTAATATCAAGGGTGTCTTCATTAATCATAGACTGCACTACTACTGGGTTATTTCCCCCGACAGTAATATTGCCTACTTGGACTGGACGGGTTTTACGGCGGGCGATCGCCCCTGAATAGCGATCGTTAATTTCAACTGTGATATTTTTTAAATCTGTCGGTGGAATTTCTTTAGATAGAGTTTGCATAGGTTATCTAGCTGTTACTTTGCCATGGCGATAAATCTAGTTTAACTAAAATAGACTCTCTAAGTCTAACTAAACTTGAAAGCTAGATTTTGAAGCTAGATTTTACAGTGGCGATCGCATTAAAATTTTTGCTAAAACTTTAAGGAGTCACCTCAAAATAAGCACTTCTAGATCGGCAATTATAATCATCAGGTTAAACTGTTTCAGTTCAGCTTTAAATTTTACTAAGAATTTTACTAATATTTCAAACAGGAGAATTGCTGCTATTCATCGGGGCGAGAATATTTTGTGCCTAGTGGAGTGTCAGCAAATAGTAGAGGGGCGATCGCGGCGGCAGTTCCTAATCTTGAATCCAGATTTTCTTCAATACTGAAATATTGGTCGATGCGATCGCACAATCCTGATGCAGTTAGGCTTTGGACATTTGAGCTAATAATATAACTTTGAGATGGAGAAGCACGAAATGCCGAATAAGCTTCACTACAATAAGCAAATTTTGAGTCGGGCGAAGCACTCAGCCATCGATCGCCTTTAATTGTACCTGAAAGCATCGGTGCGCCATTTTTTGGGGTGACACGGCGAGAAGCAGCAATTACGATATCTGTGTTTAATATTACTAAGCTTAATGTGATCGATATCACAACAATTAAACTAATTAAATTATTTAATAATCTTCTCATAAAGTTTTCAACTCAAGATTTGTTTAATATTTGCTCTGTTTATCGGAAAATTGGGTTTAAAACCTCGTCCTTCAGGACGACTTTATATTCTGATTTAACAATCAGTAGAGCCAATCTTATTTTAGAATGAGCTACCTAAGATTTAATTTAACCATGTTAGTTCTCGAAGCTAAGTTAAAAGGTAAAGCAGAACAGTACGTATCAATAGACGATGCAATTCGTACTGCTCTGTTTTGTCGTAACAAAGCTTTGAGGTACTGGATGGATAATAAGAAAGTGAACGGCTACGACCTCAATAAGCACATGGCTGTGCTGGCAAAAGAGTTTAACTTCGCTAAGAAGTTAGGTTCTCAAGCAAGACAGTCAGGCTCTGAGAGGGCATGGTCTAGCATTTCTAGGTTCTATGACAGTTGCAAAAAGAAAGTATCAGGTAAGAAAGGATTTCCTAAATTCAAGAAGCGTGGTAATTCAGTTGAATACAAACAAGCTGGATGGAAACTTTCTGAGGATCGGAAATATCTAACTTTGACCGATGGTTTCAAAATTGGCAGATTGAAATTAGTTGGTTCCCGTGACCTTAATTTCTATCAGATCGAGCAAATTAAACGAGTCAGATTGGTTCGCCGTGCTGATGGTTACTATGCTCAGTTTTGTATTGATGTCGATCGCAGGGAAGAATTAGAACCTATTCGTAAGACTATCGGTTTAGATGTTGGATTAAACCATTTCTATACTGATTCTAATGGTCAGACAGTTGAGAACCCTAGATACCTTAGAAAGTCTGAACGTAAACTTAAAAAGCTACAGCGCAAGGTTTCTAAGCGTAAAAAGGGTTCAGCTAACCGTAGAAAAGCAAATAAGCGATTAGCAAGAAAACATTTACAAGTCAGTAGGCAGCGTAAAGATTTTGTAGTTAAAACTGCAAGATGCGTAGTTCGGTCTAACGACCTGATTGCCTACGAAGACTTGCAAGTGCGGAATATGGGCAAGAATCATAAATTAGCTAAGTCAATCAGCGATGCAAACTGGTCAATGTTTCGACAATGGGTTGAGTATTTTGGCAAGGTGTTTGGTAAGGTTACGATTGCTGTCCCACCTCACTATACAAGTCAAAATTGTTCTACCTGTGGAACATTGGTTAAGAAAACTCTAAGTACCCGCACCCATATTTGTAAATGTGGCTGTGGATTAGATAGAGACTTAAATGCTGCACTGAATATACTGGCGATTGGATTAAAAAATACGGTAGGGCATACCGAAATTTCTACGCCTTTGGATGAGTCCGACCTCTGCCAAGTAGATGCAAGTCTATCTGGTAAGTTGTCTCGTTGAATTAGGAATCCCCGTGCTTTAGCACGAGGAGTGTCAACCTTTGGTTAAGAGCAAAAATTTTACATCCACAAATCCAGCCGATCGAGCCAATAAATTATCGAAGGATTAAATCACTCATGCCTTAGTTTTTATCGATTGTTTTTGTTGATTTAGCTCTCGATAAGCTTGCTCAAAGTCCTCAGAGGTAATTTCTAAACTATTAATTGGCAAATTTGGATCTGTACTAAGCTCAAACTGATGTCGTCCGATCGCCGAAACTGCCGCCCGATTACTTAAAAATGCCAGATCTGCTCCATTCCAACCTTCCGTACTCATTGCCCACTTATCTAAATCTAAGCTTGAAGCATGGGGGCGATCGCAATTATGAATTTTTAGAATTTGTTTTCGAGCAGTTAAATCAGGCAAGCCGATCTTAATATGTAGCTCTAAGCGTCCCGATCGCAATAATGCTGGATCTATAAATTCTGGGCGATTAGTTGCCGCCACTACCAAAATTCCCGCGGTCGCCGTGATTCCATCTAATTCTGTTAACAGTTGTCCGATCAGGCGATCGCCGATCCCACTGTCTCCTTGATTACTTCCTCTGATGCTGGCAATTGTGTCGATTTCATCAATAAAAATTACACAGGGTTTTGCTTGTTTAGCTTGGTTAAATAATTCTTTGATTGCTTGCTCCGTTGCTCCCACCCATTTACTTAATAACTCCGAAGCCGTAATAGTTATAAAATTTGCCTTTGATTCAGTGGCGATCGCCTTAGCCAACATAGTTTTGCCCGTACCGGGTGCTCCCGTAAGTAAAATTCCTTTGGGCGGACGGGCTTTAAGATGCGTGTAAAGTTCGGGATTACTCAGGCAACCAGATACAGCCTCTTGCAGATTTTGCTTAATTAATTCTAATCCGCCAATTTCTGACCATTGCACCTGTGGAGATTCTAAACTCAGCGATCTTAATACTGAAGGCTTGACTTTTTGCAAAGCGGTCTCAAAATCGGCTTGTCGTACTTGCGCTTTTTCTAATAAGTTTTCTAATGCATTTATAGGAGATTCAGAATTCAAATTTAAGTGCGGAACTTGGCGATCTAAAGCAATATAGGCAGCAGTTTGACATAATCCCTTGATATCGGCTCCGACAAAACCGTGGGCATTCTGAGCGATCGCCACTAGATCGACATCGGATGCTAAGGGCATATTACGGCTATGAATAGCTAAAATCTCGGCTCTTGCAGCAGCATCAGGTACAGAAAAAATAATCTCGCGATCGAATCTCCCCGGGCGGCGCAAAGCAGGATCTAGAGCATCAGGACGATTGGTTGCCGCCAAAATAATAATGCCAGAGTTTTGCTTAAATCCATCCATCAAACCCAGCATCTGAGCTACTATTCTTTTTTCTACTTCTCCTTCTACGCGATCGCGGTTGGGCATTAGGGCATCAATTTCATCAATAAAAATCAAGCAGGGTTTGGAGGCTGCTGCCTTTTGAAATAGTTCTCTCAGTTTTGCCTCTGCCTCACCGTAGTACTTGCTCATAATTTCAGTCGCTACAATCGAAATGAAGTTTACGCCCAAGGTTTGAGCCAGCGATCGCGCCGTCAGAGTTTTACCAGTTCCTGGTGCCCCTACTAATAAAATTCCTATGGGTGGTTCTATCCCAAACTTTTGTAAAATTTCAGGATGCTTTAAGGGGATTTCTACAAGATTTTGGAGTTGTTTAAGTGTTTCTCCCAGACCTCCGACTATTTCTGTAACTTTAGTGCTAGACGGCTGATAATCATTTGCCTCACTAGATTTAACAGGAGATTTTACAGTTTCAACATTAATTGGTGAAGTACTATAACTTGGAGAACTATTAGCAACTTTTCTATTAGACGGAATATTACTACGCCGCGGAATACTAGATATAGGACGAGAGCTAACATTAATTTGAGTTTTTACCTCAGATTTCAGATCGGATTTAAGACTAGATTTAAGTTCTGATGCATCAAATTGCGCCACCCAATCCACCCATTCAATTAGCTGGTTAAGATTTAGTTTTTGCTTAAACTCATCCACAAAATCATCTAAATTTTTAGAGAATTCCTCTTGGCGATCGCTCATGGTTTTCTCTGTAAGTAGGCAAGCATAAATAAACTAGAAATAAAGAATCTCTGCAGGGAGAAGCCCCGTTATGATTTTTCTATTTTTTACGGTCAAAAATATTAACTTTTCTTTAGCAATGAATTATGGGTATATCCATTCATATTGATTCGGAAATACAAAATTTGTAAAAGACATTGAAATACTTATATCAAGAGATTTAACGGCATGCCACCAGCCCACAGGCATAAATATCACATCTCCCGGCTCTAATATCACTTCAATAACTCGCACTTCCTTAAATAGTGGATACTTCTCATAATTAGGATTTTCACAATCTACTTCACTAAAAACCCCCCGATAATTATAAAGAAGATGGGTGTAATAAGGAGGGATAATCTTCCATATTTTGCGACCATAAACTTGTGCGAACATTAAATTGACAGGGTCGTGATGCAATGGCGTAATCGTTCCCGCAGGACCAAACCAAAAAAAGCAAGTGCCATCAATGTTTTGAGGATTTAGATACTCGGGAAATATCTCTACATCATCTAATAAACTGCGTAAAGCCGTCTTTTGGATATTGCTATTATTTGCCACCATGTAACGATCATTTGAGGCACCGTTGGTTACTATCATGTTAACGTAATCTTCCATTCGCATTTTTTGGCGATGATGCTCGACATTAATCTCATATTCATAATCGCTATTGCGATCGCTTTGCATTTCTATTTCAATCTCACCATACTTCTCTTTTAAATATTCAGGATTCCACAGAGAAAGTGCCGTCCAGTTCCTAGTAACATCAGTCAGAATTAGCGGAATATTCTTAGCGTAATAATTTTCCAAAAAATCAGAGCGCGATATAGATGATCTTCTCTCGATCGCCTGATTTTGGGGCGAAAGTGATGCCAGATCGATCAACGCGTTTGCATAGGATTCAGCTTTTCTCAGCGATTTTACAAATTTAGATCCAGATTCAAAATAGGGGTTCTTATCGATAGATTCTACCTCCAATTTAGCCGCACTTGGGCTGATCCCATGATTGATTAATTGCTGCACGATCGAGCGATCGTCTATACCCAAAAATTTATTATCACCAATCCACTTCCGCCACTCATCAGTAATCGGTATAGAGGTAGAAGTGATCTGTGAAAAATAACGCGGATCGAAGGTAGAAAAACTCGATCGAACGTCTTGGAATGGTTTATATTGCATAAAGACTGAGTGCTTATAAAGATATTAATGCCTGTATAAAAGCCCTAATCAAAAAAATACCATATTGCTATCAACCCTTAGATTAAAGATGTAGCCTATGGATGCGGTGAAATCCAGTATTTTAAAAGCAATTGTATGACAAAAAAGTTCGTCCCCAAGCTTTGTCTATCGTGTTAATTTTAACCGATTGGTTGGGTAACATATCGTTGGAGCAAATCCAAAACGGGCTCGCTTTACAGACACACATCAAGATAAAGGTAAATTATGTCTAACCGAAACAGGCGAGTAAATCAATTTTTTGCTAACCTCATCGCCAAAATTAGAAAATTACTAATTAAAGTGGGTAGTCCTTTTCGGATCAGCCGCCGTACTGTTAGAGCCATTCAAAATCAAAGCCGATCGTCCCAAGCAGGTTTTGTTTTACCGACTGTCACCCTAGTCACCGTAGTCGTAACCTTACTGGTTGTCACCATGGTTGCGAGATCGTCAGACCGAGCCAGAAGTGCATCCAATGCCAGAGCCGAACAGGTATTTGCCAACAGTGCCAAACCTGCGATTGATCGCGCCAGAGCCAAAATCGAAGCCCTGATCAACGATGATAGACTTCCGCGTACTACCCCACCCGAACCAAAATTAGATGAAATAATTACCTTAGATGGTGGCAAATATACTTTTGCTGATGAAACTCGCCTACAAGTTGTTAGTAATTTTCTGACAGTTGCTCCCGGTCGTACTGCTGTGCCGTCAGCAGTTTTACCAGATAACTTTATTAATACATCTAATGGTTCTCTTGCCAATCAAGAATACTTAAGCACTGCTTGGAAGTTTCCTATAGATACAAACAACAATGGTAAATATGATTCTGTAGGAATGTACAGTATCCTCTTTAGGACTCGTCCCGCCTTTAATCCCAGTAACTCTATTACTAATAGGCAAATAAGTCCTATTGAGTCTCGCGCCCTTCCTTTAGATGAAAGCGTACTCAGCGATACCTGTGCAGGTGCCTCAGTTGCTAACGTTGCCACCAATGAAGGATGGACTAATTCGGGGAACAAGCTTAAGAAAAGCTTTTTTGTTTACGCTGTTACCACTCCTATTACAGATTTAACTGTAATTCCATCTGGTGATGTGAACAAATATGAAGCCTACTCTGGCAATCGTTCCTTTAGTGCCCTAGAGCTACAACAAGATCGAGCTAGAAATCCCAGAAATAACAATGCTGTGTTTTTTGAAGGAGATTTAGAACTTGCTCGACCCGCTAATTTTCGTATAAATGGGAGAATTTATACAGGATCAAACCTTATGGTCGGTGCTACAGTTACTAACCCCATCACGTTTTTCCAAGTTAGCAGCCCTTCTTCATGTTATTACACGGAAGAAAACAGCAAAATTATTGTAGCCGGCAATGTAGTAGAAGGAGATACACTCACGGCGACAACGGATTTATCACCTGTTAATGTTCACTTGTATAGACCTAAAACAGAATTGGCAAATAATCTCGCCAACGCAGATACAGTAAAAACAATTAATGATGTTACCCAATCAGTAATAAACGTTGGTCAAGATGTCGCTTCTAATGAGTTTGCTTATAGTAGAAGGATTTCTGCCCTGATTGAAGCTGCTACCGATCGCTCGACATTTGTTGTAAACCCGTCTCCAATTCCAATTACAACTTCCAATCTTGTTTATAGCCCAGCTGCTTCTGTCGATCCTTTATCTGTAAGGCAAGATATTGTAAAACGTATTGTAGACGAAGGGCTAACAGGAGCTGATAGTTTCAATCTAGCTCGTCGCAGGTCTTTTGAAGTTTACTTTAGTCAAAGAACTCGCAAGGTTCCCTTTATTGAAGTTCCTTTTATTGCCACTGATGCTCAAACTTTTGGTACTGCTCTTACTACATATATCTATACAGTTGGACCTAAGATAAACACATTTAAAAAAGAGCTATTTACGGAAATTCCTAATGATGCTCCAGGGGGGGGATTGGGGACGGGCGATCGCTTTGAGCTTTCACCACCTCTGATCTGGGCTGTACCTGTAGATGCTGGTGCAGCAGGGACTTTTACATCTGTACCTGCCACTTATAATGGGGCTTTGAATGGCAGAGGGCTTTTATCAGGTCTTCCTGCCAGTAGCCTAACTATTAGAGCCGTCTCTCCGTTGGTTAATATCTCGACCACAGACCCAATTAAGGAAAAAGATTTAAAAGAAAAATTCTTGGGCGATCGCGTACTAGTCGGAAATAACCTTCCTGCAAGATGGCTAAAAAATGTAGCTGGACAAAAGACCTTTGTTGACAGTTCTGAAGACAATTTCTTTACTACTACCCTTAATGCAATTAAGTATAATAACCCTAGCGGTTTGCTAGGCTCAGAGACCGTTCCTGATGCTAATGAACGTGTTCGTAATACTCAAGCCACAACCCTAGAATCTCTTGGTGCTTCTGAGCGTGGAGGATTTTGGGAGCTATCTGCGGCTGATGACCCTGCTAGTGATAGTAGTACCCCACCCAACATTACACCAAACTTTTTGCCTACAACTGGTGGATTACGGGTAGTTACTAATGCCGGAATTTACAGTCGTCGTCCAGCAGATACATTCTTACCTCGATATGTAACTGGTGTGCCTGATGATAAGACCGCTCCTAACCTCATTGATGAGTCTGGTGCCCCTCAAGTAAATAGAGTAACTCAACTGCTACCATCTGGTAATTTACTAAATACAGGTTTGTTCAACCCACCTATAAATCCTGCTTCCACTCCAAATGATGCTACACAGTATGTAGTTTGGCCCGACTCTATGCCAATGACAGGTGTCAGAAACTTTATAAATGCTGACGGTATATTGGGCAATGCTGACGATTTTATTCAAGAAACTCGAAAAGGTGATTTACAAATGCGGGCAGCTGCCGTGTATCACTATAAATTTAGCGCTTTCGATCCTGCCGATCCGACTGTGCCAAATTATCAGAGACCAGTTGCTTGTGTTAGTAGCTATTACGATCCTTCCACTCCGACTACTGCCAGAAATGCGCCTATTGCTGCAAATCCCGCACCTTGGAACCCAGATATTAATGGCAGATCGAATAATGGCATCGTTTATAACGTTGGTACCATAACTGCTTCTAATTTAACAATGACTGCATCTTATGACAATACTATTACTGGAACTGGTATATTTACATTTCCTGGGAACGTACCTGTAAATCCCTATGATAGTGCCGTTAATGAGGGCGATCGCCTAGCTTATCAAGCCAACCTCATATTTCCGAATGGACGCTTTGCAAACGAGCCTCTCCGTAATGCCCTGATCAAGGTCGCCGCCGCATCAGGCAAAGCAGCCATCAATGCCCGTCTTACGCTTCCAGAGCAATCCACTCTAGATTCCAACCTTTGTGCCTTGCAAATAATGCAGACTGGAGGAACTCCGCTCACTATCGTCACTGGTACTCCTCCCTTAATAAATGGCATTCAAATTCCTCACGGCTCATTTAAAGAAGCAGCCTTCCTTGACGGTCGTGAAGTCAAAGCGCTTAATCGTAATGAAACTCTTACCGAAGCTGCTAATGGAGTCAATACTACTACTACTGGGCTAGCTATTGCCTCTCTCAACCGAGCCGATATTTACGATCTGCAAGTGGAACAAAGAGAACCTCTTGAAATCCGCGTTACCGACATAGACATGGATCGTCTGCGTGGCTCCACTGCAACTGGTACTGTTAATAGTACGGGTGTTCCTACTGACTTCTTACTACCCTACAGTGGACTAATCTACGCTAGTCGTGATGATGCCCTCAGAGATCAAAGCTTTTTTGACATAGACACTGCTACTGGCAATCCAGTTGCTACTGCTGCTGCTAAGCGAGATTTACTCAGTATTTCCGATTTCAAACTCGATCCAACTCGCCGACCCAATGGCATAAGATTGATTAATGGGTTTAGGCTATGGCGTACTTCTGGTGGTACTTTAACTAACCTTAACAATACCAATGGTACCCTCCCTATATCTGCCACTAACTATGCTGCCTTTCCCTACAATGAACCTACTAAAGGTGAAAAAGGGCTAATTTTAGTTTCCAATCTGCCAGTCTATGTCAAATCTCAAAGAGATCCTTTACTTTTAACTGGTCCACTATTTACTAATGACGTAAGATCTGGCTTCAACGTTCATACTAATGAAGAATTTACAGATCTATTAGCTCCTGACTGGAGTAATTTCTATACTCGATCGACCTTAAATCCTAACTTTGCTTGCAGACCATCCCAAACTCCCAATTGCTCGGCAGGGGATCAATGGCGACAAGCAACAATCTTTGCCGACTCCCCCATAGCTTTATCTGCAGCTTTTATTGATGGCTTTAGGTCGGATGGTGACTACGATCTTAGAAATAATGCTAATTCATCTACGGGTGTCAATTGGCAGACATCTCTTAACCTCAATACAGAAAAAATTAAAGATAGCTCTTACGTAATTCAGCGCCGTCGTTCTGGTTTCTACAATAATAACTATGTTACTAATGCCGACTGGCTTCCTGCTGCGGCTAATGCTAGTACCAACGATCGCACTAATCTCTTTCCCTCCAACCCTACTCCCTATGCGATCGACGAAGGACGTAGCTCATATAACGCCAATGGTATAACTCCCGTCCAACGGCGTGTGGGATATGGCGAATACAACATGGAGATTTGTCGTAAGTTCCCCATCGAAAATTGTGGTATCAATGATTGGGTTAAAACTGGAGCAGGTACTACAGCTCTACCGAATCGCACTCGTTTTGGCGTTACTCCAGTCGGGGTTACTCCAGTCACTGCTCCACGTTTTATCGATCCTGTAGATGATAGATTTATTCGGCGTGTTTCTTTCTTGCGATATGACGATATCTATGCTGATGGCAATCGAGCCCTAGTTATGGCGCAGAATTGTCCTAATGCTCTCTCGGCTTGGCCCATGCCAATTGGAGTTATTGACGGTAACTCAGCTACGGGCTACACCTATCCTCAGTCCTTAGGTCAAAGGACTACTCCATTCTCTACTGCTAATCGTAATAGTTATGGAGATATTGCTTGCCCCCCTCTTGGTGCAACAATTAGAATTAGTAGCCGTGTTGCTGTTGAAGGTAGGTTAATTAACAATATAACCAATTTGCCACTTCCTCTGCCGCTTATAAACGCAGCCAATTATCTTACAGCTTCAACTGCTCCAGACACAAATACTTCTACAGAAGCTTACTCTCGCTACCAATTTACGGTTACTGTTAATAACTTAACTAGCGCGCTCGGCAATGTTACAGCCAACATTGGAATTGTTGTTCCTGCCCCGACGAATGGTACCGCAGCGCTAGCAAGAGTTGGACCCAACCCATTCTCAGCCCTACCTCAAATCCAACCATCTACTGCTTCCGATAATAATATTACTGATGTCTTGGGTGAAGTTTATGTAGATAGTGCAAGTTGTGTTAATGCTGCTGGAACCACTATCTTAAGAGGTAACCCTATTGCTAGTTTGCGGTTTACTCCTACTGGCACTAATACCTGTAATGTAGTTGCCCTAGTCGTAAGAGACATCATGCAGGAAGACGGAGAAAATTTTACAGTTCGGCTTTCAGCTCCGGTTAATGCTGCTCCAGATGGTCTTGATGGTCTAGGGCGAATCACAGTGCGTAATGCTACTCCTGGTAGACCAGCAGGGGCTACTGGAAATAGTAACCCTCTATGTCCAACTAATAGCCCCACACCTGCAATTACAGGATCGG
>Ga0163154_10004377_pt1 | contig 18585 bp, 18 predicted proteins | sample OliLakLV19MP9P1_FD_148649 | JGI IMG/M metagenome (GOLD analysis project Ga0163154, IMG submission 148649) | Freshwater microbial mat bacterial communities from Lake Vanda, McMurdo Dry Valleys, Antarctica - Oligotrophic Lake LV.19.MP9.P1 | ecosystem: Environmental > Aquatic > Freshwater > Lake >...
ATCCTCATGCGCGACTACGCCGGTTCGTCGTGGGAAGAAGTCGCCGAGTCGATCGGCTCCGCGAGCCCCGACGCCGCGCGGATGATGCACACACGCGCGCGGACGCAACTCGGGAAGCTACTCCAGTCGCGTGGAGTGACCTGACTCATCCGCGCGCGGCGCCTCGGCGAACTTCGACGGGCGCAACGGATCCGGCACGAGGTTCGAACCGGTCGGTAACGTCCGCAGGTACGCGGCCATCGCGCGTGGATCGTCGAACTGAGCAGCTTCGTCGAGACGCAGCCTCCCGAGCACGGCTTCTTGCGCGATGTCCGAAGCACTGTAGGACGCGCTGACTGCGCCGCCGGCTCGTGCGCGCAATCGACGGGCGAGGATGTCGACCTCCCAGCGGAGCAGTTGCCCCAACGCGTCGACGTCCCCGGTGCGCTGCCAGCGGTCCAAGAGGGCCCGGGCGCGCTCCTTCGGGTCGATCTCTGCCCGCGGATCGGGCGCTTCCCCCATGCGCGCGATTCTGGCTCCCGGCCCGCGGTACTGGCGATTCGACGAATTCCGCGTGCCACGCAACTTGTCCGAGGTCGCTGTATAACGAGGAAGGACTTGGCACGCCTTGAGGGATCCTGGTGATCCCGCACACGAGGAGATTCCCATGCAAACGAAGTTCGCGTTGTTCGCTGGCCTCGCCGCCCTCACCGTGGGCGCGGCGTGGATGCCAGCGAGTGCACTGCCCGGCTGTTGAGGCCCGCGGCGCGGGGCGGCGAGTTCGCCGTCTGGTCCCGGTGCTGTCGGTCCCGCTGTCGGCGGGCGTGGTGGTGGTGGTGGTGGTGGTGGAGGGATCGGAGGAGCGCCGAGCGCAACCGGTTCGATGAAACCGGCCAAACCCCGCGGCACCGTTCCTACCGCGGCACCGCGCAGCGTCGCCTCGCGCGAGCTGCTCGACCTGCGCTGGAACTATCCGGTGCACGCGATCGAAGAGGCCACGGGATCCGAGCACGGCACGGGCGTCGAAGCACGCCGAGAAGCACTGCCGCGCGAGAAAGCCATCGAAGTCCTCGCCGGGAACGATCCGCGTCCGCTGCTCGTCCTGCGCGAGTGCAAGGTCTGCAACAAGACGGATGACGCGTTGTTGTCGAGCAACGGGTCCAACGAGCGCACGCTCGTCCTCGCGCGTTTCTTCCACTGCGTCAAGCTGCCGGTCGATGTCGTGGATCCGAAACACCCGTTCAATGCGCTCTTCCCGACGAACGAGGCCGAGCACCTCTTCGTCGCATTGCCCGACGGATCGGCGAAGAAGCCGCTCGAGTCGGATACGTCGCGCACCGAGTTGTGGTCTGCGATGGAAGCCACACTGGCCGCGACGTACGGCATCGACGCGTACAAGGTGACCAGGCTCGTGCTCGCCGGCCTCGACCGCGTCGACGAGTGCGAGCGCAAGTTCACGCAACTCGAAACCCGCAAGGGTCAGCTCATGGAGACGCCGAACGTGGACGTCGCCAAGGTGAAGAGCGTCGATGTCGACCTCGAAACGGCCAAGAAAGATGTCGCTGAAGCGCGTGCGGCCGTCACGAGGCTCTTCCAGGTCGAGGTCAAAGTCCCCGCGGCCGGTGTTGCGCGGTAATTCAGCTACGATGATGCGTATTGCGAGGGGCGGCCTCCCCCGGCACGTCCTTCGCGTCCTCCTCGGGCTCGCGCTGCTGCTCTCTCCCGCGCGAGCCCAGGAGGACTCCAAATCGCAGCCCTTCGAGGCCACCGATCCGTACACGCGCGGGCAACGCGCGGGCCTCGACGCGGCGGGATACATGTCGCTCGGGCCGTTCCCGTGGTGCGAAGGGTTCACGACGGACGAGATCGCGCGCGAGATCGCCGTGCCAGTCCTGTGGGTCGAGACCGAGCACTTTCGGATCGGGTCGACGCTGCAGTCGTACAAGATCGCGTCGGATCGCATCGAGAAGAAGCGTCTCGCCGAAGAGCTGGCCGCGCTCGAACGCATCTTTCCCACCGCGAAGTTCCCAACCGCGAAACTCGATCCCTGGCTGCGCCTCCACCTGTATGCGCGCCGCATCGAGAAGATGCACACCGAGTTCTCGACCGCTTTCAGCGTGTCCGACGCGGACTTCGACGAGTCGGGGGCGAACGGACCCCCGATCGCGCCCGGAGCGCATCTCGGCATGCCGCTGAAGTTCACCGTGTTGCTCGCCGAACGACGCTCGACCCTTGCGCGACTCGTTCGCTACGTGGCCAAGCGCGATTCGACGGACCCGATGCGGGAGCGACTCGTGGGGGGCTCACTCTTCTTCGGGATCAGCGCCGAGGCCGTCGATTCGTGGGGCCACGAATCCGATTCCGCGCTCCATTCGCAGGTCGCGGCGAACGTCGCGATGAACTTGCTCGTGGGCTTCCGCGGGATGAGTTCGCCGGTACCGATCTGGTTCGAATACGGCTGGTCCCACGTCGCGTCGCGTCGCGTCGACGAGCGCTACACGCTGTACGCGCGGGGCACGTTGCGCGACGGTGCCGACGCTTGGAAGTGGGAGGGTCGGGTCGCCGGTCTCGTGTCGAACGACTTCGCGCCCAGTTGGAAGGACCTCGCGAACGAAACGAAGTTCGAAGGCCTCTCCGGCCCCGACCACCTCGTGGCCTGGTCGAAGGCCAAGTGGATGCTCGAGGTGCTCGGGCCGCGCGGAATGCGCACGTACCTCCTCGCGATCACGGATCCGTTGCCGCGGAAGGACGAGCTCGACTCGGTGGCCCATCGCCGGGACCGCGAGCTCTCCGCGCTGGCCGAGATCGGAGGCGCGTCGATCGAGAGTTTGGACTTGGCGTGGCGCGCCTGGGCCGCGAAAGAGCCCACGAAACGCTGAGGGCCGGTGAAGAAGCGCTCCGCAAGGCTCTCGGACGATCTCTGCCCCACGTCGATCCCGCGAACATGACGAAGGCCGACGAGACTCGCGTTCAGGCCCAAGCCGACGCGGCGGCGGCGCGGGCCGCCGTCGAGAAGCACTTCGAGCGTCGGCCGCAGGTCTTCGAATCGCCCCGCGTCGCGCGTTGAGTTCGACTGGAATGCCGAGCTGATCCGCAGGCGCCCTAAGCGGGCAAGCGGCGGGTCCGAAAGCGACTTCGAAGTGTCTGAGCCCGAATAGCGCCGTTTCCAGGCCTCGCAGGGAAGCGAAGGCGGGGGCACGCGAAACGTCGTCCGAGTCCAGTAGGAAGTTTCGTCAAGCACCCGGCAGGAAGTGCCGAAACACCACCCGGTCCTTCCGGGAACGGGAGGCACCGTGCGCAACGACTTCCTCCCGTGCCGACGAACCTCCTCGATCCCGCGACCACGACGGCGCTGCCCTGCGGCGAGCGCGCGGCGCGATCCCTCGAACAACGTGTCGCGTCGCTGCGCGCGGGGCTCGACGCATTGCGCGCCGCAGTCCCGTTCGAAGATCCGCTCCAAGTGCCGGTCCACGGCGTGGCCGAGCAGTTCGAGTACCTGGCTCGCGACGTGCGCGCCCTCGTCGAGTGGTCGCTTCCCGCTCCCGTACGTGCTCTCGATTGCACGTTGGAGGAGATCGGGCTCTCGGCCGTCGACGCTCTGCGATCGGATCACCGCGCTCTGACGTTGGTCGCGGTCGAACGGCCGTCCGCGCGCGTCCGCATCGACGGATCGCTCGTGTCTCGTTGCCTTGCGCGCGTCCTCGAACATGGTTTCACGCGCGGCGCCAGGCATGCGGGACTTCAGATCGAACCGCGCGAGACGGGTTTCATCGCGACGACTTCCTTCGAGGGTTCCGGGCTCCACGAGGACTCACTGTCGGCGACGCTCTGCGAACCGCTCGCGCGCCGCGACTTCACACGCCTCGGCGCTCGTTTCGAGCACGAGTCCAGCGGTTTCGCTCTGGCCGTCGAGTTCTTCGAGGAACACTCGCGAGCAGGAGGCACGCTGTGACCGGCGGTGCACTTCACGTCGTCCCGGCGCCGGCGGCGATCGAGCCGGAAGCCGTCGTGCGCGCGCTCAGCGGCATCTCGGACGCCGTGCTCGCGAGCATGACGGCACTCGCCGAACGATGCGCGGAGTCCGAGCGCGATCTCGCGATCCTGCGCGGCGCTTCGTCGCTGCCGAACGGCGAGCGCGATGCCCTGAACGGACGGATCCGGGATCTCGAGAGCCGGCTCGAAGGCGAAGCACGCCTCTCGAACCTCGGCGCGATGGCCGGTGGGATCGCTCACGAGATCCGCAATCCCTTGCATGCGGCGCGCGGCTTCGCGGAACTCCTCGTGCGTCACGCGACTCGCGACGGACACGAGCGCCGCTGGGCCGCTCGCGTCGTCGAGGCCGTGGACGAAGTCGAAGAGATCGCGACGAGCCTCCTCTCGATCGCCTCGCGCAAGCCTTTGGCGCGCGACGCCGTCGAGCCCGAAGAACTCGCCGCCGGAGCCATCGCTTCGGCGCGACGTGTCCTCGACGGCCGCGGCAAAGCGGATCGATGGATCATTACGAACAACGTGGATTGCCCGCGATTCACGGGCGATCGGATCAAGCTGCGCACGGCGGTGCGGAATCTCGTCGCGAACGCTCTCCAAGCGATTCCCGACGGCGGCCGCGTCGACGTGTGCACCAAGCTTGCCGGCGGCGAGATCGAGATCGCCGTCCACGACTCCGGCTCCGGGGTGCCGACGCATCTGCGTCGGCGCCTCGACGAGCCGTTCTTCACGACGAAGTGCGACGGAACGGGGCTCGGCCTCGTGCTCGTCCGCGCGATCGTCGAACTCCATGGGGGCCGCTTCGAGGTCTCCGAATCACCTGGGCCCCTCGGCGGGGCCTCGACTCTCCTGCGCATCCCCTTCGAACCCCGGTAACAGAAGCCAGCCGATGTCCATTCAACGCATCCTCGTCGTCGACGACGACCAACTCAGTCGCGAGTTCCTCGTCGAGGCCATCACGGCGCTCGGCTACAAGCCGCTCGAAGCGAAGAACGGTGCGGAAGCGCTCGAGCGCGCGGCGTCGGGATCACCCGACCTCGTCCTCGCCGACCTGCGCATGCCGGGCATGGACGGCGTCGAGCTCATCAAGCGCATCCGCGAGCAAGTGCCGGGCATTCCGTCCGTGATGATCACGGCGCAAGGCACGGTGGAGACCGCGGTTCAGGCCATGAAGGCCGGCGCTTCGGACGTCCTCCTCAAGCCGTGCACGAGCGAGGCGCTCGAAGTCGTCATCGAGCGCGTCGAGCGCACCGCGCGCTTGATCCGCGAGAACGAGTACCTGCGTGGTGAGGTCAACTCTTCGACGTCCGGCATGGTCGCGAAGAGCTCGGCGATGCTCGAAACGCTGCGCACTGCGGCTCGCTACGCACGCAGCAAGGGCACTGTCCTGATCACGGGCGAGAGCGGCACCGGCAAGGAGCGCCTCGCGCACTACATCCACGAATCGAGCCCGCGCAAGAGCGGCCCGTTCATCCGCGTGAACTGCGCGGCGATGCCGGAACAACACCTGCTCCTCGAGCTGTTCGGTCACGACCGCTCGAGCGGGAACGCGCGCGGTCGCGAAGGCCGCGTGGAGCTCGCTGACGGCGGCACGCTCCTGCTCGACGAGATCGGCGAGATCCCCGCATCCGTCCAGGCGCGCTTGCTCCGTCTCGTCGAGGACGAGGAGTTCGAGCGACTCGGCGGTTCCGGTTCGCAACGCGTCGACGTACGCATCCTCGCGACGACGAACCGCGATTTGTCGGCCGAAATGCGCGCCGGTCGCTTCCGCGAGGAACTCTATTACAGACTGAACGTCCTGCCCGTGCGCGTCGCCAACTTGCGCGAACGCCGCGAGGACATCCTGCCGCTCGCACAGCACTTCGCCGCTGCCTTCGCGAAGCTCGCCGGCCTCGACACGCCGACGTTCACGCCCGACGCGACCGAGTCACTCCAGACCTGGACCTGGCCCGGCAACGTGCGCGAGCTCGAGAACGCGCTCCAACGCGCGATCGTCACGCACCGACACACGCGCATCGACGTGGCCGACCTCGCGCTCGTCCCCGCGAGCGGATCGTCGAACCCGACGATCGCCACGGGTTCCTCCAACCCGACCGAATCGCTCGGGCCCCAACTCGCGAACCGCAAGCTCGAGGAAATCGAGCGCGTCTCGATCCTCGCCACGCTGCAATCCACACGCGGCAACAAGACCGAAGCCGCCCGCCGACTCGGCGTGACCGCGCGAACTCTCTCGAACAAGATGAAGCTCTGGCGCTCGACGGGCCTCGTGGCCTGATCCCGCGAGGTTGATTTCGGTGTCAGATCGATCCATCCACGCTCCCGGGCGTTGATGGAGTCAACTGACACCTTCATCAACGCGCTAGAGGCCGAACGCGCGATGCGTGTTCGTTGCGCTCGTTCTCTCGAAGCGCTCGGGCGCGAAGAACGCGCGGTCGAATGCAGTCACGAGTTCGTCACTCAACATCTGCGCGATTCCTTCGCCGACTGAGGGTGCGAGCTTGAAGCCGTGTCCGCTGAAACCCGTGCACACGAAGAGGCCCTGGATCGTCGGCCAGGGGCCGATCGCGGCTTGCGCGTCGGGCGTCAGGGTGTAGAGGCCCACGAGCGAACCGGCGTCGGCCTCTTCGCGATAGCGCGGCAGTCGCGATTCGAGCGCTCCGCGTGCCCACGCGCGGAATGTGTCGCTCACGTGTTCGTCGATGCCGTCGGGGTCGAGGATCGTGGCGTCCTCGGAGTGATCCATGCGTCCGACGCGTGTGCGTGAGGCGTGGCCTTCGCAGCGTGTGTAGAAGCCGCGCTCGAGGTCGAGGATCACCGGGTGCGCCGGCTCGGGCAACGCGCTCGCTTCGAGGCCGAAACGCCCCATCACCGACTCTGCGATCGCATCGTCGCGATCCACCGCGCCACGCGACACGACTCGCGGCGACGCCAACATGTGTTGCTCTGGGCGCACGACGTGGAGCGGGATGTCGACGCCGATGGCGCTGAGCATCGGCGCACTCCATGGCCCGGCTGCGACGACGACGCGCTCTGCGGCGATCGATCCGTCGGCTGTGCGCACACCGCGTACGCGTCCATCGACCACATCGATGCCTTGCACGCGCTCGCCGATCCGCGTGATCGCGCCGGCCTCACGCGCGAGCGCAGCGAACGCTTCGACGGTGCGCACGGGATCGACGCCCGCGCCGTCGGGCTCGTGACAACCGACGCACGCATCGTCGACGACGAGACCGGGCACGAGCGTTCGCATCGTTCGCGCGTCGAGCAGACGCGCATCGACTCCGTTCGCGCGCAAGAGTTCGGCGTTGCGCTGCACGAGTTCGATCGTGCGCGGTGCCGCCGGCCCGCCGATCGTGAGCACTCCGAGCCGTTGAAAACCGATGTCGCACCCGGTCGTCGCTCGAAAGCGCGCGTAGACACGCAAACTGTCACGCGCGATCCGCACGAGTTCGGCATCCGAATAGAACTGCCGCAAGATCGCCCCCGATCGCCCCGATGAACCCGCGGCGAGGCGCGCCTTCTCGAACAGGACGACGGGCGCGTCGATCGGATCGGTGCGCAGTGCGACGGATCGAGCGATCGCGGCACCCATGATCCCGCCGCCCACGACGATCGTGCGACCCTTCATTCCCCTACCCTAGCGACGGCCCGCGGATCCTCGGAGGTTCCGCGGGCCGTCTGATCGGGGGGAGTCACCGCGCCCATTCGCAGAGCACGTGTTGAGGGGGGGGGCACGCGCGACCTGCGCCGTCGATCGGGATCAGTGATCTCCCGCCACGCTTCCGACCGAGCAAGGTTCGAGGTGGGTGAAAAAAACAGAGGACCGCACGGCTGCGTCGCCGTCGCCGATCCGGAGCTGCAGATCGCCTGACATCGGGGCGACTCGGCCCGCGACCTCCGCGCGGACTGCGGTTACCCTCCGACCCCCATGCTCGAAGCCCAGAAGCTCACCAAGCGTTTCCAGGACCGCGTTGCCCTCGATGCGCTCGACCTGCGCGTCGAACCGGGCGAGATCTTCGCCCTGCTCGGCCCGAACGGCGCGGGCAAGACGACGACCATCAACCTCTTCCTCGGTTTCCTCACGCCGGACTCGGGTGACGCGCGCATCGCGGGCACGAGCGTGGCGCAGGATCCCGTCGCGGCGCGCAGGAAGCTCGCGTACATCCCCGAAATGGTGTCGCTCTATCCGCGCTTCAGCGGCGTCGAGAACCTCGACTACTTCAGTCGACTCGGTGGTCACCGACGTCGACACGAGGAACTGTACGCGCTCCTCGAACGCGCGGGTCTCGCGCGCGAGGCGGCGGATCGTCGCGTCGGGACGTACTCGAAGGGCATGCGCCAGAAGATCGGCATCGCGCTCGCGCTCGCGACCGGCGCGAAGGTGTTACTCCTCGACGAACCGACATCGGGGCTGGACCCGGCGGCGAGTCACGAGTTCTCGCGCATGCTGAAGAAACTCGCCGACGAGGGCGTCGCGATCCTCATGGCGACGCACGACCTGTTCCGCGCGCGTGAGGACGCGACGCGCATCGGCATCCTCGTGAACGGTCGCCTCGTCGCGCAGCACTCGCGCGACGAAATCCGCGGGAAAGACCTCGAAAAGCTGTACCTCGAACGGTTGGCGTCATGATCATCGGCATCGCGAAGAAGGAGCTCGTCGACGCGTGGCGCGACGGGCGGTTCCGACTCGGGGCTGTGCTCGTCCTCGTCCTGCTCGTCGTCGCCGGCTTGCTCGCGCGCCAACAGGTCGCGCGCGAAACGGCCGAACGCGACGCGGCGACGGCCCTCGAGCGCAAGAACTGGGTCGAGCAGGGCAACAAGAACTCGCACTCGGCCGGTCACTACGGCGTGAACGTGTTCAAGCCGAGCTCGCCGCTGGCCGTCTTCGATCGCGGCATCGAGCCGTTCGTCGGGACCACGGTGTTCCTCGAAGCGCACCGCCAGAACCAGACTGCGTTCCTGCCGGCGCAAGACGCGACGGCGATGCGTCGGTTCGGCGAACTTTCGGCGGCGCTCGCGTTGCAGGTGCTCGTCCCGCTGCTCGTCGTGTTGCTCGCGTTCGGGTCGCTCGCGGGCGAGCGCGAGAGCGGCACGCTACGACAGACGTTGAGCCTGGGCGTCGCGCCGCGCTCGATCGTCCTGGGCAAGGCCCTCGGGATCGGAGCCGCCATCGCGCTGCTCCTCGCGCCGGCAGCCGCCGTGCTCGCGCTGCTCTTGTCGCGCTCCGCGCCCGCGGCGGAAGGCACGTGGACGCGCGCGGGCTGGCTCGCCGCCGTGTACGCGGCCTACATCGCCGTGATCGTCGCGGGCAGCGTCGCGGTGTCGGCGTCCACGCGCACTGCGCGTTCCGCACTGACGATCCTGCTCGCGATGTGGGCGCTGAACTGCATCGTGGCTCCGCGTCTCGCGAGCGACGTCGTGCACGGCCAACTGCCGATGCCGAAGCTCGCGGAGTTCGAGGTGGAGATGCAGAAGGACGTCATGGAAGGCCTCGACGGACACGACGCGCGCAGCAAGCAGATCGAGGACTTCACACAGAAGACGCTCGCCGAGCACGGGAAAACGAGCGTCGATCAGCTGCCGTTCAACTTCCAGGGTCTCGTGATGCTCGAGAGCGAGCGCATGGCCGGCGTCGTGTTCGACCACCACTTCGGGAAGCTCTGGGATCGCATCCAAGAGCAGGATCGCGCTGTCGCATGGGCCGGTTTCGCCGCGCCGATGCTCGCCCTGCGCTCGGCTTCGATGGCGTTCGCCGGCACCGATTTCGGGCACCACCGGCGCTTCGCGCGCGCGGCCGAAGAGCATCGCCGAGAGTTCGTGCGCCTGCTCAACGAGGACCTGATGAACAACGCGCGACCCGGCGATCATGGCTACGCGGCAGGACGCGCGCTGTGGGAAGCGCTGCCCGAGTTCCGACACGAAGTCGCGTCGGCCGCCGAAGCTTGGCGCGATGCTCGGCCTTCGCTCATCGTTCTCGCCGCTTGGCTCGTCGCGAGCCTGGCCTTCCTCGGATGGAGCGCGACGCGGCTTCGGGCGGTGATTCTGTGAAGTCGTTCACCCTCGAACTGCGGCTCTTCTTCGCGGAGCGTGCGACATGGGTCCTACTCGTGCTCTTCGCGGTCGTGCTCGTCTACGGGCTCGCGAACGGCGCCGCTGCGGGCCGCACAGCGCGAGATAGCGCCGAACTGGTCGAGAAAGACACGTTCCAATGGGCGACGCAAGTGCGCGACGCGCTGGAGCGCCAAGCGCTCGATCCACGCCAAGTCGCGGGTCGCCCGACGTCCGCGCTGTTACCGCCTGCGCCGATGCCGGCGCTCGCCGTCGGCCAAGCGGATCTCCTCCCCGCGCACGAACAAGTCAGTTTGTGGCGTCTCGAAAAGCCGTCCGAAGGCCGTTCCGAGCTGGAGAATCCGTCGCGACTACTCGCCGGTCGCTTCGACCTCGCGTTCGTGCTCGTGTGGCTCTTGCCGCTGTTCCTCCTCGCGGCCGCGTACGACCTGTGCGCCGGTGATCGCGAGGCGGGAACGTTGCGCATGGTGCTCGCGCAAGGTGTTTCGCCGCGCGTCTGGATCGCACGGCGCGCGTTCGCTCGCGGCGCGCCCGTCCTTCTGATCGCCGTGCTTTCCGTGCTGGTCGCGGGCCAAATCGGCGGGGCCGAGGGCGTCGGAGCACGCACCGGTTTCGCGGTGCTCATCGTGATCGCGTACGGCGCGTTCTGGCTCGCGCTCGCGGCCCTCGTGAACGGCTACGCGCGCTCCGCGGCTGCAGCGGCGACGGCACTCGGATCGATCTGGGTGCTCTTCGTCTTGGTCGTTCCGACCCTGCTCAACGTCGTCGTCGAGAGCCTGCATCCGAGTCCGTCGCGCGCCGAGCTCGTCGCGGAAGCACGCGCGGCCGCCGCCGTCGCCGAGAAACGCGGCCAGGAACTCGTCTCGTCGTTCTATCGCGATCACCCCGAGCTCGCCCCCGTCGGCATGCAGGGCGACATGATGAGCCGAATGCTGGCGGTCCAGGACGAAGTCGGCCGCGCGATGGACCCGGTGAAGCAGCGCTTCGAGAGCGCAATCCTCGCTCAACAAGAAGTCGTCGACCGTTGGCGCTTCGCTTCACCCGCGATCGCGATGCACGAGGCTCTGACGGATCTCGCCGGTACGGGCTATTGGCGCCACCGCGCGTTCCGCGTGCAGGTCGAGACCTTCAAAGATCAGTTGCACGCGTACTACAGCCCGAAGTTCCACAAGCGCGCTCCGCTCACGAAGGCCGACTTGCCGAACTTTCCGAAGTTCGAGTTCATCGAGGAATCGTCGGCCGCTTGGCGGTCGCGCGTCCTCGCCGGACTCGCGGGAATCGTGGCCTTGGCGATCGCAGCGGCCGTCGTCGCCGCCGCTCGTCTCTCGCCGCGCAAGCTCGCGGCGTGAGCACCATCGCGCACGCACTGCTGCTCGAATCGCAATCGATTCGACCTCGAAGCACGCGGTCCGATCCCTCTACTGACGTGCCGCCTTCGTGTCGTTAGTCTCGACAGCCTGCGATTCTCGACCTGAATGGCGCGCGGACTCTCGACGCGAACCTGGCGCGGACGACTACGCGGTTTGCATCGATGCCGCCTGGTCCTCGCCGCGCCCTCCTCCGAACGAATCACCATGAACAAGCTCTCGATACTCGCCCTCACGATCGCGGCTTCCTGCGCCGGCCCTTCGCGCCAATTGGCGCCGATGCCCGATCCGAAATCGGCCGTGCGCGCCGACTCGACGCGCATCTACATCGGCCGTCGCGAGGAAACCGCGGGCTCGTGGCGCAACGTGCGCGTGTTCGACAACGATCGTGAGATCGGCGTCCTCGGTCAAGACGAGTACATGTGTTGGGATCGCCCCGCGAGCCGAGGCGCAGCGCGCTTCATCTTCGAAGGTCTCGGCTTCGACCAGGAAGCGGTCGAGGGCTTCTGCGAACTGCCGCCGGAACCGGGCGCGACGGTCTATCTCGGTATCACGATCGATCGCGCGGGCCACAAGCCGGTCATCGAGCGCGTCACCGATACCGTTGGGCACGCGGCCATCACAGCCCGCAAGCCGGCCATGACGGGGCCCTGACGTCTTCGAGAGAACAATTCAGGCCACCCCGTGTCGCACGAGGTGGCCTGATCGTTTTCGCCTGCTGCCGAATCCGAATTCGGCCGAGCGGATCACGGGCTCCAGACGAAGTCGATCCCGTTGGAGAGGTTGAACGTCGAAGCCGTGCAGAACGCGGCGGAGTTGCGATACCAAGCCTGGTACACGCGCGATCCCGGCGTGGTCACACCGCCGCGCACCGACACGGAGACATCGCCGAGGACCGGATACGAACTCGCCCCGCCCACGTTCGTCTTCGTGCCGAGACGCACCACCGTTCCACCGGCGCAGCGCTTGCCGTCACCGAACACCGAGCCGGCTCCGCCACTTTGCTGCGAAGTGCCTTGGAAGTAGAGCACCGTGCTGTCCGGCATGCCTGACCCCTGGAGGATCACCGTGTCGCTCGCGATCGACGGCGTGCCCGTCGCGCCGAGCTGCGCACCATTCGGATTCAGCGAGTTCGCGCAGCCATTTCCAGCTCCGCCGTTGTTCGCGCACGGACACGGCGTCCCCGAGCCGTCCCCGAAGCAGAACGCGGTCGAGACGTTCGCAGGGCCGAGCGTCCCGTCCGCGTTCACGTTTTGCGCATAGATGTCGCCCGAATCGTTGCGGCCGTCGTCCCACACCGCGCGCACGACACCCGTCGCATCCGTTACGACCGGGATCTTGTCCTTCGTCGAGAGGATCGAGCTGACGACAACCGGCGATGCCACCCACACACTCGCGCCAGCCGAATCAACGCGGAATCCGAGGACGCGCACGCCCTGCGCCGGATAGTTCGTCTGCTCGCACGTCAGCACGATCGCGTCGTTTCCGTTCGGAACGCAGCGCTCGAACTGCTTCGGAATGCCGTTCAGCGGGATGAGCTCGATGCCATCGTTCGTCCAGAGGCGCGTTCCCGCGGTGTCGATGCGCTGAACGCACGTGGCCCATTGGCTCTGCGCGGAATTGCGCTTGTTGAAAGCCACGACGACGTCGCCGCCCGTCACGATCGCGATCTGCGGGTCGTACTTCTGACGCGAACCCTCGGTCGAAACCTGCACGCCGTTGTGCGCGTGCACTTCGACGCCGGCCGCGCTCACGCGCTGAATCCAGCAGTCGGACAACCCGACCGAGCTGTGCCACGCGAAAACGGCGCCACCCGCGCCGTCCGATTGCACGATCGGCTGATACGCGATCGGCATCACGCTCGCGTCGTAGATCGCGAGAGGCATACCGCCGTTCCACAGCGCATTTCCCGCTGAATCGAATTTCTGCGCGCGGAAGTGGCGCGAGCTCGCGAACGTCGCGGTGTCGCGCACATATCCGACGATCCAACCGCCCGCGTCCGAGGCCGTGATCGCGCTGAACGACGGCTTCTCGACGCCCGGGCCCACGATCTGCAATCCGTCGCCCGCGAACTGGGGGACGCCGTTCGCGTCGAGTTTCTGCACGTGGACCGCACCCGGACCCGGGCTCGGTGAACGCGACCACGTCACGGCGAACGATCCGTCACTGAGCCGCGCGATCTTCGGATTGGCCTCGAAGTCCGCGTTGTTCGAGAGCGCGACTCCGTTCGCGCCCCACGAGAACGTGCCCGTTCCGTCGATGCGATACGCGTAGACATCGAGGTCGCCACCCGCGCGCGTGTCGGTGAACGCGAGGACGCAACCACCCGCGCCATCGCTGTCGATGCTCCAGTCGACGAGCGACGTGCTCTGCGGATTGGCGCTGATCAGCAGACCGTTGTGCGGGAAAACCTCGGTGCCGGTCGGGTCGAGTTTCTGTGCGTAGACCGCATAGCTGCCGCCGCGGTTGTCGAACCACGCGGTCCACGTGGTTCCATCACCGCCGGCCGCGACCTTCGGCACGGCTTGGTCGCCGATCGTGTTGCAGACCGCTAGGTTCGGCGCGGGGTTCGAGGGCCACTGTGCACTGACCGTCGCTGCTAGAACGGGGAAGACGAGGAACAGTCGGCGCGGAGTGAGGAGGTTCATCTCCCCTGAGTCTGCACAGGTCGCGCGATCCGGCAAGTCGCCACACCCGACCCGCGTGAAGTCGAGCCGACTTGACCATCTTCACCCACGGCCTGGGGTGCGCACGCGAGCTCCGTACTAGACTGCCCGCCTCCATGATCCCGCCCAGGAAGACCCGCACGATCTCGATCCGAGGCCTCGAGGTCGGCGGCGCCGCGCCCATCGCCGTGCAGAGCATGGCCGCGACCCGCACGCGCGATCTCGACGCGACGCTGCGGCAGATCCGCATCCTCGAGGCTGCGGGCGCGGACCTCATCCGCATCGCGGTCGACAGTCGTGCCGACGTCGACGCGCTCGCGACATTGCGCGCGCAGACCGACGCGCGGCTCTCGGTCGACCTCCAGGAGAGCTATCGCCTCGCCGAGCACGTCGCGCCCTACGTCGACAAGATCCGCTACAACCCCGGTCACCTCCATCACCACGAGAAGGAGAAGTCGACGCGCGACAAGGTCGCGTGGATCGTCGATCAAGCGGCCAAGCACGATTGCGCCATCCGCATCGGGATCAACGCCGGCTCGATCGCGCCCGAGTACGACGCGCGCTATCCCGACGACCACGTTTCGGCGATCGTCGCATGCGCGATCGAGCACTGCGCGCTCGTCGATTCGCTCGGCTTCACGAACTACCTCGTGTCGATCAAGGACAGCGATCCGCGGCTCGTCGTCGAGGCGAACACGCGCTTCGCGGCCGAGCGCCCCGATGTCCCGATCCATCTGGGCGTCACCGAAGCCGGCATGCCGCCCGAGGGCATCATCAAGACGCGCATCGCGTTCGAGCAGTTGCTCGCACGCGGGATCGGCGACACGTTGCGCGTCTCGCTGACGCTGCCGTTCGACGACAAGGGGCGCGAGATCGAAGTCGGACGCGAACTGATCCGCGACATCGAGGCCGGCCGCTTCCGCTCGGTTCCGCCGAACTTCTTCGACGGCTTGAACATCATCGCGTGCCCGTCGTGCAGCCGCGTCGAGAACGAGAAGTTCATCGAGCTCGCGGCCGACGTGAAGCGCATGACGGAGTATGCGAAGGCCCACAAGCTGACCATCGCGGTCATGGGTTGCCGCGTGAACGGGCCGGGTGAGACGGATGACGCGGACTTGGGGCTGTGGTGCGGGCCGACGCTCGTGAACTTGAAGCGCGGCGAGGAAGAGCTCGGCGCGTTCCCGTACGACGCGATCCTGCCGCGGTTGCAGCAGGAACTGGACGAGTTGATCGCGGCGCGTGTGTCCGCGAAGAGCTGAGCGCGAACGCGTCGAAATGCAGCAGATGCTCAACTTCTGTGCCCAGTGGAACATCACGAGCGATATCGAGGTCATCTCGATCCAGAAGATCGAGGAGGCGTACCGGCGCATGCTCGCGAGCGAGTCAAGTATCGCTTCGTGATCGGCATGGCGCGGTGAGTTCACCGGAGCCCTACCGCGACGACCAATGAGCTACGATTCATCCGATGGCCACGACGATCGAGACTTTGGCTCCGCGCTTCGGCTCGACTCGCGTCGCAACGCTCAGACTCGCGGAACCGCTCTCGCCCGAGGATTGCCAAGTCCAATCCGCGCCGTTCGCGAGCCCCGTCAAGTGGCATCTCGCACACACGACGTGGTTCTTCGAGACCTTCCTTCTCGAGCGCGCGGTCGCCGGGTATCGGCCGTTCCATCCGGCGTTTCGTGAGCTGTTCAACTCGTACTACGTCGGCGTCGGGCCGATGTGGCAGCGTCCGCAGCGTGGTCTGCTGACACGGCCGTCACTCGACGAAGTCCGCGAGTATCGAGCGCACGTCGATGCCGCGATCACGGCTTTGTTGGCTCGACCTGGCGTCGATGCGGCCACACTCGCGCGGATCGAGCTCGGAATCGCGCATGAGGAGCAGCATCAGGAATTGATGCTCACCGATCTCAAGTTCCTCCTCGGTTCGAACCCGCTATCGCCGGTGTACCGCGAGGAAGCCTTCGCCCCGCGGTGCGAGTCTCCGAAGCCCGAGTGGGTGCGCTTCGACGGCGGCGTGCAGGAGATCGGTCACGGCACCGCCGACTTCGCTTTCGACAACGAATCGCCACGTCATCGCGTTTTCTTGGAGCCCTACGAGCTTGCAACGCGGCCAGTCACGAACGGCGAATGGCTCGCGTTCGTCGACGATCGTGGGTACTCGCGGCCGGAACTTTGGATGTCCGACGGATCCGAGGCATCGCGTGCAGAGAGCTGGAAGGGTCCGCTCCACTGGCGCATGCGCGATGCGTCGCGTACGGAGTTCACGCTCGCCGGCGAGGTCCCGCTCGATCTCGCGAGGCCCGTTTGCCATGTGAGCTGGTACGAGGCCGATGCCTTCGCGCGCTGGAGCGGCGCGCGCTTGCCCACGGAGTTCGAGTGGGAGCACGCGGCTTCGACGTGTCGCGTGGAGGGCCGGTTCGCCGATTCGGGTGTTCCGCATCCGCGCTCTTCGACCTCTGGTTCGGGACTACGACAGATGTTCGGCGACGTCTGGGAATGGACGTCGAGTTCGTACTCCCCGTATCCGGGCTTCCGGCCGTGGGAGGGCGAGATCGGGGAATACAACGGCAAGTTCATGTGCAATCAGTTCGTCTTGCGCGGCGGATCGTGCGCGACGCCTCGCGGTCACGTGCGCGCGACGTATCGCAACTTCTTCCATCCGGACGCGCGCTGGCAATTCAGCGGAGTGCGACTCGCCCGATCCTTGGGCTGAAACGCAGCGTCGATTCGCTTTCGCATGTGTGCTAGAAGCCCGCATGCCTCTCGCATCCGCTTCTACGGTGTCTTTCGCCCGTACACGCAGGGATGCGCGGGTCGTCACCGAGCGCGCCGTGCACGTCGGCGTCGTCACCAAGAAGGTCGAGGAACTGGCCGCGGACTTCACGCCTCCGCCCCCGAGCGTTCTGCCGCGCGGCATCGAGCCCGAGCACGTCGTCGAATTCCTGCTCGTTCGCGCCGCGCTGCGATTCGGCAGCGGATACGAACCGAAGTTGACGCTGCGCCCCGGCGATACGGCTGCGGAGGCGCTCGACATCGCCCTCGTCGACCGGTTCTCGGAACGCGGACCTTTTGCGCCGCTCGATTTGGTCCACGCAACGCCGACCGACATTGCCGCATTGCGTGGACAGGGTCTGGTCGAGCCGCCTCAGGCCGAGTTCGTCGACCTCCAGACCCGCGCGTTGCGCGACCTCGGTCGATTCCTCATGGACCGTCACGACGGTTCCGCGATCCGTCTCGTCGAGTCGGCCCTGGGTTCGGCCGCGCGATTGTGTGAGACGCTCGCGACGATGCCCTTCTTCCACGACGTCCAGCGCTACCGCGGGATGGACGTGCACTTCTTCCATCGCGCTCAGCGCTTCGTTCTCGACGTCGCTGCGGCCGCGCACGACGACGGGATCGGGCGCTTCGAGGATCTGCGTGAACTCGCGCCGAGCTCCGATGCGGAGTGCGCACTCGCGCTGCGTGTCGCCGGCGCGCTCGTTCACGATGCCCAATTGAAGGGTCGCGTCGATCATGGCGAAATCGTGCCCGCGCATTCAGAACGCGAGGTCGAGATCCGCACCGCGACTCTTCACGCCGCGGATCTGTTGTTGACGGCTATCCAAGTCACGCGACCTGCCACCAGTTCGGCGGAAGTCGATCGGTGGTTGCGAGTGCGTGCTCGCGAAGCCCGTGTCTGCGGCCGCGAACCGCACCGCACCCGCAGCGTTCACTACTGACGCGTCACGCGCGGGTTCAACGGGGCTCGGGCCCGCGCTTCGATTCCTCGCCCGTGTATCCGAGATCGTCGAGGTGCTTCTGGACGTCGGCTGGCGGCGAAGATCCCGCGGCTGGACCCGCGTGCGACGTCGCGAGTCGGTCCAGCTCCGAACCGACTTCGTCGAGCTCGCGCATCGCATCGGATAGGAGCGGCGAGCCGGGATCTCCGATCGGATGTCGCTCACCCGGGTCCGACACGAGGTCGAAAGCCGATAGCGTCGATTGCGCGCGATTTCCGATGACCTTCCAACCCTGCTCGCGGATCGCGAGCAACGATCGACCGACGCTTTCGAGCTCGGAGACCGCCTGTTTTCCCGCTCCGGAGCCAGCGGTGGCATCGGTGAAGATCTCGACCAGACTCGAGCCGGAGGTGTCGCGCAACGGCTCCAACCCACACAGTTCGACGAGCGTCGGCGCGATGTCGACCGATCGAGTCTGCGCAGCGATGCGCACCCCCGCAGGCACCGCCTTCGGATAACGCACGACGAGCGGAACGCGAATGACCTCGTCGTAGAGGGTCGTGCGGTGTCCCTTCCAACCGTGCTCGAAGAACTCCGTGCCGTGATCGGACGTCAGCACGATCACCGTGTCGTCGAGAACTCCAGCCTGCTCGAGCTGCACCCGAATTTTCTCGATGAACGTGTCCGTCCACGCGATCTCACCGTCGTAGAGCGCGATCAAGTGCTCCAGGTCGCGCGCGCTCATCTGCGGACCGATGCGTTCGTCGAAGAAGAAGTCCCGCCCCGTCACCCACC
>Ga0163154_10004381_pt1:0-12500 | contig 18572 bp, 10 predicted proteins | sample OliLakLV19MP9P1_FD_148649 | JGI IMG/M metagenome (GOLD analysis project Ga0163154, IMG submission 148649) | Freshwater microbial mat bacterial communities from Lake Vanda, McMurdo Dry Valleys, Antarctica - Oligotrophic Lake LV.19.MP9.P1 | ecosystem: Environmental > Aquatic > Freshwater...
GGATTATCGACATTGGCGGTCGCGAGGAATACTGGCGCCCGATCCTGCCAGCCCTCGATGCCGCTAAAGCCCGCGTGACCGTGGTCAACCTCGAAAAGACGCAGCCGAAATCCGGCCCGCTGTTCGACTTCGCCTATGGCGACGCCTGCAACCTTGCCGCCTATGCCGATGGCAGTTTCGACCTCGCCCATTCGAATTCGCTAATCGAACATGTCGGCCAATGGCGGCAGATGCAGGCGTGTGCGAGCGAAATCCGCCGTCTTGCGACCGAATATTATGTTCAGACGCCCTACCTATGGTTCCCGGTGGAACCGCACTTCCGCACGCCGTTTTTCGCGTGGCTGCCCGAACAGACCCGAGCTCGCCTGCTGATGCGTTTCGACCTCGGTTACATTGGTAAAGCCGCGACCCTCGACCAAGCCATGGCCGACGTCCAAAGTATCAACCTGCTCGACCTTGCGCAGATGAAAGCGCTGTTTCCAGACGCCAGCATCCGGTTTGAACGCGCCAGCGCCCTGCCGAAGTCGCTAATCGCGACGCGCACGAGCTGACGCACCACCTGACGCGCCCGCCACCTGACGCGCCCGCCCTGGGCCTCGTCAGCCACGACCTTGACACCTGCCGCAGCGCGGTCACATCTACGCGAGACAACGCGCGACCCTTCCGCAACCAACCTGAAAGCGTTTGCGATGACCGACCAGACCGAAACCGCTAATCCGGCACACGCTAAGATCAAGCAGATGATCACCGACAACGACGTCGTGCTGTTCATGAAGGGCACGCGGATGATGCCCCAGTGCGGGTTCTCGGCAACGATCGCCAAGGTGCTCGACCACGTCGGCGTGACCTATAAGGACGTCAACGTCCTCGAAGACATGTCGGTTCGCGAGGGCATCAAGAGCTTCACCAACTGGCCGACCATCCCACAGCTCTACATCAAGGGCGATTTCGTCGGCGGTTGTGACATCGTCCGCGAGATGTATCAGGATGGCGAACTGCAAACGCTGCTCCAGGACAAGGGCCTGATCCACAAGGCGAGTGCCTGACGCTATCGGCGGTCGGGCGTGCCAACTCGATAACGAGACCGCCCGACCGTAGACATATTGAACGCTAAGCCGATTGCTTGAACGGGGCAGGCCGATGAAGGGCGCACGATGAGGCTTGGCGGGCGGCGCTTCCTGTTGAGCCTCGCGATCCTCGCGGCCAGCGTGTGCCTCGCGCTTGGCATCACGCTTCCGATGATCAAGCTGACGAAGTTCGTATTCTTCTCGACCGAACACTCGCTCATCTCGACGGTCAATGTCCTGATGAACGACGGCCAGACCTTTCTGGCCATTATGGTTCTGGTGTTTTCGATTATCTTGCCGGTCATCAAGCTGCTGTACTTGCTACTTGTTTCGACGCTACCCTCGGCCGAGATCATCCGCCACAGCAGGCGCCTACGCGCGATCGAGTGGCTCGGCAAATGGAGCATGCACGACGTTCTCGTGCTAGCGCTGACGATCTTTTTCATCAAGAGCCAAGGCGTCTATGACGCCGCGAGCTTGCAAGGCGTCTACTACTTCACCGCCGCCGTTCTGTTGATGATCCTCGCCTACGCTTGGCTGCGGATCGACGCCGCGCGCGGAGAGGCGGTGCTGCCGGAGAAAGAGCCCGAGATCCGAGGTCCAGCGTCGCCGTTCCGGAACTTCGTCTTGAGCTTCCTGATCATCATCGCGACGGTGTTCTTCGCACTCGGCGTCATTCTGCCGGTCATCCAGTTCACGACGATCTATGTCTGGACCGACAAGCATTCGATCGCGACGATCATCTACGCGCTTTACACCAACCAGGAATTCTTCCTGTGTGCTGTCGTGTTCGCGGTGTCGATCTTCTTCCCGTTCCTCAAATTGCTTTACCTGCTGACGCTCGTGACATCGCCTGACCTGTCCCCGGAATTCCGCCGCCGCTCTTTCTCGACCATGGAATGGGTCGGCCGCTATTCGATGACCGACGTCATGGTCCTAGCGCTGATGATTTTTTACGTAAATTCATCGGGTTATACGACCGCCACCGTGATGCCCGGGGTCTACTATTTCGCCGCCAGCGCAATCATTACGATGCTGGCTTATGGCTGGGCGAATTCCGTCTCGGCCTCACAGCCCATCCCGGTCGCGCCAGCCGTGACGCCCTCGATCGCGCCGGGTCTGCCCGCCAGTGCTTCAGGCCCGATGGTCGTGAGCCGCGACCGCAAACGCCGCTGACGGCAAACCGTGCGCTGGTTCAGTCTGTCAGGGTGCCATACGGCGCATCACCCGGTGACGCGTCAGCAGCATCACCTGCCGATGCTACTGCGCCGACCGCTGGGAGATCGGCATGTCGAAGCATGGCCTTCAGCTCCACGGCTGTCAGCGCAGCCACGAGCGCCATAACGAGGCTGATACCGACAGCCATGACGCCGTCCGAGGCCTCAGCGAGAACCATCACCGCTAGGCCGAAACATAAAAATACCGCCCAGGCTTCTCGGCCGCGCTTGGCAGCCACGGGCCTGCCCGAGTCCGGCCTGCCAGAGTCAAGCCCGCCAGAGTCCGGCCCGTCGCCAGCGCGAGCAAATTCGCCCGGTACGGTATCCATGGCGATGATGCCACCGGCCCCGACCGCAAATCCGAGCCCGACAGCGAGCCACGGCGGCAGCGAAAACGGCACAGCGCCGGCTAAACCGTGCGGCAGCCTGTCAAAACCCTCAGCTGCGGCCAACCCCGCGCCCAGCGCAAACAGCAAGATCGCCGCAACGTGGCTGCCGTAGAGCGGTTCGAGGCGGGCAGACGCAGCCTCGACCGGAGACGCGAGCAGCAAGGCTACGCTCGAACCCGCAGCGAGGCACGCGATCGCGGCAGCTTGAACTGCCGCGGAGCCGGTCCACGAGGCGGCCCAAAACCCACCGGCAGCAAGAGCCAGATAGACGGCGGCATCGATCGGGCTGACGTCGGAGCGCATGATTTCACCACGGTGCTGTTTCAGCGAGCCAAATGCCCCGTCTCGCAGGATGTCGTTGTTATTGCAAAGAATACTTAACCCGCCACCAACCGCGACATGCGCTCGGCAACGTTCGATTTGACAAAAGGCAGTAGCCGTGGCCGTAAGAGTTCGAGATCGATGCACCGTTCAGTCTGACGGCGCCATGGGACTGGGACCATCGCGACGCATCGGGGCGGCAACCAGCGGGCTTTCCAACGCGATGTCCAGCGACGTATCCAGCCCAGGTCGATCGCCAGACGGTCGATCGCCAGACGGTCCACCGCGAGACGGATTATCGCGAGATGGGAAGCGGCCGCCGCACCCTGTGACAGATTTGTTAATGCGTGTTGCAACCGCGGACCAACAGGCGTTTGCCACGCTTTATGATGCCACTAGCGCGAAACTCTATGGAATCATTCTCCGTATTTTGAGACGTCGGGATCTTGCCGACGAGATTCTACAAGAGGTCTACGTGAAAATCTGGGAGCGCGCGGCAGATTTCGACCCCGGTCGCGGCTCGCCGATCACGTGGATGGCAACGATCGCCCGAAACCGCGCGCTCGATGAAGTCCGCCGCCACAGCCACGCGTCGATCGAAGATACGCCCGAGGCTTTGAATGTGGCATCCGATGAACCGCTGCCGTTGCAGCTGGCCGAGACGGCCGAAGATGTGCGCCGACTGAAGGAGTGCCTCGACAAGCTCGATCCCAAGCGCCGCGATATGGTGGTCTTGGCCTACATGAACGGGGCGAGCCGCGAGGAACTGAGCCAGCAATTCGGCCATCCCGTGGCGACCATTAAAACGTGGCTGCATCGTTCCATCGCTCAACTCAGATCGTGTCTGTCGCCATGACCAGGGACTATGACATCAGCGATCTGGCCGCCGAGTATGCGCTCGGGACCCTTGACGCCTCAGAGCGGGCCGAGGTCGAGATCCGGCGCGCCATCGAACCCGACCTTGCCGTCGCAATCACCGCCATCGAGCGCGACCTTGCTCCGCTGATCGCGTTGGTGCCAGACGTACAGCCACCGACGAACATCCGCTCGCGGCTTCTGGGAACCATCGCCGGGTTGGGTAGCCGTTCCCCTGTTGCTTCGAAAAGCACAGCCGACGGCGGCGAGCCGGGGACCGCGAACATTGGCGCCATCAGGCCGTCAGAACTGCTCAATCGCGGCGTCGGGGATGGGGATACCGTCATCGAACTCGCGCACGCGCGAGACGAGATCGCAGCGCTGCGTGGCCGGGTGAGCCGATGGCGCGTGTTGACGGCTGGCGTTTCGACGCTGGCGGCTTCGCTCGCGGGCCTTGTCATGTATCGCGACACGCTGGTGCGCGTGCCAGAAGCCGCACCGCAGACGTTCGTGGCCGTTCTGCAAAAAGATGCTCAATCGCCAGCGTTCCTGATGACGGTCGATGTCGGCAAACGCCAATTCACCGTCCGTCCGGTTTCAGCCAAGCAGCCCGCCGGCAAGAGCTACGAGTTGTGGATCATCCACGACACCCTCAATGCGCCGAAATCGCTCGGCCTGCTTGCTGATAACGCGCCGCGCGCCAGCGTCAGCTTGGCCGCCTTCGACACGCGTGCAATTTCCGGCGCGACCTATGCCGTCACCGTCGAACCTCCCGGCGGCTCGCCGACCGGCGCTCCGTCAGGCGCGCCGGTTTTCGTTGGCAAGTTGCTGCCAGTAGGCCTGAAGGCGGATTGAGGCCGAAACGAAATTTTCATCTCCAGCCGATGTCGGGCCGACGGAAACACCGCGCAGTCCCGTTTCCCCTGTGTGACGGAGCGGAATTGGCCGGGTGGCCAGTGCACCAGCCCCGTCCGATGGAGATAAAAATGACGAGAACACGCAAGATCGTGTTGGGCACCGTCGGCCTTGCCGCGCTCTTGGGCGGCGTTGCAGCTGCTTCGGCGCATCGCGGCGGTTGGGGCCATGGTGGTCACGGCGGCATGCACGCTGCAGGCGGTGGCGGCGGGCTCGGCTTCTTGGCCTCGAACCGCGCCGTATGTAACGGTCGTGGTGCCGAAATGGCCGACGTGATGGCGGTCAGACTTGAGTACCGCCTGAAGGTGACGGACGCTCAAAAGCCTGCGCTCGACGATTTGAAGACGGCCATCAAAACTGGCGTCGGAAAAATTGAGGCCGCCTGCCCCAAGCGGCCCGAACCCACAGCCGACGGCACGCCTCGCCAGCGCCCGACAGCGCCTGAGCGCCTTGCCAACCTCGAAGCCGGGTTGGCGGCTCGTCTCGACGCGGTGCGCGGCGTGCGTCCGGCGGCCGAGAAGTTCTACGCAAGCTTATCTGACGAGCAAAAAACCAAGCTGTCAGAGATGGGCGAGAAGCGTCGCGGATGGGGCCGCCATGGATCCGGCCGCGGTGACCAAGGTCGCGGTGGACCCGGCGCGGGCGATCGCCCGGAGTGAAGTCTGGATGATGTCCGAGTGAATCCAAGTAACATCGGCCGAGGTTGAAACGACTGACTTCAAGCGAGCCGCCCGATCGTCTGGGCGGCTCGTGTCCAGATGTCAGGCGTTTTGATCGCAGTAGCGATCAGATCACCCAGATTGCCTGAATTTAAGGGGCGAATTGCCGCGAAACTCGGCGGCCGCCCACGCGTTGCTCTAGATGGTTCTATGCGTTTTGGAACCTCTCCCGCAATCACCCAAGGACGTTTCAAAATGACGTTTCACCTGTCAACGTTCCTCAAGCCGACCCTGGTCGCCGCTTGTCTCGCACTTGCAGCCACGCAAGTCAGTGCCCGCCCGAGCACGACGATCGTCGACGCTGCCGTCGCCACGCCTGCGCTGTCGACGCTTGTAGCTGCGGTGAAGGCTGCCGATCTGGTCGGCACGCTGTCGAGCAAGGGACCGTTTACGGTTTTCGCTCCGACCAACGCGGCCTTTGACAAGCTGCCAAAAGGCACAGTCGCGACACTGGTGAAGCCGGCAAACAAGAAGAAGCTGACGAAAATTCTCACCGCCCACGTGGTGGCTGGCGATGTTTCGGCGAGCGATCTTTTGAAGCTGATCAAGTCTGGCGGCGGGCACGCCCGGTTGAAGACGGTGTCGGGTGATCGGCTCGTTGCCAGCACCAAGAACGGCAAGATCTTCATCAAGGATGAGAGCGGCGGCATGGCCCAGGTCGCCACCGCAGATCTCGTGCAATCAAACGGCGTCGTCCATGTCGTGACGTCCGTACTGTTGCCGAAGTGAGGCCGAGCTCCCCCCACCCGCTCGCTTCATGAGGCATGGACCCGCCGCGTCGTCCCGCGCGGCGGGTCTCTTCATGTTCGGGGCGGCTCTTCCCGGCTTGACCCCTGCTTGACCCTTGGCGCGATAGCGGCAATGTCTCGACCGATAGCGCCTTGGACATATGACCCGGCGCGATATCCTCAGCCGGCTCGCCGCCAACCCACCTCACGAAATGTCATCAGCCCTGCTCAATACCTATCGGCTGGCGAAAGCCGGGCTCGTCTTTGCGCGCCACGGCGTGCGGTTCGTACCGCGTGGAATGCCGGTCCCGCCGGTATTGAAGCTCGCCGCCGCGCTGACCGCGCCCATAAGCTGGCTCACGGCCCCGCTCCGCATCGGCCAGCCGAAGGCGCAACGCATCGGCGCCGCGCTGACGAGCCTGGGACCGAGCTACGTCAAACTCGGCCAGTTCCTCGCAACGCGCGCCGACTTGATCGGGCCGGAATTGGCGAACGATCTCTCCCAACTCCAGGACCGCCTGCCGCCGTTTTCTGAGGCTGAGGCACGGGCAACGCTGGAACGTGAGCTGGGCGGTAAACTCGAAGATTTTTACGCGTCCTTCAGCCCGCCGATTGCCGCCGCATCGATTGCACAAGTCCACAAAGCTGAAGTGGTCGAAAACGGTCAGCGGAAAACAGTCGCGGTCAAAATTCTGCGTCCAAACGTCGAAAAGCGCTTCCGGCGCGACCTCGATAGTTACGCCTTCGCTGCCCGCCAGGTCGAGGCTTGGTATCCGCCTGCCCGCCGCTTACGACCGCGCGCAGTCGTTGAAAATCTCAAGCGCACGACCGATCTCGAAATGGATTTGCGGCTCGAAGCAGCCGCTATCTCTGAGATGGCTGACAATATTGCAAAGGCCGCCGACGGTCGGCCGATCGATTTTCGCGTGCCATCGATCGATTGGAAGCGAACGCGCAAGCGCGCCATGACGATCGAATGGATCGACGGCACGCCGATCGCCGATCACGCAGCACTCGATGCCCAAGGGTTCGACCGAAAGGCCCTCGGAATGACCGTCATCCAGACGTTCCTGCGCCACGCCATGCGCGATGGTTTCTTTCACGGCGACATGCATCAGGGAAACCTGTTCGTCGACCGGGCCGGCGTGGTGGTGGCCGTTGATTTCGGCATCATGGGCCGCATCGGGCCGCGCGAACGCCGCTTTCTCGCCGAGATCCTGTTCGGGCTGATTACGCGCGACTATAAGCGGGCTGCCGATATCCACTTTCAGCTTGGCTATGTCCCGCCCCATCACGATTCTGCGGTGTTCGCCCAAGCTATGCGCGCGATTGGCGAACCCATCCATGGCCGGACGGCATCTGAGATTTCGATGGCCGATCTGCTGGGCCAGCTTTTTGCCTACACCGACGTGTTCGACATGGAGACGCGCCCCGAATTGATCTTGATGCAAAAGAGCATGGTGATCGTCGAGGGTGTGGCGCGCGGGCTCGATCCCGAACTCAATATGTGGGTGGCAGCAGAACCCGTTGCGAAGGAATGGATCGAAGAAAACCTTGGCGCCATCGGACGGTTGCGCGAAGCCGGCGTTGGGGCTGGAGAGGTCGCGCGACTGCTCACAGACGTGCCACGGCTCGTGCACAGCGCCGAACGTGCCGCCGTTGCGCTCGGCGACATGACCGGTGTCGGCGTCAGGCTCGATGACGCGACCGTCCAACGCTTCGCAAATGAGCAGTCCCGCGGCCGCTGGCGGCTGACACTGGCCATGTGGGTGATCGCTGCGGCATTAGTCGCGATCGCCGCGCAGACCTGGAACGTATGAGCCGGGAACCGGCGTGGCCGATCTTGCGTTGATCCGCAACATTTGGCAGATGCGAAGCGTTGCCGATGCGCATCGGATGCCTACAGATGGCGGCAAAGCGGGCGGACGACACGCCCTAGCAGCGTGACGAACGTAATTTTGATGTCGACGGCGATGATAGAGCGTCTGGCGACCCCGGTGCGCCACGGTGACAAGCGGAGGCGCGCATGCTCGATAGCGGACACGCGGTGGAAAGCATCGCGTTCAGCGGTTTGACGTGCGACATCGTCGGCGGCGTGCGCGAAACCGATAAAGCGTTCTGGCAGCGTGCGATGCCCGACGATCCGGAAGGATATGCTCTGCAAGCGGGTTGCGAAGCTGCGGGACGGGGAGCGTTTGGACTGATGGCGGCGGTCGTGCGCTCAGGACCGCGCACGCTGGCCGTGTGTCCGCTGTTTAAGGTCGACTACCGCCTCGACACGTCGTTTCAAGGGACTGCACAAACCGTTAGCCGGGTTATCGGCCGCTTGATGCCGGGTTTCACGCACATGCGGCTGATCGGGTTCGGGTCTCCCTATTCCGACTTTTGCGCCATAGCGATCGATCCCGACCTTGATGACGAGAACGCGCGGATCGTGTTGCGCGCGCTTGTTGACAGGGTTCTGGCATACGGCGCCGCCCAGAAGATCGCGCTCTTCGCGGTCAAGGACCTTCAAGACCATCGCGTTCCAGCATTCGCCGAAGTGCTTCGCGAGAAGCACTTCTCGCCGATGAGCGCGCTGCCGAACTGTGCGATCGACCTGCCCTATACGGACATCGAAGCGTATTTGGCAACACTATCGCGGCCGACTTCAATTTACGGCGAATATCCAAGGATATTCGCCGTAAATTGAAGTCGGCGGGCCCGATCGAGATCGAAACCCGCACTGGGATCGAAGACATTAAAACGGAACTCCGTGCGCTTTACGAATCGACGCGGGGCGCGTCAGCGCTCGATTACGGCGACTTTGAAACGTTGCCGGAGAACTATTTCGAAGCTGTGTCGCAGTCGATGGGCGACCGCGCCGTGTTCAAGCTGTACCGGATCGACGGACAGCTGGCGGCGTTCAATCTGTTACTGATCGGGGACGATCGGATCGTCGACAAGTTCCTCGGCATGCGCAAAGACCTGGCCGCACAACACAATTTGTACGTCGTGAGCTGGATCGAAAACGTCCGCTATGGCTTGGAGCGCGGCGTTGCGACGATGCAATTCGGCCCGACGGCATACGCCCTTAAGCTGCGGTTCGGTTGCCGACTTGAAGCCGCCAACATCTGGTTCCGACACACCAAGCCAATGGCCAACGCGGTCTTGCGTGTGCTTGCGCCGCTGGCCGCCTTCGATCGGCTAGACCCGGACTTGGCGCAGTGGCGCAATCGAAAGCGCAAGACATTGCCCGGCGCCGGCGCAAAAACCGCGCTGTGATCGCACTGGCAGATTGGCAGCGAGCAGCCGTCCCGGCAACGGCGAGATCTTGGAGCGCGGCATTGCGACGATGCAATTCGGCCCGACGGCATACGCCCTCAAGCTACGGTTCGGTTGCCGACTTGAAGCCGCCAACATCTGGTTCCGACACACCAAGCCAATGGCCAACGCGGTCTTGCGTGGGCTTGCGCCGCTGGCCGCCTTCGATCGGCTAGACCCGGACTTGGCGCAGTGGCGCAGGCGAAAGCGCAAGACATTGCCCGGCGCCGGCGCAAAAACCGCGCCGTGATCGCACTGGCAGATTGGCAGCGAGCAGCCGTCCCGGCAACGGCGAGATCGAGAGCCTCGGGGAAGCATGAAGCACGCATCAACGGAAAGTGAGTAACGGCAAGATCTGAAACGACAAAAGCCCCACCTCTCGCGAGGTGGGGCTTTTCGAAACGAAAAGAGAGGTTCTGATGACATTCTCACTGACAGGCAGACCTGGCAACGACCTACTCTCCCGCGTCTTGAGACGAAGTACCATCGGCGCTGGGGCGTTTCACGGCCGAGTTCGGAATGGGATCGGGTGCAGCCACCCCGCCATAATCACCAGGTCGGCGTGTCAGTGAGACTTCTGGAGCATTTGTAGCATTCATCCATCGGCGCCAATTAAGCGCTGCGATGGGCATTGATTAATGAGAGCAATCAAGTTCAATCGAGCTATTAGTACCAGTAAGCTGCACGCTTTGCAGCGCTTCCACACCTGGCCTATCAACGAGGTAGTCTTCCTCGGCTCTCAGGGAGAACTGGTTTTGAGGTAGGTTTCACGCTTAGATGCTTTCAGCGTTTATCCCGTCCACACATAGCTACCCTGCTGTGCCGCTGGCGCGACAACAGGTCCACCAGAGGTATGTCCATCCCGGTCCTCTCGTACTAGGGACAGATCCTCTCAATTCTCCTACACCCACGGTAGATAGGGACCGAACTGTCTCGCGACGTTCTGAACCCAGCTCACGTACCACTTTAAACGGCGAACAGCCGTACCCTTGGGACCTGCTCCAGCCCCAGGATGTGATGAGCCGACATCGAGGTGCCAAACGACGCCGTCGATATGGACTCTTGGGCGTCATCAGCCTGTTATCCCCGGCGTACCTTTTATCCGTTGAGCGATGGCCCTTCCACTCAGAACCACCGGATCACTATGACCGACTTTCGTCTCTGCTCGACTTGTCAGTCTCGCAGTCAGGCAGGCTTATGCCATTGCACTCGACGGTTGATTTCCGACCAACCTGAGCCTACCTTCGCACGCCTCCGTTACCATTTAGGAGGCGACCGCCCCAGTCAAACTGCCCACCATGCCATGTCCCGGAGCCGGATAACGGCTCGCGGTTAGACAACCATATTCACAAGGGTGGTATTTCACATTTCGGCTCCACGAAGGCTGACGCCTCCGCTTCAAAGCCTACCACCTATTCTACACAAGTAAACACGATTGCCAGGGCAAAGTTGCAGTAAAGGTGCACGGGGTCTTTCCGTCTAGCCGCAGGAACCCCGCATCTTCACGGGGAATTCAATTTCACTGAGCATGTGCTGGAGACAGTGGGGAAATCGTTACTCCATTCGTGCAGGTCGGAACTTACCCGACAAGGAATTTCGCTACCTTAGGACCGTTATAGTTACGGCCGCCGTTTACTGGGGCTTCGATTCAAAGCTTGCACTTCTCCTCTTAACCTTCCAGCACCGGGCAGGAGTCAGGCCATATACGTCGTCTTTTGACTTAGCATAGCCCTGTGTTTTAGGTAAACAGTCGCCACCCCCTGGTCTGTGCCCCACCGGATTGGTTGCCCAAACCGATGGCCCCCTTCTCCCGAAGTTACGGGGGTAATTTGCCGAGTTCCTTCAGCACACTTTTCTCAAGCGCCTTGGTATTCTCTACCAGACCACCTGTGTCGGTTTCGGGTACGGTCTATGTGGGGGCTATTTCCTGGGACACCTTCACTGCCCGACCAATCCGATAAGGTCGAACAATTTACGGCATCCGTCACTCACCCACTGGCCCACGAATATTAACGTGGTTCCCATCGACTACGGCTTTCGCCCTCGCCTTAGGGGCCGGCTCACCCTGCGCAGATTAGCTTTACGCAGGAACCCTTGGTCTTTCGGCGGGGGTGTTTCTCACACCCCTCTCGTTACTCATGTCTGCATTCGCACTTCCAATACCTCCAGGATCCCTCACGGGTGTCCCTTCACAGGCTTATGGAACGCTCCGCTACCGCGCTTTCGCGCCCGCAGCTTCGGTGGATAGCTTTAGCCCCGATACATTTTCGGCGCAGAAACCCTTATTTAGACCAGTGAGCTGTTACGCTTTCTTTAAAGGATGGCTGCTTCTAAGCCAACCTCCTGGTTGTTATGGGATTCCCACATCCTTCCACACTTAGCTATCACTTTGGGACCTTAGCTGGCGGTCAGGGTTGTTTCCCTTTTCACTACGGACGTTAGCACCCGCAGTGTGTCTCCCGAGTATTACTCCTAGGTATTCGGAGTTTGGTTAGGTTTGGTAACCCTGTGGGGGCCCCTAGCCCATCCAGTGCTCTACCCCCTAGGGTATTCACTCGAGGCTCTACCTAAATAGATTTCGCGGAGAACCAGCTATTTCCTGCCTTGATTAGCCTTTCACCCCTTGCCACAGTTCATCCGAGGCTTTTTCAACAGACACCGGTTCGGTCCTCCAGCAGGTGTTACCCTGCTTTCAACCTGACCATGGCAAGATCGACAGGTTTCGGGTCTAATCCGACGAACTGAACGCCCTGTTCAGACTCGCTTTCGCTTCGCCTACAGCTATCGCCTTAAGCTTGCTCGTCAGACTAAGTCGCAGACCCATAATACAAAAGGTACGTAGTCACCCTTTCGGGCTCCTACTGTTTGTACGCATCCGGTTTCAGGTTCTATTTCACTCCCCTTGTCGGGGTGCTTTTCACCTTTCCCTCACGGTACTTGTTCGCTATCGGTCGGTAAGGAGTACTTAGGCTTGGAGGGTGGTCCC
>Ga0163154_10004381_pt1:17500-18572 | contig 18572 bp, 10 predicted proteins | sample OliLakLV19MP9P1_FD_148649 | JGI IMG/M metagenome (GOLD analysis project Ga0163154, IMG submission 148649) | Freshwater microbial mat bacterial communities from Lake Vanda, McMurdo Dry Valleys, Antarctica - Oligotrophic Lake LV.19.MP9.P1 | ecosystem: Environmental > Aquatic >...
TGGCGGCTGGCAACGGCGTCGTTGAAGAAGCGCTATATAAAGGCGGCAACGGCAAATACATCCGCATTCGCCACGCCAACGGGTATCAAACGGCCTACAGTCATATGAGCGGCTTTGCCCGCGGCATGGAACCCGGCGCCAAAGTGCGCCAAGGCCAGATCGTCGGCTTCCTCGGCAACACCGGCTACTCGACGGGCCCCCACCTTCATTACGAGATCCTAGTCAACAACCGTTTCGTCGACCCGCTGTCGATCCAGGTGCCCCGCGAACGCCAGCTCGCCGGCAAGCAGTTGGCGGACTTTTTCAAGGAAAAAGCACGCATCGAAGACCTGATGCGTCGCCCACCGGTCATGATGTCGTCGAAATAAAACGAACCGCTGCGGTTGGGCGACCGCTCGTGTTGGCCGGCCGACCATATTGGTCGCTCGATCATATTGGACGACCGCTCGTGTCGAGCGTACGGCGACGTCCGTGTCCAAGCCGCTACGCTGGCTTGGCGCTTGCCGCAAAATAGTTGACCGCATCGTCGGTTGAAAGCCGCCACTGATCCGCGATTGGATCAAGAACGAGCCCGGTGATGCGAGGCCGATCGACACCGGCACGCCGCAGGTAGATCGCGAGCTCGTCGGGTCGGACAAACCGGTTCCAATCGTGCGTTCCGCGCGGCAGCCAGCCGAGCACGTATTCGGCAGCAATGATCGCCAGCGCACAGGAACGAACCGTGCGGTTGATCGTCGACACGATCAGCACGCCGCCAGGGCGAACCGCTGCAGCAGCGCGAGCGAGAAAAGCCGCAACGTCTGGAATATGCTCCACGACTTCCAGGCACGTGACGACGTCGAACGTCTCGGCCGCCGCAGCCACATCCTCGATCCGCGCCACCCGGTAATCGATGTCGAGACCCTGCCCGCCCGCATGCGCTCGCGCCGCCGCAATGGTCTCACTGCCTGGGTCGATGCCGGTGACGCGGGCGCCCATACGGGCCAGCGGCTCGGCAACAAGACCGCCACCGCAGCCAACATCGAGAATGCGCAGGCCGCTGAGCGGAGCGGACCCGGGCGCAGAGATAGCC